>Ga0070733_10003383_pt1 | contig 10957 bp, 8 predicted proteins | sample Coa_R1_9_FD_66450 | JGI IMG/M metagenome (GOLD analysis project Ga0070733, IMG submission 66450) | Surface soil microbial communities from Centralia Pennsylvania, which are recovering from an underground coalmine fire - Coalmine... | ecosystem: Environmental > Terrestrial > Soil > Unclassified ... | reverse complement strand
GTTTCGGCGGTGCTGCTGCAGAAGCGCACGGGGGGCAACCTGGCTGAAGTTCTGGACAAACTCGCGTACCTGATCCGGGAGCGCTTCAAGCTGCGGGGCCGCATCCGCGCCATCAGCGCGCACGGACGCATGACCGGCACGGTGCTTTCGCTCATTCCCGCGGCGGTGGGGGCTCTTATGTTCTACGTGAATCCACAATACGTGCTGTTCTTCGTCCACGATTCTGTAGGCCACTGGATGATGGGCGGCGCCATCGGATTGCAGCTTGTCGGTTACGGCGTAATCAAGAAGATTGTTTCGATCGAGATTTGAAAATTATGCTGCTCGTTACCATCGTTGTATTCGTGTTGATCGCCAGCCTCCTGGCGACCCTTGGCGTGCAGATGTGGGCGCGACCCAAAGCCGCCATCGACCGGGTGACCGCCGCCGCCGTCGAGACCCCGGATCACGCGCCGCATGCTTCGCTCGCCTGGCGTGAACTGGTCAAAAAGCTCGGCACTCTGGTACCGTCGGCGCCCAAGGATTCGACCGTGATGCTGCGCCGGCTGATGCGCGCCGGATTTCGCGGCCCGAACGCATTGAAGATGCTCTACGGCTCGAAAGTTCTGCTGGCGGCGGTGCTGCCAGCCGTGGCGCTCAGTTTGGCCGCGAAGTCGGACGCCGATCCGAGCTACAAGGTTATGTTCGTGGTTGCCGCTTTTGCCGCTGGCTTCTTTGGGCCGAACGAGTACGTGCGTCACGCCGCCAAGAAACGCCAGAAGGAGATTCGCAGGGGGATGCCCAATGCGCTCGATCTGATGGTGGTTTGCGTGGAGAGCGGCCTGGGGCTCGATCAGGCGGTGGTGCAGGTGGCGAAAGAGCTGCAGTTCGCCCACCGCGAGATTAGCCAGGAATTCAGCCTCATGAACTTGGAGATGAAGGCCGGCGCCCGGCGCGCCGAAGCTCTCCGCAATCTGGCCGACCGCACCGGCGTGGACGAGGTCAAGAAACTGGTGGCGGTGCTGATTCAGGCCGACCGGTTCGGCACCAGCATCGCCCAGAGCCTGCGCGGCCACTCCGAATACATACGGGTGCAAACCCGCCAGGCAGCCGAGGAAAAGGCCGCCAAGCTGGGAGTGAAGCTGGTTTTCCCGATTTTCTTCTGCATTCTGCCGTCGCTGTTCGTGGTGACGGTGGGGCCCGTGCTGATGCGCATCGTCCGGGAGCTGATTCCGATGATGGTCAACATGTAGCGCGTGCCGTTCAATTCGCCGGGAAAGGAGAACTACACATGGACAGCTCGATGATTCGCCTCGGATGCGCCATTTTTGCGCTGGTTTTTTTGGGCGTGATCGTGTTGCGGCGTCGCAAAAGCGCCGAATAGATTATAGGCCGTCGCGGACACCAAAGGCGCGGAGGGCAAGTCCGCTCAGCGCCTTTTGTCTCCACGGAGTTTCCTGCGCCCCGCAGCTTCGGGCGCGGCCTTGCAGCCTCGCGGGCGCCGTGGAGTTTCGAAAGCACGTGGAGTGATTCAGAATGCCGAGAAGGATTTCAGATTTTCGTATCCAACCGAAGGTAATGGCCACAGCCGTGATTCTGGCCGTCGCGTTCGCTGGTCCGGCGATGCCGGCGCGTGGCGCTACATTCGGCACGGTGGTGGCCGTCGGCGGACACACCGCCGATATCGCGCTCGACGAGCCCCGTGGCGTTCTGTATGCCGCCAACTTCGGCGGCAGCCGCATTGACGTGGTGTCGCTGGCGCAAAAGACCGTCGGCAGTTCCATCAATGTCGCGCCGTATCCCGGTTCGCTAGCGCTTTCGCGGAACGGGCGGTTTCTGCTGATCGCGCACTTCGGCAACTTTCAGGCGCCCAGCTCGCCCGCCAACGCGCTTACGTTGATCGACCTGGCGACCAACCAAAAGCAGACGCTGGCGCTGGGCGATCCGCCGCTCGGGGTGGGTTTCGGCGTTGACGGCCAGGCGTTGGTGGTGACCACCACCCAGTTCTTGCTGTTCGATCCCGTCGCCGGCTCAACCCAGGTACTCGATACGATCGCGGGTGTCACCGCCACTACGTTGCCCGTACCTCCGGCCACGTTTCCCCCGCAGATCGTCGCGGCCTCCGTCGGAGTTTCGGCCGATGGGTATTGGATGTTCGGGCTCACCGATACCATCCGGTTCTGCTACGACGTGCGCAATCGGTCGGTTACCTCCGTCGGATATACGGCCGCTCCGCCGCTCGGGCCGCGGGTAGTCAGCGTCAGCCGCGAAGGAGCATACTTTACCGCGGGCTGGGGACTGTTCGACCGCTCCGGACACCTGCTGTCGCAGTTCGCGAACGCCACCGGACAGCTCAACATCGGCAGCCAGGCGGTGGACTCGGTGGCGGGCGTGATTTATGCCCAGATCCCGCAGGCCGCAAGTTCTTCCGCCGGCAGCTCGCCTGTTCCTGCGGCGGCGCAGCCGCCTGTCCTAATGATCGCGGATGCGGACAACCTCACGGTGCGCGATCAACTGCTGCTGCCGGAGAACCTGGCCGGCAGATCCCTGCTGAATGCCGCGCGCGACACCATGTACGCGGTATCCGACAGCGGCGTCCTCATTCTTCCGGTGGGCGCGCTTTCCTCGGCGCACCGCCTTGCGGCTTCTCTAGAGGATCTGGTCTTCCGGGGCAACTTCTGTTACCGCCAGCCTTCGACGCAGGAAGTTGTGATATCCGACCCCGGCGGGGGCCGCACGGAGTTCCAGATATCGGCCGACACCGCGGGCATCTTTGTCTCGCCGGCCTCCGGTACTACACCTGCGACGGTGCGCGTCAGCCTGGACCCCCACGCGTTCCAGGCCCAGACCGGCACGCTAACCGCAGGGCTCCATCTAAGCTCGCGCACGGCGGTGAACATTCCCGCGGACGTGCGCGTTCTGATCAACAACCGCGCCCCTGATCAGCGCGGCACCCTGGTAAATGTCCCCGGTACACTGGTGGACATTCTCGCCGATCCGGCCAGCAACCGATTTTACATTTTGCGCCAGGACAAGAATCAGGTGCTGGTGTTCGATGGCGTCAGCTCCCGGCGGATCGGGACGCTGCGCACGGGCAACACCCCTACACAAATGGCCTTTACTTTCGACCAGAGCAGGCTGCTGGTGGCGCAAGACAATTCGCAGTTCGTGTCGGCCTTTGATCTGGCTACGCTTGATCCGCTGCCGCCCATCATGATGCCTCCCGGGCATTACCCGCGCTCGATCGCCTCATCCGGCAACGCGACGCTGGCCGCTTCACGGGTGGCCGGGCCGGTTCACACCATCGACCGCATCGACCTGGCGTCGCTGACCGCTTCCACGCCCGACACCCTGGGGTTGTTTGAGAACAACATCAACGTGAACACCGTACTCGCGGCTTCCCAGAACGGTTCCTCGATCCTGGCCGCGATGCCCGACGGCACGGTGATGTTGTACGACGCGAACGTCGATGCGTTTACCGCCTCACGCAAAGATTACTCGTCGCTCTCCGGTGCATATGCCGCCTCGAATTACGATTATTTCGTCGCCGACAACCATCTGTTGAATGCCTCGCTTGTGCCTGCAGGGGACCTGGATAGCACCATCGGCGCTTCCTCCGGGTTTGTCTTTGTCGATCAAACGGGTTTCCGCACCACGGCCCCCGCGCCGCAGTCACCCGGCGTGATGGAGCAGGTGGACCTGGTCGCGCCGAGCGGTGTCCGGCCCACTGCCATGGCGGAGGCGCCTCCTACCGGCCAGCCTGGCGCGGTCTTCACACGCACGCTGGCTGTGCTGGCAGACCGCAGCGCGCTGGTCTCGCTCAGCATCTCCGGCTTCACGGTGTTCCCCTGGAACTACGACGCAGCCGTTGCCGCGCCCAGCCTTCAAGAGGTGGTTAATGCCGCCGATGACACCGGCCCGGTTGCACCGGGAGGTCTGGTCACCGTGTGGGGCAGCCAGTTGAGCCCGGTGAATCTCGCGACCAGTGAAATCCCGGTACCCACCGCCCTCGGGGATTCCTGCCTCACGGTGAATGGCGTGCCGGTTCCGATGCTGTTCGCTTCGCCCAGCCAGATCAACGCGCAATTACCGTTTGAGGTGGAAGGCAACGCGACCATGACACTGCATACTCCAGGGGGCACGAGTAACGACTTAGACCTTACCGTCCTGCCCACCGCACCCAGCGTATTTCGCAGCAGCGTCGCCGGAGCCGGCAGCCAGGTGCCAACCGTGGTGCGAGTGAAAAACAACCTCCTGGCGACACCTTCGAATCCGATTCACCGCGGCGACACCATCATTATCTATGCCACAGGCCTGGGCGCTACGGCTCCTGCCGTCGGCACCGGAATGGCCGGCGGTTACAAGCCGCCTTCCGTGGCTGTCCTCCAGCCTGACGTCTCGCTCGGCGGCACGATTCTGCCGCTCTACTATGCGGGCCTCGCGCCCGGTGAGGTAGGCGTCTACCAGATCAATGCCCTCGTGCCAGGATGGGCGCCAACCGGTATGCAAGTGCCGCTCACCATTACTCAGGGCTCGGTCTCCACCACCCTGATTATGCGGGTGATCGATTAAATCAGTCACCAGAGGAATCATGAAGCTTTCACTCAGATACACCGTTGCCGCGCTGGTCTTCCTTGCGCCTGCCTGCTTTGCCCAGAAGTGGGAAGTCGGCGGCGTGACTGGCGGCGGATTCAGCAGCAGTTTGCCGGTCTTCAATACCATCGGTGCCGCGAGCGCGGGATTCTCCAACGGCTTCGCCTTCGGCGCCATCGTGGCGCAAAATCTCTACCCGCTCATTAGCGGAGAAATGCGCTACACGTATGACTTCAGCGACTTGCGCGTTTCCCGCGGGGGCGATTCCGCCACGTTCCAGGGGCTGACCCATTCGTTCCATTACGACATTCTCGTCCATCGCCGTCATGCCCGATCCCGCGTCCAGCCTTTTGCCGCCAGCGGTGGCGGGTTCCGCGTGTTTCGTGGCGTGGGCACTGAATCCGAATACCAGCCGCTGAGCAGTTTCGCGCTACTCACGAAAACCCAGCAGTGGTCGCCGATGATCACCTTCGGCGGTGGGATCAAGTACGCCATCGCCCCGCGCGTGCTGCTGCGCTTCGAGGTCCGGGACTACTTCAGCCGTTTTCCGACACAAGTCATCGCTGCGGCGCCGGGAGCGCACCTTTCCGGCTGGCTCCACGATATCGTCCCCATGGCCGGCATCACGTTCGTATTTTGAGTCACAGTTCGGGGGCGGCGGCACCACCGCCCGACTGACCTCCGCTTACCAGGCGGCAGAAAGTTTAGCAAGTCTTACGTCATGCCTGGTCTATAGTGGAAAAATGGTCCGCTTGGTGCTTGCCCTGCTGGTCGCGCTCGTTGCCGCGCGGGCCGAGGACAAGCCTTCGGAATATGTCGGCAGTGATGCCTGCAAGACCTGCCACGCCGACGTTTGGTTCAACTTCTACAAGAACCCGCATTATAAAAGTCTCGCTTCCGGCAAGGAATCTCCCGACCGCACCGGTTGCGAAGGGTGTCACGGGCCGGGTGGCGCACACGTGGCCGCGCACGGGGGCAAGGCGACCATTCGAGCGTTTTCCGTGATGAGCCCGCGGGAGACGGTGGACACGTGCCTGGCGTGCCACGGCAAGGACTTATCACGCGCCAATATCCGGCGTTCGCAGCACACGCTAGCCGACGTGGTTTGCTCCAACTGCCACTCCATCCACAAGTCGGCGGTTCCCAAGTTTCTGCTTGCCAGGAAACAGAGCGAACTCTGTTACCAGTGCCACGCGTCGGTGCGCGCGCAGTTCTCGATGCCGGTTAAGCACCGGGTCAATGAGGGGTTCATGCAATGCACCGACTGCCACAACCCACACGGCGCTTTCGCCACCACATGGAAGGACGGCCTGAAGCCGCGCTTGGTCGACCAGGCGCAAATCAATGAAGAGCCCTGCTTAAAGTGCCATACCGACAAACGCGGCCCATTCGCCTTCGAGCACGCCTCAGTGCGGGTGGAGGGCTGCGAGACTTGCCACTATCCCCATGGCTCGATGAACGCCAGGCTGCTGCACCGCCCGGCAGTCTTCACTCTCTGTCTCGAGTGCCATAACGGCGCCGGCACGTTCGGCCGCGAGAACAACGGCGAAATCCGCCTTTCCCCGGCGCACAACCTGCTCGACCCGCGTTTCCGGCAATGCACCGCGTGCCACGTACGGATTCACGGCTCGAACGCCGATCCGACCTTCCTGCGATGAACCGCCTCTTCCTAACCCTCGCACTGGTGCTGGCCTCAACCCTCTGTGCCCAACAGCCCGTGGCGCCGACCCCGGAGCCGGTGGGTCCGGCCCGCGGCGACAACGTGTCGGAATACAACATCGTCAATTCTTTTGAAACCGGCTATCGATTCAGCTCCATCGACGGCAACGAAGGCAAATACCGCAGCGACGTCAACTACGGCAATGGCCTGCGCCTATTGGCAAGCAATTTCACCATAAACTCCCGCGACGGCCGCGGACGCTTCTTCGACGAGATCGTGCTCACCACGCTGGGGCTCGGCAACGATCCATATGAATCAGCGGTGCTGCGCGTCCAGAAAAACGGCCTCTATCGCTATGACATGCAGTGGCGGCTGGATGATTATTACAATCCGGCCCTGACCATCTCGCAAGGCCAGCACCTGTACGACACCAGCCGACGATTGCAAGACCACGATCTCACGCTTTTCCCGCAAGCCAAGATCCGGTTTCGGGTCGGTTACAGCCGCAACTCGCAGACCGGTCCGGCGCTCAACACCACCAATGTCTTCGACATTACCGGCGACGTATTTCCATTGTTCACCAACGTGCGCCGCCTCGATAACGAATACCGCCTGGGCGGCGATCTCGACATCGCCGGCATCAAAATCACCTGGCTACACCGCTGGGAGGATTTCAAGGAAGACACACCTTTTGCCTTCAATGGGCCAAGCGGCGGCAACAACCCCACCGATCTCACGACTCTATCCAGCTTCCAGCGCACCGCCCCCTATCACGGCACTACGCCCGGCTGGCTCGCCAATCTGCACACAGACCGTAAGAAATGGGCCGCCAACGGCCGCTTCACGTATGCCGGCGGGCGCCGGGACTACATCTTGGATGAGACCGCGATCGGCACCAACAGCATCGGTTTGAACCAAAGTCGCCAGATCGTGGTCGGGGGCGATGCGAGCAGGCCGGTCACCACGGGCGATCTGTCCGTTACCGTACTCCCCACCCAACGCTTGAGCATTGTGAACAACAGTTCGCTCTACGACACCCGCATCACCGGCAATTCAGAATATTTAGAGTACGACCCCGCGAGCGCCACCACGAGCATTCTGTTCTTCAATTTTCTGGGCATGCGGGCTATCACCAATTCCACAGCCGCCAATTTCCGCGCTTCCAAACGCCTAACATTCCGCGGGGGCTACCAGTACTCGGACCGTCTCATCCGTTCCAACGAATATCTCAACATTCTGCCTGACGGCCCGGAGAGCATTGTAGCCGAACAAACCAACCACACCCGCTCGGGGTTACTAGGCGTCCGCTGGCAGCCCATCCAGCCGCTCACCGTCAACCTCGATGCAGAAATCAGCCGAGCGGACCGCCCCTTCTATCCCATCAGCGATCGGAACTACCATGCGCTCTCCGGGCGCATCCAGTACCGCAAGAAAAGTCTGCTTCTATCGACCGGCTATCGCGAGAACTACAACAATAACTCCATCCAGATCACGGCTTACAGTTCGCGCGCGCGCAGTTATTTCGCCGACGCTTCCTGGACGGCGCGTTCCTGGATGGCATTCGATGCGTCGTACTCCCGGCTGCACCTCGACACCATTGGGGGTTTGGCCTTCTTTACCAGCTCGTCGCTTGCCCAGCTCGACCAGACCCAGTCTGTGTATATCAGTAATATTCACGCGGGCAACCTGGGAGTGCGCTTCGTGCTCCGGAAGCTCGCCGATCTCTATACCGGCTACTCCATCACGCGCGATGTGGGCGACGGGCGCAGCGCGCCCTCTTCCGTCGTCACAGACCCCGTTTCCGGATTCCTGATGCCGGTACAAACCTTTCCATTGAGCTTTCAGTCCCCCCTTGCGCGGGTGTCGATTAAGATAAACAACCGATTGCGCTGGAACGCCGGGTGGCAGTACTATCGCTACCGGGAGGACTTCGGCCTGATCACGATTAACCAGAACTATAGGGCCCAAACAGGGTACACGAGTCTCCTATGGTCGTTCTAGAGAATGTACTTCCTCATCACGACATTCAATGTCGTCACGCTGCTCCTGATGGCGGCAACGGTTTGGGTCGCCATCAAGCGATTCACCTTGCACGCGGATAGTAACTGGCCGTTGCTTTACTACGGTGTGCTGGCTCTGTACTGGCTGCGTGACAGCTATACCCTGGACAATTACTGGGTGGTGGCAGGAGTACTCTGTGGGTTGTTTCTCCGCTTTGAATTCTTAGGCGGAGCGGTGGAAAAAATGATCCGCGCGGTCGAGCTGGCTGTTTTTGCTTACGTGATCTTCCGCTGCGTCAAGCTGGTGCTGATGTGGTGAGCGGATGCCGCCGAGCCTGACTGTCTCGCACCGCATCCATTCTCGTCAGCGCTCGACGGGTAGCCCTGCCTGCTGCCACGCGCGCCATCCGCCATCAAGTGAAATGGCCTGCGAATAGCCCATTTTTTGAAGGGCGTCCGCGGCGAGCGCGGAGCGATAGCCACCCCCGCAGTACAGCACCATTTGAGTCTTCTTATCGGGCACCTTGGTTTCGATATCGCGCTCGATGATACCCTTCGAAATGTGTATCGCGCCGGCAGCGTGTGCGGCAGCCCACTCGCTCTCCTCGCGGGTGTCGATCAGTAAGGGCTTCGCTCCCTCGGCCAGCATCTTCTTGTATCCGCCGATGTCTATCTCTCGAATACGCGATCGCGCGTCATCCACCAGTTTGAGGAATCCCGGATTGTGAACCATAAGTGAAGTGCGCGCGGTCACTCGATACGGCGAATCTGCGCTCCCACTTCCGCTAATTTCCCTTCGATTCTCTCATAGCCGCGATCGATGTGGTAGACGCGGTCGATGACCGTTTCACCGCGCGCCACCAGCGCCGCGAGAACCAGCGAGGCGCTGGCACGGAGGTCGGAGGCGATCACGCCGGCGCCGGTCAGCTCGGTGCGTCCCGCCACAAACGCCTGGTTGCCTTCCAGCCGGATATTGGCCCCCATGCGCGCCATTTCCTGCGCGTGCATGAAGCGATTTTCGAAAATGGTTTCGGTGATGATGGCGATGCCTTGCGCTTGCGTCATCAGCGCGATGTATTGCGCCTGCAGATCGGTGGCAAAACCGGGATACTCGGCGGTGGTGACATCGGCCGAGCGCAGCCGGCCATCGGAGCGCACGCGCAACGTCGCGCCGTCCACTTCGATCACCTCGGCCCCGGCTGCTTTCAGCTTGGCGATCAGCGCTTTATTGTGCGCGGGCGTGCAGCCGCCGACGGTCAAGTCGCCTCCGGTGATTGCGCCGGCCACGAGAAATGTTCCCGCCTCGATGCGGTCCGCGATAATCGTGTGCTCGGCGCCCGCCAGACGCTCGACGCCCTGCACACGGATGGTGGAGGTGCCGGCGCCCTCGACCTTGGCGCCCATTTTTACCAGCAACGCCGCCAGGTCGGCGACCTCGGGTTCGCGCGCCGCGTTTTCGAGCACCGTCTCGCCACGCGCCAGCGCGGCGGCCATCAGCAGGTCCTCAGTGCCGGTGACGGTGATCCGCTCGAAAACAATTTTGCCGCCCTTGAGTCCGTTTGGCGCCGCCGCCTCGATGTAACCGTGGGACTGCCGGATCTCGGCGCCCAACCGTTCCAGGCCCGATAGATGCAGATTGATCGGCCGTGCGCCGATGGCGCAGCCGCCCGGCAGGGAGACGCGCGCGCGCCCCGCCCGGGCCACTAAAGGGCCGAGCACCAGGCTCGAAGCGCGCATGGTTTTCACCAGTTCGTACGGGGCCTCCGGAGAGCGGACCTCGCTCACTTGAATGTTGAGGCACTCGCCTTCCGCTTCGACCTTCGCGCCGATATCCACCAGCAGCCGCTGCATGGTGCGGACATCCCGCACGCGCGGGATTCGGCGTAGTGTGACCGGCCGATGGGTGAGCAGCGTCGCGGCCAGCGCCGGCAAGGCCGAGTTTTTCGATCCGCTGGTCTGAATCTCGCCGCGCAGCGCCACGCCGCCTTTTACTACGAACTTATCCATAAACTCATTTCCGCAAGGCCTCTGAGATCCGTCCGCCCGCCGCCGCCAGCTGGCGTTCCGCCTCCGCGCGATCTACTCGGCCGCGGCCCATCACGATCGCCGTTCGCACGCTGTTTCCAGCGGCGTCGAGCAAATCTCCCGCGCTCTCGTAAGAGACGCCCGTTGCCCGGGCAATGATGCGCCGCGCGCGGTCAGTCAGCTTGGAATTCCTCGGTTGCACGTTGACCATCAGGTTGCCAAACACATACCCAAGCCGGATGAAACTGGCCGTGGTTAGCATGTTCAGAACCAGCTTGGTCGCGGTGCCCGCCTTCATGCGTGTTGATCCTGCCACAATTTCGGGTCCAACCAGCAACGTAATGGGTATCCTTACCGCCCGCGCCAGTTCCGAATCCGGAGTGCAACTGATTCCAACCGTGAGCGCTCCCATGCGATTCGCCTCCGTGGCCGCGCCCAGCACATACGGGGTGCGGCCGCTGGCCGCAATGGCTACCAGCACGTCGGCTGCCGTAAAACCGCTCCCAACCAGATCGCGCGCGCCCGTTGCCGGATCGTCTTCCGTCGCTTCGGTCGCTCGCGCGAGCGTCGCTTCGCCACCGGCGATCACACCCTGGACCATATCCGGCGGCACGTTGAACGTGGGAGCGCATTCCGCGGCGTCCAGCACACCGAGCCGGCCGCTGGTGCCAGCCCCAATGTAGAGGAGACGCCCGCCGCG
>Ga0070733_10003381_pt1 | contig 10959 bp, 8 predicted proteins | sample Coa_R1_9_FD_66450 | JGI IMG/M metagenome (GOLD analysis project Ga0070733, IMG submission 66450) | Surface soil microbial communities from Centralia Pennsylvania, which are recovering from an underground coalmine fire - Coalmine... | ecosystem: Environmental > Terrestrial > Soil > Unclassified ... | reverse complement strand
TGCGCGCTTTCCAACCCCTGGACGCTTGATCTCGGCCTCGCTTGGACTGGCCCATGTCTTTCCGCGGTTTCCCGCTCATCGGATGGCGACCTGGGACCACCTTGAAACTCGCGAAGTGGATCATGTAATCGGCGCTTTCACGCTGATGCGCAGAGCTGTATTCGAACGGCTGGACGGATACGACGAGCGCTTTTTCGTTTACCTGGAAGACGTGGATTTGTCTCTGCGAATGAGAAAGCTCGGCTTCGCAAGTGTGTATTTGGCGTCGGCGAGGGCCCTGCACAAAGGCGGGGGCTGTTCCAATCGGGCCAAAGCGACGCGGCTCTTTTACTCGCTGAGCAGTCGGATCATATACTGCCGAAAGCATTTTGGCTGGGCCTCTGCCACGGCTGTGACTGTCGCGACCCTCCTCGTCGAACCGTTTTCACGGATGGTCTATGCCGTTTCGCGCGGCGGATTCCGTGAAATCGGTGACACCTTGGAGGCCTACGCCATGTTGCTGAAATGGTTGGCGACATCTACGTTCAAGCAGAATCAACCCGCGCCTGGAGGATTGAACAGCAACCGGAGCGCCGCGAATCTGATCGTCCCTCGAAACCGCCCATGTAATGAGGATCTGGCCTCAGATGTTGCCGAAGCAGGAATTCACACGGAGGGAGGCAATTGACCAAAGTGGTCCCCATGCTCCCTGAGGCGCACTCCTGCAGGGTCTGGCTGGTCATTTCTTCATACCAAAACGACGAAGACGTGATCCGAATTCTTGATCAGGTGCAATCATTTGGCGGCGATCTGTTTGAACGTATCCTCGTAATGGACTCCCAGGGTACGGGTACCATTCCGTCTCTCTTAGCAGATCGTGGATGGGACCAGGTAATCTACATGTCTTACCACCACAATTTGGGTTCGGGAGCGAATCTGTGTGAGCGGCTCCGCATCGCGGCCGAAGGTGGAGCAGACTACGCTTACGCGCTCAACCACGACGGGAACTTCGACCCCCAAGTGCTTGGAGCACTGCTCAATGCTGCCAAGCCCCTCGAAAACCTCGGTGCAGCGTATCCATTGGGTTATTTGATCACTACCAAGCGCTTTAATCTCACGGGAACTCGCGAACTTCCACTTCCGGCAAAGCTCGTCGCATCGCCGCCGCCAGACTCCCTGATTGATGTGTTCTGGAGCAGCAGTAACGGCGCTCTTTATTCAACGGCTCCTGCCAGGCGGGGAATTCTTCCGTGGTCCGCCATGTGGATGGGCTGGGAAGACTTGGAGTACGGATGGCGACTTTCTGATTACGGCTACCGCCAGGTAATTGTCCGCGATGCCATCTATTCCGACAACTACGAGTACAAGCAGACCTGGCTGGCAAAGACCATCGATAAACCAGCGTGGAGAACCTACTATAACTTTCGAAACCTTATCCTTGCAGTCCGGCGCTCCCGCAACCATCCTCTTTTTTATGCCGTGGTCATTTACCGGGCATTGCTGGAATTGGCGTTGATCGTACTCGTTCGAGATCTCAAATTTGCTCGTTCGCGAAGTGTGTGTCGAGGCGTATGGGACGGGCTCACACAACGCTTGGCAGACAAGTCGACCGGTGGAGAGTCAGTTAAGCCTTTCACTCACCCGCCGCACGTTCATGCCTCCGCCGGAAAGCAGCTGTGATGCGCGTAGTGGCGCTGTTTCGTGGTCAGACTCTATTTGCCGGGGGAGAGACGAAGTAATGTGCGGCATCGCGGGATGGATCGATTTAAAAGGAGGAACGGATCGGTGTAGCTTGGCGTCCATCGCCGCGCAGATGGCCGATGCTCTGTCCCATCGGGGCCCTGATGATCACGGCGTCTGGGCCGATCCCGAGACCGGCGTCGCGCTAGCGCACCGGCGGCTTTCCATTCTCGATCTTTCTCCTGCTGGTCACCAGCCGATGCTATCTGGCACTGGCCGGTTTGTTATCTCGTACAACGGGGAGATCTACAACTGCGAAGAAGTCCGGCGGGAGCTACAAAAAGCGAATCCCAGACTAGGCTTTCGCGGCCATTCCGACACCGAAGTCATGCTTGCAGCCTTTGAGCACTGGGGAATCGAGCCGTCGCTGCTGCGGATGAACGGAATGTTTGCGTTCGCGCTGTGGGACCGTAACGAGCGTACGCTAATCCTGGCGCGGGATCGATTTGGGGAGAAGCCTCTTTACTACGGAACGGGCGGGGGCGCCTTCTTATTTGCTTCCGAACTCAAGGCGTTTCTAGAGCATCCGGCGTTCGTCGCAGAAATTGACCGCGACGCCTTGGTGCGCTACCTCCAGTTCAGCTGTATCCCCGCTCCGTATTCTATATATCGCGGCGTCCACAAGCTGCTTCCAGGAACGATTCTCCGCTGCAGGAACGGCGAAGTCCGGATCGACACATTTTGGTCCGTGCTTGCGTGTCTGGAGAGCGCTGCGTCACGGCCGTTCGAAGGCTCGGAGACGGATGCGATCGCAGAACTTGACCGGCTTCTCCGCGACGCGGTTCGGATGCGGATGCATGCCGATGTTCCGCTGGGTGCATTTCTGTCGGGCGGAATCGATTCCTCGCTGATTGTCGCACTCATGCAGGTGCAGAGTACGTCTCCTGTGCAAACGTTTACGATTGGATTCCATGATCCGGCATACGATGAGGCCCCGGACGCCCGCGCGGTAGCCCGACACTTGGGAACCGAGCACACGGAGTTATATGTGACTCCAGCCGAAGCAATCGGCTTGGTCAGCCGTCTGCCCCAAGTGTATGACGAGCCATTCGCCGATTCCTCCCAGCTTCCAACTCTGTTGATTTCCCACTTGGCGCGGCAGCACGTTACGGTAAGTCTGTCGGGCGATGGCGGCGACGAGGTATTCGGCGGATACAACCGGTACACATTCGGCACTCAGTTGTGGAACTGGCTCAGCCGCACTCCGAAGGTCTTACGCCGATTGTCTGCGGCTGCAATCACGGGCATCGAGCCACAGCATTGGGAAAGCATTTTCAGCCTCTTGCGTCCTATCCTCCACTCTGGTCTTCGTCAACGAAATCCGGGGTACAAACTGCACCAGTTGGCACGTTTATTGTCCTCTGCGGATCGCGAAGATATGTATGCAAGGATGGCCTCGCATTGGCTGCCTTCGGAGCAAGCGGTTCGAGAGGCCGTCTCAGATTCGCCGCGTCGCTTCAGCGAGCAGGAACGGCTTGCATTGCCAAGTTTTGCACTTCAGGCAATGTACCTCGACACCATCACATACCTGCCCAATGACATTTTGGCAAAGGTCGACAGGGCAACCATGGCATTCGGGTTAGAAAGCCGCATCCCGTACCTGGATCATCGCGTGGTGGAGTTTGGCTGGCGGTTGCCGCTCGAAATGAAGGTCCGGCCACACGGCGGAAAATGGATTCTTCGTCAGGTGCTCCAGGGTTACGTTCCGTCGAAGCTGACAGAAAGGCCAAAGATGGGATTTGGCGTTCCGCTGGATGCATGGCTTCGCACTTCGCTGCGCGACTGGGCAGAAGCCTTACTAGATCCAAAGCGAATGGATCAGCAGGGATTCTTCAACTCCGCTGTGATCCGAAACAAGTGGGACGCTCACCAGAGTGGCCGAGGCAACTGGCAATACCACTTATGGGATGTCCTCATGTTCCAGAGTTGGTTCGAAAACCAGTCTGAACGGCAACCTCGCTCTTTCAGCCTGGCAACGGCCTGAGAAGCTATTTGTAGCCGCGATTCCGCCCAACATCTGACAGACCGCAGTGAATTCCAAACACAGCCTTACGATCGCGAGAGTAATTGCCCGCTTGAACATCGGGGGGCCAGCAATTCAGGCAATCCTGATGACGGAGGCGTTCCGCCAGAAAGGATACCGGTCGATGTTGCTGGCCGGGGAAGTACCGGCGACTGAGGGCAGCATGGAGTACATGGCTCTTGATAGGGATACTATCCCCATCAAGATCGGGACGATGTCCCGCAGCATTTCTTGGCACAAAGACCTGACCACTCTTTGGCAATTAATTCGAATCCTCCATCGCGAAAAACCGGATGTTATCCATACGCACACTGCGAAGGCCGGAACGCTGGGGCGACTCGCTGCAATCGCAACCGGAGTTCCGGTTCGCGTACATACCTTTCACGGTCACGTCTTCCATGGATACTTCTCTCCATCGGTCACGAGAATATTCGTGTGCATTGAACGATTTCTCGCCCGCCACACGGACTGCATTATCGCGGTCAGCGATTCGCAGAAGCGGGAACTGGCCCAGGTTTACCGGATAGCGCCGGCTGAGAAGATATCGGTGGTTCCACTGGGATTCGATCTTGCCCCTTTTCTTGCAGTCCATGGGCGCATCGGCACATTTCGCACTTCGCTCGGTTGCGAAACGGACACGTTTCTCGTGGGATGGGTGGGCCGACTTACGGCCATCAAGGACCCGGGGTTGTTGTTGCACTGTGCTCGCCATTTGGGCGATCGTTCTCGCGACCTGCGCTTTGCTCTCATCGGCGATGGCGAACTCCGGAAGCACTGTGAAGAGCGGATTGACGCCGCGGCGCTCGGGCACAAGGTTAGCGTGGCTGGGTGGCAGCAGCACTTGGATCGCATTTATGCCGACCTGGACCTGCTCGTATTGACTTCGATCAATGAAGGAACTCCCGTCGCTTTACTGGAAGCGATGGCGTCGGGCAAGGCATTTGTGTCGACCGACGTCGGCGGCGTGCGCGATCTCATGGCCGGCCCTTCGATCAAGCAAGGCGGCTTCGAAGTGTTTGAGAACGGAATTCTTGCGCCGCGAGATGGTGAAGTGCTGGCTCACGCTGTGGCCTACTTGATGGACAATCCCGAGATGCGAGAGGCAATGGGCCAGGCAGGACGGAACTTTGTGAAAGCCCGTTTTTCCAGTCAGCGCCTGGCAGACGATTTGGAGTCTCTTTATCTTTCGCTGGCTCGCTCCAAAGAGAATCTCCCCTTGGGAGCGGAGAGTCTATCTTCGGGCAATCGTCTCGAACCTGGCCGCTAAGAGCAATCCTCGTGACGCTCTGTGCTTCCGGGAGGACACCGGCTGTCCGCGCACCGGTTCTGAGCAAATCCGATCACATTTCTATCGATGGATTGTTAATTCAAGAGGAGGTATCAATGCACGCTCTTATTACGGGTGGCGCTGGGTTTGTTGGCTCTCATCTGGCCGAGGCGCTGCTTCGACAGGGAAACAATGTGACCGTTCTGGACGATCTCTCGACCGGGTCCATCATCAACATCCAGCACCTCAAGCGTGATCGGAGATTCGGGTGTGTAGTCGATTCCGTCATGCACGTGGGCGTGCTGGCTGAACTGATTGACGAATGCGACATCGTTTATCATCTGGCGGCTGCGGTCGGCGTTCGACTGGTCGTCGACTCCCCTGTTCGCACTTTGCACACAAATATTCGAGCCACCGAACTTGTGCTGGAAGCCGCCAAGAAGAAGAAAAAAAAGGTATTGATTACCTCGACTTCTGAAGTGTATGGCAAAGCGACAAAGATTCCATTCCAAGAAGACGACGATCTTGTGATTGGACCACCAGCGCGGGGTCGTTGGAGTTACGCTTGCTCAAAAGCAATCGACGAGTTTCTTGCGATCGCCTATCAGCGCGAGTACGGCGTACCGGTGGTGCTGGTTCGTCTGTTTAACACCGTAGGTCCGCGGCAGACCGGCACGTACGGGATGGTTTTGCCCCGGTTCGTGAGCCAGGCACTCTCTGGCAGTCCAATCACCATCCATGGAGACGGCACCCAGTCTCGCTGTTTTGGGTGGGTGGGCGACGTCGTCCAGGCCCTGATCAAGCTCGGTGTTCACGAGCCCGCGGTGGGAACGATTTATAACATCGGATCTGACCAGGAAGTCACGATTAACGAACTCGCTGCAGTCGTCAAGGACGTGACCGGGTCGAGTTCGCCTATCCGGCATATCTCCTATGAAGAGGCGTACGGCAAGAATTTCGAAGACATGTTTCGGCGGGTCCCGGACTTAAGCCGGATTCGTGCCGCGATTGCGTACTCTCCCACCAAAAACCTCCGCGAAATCGTGCAAGCGGTCACTGACAGTATGGTTCGACGAACACCTGCTGAGACAGACGGCGAGCGTGTTGCCGCGAGCTTCGTGCAGGCAGATTAGTTCCGAAGGACTACATTCTCAATGCATTTTCTGGAGGTATTCCGATTCGGGATCGTTGGCTGGGCTGGGCTTGCCTTTTTGTCAGCCTTCGCCGTGACTGCTGCACTCGTTCTGCTCACGATCCAGGTATGCCGAAAATACGGTTGGGTGTCCAAGCCACGCGCCGATCGCTGGCATAAGGGTACGCCCGCCTTCTTCGGTGGAGTTCCACTTTTTGTCGGATTCGCCACTCTGACGATTGCATTCATCCCATGGTCTAATTATTTGTTGTGGCGCCTGATCGGTATCGCGTCTCTGATGTTCGTTCTCGGCCTGGTCGATGATATCTACCATCTGACGCCCGCCCGGAAGTTTGCCGGACAGTTGCTCGTGGCGGGGCTACTGATTTCCATTGGCATCGTTTATCCACTGTGCGGGAGCCTGACCGTCAATATCGTCGTCTCGGTCTTATGGCTGGTCGGAATAACGAACGCATTCAACCTGCTTGACAACATGGACGGTCTGTCGGCTGGCATCGCCTTGATCTCAGCCTGCTATCTGACGGTCTTTTATGCGATTGGCGGATACCGCGACCAGGCCGTGATCGTTGCCCTGGCTGCCGGGGCGATCGCTGGCTTTCTTGCGTTCAATTTCAGTCCCGCTCGGGTCTTTATGGGAGATTCCGGCAGCCTCTTCATCGGATTTATGCTGGGATCAACCTCTATTGTGGAAGTGACTCACGTCGCCGGGGTTCCAGCTTTTGTCTTGGCACCCGTCACGGTTCTAGCGATTCCAATCTTCGACACCTTGTTCGTATCCGTGACGCGCCGTTTGCGCGGACAAGCGGTCTCTCAAGGTGGCACAGACCATAGCTCACACCGGCTGGTCCGCCTCGGCTTGCAGGAACGAAGAGCCGTTTTGTTGCTATATGCGCTTTCGGCTGGATCGGGGGCCGTGGCTCTGCTCACTCGGCACTCGTCATCTGCCGGAGCCCCTGGCTTAATCGGCTTCTGGTTCTTCTTCTTGCTGCTTTTTGGCGTTCATCTTTTTCAAGATGAAGTCAAACATGACGCGCTCGCGTCATCTACGGCCAAACCTCTTCTACGACAACTCTTGTCGCGGGACATGCTCGTTTTTCTCCTTGACCCACTGGCCATGGCCCTGTCCTTTTATCTCGCTTATAGTCTGCGCTTCGGCGGACGGATTCCGGTTGCCGACAGGGCCCTGGGGCTCCGCGCCTTGCCGATCGTGGTAGCGATCAAAGTCCTCAGCCTGTGGCTATTCCGGGCTTTTCGGCATTCCTGGTGGCGCGGGTCGATCAGCGATCTCTATCGCCTCGGCTCAGCCACTCTCATCGGTGAGTTGATGGCGGTAGTGGTGCTGACGGGACTGTACCGATTCGATGGTTTTTCGCGCACCGCATTCCTCCTCGATGCACTGATTACATTGGCGCTGCTGCTTGTCATCCGACGATCACCCGCGTTCTTTCGAGACACGATCTACACCTGCCGCATGGTTCCGCCCGCGCAACGACGAGTATTTATTCTGGGTACATCGGCCCGCGCTGAACTGGCGCTTCGGTTTCTGCGTGACCAAAGCATCGAGTGCGCCGGCTTCATCGATACAAACGGAGGTGTCGACCTTCGTCGTTATGTGTTCGGCCGACCAGTCCTCGGTCGGTTGGACGACCTCGACTGGCTGTCCAAGCGGCACGGCATTTCTGAAGTGGTATTGCCCGATTCCGAGCAAATCCTGTCGCCCGGTGTCGACTTTCAATCATTCTGCCAGCGTCGACAGCTTCGTATTACAAAATTAGGCCTTTACGAGGATCCGAACGACGAGGAACCTAGACTGAGGACTGCGAGCGGCTGATCGGAAGGCGCATCGATCAGTCTCGGCACATGGACTGCGCTCCAGAACCTGCAGCTTGCTAACACCCTGCCAGACCAGCTTTCATTGTTCGCGACCTGTCCTCTTCTACCTCCTGCACTATCTTCCACGAACCACAGTGGCACCGGCTTATTCTTCGTGCCCGTATCACCTCTTCCTTCGTTTCCGCAAAGCGGAGACCCGAGAGGCGCAGGGTCCTCCTGCATCGCCTCAACCCCCAGTGATTTCACTCTTCTGTCAAGAACTGGTCCGGTTCACTCCGGGTATAGTTCTCAGTGCGCTTCTTTGGCCCGCGTGAGTTGTCAAGTAATGCGGCTCTCTTGAGCGGCGCCAGGCTTCGAAACCCCCGCCTTACCTCTAATTTCTTTCCTGCATCCTCCCTGCTGTGCATGCACGATGATTCCCCAAGGAGGCGCATGAGCTCCAGCCATGGCGACGTGTTCACGTTGGCACAAAGAGTTCCACAATTCGCGGTTTACGGCTCGATTCATAAGCCAGGACGCGAAGACCCTCAAGGCGCCTGCGATCATCGAAAAACATCCGCTTCCGCCGCTTTCGACGAGGTCCTACAGAAACAGATAGGCGGGCACGGAAGAAGACAAGACCCATCTCGGCGCCGGCCTGCACGCTCTGCTTCATACCTTTCTGACCGGCGAGGAAGTATACGGCCCCCCTTTACGTTGCAGTATGTCGCAGGACACGATAACATTGAGACCACGATGCGCTCCGTACGCGTAAGGTTGCGGTCCGAGACGTTTGCGCGGCTGGCAGGACTTGGGACGGCCGGAGCAGCGCATCGCGTGCAAGAGGCCGGTGTCAAAATCCGGTGCAGTAGGAAATACCCTCACACGACAAACTTGCTAAGTTATTGATTACAGCTAATTTACAAAGTGCGGAAGTGGTGGAACTGGCAGACACACCATCTAGCCGCATCGCTTTAGCAATCCTCTACAAACTCCTGATAATAAACCTTCTACCTTTCGCTTCAATCACTTCCGGCAATATCCCTCGGAAGGGCCAGTAGACGGCAGCAAGCCCCGGATGCAGGCAGTCGGTGCAAAATCCGGTGCAGAAACCGACCTCAAACACCCACGCCTTAAAAGGGGTCGCCAACCCAATTACAAACAACAACTTGCACGTCCAGCTTACTCCATGTACCACACAACAAAATCAATGAGATGCCAACAAGGCATCGGTCTGGGTGCCCGGAATCCGTCTTCTCGAACAAGGTCACTTCGGTTTGCTGGATCTTTCTGTAACGCGAAAGGAATCATTTTCGCCGAACCACCCAGCATGCGGCTTTTTCAGACTGGCGTTAATGAGTATTTGCAATGACAGGTCTTGGTGGCTGCGTAACTACTTCAAAAGTCGTTGTTGAGAGGCTTATGTTGGGCCGGGATCTTGGGCTGTGTGCCCTTGACCGCAGCCTCCAGATCATCGATTCCGCAGCGTGCATGAGCCAGGGCGTCCGGCGTACGCCTATTTCTTGTTGAGGGCAAGCGCTGTGAGAGTAGCATTGCTTGCTTTCAGGTAGTCATGGGGAGCGATCAGGATTTGCATTCCACGAATGCCGGCGGAGATTGAAATCGTGTCGAAGAGTTCGAGGGTCTTGTCCACAAAGACCGGGTAATCCTTCTTAGCTGCCAGCGCGGTGACTCCGCCACGGATATAGCCAGTGAGTTCCTGCAGTTCCCTAACCGGAATGAGCTGAACCTTGCGGTCTCCCGAGGCGGTCGCCAGGGCTTTGAGGTCGAGTTCGGCGTTGCCGGGTACCACTGCCATGCAGATTCCGTGCGGTCGCCACGTGCCACTAGCATCTTGAAAACCTGCTGGGGAGGCAATGCAATCCTGGCGGCGACTGTCTCGGCGGCAAGATTCTCAGGATCGACTTCGTATTCTCGCAATTCATAGCGAATCGCGAGCTGGTCGAGAAGGCGAACGGCATTGGTCTTATGGGCCACAGCTTAAGTCTATGCCGGTCAATGTCACGCCAGGCATTTCATGCTGGGAATGCAGTCGGGTTTGAAGATTGAAAATCTGCGGTCCCTAAAGACTCCGCTTAGAGGACCTGCACCACAATCGAAAACGACGAATTGCGTCATATAGCATCAATCTTATGTTCGGGCCAGATAGCAGTGATCGCAAGGCCCACTGCAATTCCTATTGAGACCTCAAGAAACCGGTGCACCGCAATGACCCATTCGCTATTTGAGCGGGTAACGAGCATCACAATCGCGAGCGTGATGCCCGCATACCGATATGCACTGCGCTCGACCCGTAGCGCAGCGCAGAACATTCCAATCACGAACACTGCCAAGCCGAAGACGACAACACTGCCCGGAAAATAGCTACCAATCACCCCTCCGACCGCCGCGCCCATCGCTGTTCCGGCGAACCGCCGCGCTGAGATGGGTAGTGCCGCTCCCCATGTCGACTGCATGACGATTAGGGTTGTGATGGCAGCCCAGTAGGCCTCAGGCAGGCGGAACAGGCGGGCGACCAGCAAGGAAACTACTGCGGCGACTGCAGTTCGTGTCGAATGTGAAATGGACGATGGGTTGTCCTTCGCGATGATCAGCCTTCGAAATTCGTCGATCGCCATTTGATTCGCCTTCGCCTTGGTAAAGAGCTGTTCCCAAGTTACGCCTTGGTTCCTCAACTCACAGCCGTTCTTGATCAGCCCAGCACCGGCTTGCACGCGATTGATCCCGCGAGGGTGCGCTCCGAGCTAATTCCATTTGAGCAAGGTCGGTCCGAATTTCTTCCAGCCGCTCTCGCATATCTGATAGTCGGCGCTCGCGACAGTCGCCATCCCATCTTTCCGGCTCCAATATTGGGATGTCGGCGAAACAGATTTGCTCCATTTCCTCGCTTAAGACAGCAAGCCTAACTCTCAATATGGTGCTAGATTGCACAATCTCTACTTAGGTGAGTTTGGTGCCTTAGGG
>Ga0070733_10003379_pt1 | contig 10960 bp, 9 predicted proteins | sample Coa_R1_9_FD_66450 | JGI IMG/M metagenome (GOLD analysis project Ga0070733, IMG submission 66450) | Surface soil microbial communities from Centralia Pennsylvania, which are recovering from an underground coalmine fire - Coalmine... | ecosystem: Environmental > Terrestrial > Soil > Unclassified ... | reverse complement strand
GAGCCTGGATCCGGCGGGGCCGTATGACACGCGGAGCTGGGAGGTGATGGCCAACGTCTATGAGACGTTGCTGGGCCGGACGCTGGGTGGGTTCGAGCCGCGGCTGGCGGCCGTGCTGCCGACGGTGGACAACGGGCTGGTCAGCGCGGATGGGCTGCGGTATGAGTTCCCGATCCGGGCGGGTGTGGCCTGCCACGGCGGTGAGGTGCTGACGGCTGAGGATGTGGCGTATTCGCTGCGCCGGCTGCTGGTGGCCGATATCCCTGGCGGCCCGGCGTGGATGCTGATGGAGCCGCTGCTTGGCGTTCCGGGCAGCCGTGATGAGAACGGCGGGCTGCGGTTCGGGTTCGCCGAGGTGGAGCGGGCCATCCATGCCGAGGGGGACCGGGTGGTGCTGGAGCTGTGTTACCCGTTCGCTCCGCTGCTGGCGATTCTGGCGACGCCGCCCGCCAGTGTGTTCCCCCGTTCGTGGGCGGTGGGCGGTGGTGAATGGCCGGGCACGGCGGAGACGTTCGGGGCCTTCAACCGCCGGCCGCTGGCCGAGTCGTTCCTGCACCGGCACATGAATGGCACCGGGCCCTACCGGTTCGTGTTGTGGGAGCCGGATGTGCGGGTCGAGCTGGCCCGCCACTGCGGCTATTGGGGCACGCCCGCGGTGCTGGACCGGGTGGTGATCCGCAAGGAGAACGACTGGGCGGGCCGCCGCGATGCGCTGGTGTCCGGCGCGGCGGACATGGTGCAGGTCGACCGGACCTTCGTGCCGGAGATCGCGGACAACCCGGACATCTTCATCGATGATGATCTGCCGCTTCCGGTCTGTGACACCATCTCGTTCAACCTGCACGTCAACCCGCAGGACAATCCCTCACTGGGCAGCGGGCGCCTGGATGGCCACGGCGCACCGCCGGACTTCTTCGACGACTTGCATGTCCGCCGCGGCTTCCAGTACGCCTTCGACTGGGACCGGCTCATCACCGAGGTTTACCTGGGTAAGGCGGTCCAGGCCAGAGGACCGATCCCACGGGAGATCTTCGGCCATAACCCCGATCAGCCGGTCTACCGGCTCGACCCGGGGCAGGCCGCGGCCGAGCTGCGGCAGGCCTGGCAGGGCAGGCTGTGGGAGGTGGGGTTCCGGCTGACCCTGATCTTCAACACCGGCAACTTCCTGCGGCGGATGTGGGCCACGCTGCTGGCCGATCAGCTACGCGAGATCAACCCGAAGTTCATCCTGGAGACCAAAGGGGTCGACCTGCCCGAGTGGCGCAGCATGCTGGCCCAGGGCAAGCTGGCCATCTTCACCGCCGGCTGGCTGGTCGACTACCTCGACCCGCACAACTTCGTGCAGCCGCTGATGCACAGCACCGGGCTCTGGGCCCGCTGGCAGTCCTACGCCAACCCCGAAGCCGACCAGCTCATCACCGCTGCCGCCCGCGAACTCGACCCCGGCCGCCGCCGCGCCCTCTACCACCGGATCCAGCAGATCGCCTACGAAGACGCCAAAGAGATCTACACCGTCGAACCTCTCGGCCTGGTCGCCATGCGCCGCTGGGTCACCGGCTGGAAATACGACATGATCAACGGCGCGATCACCTATTTCCCCGTCCTCGGCCGGCAACCGGATCACGATGGCTGACACCGTCGCGCCAGGGTCGGCCAGCCGTGACCTGGCCCAGCGGGCGCTCGACACGGCCACCGCCAGGGGGGCCAGCTATGCCGACGTCCGCATCATTGGCCGTCGGTGGGAGGAGTTCATCTTCAGCAACGGCGTCCTCGACGCCTTCGAGGATGGGGACGACCTCGGCTTCGGGGTGCGCGTCCTGGCGGGCGGCGCCTGGGGGTTCGCGGCCAGCCCGGTACTGACCGAACACGAGGCTGACCGGGTCGCGGCCCAGGCGGTGGAGATCGCCATGTCCGCCGGGCCGCTCGCCTGGCCGGTGTCGCTCGGCCCGCCGCAAACGCACGTCTTCGCCGGCCGCGGCCCGTGCGAGCACGACCCGTTCGCGGTCCCCTTCGAGGACAAAGTGGCGTTGCTCGCGCGGTGTGACGAGGAGATGCGAGCAGAACCGGCGGTGACCGTCGCGCAGGGCACGCTGGACTTCCTCAACGAGACGCGGTTGTTCGCTTCTACCGAAGGCAGTGAGATCTATCAGGACCTCACCGACTCCGGCGGCGGTCTCAAGGTCATCGTGGTGCGCCGTGGTGAACAGCAGCAGCGCACGTATCCGCAGGTGTTCGGCTGGCACGCCGAGCGCGGCGGCTGGGAGGCCATCGAGCGGATGGGCCTGGTGCCCAACGCCCGCCGGATCGGCGCCGAAGCGGCCGAACTGCTGGATGCGCCGCCCTGCCCGGAGGGGCCGGCCACGGTCATCCTCGACGCGGCCCAGACCGCGATGCAGGTGCACGAGAGCCTCGGGCACGCGCTGGAACTCGACCGGGTCCTTGGCATGGAGGCGGCGACCGCCGGCACCAGTTTCCTGACACCCGACAAGCTGGGCAGCTTTCGGGTCGGCTCGGACGTGGTCACCGTGGTGGCGGATCCCGGGACGCCCCGGGCGGCTGGGGGGTTCTTCTTCGACGACGATGGGGTGCCGGCCCGGCGCGTGCCGCTCATCGAGCGCGGCCGGGTGGCGGAGTATCTTTCCGCGCGCGACAGTGCCGCCGCGCTCGGCCGCACCAGCAGCGGCGCCAGCCGCGCGGCGGGCTGGAACCGTCTCCCGCTGGTGCGCATGACCGTGGTCAACCTCGAGCCGGGCACCTGGCCGCTGTCCGATCTGATCGCCGACACCGATCGGGGGCTGCTGCTCGAGACGACCGCAAGCTGGAGCATCGACGACCGGCGGCTCGAGTTCGAGTTCGCCACCGAGACGGCACGGGAGATTCGCGGTGGCCAGATGGGCAGGCTGTACCGCGGGCCGGCCTACCGTGGTAGCACTCCACGGTTCTGGCGCGCGTGCGACGCGGTGGCCGATGCTGACTCCTGGCACCTGTTCAGTTTGCGCATGTGCTTCAAGGGGCAGCCCGGGCAGCTCGTCCGGGTCACGCACGGCGCCGCCCCGGCCCGCTTCCGCGCCGTCGACATCATCCCGAGGTAGCAGATGCAGCAGGCCCTGGACCTGGCTGAGGCGATCGTCGCACGCGGCCGCGCGTGCGCGGACGAGGTTGAGGCATACACCGTCGTTCAGGAAACAGCGCTCACCCGGTTCGCCCGCAACCGTATTCATCAGAACGTCGGTGAGAGCAGCGTCGAGCTGAGCGTCCGGCTGTCGCTGGACGGCCACGTCGGCGCGGCGGTCGGCAACCAGGCCGACCCGGACGGGATTGCCGCCCTGGTCCAGCGCGCGACCCGGGCGGCCAAGCGCGCGCCGCGGGACCCAGGCTGGCCGGGCGTCGCGAGACCGTCCCCGGTGGCGCAGGCCGAGGCGTGGAGCGAAGCGACCGCCACGGCAACGCCTAAGACGCGGGCCGAGGTGGCCGCGGCGGTGTTCGCCGCCATGCCAGCCGGGGCACTGTCGTTCGGTGGCGTGCTGACTGGCGCTGGCTCGCACGCGGCGGCCACCTCGCGCGGAGTGGCGCTCGCGCAGCGCCGCTCCTGGAGCGAGCTGCGCCTCACCGTTCACTCGTGCGACGGCCGTGCCGGTTACGCGGCGCGGGCCGCGCGCGATGTGATGGACCTTAACCCGGACGCACTCACCGACGAGGCGCTGAGCCGCGCACTCGCGGGCCACGCGGTCAAGGATCTGCCGCCGGGGGAGTACCCGGTGATCCTCGCCCCCTACGCGGTGGCCCGGCTGCTCGAGTTTCTCGCCTTCCTTGGATTCGCTGGTGTCAGGCAGGCGCAGGGGCGCACCTTCATGCACCTGGGCGAGCCGGTCACCGGCCCAGGGGTGTCCATCTGGGATGACGGCACCGAGCCCGAGGGCCTGCCGATCGGCTTTGACCGCGAGGCCACCCCGAAGCGGCGGGTGGACCTGATCCGCGACGGCGTCGCCGTCGCCGTGCTGCACGACCGCCGTTCCGCGGCCGAGGCGGGGACCGCACCGACCGGGCACGCCGCGCCGGAAGAAGCCGCGCCCGCCAACCTGTTCTTCGGCCCGGGCAGCGCCAGCCCCGCGGAGTTGCTGGCGATCGATCGCGGCGTCTGGGTGACCAGGCTGCACTACGTGAACGTACGGGATCCGCTCAGCGCGACCGTGACCGGGGTGACGCGGGACGGGACGCTCCTCGTCGAGAGCGGCCGCGTCGTTGGCCCCGTCCAGGACATGCGGTTCGTCTCGGGGATCCTTGACGGGCTGCGCGGACTGCAAGCGGCCAGCACCGAGTCACGGCTCTTGCTGCACACGATCACCGGCTCGGTCAGTGCGCCGGCCATCAGGCTCGCCTCATTCCGCTTCACCGGGCCCTCAGGGCGTTAACGCAAGTTTCCCGCAGAACAGCGAACGGCCGGCACGGTCACCGTGCCGGCCGTCGGGTGGTGCCGCGGGCCACCGGCCGCGTGCTGCGCCGGTGGCCCGCGGTGACTAGCCGCCGTCCACCGGCGTTCCGTCCACGAGCCAGACGTTGGTCCAGTCGGGACCGACCAGGAACGCGTGACTGAAGTAGTTGCGGACCCGCTCGCTTGTCATGGCCAAGTGGTTGTCGTGCAACCAGGGAACGCATGCGGCCTGCTCCATGATGTGGCGGTCGGCCTGGGCCCAGAGCTCGTCGGCCTCGTCCGGCCGGGAGATGACCGCCTTGTCGATCATCTGATCGAGTTCCGGGTCGCGCAGCCGGCAGAAGTTGGTCGTCTCGGGATTGTCCAGCGAACTGCTGTGGAACAAAGTGGCCAGACAGCTGCGCGCCCCATTACCCGGCCAGTCCTTGCACCAGCCGTTGCTCACTCCGATTGGGATGTGGACGTCGGTCCGGTTCATGTAGTCCTTGTAATAGCTGTCCACCGTCACCGTCTTGAGCTCTAGCTCGATCCCGGCCTTGCCCAGCGCCTCGGCCAGCAGTTCGCCGAGTTTGGGATGGAAGCTGGCATCGGCCACCAGCCCCCAGGTGCGCAATCCGTCCGGGTAGCCGGCCTCGGCGAGCAGTTGGCGGGCGCGATCGGGATCGCCGCGGTGGCCGGGCGACGGGTAGAGGTCGAAAGGCCGGTGACCGTTGATCGTCGGGGGCAGGATGTTGCCCGCGATGTTGCCACCCACCGCGCCACCGCGGACCACCGCGAAGGCCTCCTTATTCACCGCGTAGTTGATCGCCTGACGGACCCGGATGTCCCTCGTCGGCCCCGCCGAGCAGTCCAGCGCGATGTACCGCATGCAGCCGGTGGGGTCGGAGAAGAAGCGGTCACCGATCTCCGGCCGCTCGCGGTAGCGGTTGAAGTCGTCGTGGTCGGGATGGAGGAAGCAGGACATGTCCGATTCGTTGCTCTCCACCCGCTGCACCACGTCCTCGCGGCGGCAGCCCATCTGGATCTCGAGGCCGTCGATGTAGGCGCCGCGGACGGGGTCGGTGGCACGGTCCCAGGCGGGGTTGCGCGCAAGCCGCACCAACTGCCCCGGGATGTGCTCGGCGATCAGGTACGGCCCGGTCGGCACCAGGTGCTTGCCGTAGTCGAACTTGCTGTGGCTGTTCACGATCTCCGGCGGCGCGGGCACCGTCGCGGTCAGCGCCATGATGTTCACGAAGTCGTTGATCGGTCGGCGCAGATGCACGATCAGGGTTTGCGGGCTGGGGGTCTCGACGCCGGAAAGGGTAGTGGCAGTGCCGTTCCTTATGGCGTCGGAACCTTCGATGTCAAGGAAGTACTGCCCGGGGGCGGAGTGCAGTTCAGGGTCCAGCGCGCGCTCGAATGCGAGCTTGAAGTCCCCCGCTTCCACTTCACGGTTCAGTGGCGCGCCGTATCTGACGCCCCGCCGGAGCTTGAAGGTAAAAGTGCGGCCGTCGCTGCTGACTTCCGGTTCCGCCTCGGCAATGTCGGGAACGGGCACACAGCCTTCCGGGGCAGGCTTTCCGGGATACGTCATCAGGGTCCGGCATATGCAGCGCATGAGCTGCCAGCTAAAGGTGAAGTACGCTCGCTGTGGATCCATATAGTCCACGTCAGGAGCTTGACCGACGACCCGGATCACGCCGCCACGCATTGGTTTTCCGAGATTCTTCATTGCCTCTCGCTTCCTATCACTGAAACTGCCGATCCCCCGTGATCGACGGTAAGTGCGTGTCCACCTGATGCCAATATTCTCGATCAGGGGCGACGGGCCCATGCTACAAGGCTGTGCGCCGGTTGAGAATCTCCCTAATATAGTGATCACCGGTCGTGAGGCTTTTGACGATCAATCTCAGGATTGTAGAATTTGAGCGCACACAGGTGCCACCCGCGGTACCTGCAATAAGGGCTTCGCTGGCCTGGCGGATAAGCTCGGAGGCGTCAGCATGAGCGCGATCGAGGTGGCGGATCTGCGCCGCAGCTACGTGGTGCGGCGAGGCAGGTTCCGTAAGACCGCCGGGACAGTGCAAGCGCTCGGCGGCATCTGTTTCCGCGTCGAGCCCGGCGAGTTGTTCGGCTTGCTCGGTCCCAACGGCGCGGGGAAGACGACGACTATCCGCATCCTATCCACCCTGCTGCTGCCTGACTCCGGTCGCGCGCTCGTCCTCGGCCGGGATGTCGTCCGGGAGGCCAAGCAGGTCAGGCGGACCATCGGCTTCATGTTCGGTGGAGAGCGTGGCCTGTACGGGCGGGTCTCGGGGTGGGAGAACCTGCGTTACTTCGCGAACCTCTACGGACTGCCCACCAGACAGTCCACCCGCCGGATCGGTGAACTTCTCGAGATGGTGGGCCTCAGCGACCGGGGCAGGGACAAGGTCGACACCTACTCGCGGGGCATGCGCCAGCGCTTGCACATCGCGCGCGTGATGCTGCATGACCCCGCCGTGCTGTACCTCGACGAGCCGACCAGTGGCCTCGATCCCGTCGTCGCTCACGAGGTACGCCGCCTCGTCGTCCACCTGACCGAGCTGGGCCGGACCGTGCTGCTCACGACCCACTACATGCTCGAAGCGGACGAGATCTGCGACCGGGTCGCGATCATCAACAAGGGCCGGATCGTCGCGATGGGCGCTCCCGCCGAGCTTCGCAAGCTGGTGCCCGAATTGCCCGAGCCGACGCTCGAGGACGTCTACATCCGGCTCGTCGGCGAGGAACGGGCAACCGGTCCGCTGGCCCCGGAGGTGGCCCGGTGAGCCTGCTGCGCGGCTTCGTGGGCGCGGCGCTGATGCATATCCGCCTGTACGCCATGCACCCGGCGCGAGTCAGTCAGGTGGTGATACGGCCCGCGCTGGTCAGCCTGCTCGCGGTTCTGGTGCTGCGGTCCCACGCGCAGCAGGCGGGCTATTTCCGCGTCCTGGTCGGCAGTGCCATGGCCGGGCTATGGACAGCGCTGCTCGGCACCGCGACCTTCACGATCCGCCGGGAGCGGGAGTGGTACGGCACGCTCGAGCTGCTCAGCGGGGTTCCTGTCCCGATCGGCTTGATCTTCGGTGGCTACATCGCCGGTGAGACCGCGATCGCGCTGGTTGCCGTACCGGTCAGCTCCGCCGTGACGCTCTTGGTGGCGGGCGCGGATCTGCACGTGGACGCCGTGGCGAGCGCCATCGTGTCGTTCCTGGTGGTCGCCTTGGCGATCGTGTCGCTCGCGCTTGTGATCGCTCCGGTGATGGTGCTGATCCCGGTGCTGACCCGATGGGTGAACGCCTTTGACTACCCGGTCTGGATCCTGGCCGGCTTCCTCTTCCCAGTCAGCCTGCTGCCCGGCTGGAGCACGCCGTTCAGCTATGGGCTCTCGGTGTACTGGGGGACGGAGAGCCTGCAGCGGGCGGCTGGCGGGGCGACACCGGCCGGGCTGCTGCCGCTCTGGTTGCGCGGCATCGCGCTGAGCTTGCTGTACCTGACGATCTCGCTCGCCCTGTTCAACGTCGTGATGCGCAAGCTGCGCCAGGTCGGGGCCCTGAGCCATGGCTAGTTACCGGCACGCCGCGTACGAGCGCGTCATCTGGCCCGCGGACATACTCGACGCCGCCCGCCGGTTCGCGGAGAACTCGTGGATCATCTTCAAGGCGCTGTTCCGCTGGTTCAGTCTCAGCGCCTACCTCGTCAACAAGCTGATCCTGCCGGTGGAACAGCTCCTCGTGTTCACCCTCCTCGGCGTCTTCGCCGGAGGGCGTTCCGTGGAGTCGTTCTACGTGGTGGGCAACGTCCTGGCGCTGGCGACGCTCGGCGGGTTCGGCGTTGCCGCCACCATCAGCGAGGAGCGGACGCAGGTAACGTTGCTCCTGCTGCTTGGCTCGCCGGCGAGCCGGCTGGCGAACTTCGTCCAGCGCGCTGTGGTGCCCGTCGCCGACGGCATGCTGACCGTCCTGGTCGCGCTGGTCTTCGGAGTCACCCTGTTCGGCCTGGATCTTGGCCATGCCAACCTGCCAGGCCTGGGGGTGAGCATCCTGACCGCCGCGCTCAGCACCGTGGGCATGGGCTGCCTGCTCGGTGTGCTGGCGCTGGTGTTCCTGGACATCTACACGATCTGGAACGCGGTATTCCTGCTGATGCTCGTGATCGCCGGTGTCAACATCCCGCTCAGCCGGCTGCCCGGGTGGCTCCGGCCGCTCAGCGAGGTCATCCCGCTGACCCGCAGCGTGACGGCGGCCCGGCAGGCCATCGACGGGGCTTCGCTCGCCGCCATCTCCCCTGACATCCTCGGTGACCTCGGGATCGGCGCGGCGTATCTGCTACTCGGATTCGCTCTGTTGCGGCGCATGGAATTCGCCGCCCGCCGCGCGGGCGCCCTGGAACGCACCTGAGACGCTGGGCGGAGGCGGTGGTTCCTCCGGGGTCCAGAGCAGGTCCCGTCGCTCGCCGCGCTGCGGCGCGAGCCGGTCGATAAGGAAGGCAAGTTCCGCGACGAGCCGGGCGATCCGGTCGAACAGCGCAGGGTTGGTGAGGGCCAGGCCGCCGTTTCTCATCTGGAAGTCCGTGTCGGCGCTGACCACCTGATTCACCGTCGCGATACCGTGCAGCCCCCTGATCACGAGCCTGAGCTGGTCGGCGGGCTGCATGCTTCGCATCGTCCCGCCGTGGCAGGCGAGCGCCACGGGTTTCCCCTCGAAGTGGCTGGTGGTGAGGTGGTCGAGGCAGTTCTTGAGAACGCCTGTGTAGGAGTTGTGGTAGACGGGGGAGCCGAGGATGAACGCCCCGGCCCGTGCCGCCAGTGCCGACAGGTTGCGGACCTCGGCGCTGGGATGACGTTCGGGGCTGTAGTGATAGGCGGGATCCGCGATACCGAGATCGTGTTCGCCCAGGTCGTACCACACTGTTTCCAGGCCCTGTAGCTTGCAGCCCGCGGCCACCACCTTCAGCAGCGCACGGGTCCGGGACCGCCGCCCCACACTGCCGCAGACCACCAGGACGGTACCGGTCATCGCGGCACCGCCGCGCCGCAGGCCCACTCGGCGAAGCAGTCGGCCAGCAGCTTGGCGCCGCGGCGGACCTCGTCCTCCGGGGCGCCGAAACTGACCCGTACGAACCGTGCTCCGGCCGGGCCGTATATGGCGCCACCGCTGATCAGCACGCCGGCGTCGGCGGCCAGGCGCCGGGCGAACCCGTCCCCGTCCTGACCGGCTGCGCCGACGTCGAGCCAGAAGAACAGCCCGCTGCGCGGCAGCTCATGTGGGATCTGGACGGAACGGAACAGGGCGGCGAGCTCGTCCCGGCGCCGCCTGAGAGTGGCCCGCAGGTCAGCGAGGTAACTGTCCGGCGCGGCGAGCGCGCCGAGGGCCGCGTGCTGGCCGAGCACGGAGGCGCTCATGCCCAGGGACCAGTGCGCCGCGCATATCGCGGCCGCCAACGCCGGCCGCGCCACGACCACACCGACGCGGAAACCTGCCAGCGCGTAGGACTTGGAGAAACTGACGATGGCGCAACATCGTTCGCCGCCGCAGGCGAGCGGGCTGACGTGCGTGCCGTCATAACAGAGATCCGCGTAGACCTCGTCGCTGGCTAGCGCCAGATGGTGGCGCCGCGCGATGTCGGCCACGGTGGCGGCCGTCTCCGCCGTCGCCAGCGTCCCCACCGGATTCGACGGTGAATTCCAGATCAGCAGGCGCGAGCCTGGTGTGATGCAGCGCTCGACCGCCCGCGGGTCGGTGTGCCCGCGCAGCCCCATCGCCGGATACCAGACCACGCGACGGCCGAGGCGCCCGGTGAGCGCGGCGAATGCCGGATAGCCGGGGTCAGGGCACAGCACCCCCTCGCCAGGCTTCGTGGTGGCCGCGATAACTGCGGCCAGGGCCAGGGAGGCGCCGGCGGTCACCACCACCCACGACGGGTCCACGTCCAGGCCATGAGCCGCCGCCGCTCGCTCGGCGACCTGGCGTCGTAGCGCCGGCAATCCGGCGGGCGGCCCATACCGCCAGGGCCCGCTATGCCGCACCAGAGCGCGGGCCACGGCCGCCTTCGCAGATTCTGGCGGCGAATAGCCGGGATCGCCGAGATCGAGATTGATCATTTGGCCGTCAGCAATCACGCCGTAAGATTATGCGAAGCATTGTTCTTTGTATAGGAGGAAGCGGCATGGGTGATATCCTGGGTCTTGACGCCGTCGTTCTTATCGTCAAAGATCTAGACGCGCAGAAGGTATTTTATCGTGACGTTCTCCAGCTTGATGTGGCTGGTGATTATGGTGACGCCGTCTTCTTCCGCTGCGGCGAGCAGAAGCTAGCGCTGTTCGCGCGTGGCCACCATCCCCGGGGGGATGAGCGCCTGGAGGGCGCCAGCAAGGGCATCAGTCACCTGGAGTTCCGGATCCGCGCCAGCGACTACGACAAGGTGCGGCGTTCCCTCACCGACGGTGGTTACGAGGTCCACCGGGAGAATTTCGAAGACGCCGACGGCAACCTCTTCCATTTCAACGTGGCCGGTGATTAGAGT
>Ga0070733_10003378_pt1 | contig 10961 bp, 9 predicted proteins | sample Coa_R1_9_FD_66450 | JGI IMG/M metagenome (GOLD analysis project Ga0070733, IMG submission 66450) | Surface soil microbial communities from Centralia Pennsylvania, which are recovering from an underground coalmine fire - Coalmine... | ecosystem: Environmental > Terrestrial > Soil > Unclassified ... | reverse complement strand
AACTCTGGTTTGCCCGGGGCAGTGACGTTTCGATTCGCGAACAACTGGTGACGCAGGTGATCCTTGGAATTCTGAGCGACGACCTGGCGCCCGGCCAGCGTCTGCCCAGCACGCGCGAACTGGCGCGGCGGTTTCATTTGCATCCCAACACGGTCAGCGCCGGCTACCGGCAACTTCAGAAGGACCGCTGGGTGGAGTTCCGCCGCGGCAGCGGAGTCTACATCCGCGCGACCAAGCCGGAAACGCCGCCCACGGCGGCGCTCGCGCTCGATCAATTGATTGCGCGCGTCTTTCTTTCAGCGCGCAAGCTGGGAGTATCGCTGCCCGCGCTGCGGACGCGTCTGCGCCAGTGGCTGGAGTTGCAGCCTCCAGATCATTTCCTGTTAATCGAACCGGATGAAGAATTACGGCGCATTCTGGCCGCGGAGATTGCCCGCGCGGTGAAGTTCCCGGTCCAGTCGTGCGGGGTCGGGGATTGCCCAATTGCGTCAGAAGGCGTTCCCGTAGCGTTGTCGAATCGCCTGGCGGCGGTTAAACAGTTGTTCCCCACAGGAACGGAAGTGCTCACTCTGCAACTTCGGTCCGTTCCCAGTTCGCTCGCCGGATACTTGCCGGCTCCGGCAGGATTGCTGGTGGGCGTGGCCTCACGCTGGCCGGAATTTTTGAAGGTGGCGCGTGCGGTTTTGAATGCGGTCGGATTCCATCCCGACAGCCTGGTCTTCCGCGACGCGCGTGAGCCGAATTGGCAGCGCGGCCTGAAGCAGACGGTTGCGGTCGTGTGCGACTCTCTGACTGCCGCGGAGCTTCCCGCGGGCTCCCGAGCCATTCCCTTCTCTTTGCTCTCGGAAACATCCATCGAGGAACTGCGGCGATACGAAGAGTTCATCCGCCAGCCGATCGAATCGCTGTGACACGTTCAAGATCAGGAGGCGCTTGTGAAGGAATTGCTGGCAGATACCGCGGCGCGGGCAGCGCGATACGTCAACGGAATTAATCAGCGCTCCGTCGCGCCGTCATCCGAGAGCATCGCACGACTGGAAGCCCTGGGCGGGAAATTACCCGAGAATCCTTGCGAACCGGAGGAAATTCTGGTGCTGCTCGACGACATCGGGTCGCCCGCCACGGTGGCGACGACTGGTGGCCGCTACTTTGGATTCGTGATTGGCGGCACGCTTCCTGCCGCGCTGGCGGCGAACTGGCTGGCCGGCGCGTGGGACCAAAATGCGGCCATGCAGGTCATGTCGCCGACGTCGTGCCGGATCGAAGAGATCGTGATGACCTGGATAGCTGATCTGCTCGGTCTGCCGGCCGATGCTGGCATGGGATTCGTCACCGGCACCACCATGGCGAACTTTTCCGCGCTGGCCGCGGCGCGAACCGCGCTGCTAAAGCGTGCCGGGTGGGACATCGAGGAAGATGGCCTATTCGGCGCACCCGCGATCAACGTTGTGGTCGGCGACGAAGTCCACGTCTCCGTGCTGAAAGCGTTGACCTTGCTCGGGCTGGGGCGCTCGCGCCTGACGCGGGTTCCTGTCGACGATCAGGGACGAATGCGGGCCGCCGCGCTGCCTCCGCTGAACGATCGCACGCTGATCTGCGCGCAGGCGGGAAACGTAAACACTGGGGCGTTCGATCCCGCGGGAGAAGTGTGCGCTCGCGCCCACGAAGCTGGAGCGTGGGTGCACGTCGATGGCGCGTTCGGCATGTGGGCTGCCGTTTCGCCGGCGTACGCTTCTCTGCTCGCCGGCGCGGGCGATGCCGATTCCTGGGCCATCGACTGCCACAAGTGGCTCAACGTTCCCTACGACTCGGGGATGGCGGTGGTGCGGCGGCCAGAGCATTTGCACAAGGCGATGACTCTGAGCGCGGCCTATTTGACGCCGAGTGAAATGCGCGAACCTTGGCACTACGCCCCCGAGGGTTCGCGGCGAGCGCGCGGAGTCGAATTGTGGGCGGCACTGCGTTCGCTAGGTCGCAGCGGCTTGCGGGAAATGATCGAGCGCAACTGCCGCCAGGCCCGGCTCTTTGCCGATCGCTTGCGCGCCGCCGGATTTGCCGTGCTAAACGATGTGGTTCTGAATCAGGTGTTGGTTTCCTTCGGGAGCGCGGAAGAAACTCGCTGCGTGATTGCCGCTATCCAGGCGGATGGAACCTGCTGGTGCGGCGGCACGCAATGGCAAGGGCGCACGGCCATGCGAATTTCGGTTTCGTGCTGGGCCACCACCGACGACGACGTCGAGCGCAGTGCGGCCGCCATGATCAGGATCGCGAAAGCTCAACATTAGCCCTCATGGGACACTCGAGAAACCGTCCCAGACGCGCCTGTCTCCTCAACGAACATCCCTTACCCTGCATTCACTGATACCTGAGGAGGTGCAGCGTGAGGAGATTGATGGCTTTCGGTTCAATCGTGCTTCTTTCGTTGTCCACTGCGGTCATGCCCGCATCAGCCGCGCCAGGGGCAGCGGACGATTGGCGCGTGAAGTACGCCGGCGGCACGGTGCCGGGGATGAATATTGGGGTTGTCGGCAAGATGGACACCACGTCCGACACGTCGCTGATATTCGAACACGCGGGAGACAAGCTAACGATTCCCTACGCGTCCATCGAATCGTTCGATCACGCCGAAGAAGTGGCCCGGCATTTGGGAGTTCTGCCGGCGATAGTTGTGGGCCTGTTAAAGGCGCGTCAGCACAGGCATTTCTTCCGTATTTCTTACCATGGTCCGAACGATCTCGCGCAGGTGGTTGTGTTCGAGGTGCCGAAGCAGATGCCGCGCCCTCTGCAAGCGGTGCTGGACGCTCGCGCCCCGCGTGACGCGCACCATTCCGACTCTGATAGGTCATGCCTCCCTTGTTCCCATCAGGATTAGGCGCGGGCGCATTCCTTGGCCGCGCCCTTCCGCTGTGACACTCCAGGAACTGCAACAAACGCGCCACCGGTGGCAGCGCGGCGGTCCTACGATGCGCTTATTGCGATCCGTTCATGAAGAGCCTGACAAGAGGTGACTATGAAGCACAACCACGGATTTCTCTTTCTGTTTGAACTGCGTCGGTTTGTACTGCTGATGTTCGTACTGTTGCTGGCGTCGAGCGCATTGGCGCAAGCTGGCAGCTCGAACGCCACCAACGATCTCGCGAAAAATGATCTGCCCAAGAATGATCCACCCAAACAGGGGGCCGTTGCGCGTTGCGCCTACACGCAAGCGGAGGGAATCTGTTCGGACGCGAATAGTCGCACGCCCGCACCTGGACCGGGTGGCACGACCACGCTGGCGCAGATGCCACGCCGAATGGGCCCCATGGCAGGACCACCGATGGGCCGTTCTACCTATCCTGGCATGTGGATGTCACGGCCCAGTCCCGCCCACCTCCTGATCGGAGCGGGCATCGGATTCGCGGTGGGAGTAGCTGCTGGCGCTCGGGGAAACGCCGGCGTACGCGGATCGATTGGGATCGGCGCGATCTTCGGGCTCATTGGCGCTGGCATCGGAGCCGGTATCCCGTCGTTTCCGAGCCAGCACTACCACCGGCGCGACTGGGCGGACGACGACGAGGAAGCCTCCCGATCCAGGCCCCGATCCGAGTCAGCTTCGCCCGGAAATCCCACCGGCCAGGCCGCCACGACGCATTCGGATCGGCCACAATCAACCCTCACCGCTGGGAAGCAGCATTCGCCCGCAGCCGAGGCGCCCTAAATGACCGTTTTCGAAGCAGATAGGAACCCCTTTGCCCAACTCCTGCATCTCAGAGAGAAGGCCCCGATTCGGGACGGTTACCGATGGTGACTATCCCGGTCCGGGGCAGTCCAATAGGGTGATATACTGCGTGTATTCAGCGCGGTAGCTGGGGTGATGGCACGCCCTCAACCGAAGGAATATCCAAGATGGCACGTAGTTCACGCCGGTCTCTCTTCCTCGTAGTTTTTTTCCTCGTGGTCTGCGGATTCCTGGGCATCGTTTTCGCCCAGCGCTCCGGCCAGTCGTCGTCTCTCACCGAGTCTGACGTGAAAGACAGCCTGAAGCAATTCACCGACGTCTACTCGGTCATCGAGGAAAACTACGCCGAGCCGGTGAACGCGGATAAGGCCATCTACAACGGGGCCATCCCGGGCATGCTGCATGCACTCGATCCGCATTCCAATTTCTTCGATCCCAAGTCGTATGCGCTCATGCGCGAAGATCAACGCGGCAAATACTACGGCGTGGGTATGACCGTCGGTCCGCGCAACAACAAAGTCATCGTGATCTATCCCTTCACCGGGACGCCCGCTTATAAAGCCGGCATTCATCCCGGCGACGTGATCATCGCGGTAGATGGCAAGTCGACTGAGAACATGAGCACTGGCGACGTTGCCGACCTGCTCAAGGGGCCCAAGGGCACCACGGTTCACATCAGCATCGCGCGCGAAGGCGTCGAGAAGCCGATGGAGTTCACGCTGATCCGCGACGAGATTCCGCGCTACAGCGTCGACGTACATTTCCTGATCCGGCCCGGCGTGGGCTACATGCACGTCAACGGTTTCAACGAAACCACCGAACATGAAGTTTCCGACGCGCTCGACCAGTTCGGCGATCTTAAGGGATTGATCCTCGACCTGCGTGGCAATCCCGGCGGCCTGCTCAGTGAAGGCGTCGGCGTGGCCGACAAGTTCCTGAAGAAGGGACAGCTCATCGTCTCGCACCATGGCCGCGCATCGGCGGAGAAGCGCTACATCGCGCAACACGGCAACGGCGGCAAAGAATATCCAATTGTTGTGCTGGTGAACCGCTTGACCGCTTCGGCGGCCGAGATTGTCTCCGGAGCGATTCAGGATCACGACCGCGGCTTGATCGTGGGCGAAGTCACCTTCGGCAAGGGATTGGTGCAGACGGTGTATCCGCTCTCGGAGAATACCGGCCTGGCTCTCACCACGGCTCACTATTACACTCCGAGCGGCCGGCTGATCCAGCGTGATTACAGCAACATCTCGCTCTACGACTACTACTACAACCGCGATACCGCCGAGAGCACGAACATGGCGAATCGCGAAGTAAAGCTCACTGACAGCGGACGCACGGTTTACGGCGGCGGCGGCATTATGCCCGACGTCAGCATCCCTCCGGTGAAGACCTCGCACTTCCAGGACACGCTGCTGCAGCATTACGCGTTCTTCAACTTCGCCAAGCGCTACGTGGTAAACCACCACCCCGCGAAGAACTTCGACGTGGACGACGCGACTCTGCAGGATTTCCGCAAGTCGCTTGACGAAGCCTCCATTCCGTACACGCAGGCCGACCTGATCGACAACAACGACTGGATCAAGTCGAACATTAAGGCTGAGATCTTTGTCGATGCGTTCGGCCAGGATGAAGGCATGAAAGTGCGTGCCGAGTCCGATCCGGAAGTGGTCAAAGGCCTTGAGCTTCTGCCCCAGGCGAAGGCTCTGGCCGATGGCGCAAAGAAGATCGTGGCCGAGCACAACGCAGCGCCGGCGTTTAATCGGTAGGCTCTGCGGTCTTCGGTCGTAGGTGTTGGGTCTTCGGGCAACAGTTTCCGGCATTAGCATCCATGCTCAAGACTTACGACTTAAGACCCTACCCAGTCACCCCATCGTCCCGTTGACTTCGTGCTGCTGCCGTGTGAGAATCCGCGAAAGAGGCCGCTTTGCGAGGTAATGGCGACGGCGACGGGAGCCAAACCATCCCTGCCCGCTGCGATTTCCGAACCGTCACAAAATGGATCTTTTTCAATATCATGGCCGGGACTATGAAACGAAAGATTCCCTTCCTGCGCGGCCTGGCCTGAGGCTGATTTGAGGCCAGCCATTATGGTAGGGGCGGAGATCCTGGCCGTTGCCGCTGCGGTAACAGATCTCCGCTGGCGCCGTGTTCCGAACTGGCTGACGGTACCGGGGCTGCTGATCGGACTGGCCGGGAACGGTGCACTCGGGGGCTGGAGCGGGTTGCTCTTTGCGATCAAAGGCGCGGGCGTGGGCCTGGCTCTGTTGTTGCCGTTCGTGCTGCTGCGTAGCTTGGGTGCGGGTGACTGGAAACTGGCTGGAGCCTTGGGAGCATTCACCGGTCCGGGGGTGCTGGTCGATCTGCTGCTGTTGTCGGTTCTTGTGGCCGGAGTGATGGCGGTGATCCTGGTGATCTACAAACGACGAACGCGGCAGACGATTCGCAACATCGGGCACATCCTGATTTCTCTGGTGACTTTCCGGCTGCCCGGGGCGCGGGTTTCACTCGATAATCCGGATTCATTGAAGGTGCCATACGGAGTGGCCCTGGGGTTCACGGTGGTGCTTTATGGAATTGCCTGGAAGCTGGGAGCGGTGGCGTAGGATGAATTCCATCCGATCCAATTCTCGGAGAGGCATATTTCGCAGGCTGACGGGCGAAACCCGGGGCGCGGAGATTGCCGAAGCCGCAGCGGTATTGCCGCTGATGTTCATGATGTTGCTGGGAATCTTCTGGTTCGGGCAGGCCTTCAGTATGTACGGCACCATCACGCGGGCGGCGCAGGAAGGCGCGCGCGCCGCCGTGGCTCCGTCGTGCACAACTTGCGGGACAACGATCACTCCAGCGACCAATGCCTACGCCGCCATCCAAACCGTTCTCACCACCGCCAAGCTTGATCCGACCAAGCTGCAGCCGCCGGCGACGACCCCGACTTTGCTCGCCTGCAGCACCGGCACCGCCCAAGGTTGCGATGGCACTCCCTCCAATGTATGCATCCAGGAAAGTGTTGCTCTGTCGAACCGGGCCTCGGGCGGCGTCGGAATATGCGGGACTTCCGTCAGCTTTCAGTATCCTTTTCAGTTCTGGCTGCCATTCACCAGTCTGAACAAGCAGCAAATCCTGCTCAACGCGTCGGCGCGCATGCGATTGGAGACCCACTGATGCTCCGTCTGTGCCGCCGCCTGTGCAATGAAGACCGCGCCGCGCAGATTGTGGAGTTTGCCGTTGCTCTGCCCTTGCTAGTGGTATTCGTGGTGGGTATTTTCGACTTCAGCGGCGCATTCACGCTCAAGCAGAAACTCACGAACGTGGCGCGCGATGCGGCTCGCGCGGCAGCGTCTGATCCTGCATCCGACTTGACGGCACCGCAAAACGGCGCGACCGGGCCAATCTCGGTCTGGGACGCAGAGCAGATCGTCGACAATTACTTGATCGCCAACCATCTCAGCGACTGCGGCCTGAGCAGCACAACCGGCACCGCCTCAGGCCTGACCTGGACGTACACCGCAACCACGGGATGTCCCGCCGGGGGCCTGACTTTGATCGTGAACCGTGGCTACTATTTCCCCGCATCCGCGACTGGCCAGCCGGCCAGTCTCAATTGTACGGTGCAAGCGGCAGGAACGCAGACCGCGGTCATCTCTACCTGTGTCAGCATTGAGTATCCCTACCAGTGGCGGTTCGGCCGTGTGGCCAGCATATTGGGTTCGGCCACGGCACTGCCCACACAGATCAACGCCTCTGCAGTCGTCATGAACGAGAACTAAGAACGGGAACACGAGAACTGGAAACAGGAACCGCTGAGAGTCTATGAGAACGCCCGCAATTCGCAGACCGAGTCACAGGCGAGTTCCGTCCTGCCCGGAGCGCGGCATCACCATGATTCTGGTCGCTCTAGCCATGGTCGCGATCATCGCCATGGCCGCGCTGTCGATCGATGTGGTCACCCTCTACCTGGCGAGAGAAGAAGCGCAGCGCTCCGCCGACGCCGCAGCCCTGGCGGCAGCGAGAGTGCTCTCGATCTCCGGGATTACCGGGACAGGGTCTCTCACGACAGACAACGGATATTGGGTGACCATCTGCGGAGGAACCTCAAGCGTGGCCTCGCAGACTGCCCAGGCGGTGGGGATTCAAAACGGGGTGGGGAGCATCGCGCCGACCACCGTAACCGTCACTTATTCGGCGGGAAGCGGAGGGAGCGCCGCATCCAATACTAACTGCTCCGGTCTTCCCGCTGCATTCGCCGTGAATCCCATGGTAACGGTACAAGTCACGCGCGCCAGCATGCCCACGTTCTTCTCGCGCATCTGGGGAAATACCGGGAACAGCGTGAGCGCGACCGCCACGGCCGAGGCATACAATCCGTCGAATTCTGGAAACGTCGGCAACGGCGCGACTGGCACGATTATTCCCGTGCTGCCGCGCTGCGTGAAGCCGTGGGTCGTGCCCAATCGCGATCCCCTGAACCCGGCTCCAAAAAATGGCAATTACTGCAACCAGTTGAACGGGCCCGGCCAGTGCAGCCCTCTGGTGAATGCGTCTACCGGAGCAATCACGAACGAAGGAATCTCGCTGAACGGCGGCGGCGCCAACGGCACGGTTGGAGAGACCCTCTGGCTGATCCCGGACTGCCAGCACAACGTCGCCGGCACGTGCCAATTTCGCGGTTCTAACCAGCAGCCCGAGGCGAACTATTACAGCAACGCCAACTCGGTTAGGAATAACCATCCTCCGAGCCTGCTGTACGTGCCCGGGCAGGTTACCACGCCCGTGATCGCCGTTCCTTCTTGCACTCAGGGGGATCCTTACGAAGAAGCGATCGAGGGCTGCGACCAATCTACGAACTACCAATGCGGCGTGCCGAACGCGAATAATGTAGTCGACTTGAGCCGGAACCCTGGCGCAGGCGGGATGACCACCAACGGCGTGCAGTGCCTGACCCGGCAAACCGACACTTCCCATCCCAACGGGGTGAACGGCCCCAGCGGTCAGGACTATCTCAATACTTTTGGCGCTCCCGCAGCATTTCCCTTTCAGATTCTCGCCGGGAGCAGCACTCCACTTACTGGTATGGCCGGAAACCCTATCAGCAGCAGCAATTCCATCGTTTCCTTGCCGATTTACGATGACACCCAAAATATCAACAACAACCAGGGTCAGACCACGGTAACTTTCGTCGGTTTTCTCCAGGTCTTTATCAACGCGGTTGACGCTTATGGAAACGTCAATGTCACGATTCTGAACGTGACCGGCTGCAGCAATGGCGCACCAGGGAACCCGGGCCCGGTTTCCGGTGGAGTGCTCGGTTCTTCGCCGGTGCCCATTCGCCTGATCACGCCCCCATAGGCACGCGCAAGCGCCATCCAACTCAAGGTCTTTAACAGTGAGAGATTACTGATCGGGCGGGTTTTCTTCCGGAGGAGGAGGAGCGCCGTCAGGCTGTGGCCGGCCAGCGACCGGAGGAGGGTTACTGGGCTGTGGTTGCACGGGCGCAGACTGTGCGTCGTCTTCGGCCGATGCGCTTTGGATGGGAGCCAACGGCATGGCGCCGCCGTCGGTGCGAGGGCTGAGGATCACGCGATCCAGTTGCCGCGCGTCTTTCTCTGAGCTGAGAATCAGAAAATTAAACCTGGAACCGTGCAGCAACTGCGCCAGAACTTCTGGCGCCGGCCCTGGACCCAGATCGACCACAACTCTTTCCTGATCCGCGCCTGGAGCACTCGCAACGATGGCTCCGGTTTGCTGCTGCACCGCGAACAACACTTCCGACAGAGTGGCCTTGTTGGCCTTGATCGAAAGCAGCCCATCGCGAAAGGTTACGTCCAGCGGCTTGACTGGTGGTGCGACCTGAACTGGTTCGGCGCCGGTGGTGTAGTTGGCGGCGACCAGGCCTGGGCGGGACTGCGCAGGGGTGGGAGGATCATCGCCAGCGGAGCTATCTGGCGGCGCGCCTGTGACTTTGATGATGGTCGTCCGCCCGTATGGAAAAACCTGATACGACTGCGCGGTCTTGAGATCGACAACGATGCGCGTGACCGGAGGCTTTGACTGGAACAGTGCGAAGCGAACATCTTTCACTTCTCCCCGGTTCACTGATTGATTGCGCATCTGCGCTCCGGGAGTGGAATTGGGAAAATCAATCACCAGCCGGTCGGGCCCGGTAAGAACTCGGGTCTGTGGAACCACCCGGTCGCTGGCTTCGACCTCAATTTCAACCGTGTCTTTGCTGTCGAGCACCTTGACCGCACGTACCGAAATCTGCGCCCGCGAGGCCGCAGACAGAATGAGAGGCACACAGAGTCCCGCCAGCAGCAGCCGACTGGCAACGATGCGGGGGAAACTGTACATGGATACCTGTGCCCGGGGCGGTGTTTCAGTGCGACGATGGTCCTAGCGCGATTGTAGCAGTGGCGGTTCGAGGGGGAGCTTACCTTGGTATTAGAACCGCGGGGTTGGAGCCCATATCGGCACTGTACTTTAGCAGGACTGTTTTGCGCCGGGAGCCAGACCCCCGCGACAGCCGGCAAAGCTCGTCCTGAGCGGAGCCAAAGGGATGCCGGCGCGACCGGGTCTGACGCCAAACGCCTAACGACTAATGCGTCAGCGGTTTCAGAATATCTCCCAAAATATCCGGCTCGCTCGAAACCCGCTCCAGATGCGGGTTCTTCGGGCCCTCGTGATAGGCCACAGGATAAGTCCTGAAGAACTGGGCATTCTCCACCAGCAACTCGATGGGCTGATCGCTTCCCTGCGCCGCCCGCAGCGCGGACCTTAGAACGGTGGGCGAGTATTTTCGTCCGTTGACCGCAATCAGTTTCATTCCGGGCCCCAATCCAGACTGGTAGGCCGGCGAGCCGACAATCACGTCGCCAAATTTCGCATCCTCGCCAATGTTGAATCCCAGCGAATAAGAAAAGTCCGGGAACTTAGCGACACGCTCCGTCGCTTGCATCTGTGAATTCGGCGTGTCGTTGTAGACCAGCTTCCAGCCGCCGCGCTCAATCCCGCCCAGCGGGGCGTGAGCGCTGGTGGCTCCCACGCGCTCGCGCAGAAGCTTCGCCCAATCGTAGGGAGTAACTTCGTTTAGCACGCGCACCACGTCGTCAAAGGTATAAGGAACAACTTTCGGCGGACCACTCTCACCGCCGTGAAAGCGTCGGCAAAAATCGTTCAGAGATTTCTGCCCATGAGTCTGCTGCCGGATGGTCGCATCCACTTCCAGCCAGATCAGTTCGCCCTC
>Ga0070733_10003376_pt1 | contig 10970 bp, 8 predicted proteins | sample Coa_R1_9_FD_66450 | JGI IMG/M metagenome (GOLD analysis project Ga0070733, IMG submission 66450) | Surface soil microbial communities from Centralia Pennsylvania, which are recovering from an underground coalmine fire - Coalmine... | ecosystem: Environmental > Terrestrial > Soil > Unclassified ... | reverse complement strand
GACCGGCCCCAGCGGTCCAGTCGCCAGACCAACACTACGTCGATCTCGCGGCGGCGCGCCGCCTCCAGCAACCTCTCCCGCAGTTGCCGTTGCGAGGCGCCGGAACCGACTTCCTTCACCTGCAGGGCTATCGTCCAGCCCCGCCGGGCAGCGTATTCCCGCAGGGCGCGGATCTGCAGCGGGATGGTCTGCTGGTCGTTCGTGGACACGCGGGCGTAGATTTTCGCCGGTTTGCGTTATTCGTCGAAGTGCCAAACGGATGCAAGACGATCACATACTTTATCGTCTAATAAAACCGAAAGGGATGGCTACGATCCCTGTGTCGAGAAATCCCTTACGCAAATGGCGCGCCTAAAACGAGCCGAGGTCGCTCAGAAGAAGCCTGGCATCGTGGGTGGCGAAGGACGCGAAGGAACGGAGGCACAAATTATTTGGCGGACATGTCTTTGATTACTATTTGGGATCCGGGAAGGGCCGAAAGTGTTTGTGGTATCTCAGTAGCCTCTGGCTTGTACACCGCTCGGCCCACGTAGAGCCCTATTGTGACGGCCCCCACTCTATCAGCGTGCGCCCCATTTACAGGACTACTCACGAAGCCCTCCGGTTGCCACGGTCTACGGATGGACCGACCTTGACCTCGGCCACGGTTTCCACGAAACCAAGCAAGGCGTCCGCTACACAATCTCTGAAACCGCGCGGAGCGAGGTGCTCGACCGCCTGCTCGCTCTGAATCACGCCCGCCATGCGGCGGAGATCGCTTGCGAGCCTCCCGCCAAACCGAAGCGTGTGAGCAAGAAGGAATCCGCGGCGCAAAACACTCTATTCTGAGACTTCCGCCCATGTCCACCTACGCGCTCCGCGAAGAGTTTCTCGAACTGGTCCACAGGGATCTGCTAGGCCCGGCGGGAGGGGAGCGCGAGGTTATCACCGAGGACAACGTCCGGGACCGCTATCTACTCGGGATGCTCGCGCCGTTGAAGCAGTCGGATGAACCCACATGCGAGCAGCTCGACGAACTGGCCGAGGACGGAGATGATTCGCCGGAAGAGGGTTCACCGGAGCCGGCCACCCCCGCATCCAGAAGTCTGATGCCGTCGTCATTCGGAATGAGCTTCTCGCTCGATCCCGCAGCGGCTTCATTCACCATCGAAGCGCACAGGGGCCAATATGAGCGCGACAAAGACGCGGAGGGTGAAAACGTCTGGGTGCGGCATCCGCGTGGCGGAGCATCTGCACCGGTGACGCTCCGGGAGGGTTCGTTGCCGACGTTGGTTCTTGATCGCAATTGCCCCAAGGTTGTTGTCCGGGGCAAGATACGCAAGCGCGACAGTCATTGGAGCGTCACTCTGTTCCTTTGCAATGAGCAGGAAGAGGAGCGGCCCAAGGATACAACTTGGCTGTTCCAGGCCGAGCTGAAGGCAAAAGGGGACCTGATCCGGCAGACGGCTCCGGCTGCGCTTAGCTCACTTGATCCCGCCGCGCGCGGGGAGGATCGCATCAATGAGATGCTGTACCGGCGCCAGTTGGGCTTCGCGATGGGGCACGGGGTAAGCGTCGATTGGACTCTTGCGGAAGGACGCTGGGATCGGGCGATGGAAGCGCGGACTTCGGCATCGCCGCGCGAGACGGTCCGGGGCGTCGAGCCGGGCGCCGTGAAGGATCTGGTGATCGACATGCAGGTGCTCGCATCGGCATCAGATGGGGACCTGCCAGGATTGTTGCGGCCGCTGGTAGAAAGTTGTCCGGCAGGCCGAAGATGTGCTGGATCGAATCGAAGAGGGTCTTTCGCTGCTTGCGTCGGACTCCGCCGCGCGGGACGCATTTCGCTTCGCCAACCAAGCCATGGCCTGGCAGCGAGTGCGCGGGAATGGATCCAGCAGAAGCGCACCAATCCTCTGGTCACGCTGGATGAGGTGGACGTTCCGAGGAACCGAAGCTGGCGCGCGTTTCAGCTCGCATTCCTGTTGTTGAATCTTCCGGGGCTGAGCCGCGTGGATCATGCGGACCGGTCGACGAGCCACCTGGCGATCGCGGACTTGCTGTGGTTCCCTACAGGGGGCGGCAATTACCGTGCCTGCTGCCCCTCTTCACCCACGCGCAGCGTCCGCCGCCCAGCAGCTTCGTTCTGACGGCGCATCCGGACACTATAAAACTTGCATCTCGAGTCCGGCCACGCGTGATCAGTTCCAGTCGTGGGCTGCCTGGAACCAGTTCGCCCCGCGAGTCGGCTGTCCGAATGCTATATCCATCACAGCAGGAGGGCGAAATGCCCACGACAGAGTTGCTCGTTACCGAAGTTATTGATGATCCTAGAAGACTTAACACGCCCATTCCCCGGGGAACTGAACAGCGCTCATCCGCCGGGAAGCGGATTTTCCCCCAGCCCCGAAGGACAAAGTGGTGGCTGGCAGCCAGTGCGGTGGTGCTTATCGCCCTGGGAGCCACGTTCTATTTCCGGGGATCGGGACAACCGGGCTACGTCACCACAACGATCGATCGGGGTGATATTGAGGCTGCCATCACCACCACCGGCAATACCAACGCGGTCACCACCGTTCAGGTGGGGAGCCAGGTTTCGGGCAACGTCATCGCGCTGTACGCCGACTTCAATACCAAGGTGAAAAAGGGCCAACTGGTAGCGCGCATAGACCCGGCGATTTTTCAGGCCAAAGTGGATCAGGCCAAAGCCAATCTGGACAGTTCCAAGTCTGCCGTGGTGACAGCCCGCGCCACAGTGGTGAAAGCCGATTCGGACATTGCCAACGCCCAGGCCAACGTTGCCAATCAAAAGGCCAACCTAGTGCGCGCGCAAAGTGCCGTGACTGACGCCAAGACCAAGAACGCGCGCCGGGTCGAGCTGGTCAAACAAGGCATCATTGCGCAGGAGGACGCCGATACGGCCCAAGCCACCTATGATCAGGCCGTCGCGAGTCTCGACGCCGCTAATGCCGCTGTTACGGCCGCACAGTCTTTAGTGGCCTCCGCCCAGGCGCAGAAAGAAGTGGCGCAAGCCCAATTGCAATCATCGGAGGCACAGGTGACTCAAAGCATTGCGGCTTTAAAGCAGGCCCAGTTGGATCTGGACCACACACAGATTATCGCGCCCGTCGACGGAACAGTCGTCTCGCGCAATATGGACGTGGGCCAGACGGTCGCCGCGTCTTTTCAAGCCCCCACTATTTTCTTGATCGCGCAAGATCTAACGAAGATGCAGGTGGATACCAATGTGGATGAGTCCGACGTGGGACCGATTCGACTCGGCCAGCAAGCCAACTTCACGGTAGACGCGTATCCCGGAGTGACTTTCGCTGGGAAAGTGGCGCAGATTCGCCAAGCGCCGATCAACGTACAAAACGTCGTCACCTACGACGTGGTGGTCGAAGTATCCAACACCGACTTGAAGCTTTTCCCGGGCATGACGGCCAACGTCAGGATCGTCACCGGGCGGGCCGACCATGCCTTGCGACTCCCTGTGGCGGCCTTGCGGTTCCATCCGGCTTCGCCCGCTACCCCCGCGGAAGGCGCGAAACGCCAGTCCAAATCAGGGGTGCGCGCGGCTTCCGGCAGGCCGGACCAGCCAGCGGTCTACGTTCTCGAGCAGGGAAAGCTCAAACGCGTGCCTGTAAAATTGGGCCTCAGCGATGGGAACTACACCGAAGTTCTCAGCGGCTTGCGGGAGGCCCAGCAGGTGGTGATGGGTGCCGCAACAACGAGCAAAGCAGCCTCCGCGACCGGGCCAGCGAATCCCGCTACGCGCCGGTTCGGCTTCTAGGAGACGCGCTGTGTCTGACTTCATTCGCATCGAGAATCTGACCAAGGTCTACACGCTGGGTGACGTGTCCGTGCGCGCCCTCGACGGGGTTTCCCTCGCCATAGATCGAGGGAGCTTCGTCACGATCATGGGCCCGTCAGGGTCCGGGAAATCGACTTTTATGAATATTCTGGGCTGTCTGGATCGCCCCACCTCCGGCAGCTACTCGCTCGATGGCGAGGATGTGGGCGATCTCGATCGCGATCAGCTTGCCGACATCCGCAATCGCAAGATCGGTTTCGTGTTTCAGCAATTCAATCTGCTGGCCCGGACCACGGCGCTTGAAAACGTCGAGCTCCCCTTGCTGTATAGCGCGGAAGGAGGGGACCCCGGCCACGAGCGCGCCTTGAACGCGTTGCGCATCGTGGGCCTAGCCGACCGCGCCGATCATCGTCCCAACCAACTTTCCGGCGGCCAGCAGCAGCGGGTGGCGATTGCGCGCAGCCTGATCAACAACCCGCGCATCATCCTTGCCGACGAGCCCACCGGCGCACTCGATTCCCGCACCAGCATCGAGATCATGGCCATTTTCCAGCGCTTGAACCGTGAGCAGGAAATCAGCATCATCGTCGTGACTCACGAGCCCGACATCGCGCAATACGGCCAGCGCATCATTGCCTTCAGGGATGGCCGCATTGTCAGCGACCACCCCGTCCGCGACCGCCGCAACGCCGAGTGGGAGCTGCATCAGGAGGCAATGGCATCATGAAGAAAAGCCTCACGAAGAAACTTCTCGCGAGCATGAAGATCGCCTTCGGCGCACTGCTCATTAACAAGCTGCGATCGGCGCTAACCATGCTCGGTATCATCATTGGAGTGGCGGCGGTCATCGCGATGGTAGCCGTGGGCGCGGGAGCGCAAGTGCGGATTCAGCAACAGATTGCTTCTATCGGCAGCAACGTCATCATCGTTCTCTCCGGCAGCATCACCAGTTCTGGGGTTCGCGTCGGCACGGGCAACGCCCAAACCCTCACCGAAGATGACGCGCGGGCACTGGTCCGCGACTGCCCGGGCGTGCAAGCGGCCACTCCCACGGTTCGCGGCGGGGCGCAGGTGGTCTACGGCAACGACAATTGGGGTACGCAGATCCTGGGAACCACGCCGGACTATCTGAGCATTCGCGATCTTCAGATCGAAGAAGGCCAGCCGTTCACCACCGCAGACGTCGATGCCGCGGCGAAAGTCGCCCTGCTGGGCAAGACGGTGGTGGATAATTTGTTCAACGGTGAAGACCCCATTGGAAAGGTGATCCGCATCAAGAAAGTGCCATTTACGGTGGCCGGAACACTCGTCGCCAAAGGCCAGTCTCCCACCGGCCAAGACCAGGACGACGTGATCCTGCTGCCCATCAGTTCAGCCAAGAAAAAAGTGATCGGATCGAGCCAGGCCAACGCCGCCAGCGTAGGGGCCATCATAGTCCAGGCGCGGGAGGGCATGACCGCCGCCGCGCAGGATCAAATGACCGCTCTTCTGCGTCAGCGTCATCACATTCAACCGTCCCAGGATGATGACTTCAGCATTCGTGATATGACCGAAATTTTCAAAGCCCAGGAAAGCTCGGCCAGCGTCATGTCGCTTCTGCTGGCGGCGATCGCCTCGGTGTCGCTGGTGGTGGGCGGCATCGGCATCATGAATATTATGCTGGTGTCGGTCACTGAACGCACCAAGGAAATCGGACTGCGGCAGGCCATCGGCGCCAAAACCAAGGACATCCTGGCGCAATTTCTGGTGGAAGCCGTAACGCTGTCAGTGGCTGGAGGCATCGCCGGAATCATCTTGGGCCTGTCCGCCAGCGCGCTCATCTCCTACTTTGCCGATTGGTCGACGGTAGTCAGCCTGGGTTCGGTTCTCTTGGCGTTTTTGTTCTCGGCGCTGGTCGGCGTGTCGTTCGGGTATTATCCAGCCCGCAAAGCCGCCTACATGGACCCTATCCAGGCGCTGCACTACGAATAACGCTGCACTACGAATAACGCTGCACTTTGATCTGACTGCCTTGAAATTCTAGGCCACGGCTGCCATCGCCAGCGCGCCCGGTAAATCGGCTGACGACACCGCATGATAATGCTCTGCGAAGTGCTTGTGCATCGAAGCGCAGGCAGGATGCGGATGGATCTGCACGAAAAGCTGACCGAGCATTTTGCCGCGCAGTCCCTTGCACACGGCCGCGAGATGGCGCGCCGTTTCCGCTGTGCAATTCTGGCACGTCAGCCCCACCTCTAAACAGATCCGGGGGTAATTGTTATCGGGTGTCATGTAAGACTGATTATGCCTTGAGGCATACGTCGAGCCAAGGGATTTGAGGGGGGTTTTGCCGCACCCCTTTGCGGGTATCCGCACCCCGCTGTCAGCACACCGCTTGACATAGCGACCCTAACTGGTAGAATCCGGGCAGAGCAGTTCGCGCTTCTTAGTCTGGAGGCAGGAAGATGACAGCCAGGCAAGCGGTTTTGGTCGTGGGCGCCGGTTTTCTGTTGGCGACCATGCCCGTTTTTGCGCATCATTCGTTCAAAGCGGAGTATGACGACAACCATCCGATCACGCTGAGTGGAACGGTCACGAAGGTTACCTGGAAGAATCCCCACGTCCTGCTCTATCTCGACGTGAAGGACGAGGGCGGCAAAGTGACCAACTGGGAACTGCAACTCGACAGTCCCAACATGCTGATGAGCCAAGGCTGGAAGATTGACTCTCTGAAGCCCGGCGATCAGGTTACGGCCAATGGTTTTCCGGCCAAGAACGGTACGAACATCGCCAACGCCAGGAAAATCATTGTGGCGAGCCGTTAAGCGCGCGTCGAGGCGGCCCGTTATGTTCTTGAAAAGACGCGAACCGCTACAGTCAGCTACCGGTCACTGACCCATACATGACCGGCGCTCAAGCTTCCGGCCAAGCGCATCTCTGCTAGACTGTGATTCGTTTGCTCTCAGGGTGTGGTGAAGCAATCGCCAGGTAAAAAGAATCCGGGTCAAGGATGGTTAGAGACGGACACATGGCACGGCGAAGGACTGCGCGAATCGGTTTTTTACTTGTCCTTATACTTCACGCGAAGGCATGGGCGGCCACTACGGGAAGCATTTCAGGCACGTTGAAAGACCCCAGCGGCGCGGTCATTCCGGGAGCCACGGTGATAGCCACCAATACGGCGACCGGAATCCAGAACAAGACAATGACGGATGTCAGAGGTATCTACACCTTTCCCAGCCTCCAAGTGGGGCGCTACGACCTCCAGGCGGAAGTCGAAGGCTTCCGCCCACAGAAACGGAGCGGGCTGGTCATTGACGCCGACAGCAAGCTCCAGGTCGACTTGACAGTCGAAATGATCGAAAAAATCGAGGAAGTCACGGTGATCGAGAACGAAGTTAAGGTGGAAACCGCCAGCAGCCAGATGGGCGAAGTGGTCACCGGCAAGGCGATGACGGCGGTGGCGCTCAACGGCCGCAGTTTCACGGATCTTCTGGCTCTGCAACCGGGGATCGTGCCGAGTACCACGCAGCAACCCGAGTCGATCGTCATGGCGGGCGCCTCCGTCGCGATTGCTCCTTCGGGCACGTTGAATGCCGGCAACCAGTCCATTAGCGGTCAGCGGGAAGACGCCAACGGCTTCATCATCAATGGAGGCGACGTGAAGGAGATGATGAACGGCGGAACGACCATTGTCCCCAACCTCGATTCGATCGCCGAATTTCGAATCCTGACCAACAACTTCGACGCCGAGTACGGAAACTATAGCGGCGGCATCATCAACGTGGTGACCAAGTCCGGCGACAATCAGCTCCACGGCAGCGGCTTCGAGTTTCTGCGAAACACCGCCTTGGACGCGCGAAACTTCTTTTCCCCGGAGCGCAGTTTCTATCGGCAAAACCAGTTTGGCGGCACCGTAGGCGGACCGATTCAGAAGAACAGGGTGTTCTTCTTCGGCGACTATCAGGGAACACGGCAGAGCCAGGGCCTGGACACCGGTTTGATCCCCGTGCCGTCACTCGCGGACCGGACCGGCAATTTGGCCGACCAGGCGAATTCCCTCAGCGGCGCTGTAGGAGGCCCTTACCTCGCCAACCTTCTCTCGCAGAAGCTCGGCTACGCGGTTACCGCGAACGAGCCCTACTACACGCCCGGGTGCATCTCGCCTGCGCAGTGTGTATTTCCGAATGCGACCATCCCGCAGCGTGCTTGGTCGGCTCCGGCTCTGCATCTTTTGCAATACATCCCGGCTCCCAATATCGGCGACTCCACCTTTTCCACCGCATCGGAAGGAAAAATTCTTCGCGACGATAAGGGCAGTTTCCGCGTGGACGGCAACAGCTCGCGCTGGGGATTGCTATCGGCATACTATTACCTTGATGACTACAATCTCAACAATCCCTACCCGACCGGCCAGGGAGGCGCCAACGTCCCCGGTTTCGGCGCCCTGAATCTGGGGCGAGGACAGCTCCTCAGCCTGGGCGAGACCAAGACCTTCGGCGCTTCGATGGTGAACGAGCTGCGCTTGAGTTACATGCGGAGTGCAAATAACGTCGGCCAGCCCGCAGGGGGAGTCGGCCCCAGTCTGGCATCGCAGGGTTTCGTCACGGGCCCGGGAACTACGGGGATCACCGTGCTCGCACCTCAGATTGAAGGCATCGAGAATGTCCGCTTCAATGCCTTTACGATTGGCACTCCCATCACCAACCTCACCCAAGCGAACAATACCTATGCATTGCTCGACAACTTTTCAAAAGTGATGGGGAACCACAGTCTCAAAACTGGCTTCCAGTTGAGCCTTGAGCAGGTCAACATCAACCCCAACCCCACATTCAACGGGTCTTTCCTGTTCACTGGTTCTGAAACCGGCTCGGACTTCGCGGATTTTCTGATCGGCGTTGGAAGTAACTATAACCAAGCCGATTCACAGACCTTCTACGGACGCCACAAATATGGTGGGGCCTTCGTCCAGGATAGCTGGCGGGCCCGCCCCAATCTCACGCTGAACATCGGACTGCGCTGGGATCTGATGCAGTATTGGTCGGAAAAATATAACCAGATTCCGACTTTCCTCTTTGGGCAGCAGTCCCAGGTTTACCCGACCGCGCCCACCAGCCTGGTGTATCCGACCGACGCGGGAGTGCCCAATACGCTGGTGCCGCAGAAAAACAAGTTTGCTCCGCGGCTTGGCTTGGCGTACTCGCCGGGTAAGGCAAATGGATTTCTAGGCAAGATCCTCGGCGGCCCAGGGAAGACCAGCATCCGCGCCGGCTACGGGATTTTTTATTCCGTAATCGAGGGCAATACGATCGCTATTGATGAGCCGCAGCCTCCCTACGGTTTAAGTTACACCAGCCCCGGCCGGCCGCTTTTCGCCACGCCCTTCGTCGATGCAGCCAGCGGTCAAGTCCACGTCAACCCGTTCCCGCTGACATTTCCTCCGCTTAATGCTTCGGTCAGCCATCCTAACCCGAACATCAATTTCTCGCCCTTTTTACCACAAGCCGGAATGACGGCGCCCCCGCCGGGCAACACATATCCTTATAACGAAAATTACTTCTTTTCGATCGAGCGCCAGCTCGCTGCAAACAGCGTGTTGAGCCTGAGTTATGTCGGCTCGCAAGCTCATCATCTGTTGCTGGTGTATTCTGCCAACCCCGGCAATCCGGCGCTTTGTCTGGCGTTAAGCAAACCCAGTGCGGTGGCTCCCGGATCGCCCACCTGCGGCCCCTTCGGTGAGGATGCAACTTATGTGAGCGCCTCCGGCCAGGTCTTTAACGGCACACGTGGACCGCTCGGATCAAATTTCGCCAACGACGATTATGAAGGAAGCATCGGGAATTCGAATTACAATTCCTTTCAAGCCAGCCTCCGCCACACCGGTAAGCAGCTCGATCTGATGCTGGCCTATACCTTCAGTAAATCCATCGACCAGGCTTCGAGCATCTCCGATCCTGTCAATCCTTTTAACTTCAGTGCCACGCGCGCGCTCTCGGCCTGGGATCTGAAGCACGACCTGGTGGCCACCTACCAATATCAGCTCCCGCTCGAACGTTTCGTCGGACGGGCCAAGGGTTTCGCGGACGGCTGGGCGATCTCCGGAATCACCCGTCTGAGCTCCGGTTTTCCGGTGACCATCCATAGCGACGGCGACCTCTCTTTGATGGGGAGTCTGCCCAACGGCGTGAATAATCAGAGTCTGGATCTGCCGGACTTTACGCCGGGCAATCTGAACCTTAATCATGACCCCCGCAATGGGTTGCCGTATTTCAATACGTCGCTGTTCAGTCCCAATGCCTTGGGCACGCCGGGCACGGCTTCGCGCCGCTCCTTCCATGGACCCGGCGCCCTCAACTTCGATCTCGCGCTGCTGAGGACTTTCCGTATAACTGAAGCCAAAGCGCTGCAGTTTCGTCTCGAAACCTTCAACACTTTCAATCACACTCAGTTTTTCGGACCGGTCGCAGTCGACGGCGGCATCGACACCGCTCTGTTCGGCCGGGTCGTGAAAGCTGCGCCGCCACGCCTGATGCAAATTGCGCTCAAATTTACGTTCTAATAATTTTAGGGAGGTCGCCGCATGACAAGATTTTGCCCCTGGCGCACAGTGTTTTTCGTATCGCTTGCATGGATGGGAACATGGACACACGTTGCACTCGGCCAGACGCCAGATCCAGCCGCAGGCGCTGCGCAAAAGAAAAGCGTCGTTGCCGCGCCCGCCCCCCGCGTTTATGCGAACCTGGCTCAATTGATGCGGGGGATTTTGTTTCCGGCGTCGAATGTGATTTTTGCCGCCCAGAACGATGATCCTACCAAGATACCGCCAGCCCAGGACCCGGCCACCGCAACCGACCTTCTGGCCAGCTCATATGGGCAATGGCAAGCGGTCGAAAACAGCGCCCTGGCTCTCTCTGAGGCCGCCAACTTGCTAATAATTCCCGGGCGCAAATGCTCCAACGGCCTCCCTGTTCCCATCAGGAACGCGGATTGGCCCAAGTTCGTCCAAGGACTTCGAGACGCGGGAATGACGGCCTACAAGGCAGCGCAATCCAAGAATACGGACAATATTCTGACGGCCGCCGACGCGATCACCGAGGCCTGCGCGAACTGCCATAACAAATATCGCGAGAAACCCACTCTCGCGGACCGCTGCAAGTAAGCCGCCCTCCCAAACCATTTACGGATGCGTTAAGCTGAT
>Ga0070733_10003374_pt1 | contig 10972 bp, 6 predicted proteins | sample Coa_R1_9_FD_66450 | JGI IMG/M metagenome (GOLD analysis project Ga0070733, IMG submission 66450) | Surface soil microbial communities from Centralia Pennsylvania, which are recovering from an underground coalmine fire - Coalmine... | ecosystem: Environmental > Terrestrial > Soil > Unclassified ... | reverse complement strand
TTCCCAATACAATGCTGTTGGAGAGTATACTGGCTTCGTAGCCCCACTGCTGAATATTCGCGGCTAGAATCTGATTAAAATGGTTATTCCGACCGCCAGACCCTAGAATCAGCACTTTCAAGCGTTTGCTATTCTGTGCCCCTTCACATTCCCCCTGAAACATAGCGCCTCACCCCTTCATAAACGAACCACATACAAGCTAGTAATGCAGTGTACGACAAAAAGATGAGTACAAACCATAAAAAAGTCGTAAAAACCCGTTAAGATTGCATTAAAATCCCGGCGGAACATTGTTAAGAGCAACCCCCGACTCCTGCTTGAATATAACCTGCACGTTAAAAACGTAGCCAACGCCAGGTTCAGTGATAATGTAGCGCGGCTGTGAAGAATCAAGCTCCACTTTGCGCCGTAACTGCCTGACGTAAACGCGCAGGTAATCGGCCTCGTCGCCATATTCCGGCCCCCAGACTTCGCGCAATAAGACGCGATGAGTCATAACTTTGCAGGCATTCAGCATAAGTTGGTGCAAAAGCTCATACTCGGTTGGGGTTAGATTGATTTTTTGCTCGCCCGCGAATACCTGGTGACGCACCAGGTTCATGAGCAGATAGCCATCGATGGTACTGATAATGTCGGGATGGGGCGCATTTTCGACATCTTGAGCGGCGGCTCGCCTGAGGCAGACGCGCACGCGCGCCAGCAACTCCTGGTTGTTAAATGGTTTGGTCAGATAATCGTCTGCGCCCAGATCGAGCGCCTGCACTTTTAGCTGCTCTTCGGAGCGAGCCGAGACGACAATGATAGGTGTCTGCGACCATTGGCGAATCTGGACGCACACGTCCAGGCCATCGACCTCACCCGGTAAACAGAGATCCAGTAAGATCAAGTCGGGTTGGTATGCGCGTGCCAGTTCCACCGCCTGCCGCCCGGCATCGACTACGGTGACATCATAACCATTGACCATCAGGCTACGCTTGAGGGCACGTTGGATAGATGGATCGTCTTCGACAACCAGTATGCGTTTCTCTTTAGTTTTCATGAAGTCATTACTCCTTCACGAGAATACAGGGAGAACAAAGACAAAGCACGCTCCCCCGCCAGGGGCAGGTTCTACCCAGATGCGTCCGTGATGCGCTTCTATGATACCACGACAGATCGCCAGGCCCAGACCAGAATGCCCGTCAAGGCTGTAAAACGATTTGAAGATGCGCTCGCGCTCCCCCTCCGGAACCCCACCTCCCTGGTCTGTCACCTGGACGCGCACGCAGCGGAGCGCGCCATCGGATGATGTTTCACCCGGTATTTCCAGAGAGACGGTTTGCGCGGAGACCAGTATATCTTCTTCTTCTTCAGGGTTATGACGAGCAGCATTCTCCAGGAGATTATACACTACACGCTTTATTTGCAAATAATCAACGTAGATGAGCGGTAAATCTGACTGAAACGTAGTGCGAATGCGGCGTCCCGCAAAGCTATGCGCTATATGCGAGAGAGAGCTATGCACGATCTCCTCGAGATCACACCATTCTTTTTCCAGCGCAAGAGCGCCCATATCGATGCGCGACATTTCGACCATGGCGTTAATCAGCTCGTGCAGGTGATCTGATTCGGTATCGATATCTTCCAACATTTCATGGCGCATCTTCTCGTCCCATTCTATACCTGGCTGCAGCAGGCTGCTGACAGCAGCTTTGATGGCGGTCAAAGGCGTGCGCAGATCATGGGAAACCGAAGAGAGCAGGGTCGATTTATTTCTCTCGTCACGCACCTGTTCTGTTATGTCGTGAATTTGCAAGGCGTGCGCGATGAGTTCATTATACCGGTCATAGAGAGCATAGCGCATCAGGTGGTAGTGACGGTCGCTGGGAGCATTATCTAGCAGCATAGCGTACATTCCTGAGGAGTGCGAGCCGCTGCTATGCTCTCTGGAAGCGGGTATGCTGCGTTGGTGAAGTTGGCTGGCCTCGCCGGTATCGTGCGCGGTGTTCCTATGCTTTTGCAGCGGCTCAGCGGCGATGACACAGCGCAGGGTATTTCTGGGCAAGGGATTGAGGCGCGGCAGATTTTCTTCGTCTTCGCCCATGCGCTGCAGCTTTTCCGCGCTGCGCTGGTCAGGGATATCAAGCGCGATAAATTCCTGGAGATACGCCTGTACATCGTCCAGGTTGCGTATACGCGGCAGCAGACCCGCCAGGACTTCAGGCAGTGTAAGCTCCTGCGTTTGCGGAAAGATAGCTTCCTGGTGCGATGCTAAAAAGGGCGCATCAAGAGCTATAGCGCCAGTAGTGTCAAGGCGAACGCCGCACAGGGCCTCTGCGGCAGGATTCACATAGATGCAGTGACCCTGGAGATCGACAATAAACCAGGGGTCCTGTATATCGCGGGTGACACGTTCATAGAGATGTGGTATGGAGGAGCCTGTCCTGCTGGCGGCGCGGCCTGGGTCAAGCATGGCTGTGAAGGCGGCGCTGACATGGCCCAGCAAACCGGCGCGCTCCAGGGCTGCCTCTGCCGTGCGCATGAGGGCAGCGGCTCCCTCTTCTTTTGTGGGGTCGGCCAAAGGAACGTAAGTGTTTGCTTGCGCGGCGGTTCCGGCTGGCTGCTGCGCGAGATCAATCGTCTGCCCGTCAACAGGGTCGCCGCCGTTAGGCAGAGCATGTAGAATAGACTGGAAGTTGTGTTCGCTGCGGGTCAGGAGATAATCGCTGATGAAACGCAGCAGGCTGGTAAAGCTCAAGCCAAAGATGCTTTCGGTCTCGGCGCGCACTTTTTCGAGCAGGGCCTGTGCCTGCTGCGGAGTCAGCGGGTCGCGCTGAGCTTTTTCCAGTTGCTCGATGGCTTGCTGGAAACGCTGGCGTTCGCGGACGGATTCGAGCAGCATACCATTATGGATGGCGATCATAGCCTGGCTGGCAAAAAGCGAGAGGATGTCGGTCTTGAGTGGTGTGAAGCCCCCCGCTTCAGGCGAGAAAAGCAAAAGCGCGCCAAAGACGGTCGAACCCATGATGAGGGGATAGCTGAAGACCGAATGCATGCCGAGTTGTGTAGCAAAAGCCTGGCTGTCGGGAAAGCGTTCGTCCTGGGCGATATCGTTAGAGACGCTCGGCTGGCGGCGGCGCAGCGTGTAGCCGATGATGGTTTGCTCGCTGGAGGCATGGCTGCGGCTGACCAGATTTTGCAGCGTGTGAGACGGCAAGCCATGCTGCGCTTCAAGACGCAGGCTGCCCCCACGCTGGTCGAGAGTGACTATGGCGGAGGCCACATGCAGCGCAGTAGCGATGCCCTCGACGATGCGATGCAGGATGGTGGCAAGGTCCATTTGTGAGGTAAGAGCGCTGGAGACCTTGCGCAGTTCCTGGCGCTGGCGGTCCTGGATCTGGACATTGCCCTCCACCTGGGCGCTTTCGATGGCGGCTGCGAGAACGCGGGCGACAGACTGGATAATGCGCAGCGTCTTTTCTGACTGGTAGGCGTGCAGGGAAAGGCTGCCAAGTTCAAGCGATCCAAGCAGGCGATCATCGACAATCAGTGGCGCTATGAGAGTGGCATGCAACAGTGGATGGCCGCTGAGGGCATCGCCACATTGGGCAGGAGTTCCATCAAGACCGGCTGGATAGATGTTAGTGAGCATGGAGTGAGCATCATCACCTATGCTGTCGGGTACATCCGGTGATGAATAAGTCTCTTGAAATTTCCTGGAATCATGCGTATCAGGCACGGACTGCCGGGTGAATTTGCTTTGCAGGAATTGTTCGAGCATGGAGTCGGCCAGAGGATGCTGGTGGTAGCGGGATACCCACTGGCCCGCTTCCAACGAGCAGACGGTGACTCGCAGAGCCTGGCGATCATGACGCAAGAGCACAACGCCAAACAAATCAAAGGGAATAACGGGGGCTAATTCCGAGGCAATTTGAGCATAGTCGGCATGCGGGCCGCGCACGCTTGAGACGATGCGCGCGACGCGCTCGACGATTGAATAGGTATCTTCTTGCAGTGGTGTTTGCATATTCGTTTCCATGCAGGCCCCCTCTGCGCCGCCGCTTTGCTTCTTTAGCCTGGAGTCCTGGCAGCGTCTTCCAATAAAATGGAAGAATAAACACAGCAACACACAATAACACATTGTAGCATAGAATATCCTACAATGTTAGTACATATATGTAAATTCATCAATTATACCGGTTATGGTAGCCCGAAGGTACTTGAAGTGTAACACATTTGCGTAGTATACCCCGATTTTCTCATCCTTGCCAGTATGCTTCATGTTGAGTAGGGCAATTCCTACACATCACTAAGTTCGAGCAGAGGGAAGGCACGATGCGCGCGAGGGGGTACCAGGAAGTTCTGCCGCCGTGTCGCTGTCAGAAAACGCTCGAGGCCATTATCATCGGTCTGCACCCCATATTGGTCCACAAGGTCGAGCGCGGCCTGGTTTTTGCGCATAGTGGCGAAAAAATCTGCCGACGGCACAAAGATGGTGAATTGAAGTTTTGGCTGCTGGTAGCCGCCAGGCACGTCCAGGGCATCAAACCCAGGACCATCCATACGTATGTGGATAGGAGTACTATCTGCCGCCCGCGAGGAGCGTTGAAGGGCAGCAAGATGCCCCATGCGATGCTCGTGCTGGTAAGTATTAATGGCCTCTGCATTAGCCAGGGCATCATGCGCCCCCTGGAAGCGATTGGCGAAAAACACAGGGCCGCCGCCATCTTTGTACTGGTTTTTGTGGCCAGTCGAAGGAATAGGATTGGAGCGGAACATATACTGGCAACGCTCCGTGTAAGGTTCGCTACTCGCATAGAACTGGCTCAGGTCAAGGATGACATGCGAAAAGTGCTGGATCGACCCATCATAAAAGTAGTCGCCAGCTTTCGTGTTCGTAAAGCGTGCAGAGGCATTGCCCTGAAAAGTCGTAATTGTCGCAGGACCCGCGCCAGCCACCTGCTGATCAGCAAATCCCATCCACATCGGCGAGTGGGGATTGATTGAACCAGCGTAAGGAAGTGCATTGCTATCGGCGATCTTACGCGGCATACCCATTTGGAGGAACATCAGGCGTGAGGAGGTAAATACAAACATATCTTCTAAAGCCAGTGAGGGAACGAGTTTGCCATTCAAATGATTGCTGCCCTGCAACCAGGCCGCAATAGATCGGAGATTGTCGAGGGAATCGCTGCGAAACGTGAAGAGAACTTCGTTTGACTCGATGGCCACGGGTACATTAAAGGTCTGTTTGGTGATGCGCGGGTTGCGCGGAGACACATCTGTCGGACCAGGAACGGCCTCTTCCAGGGCAAAACGCACCGGATCAGCGAGCAGCCGGGGCATATTATCTACTACCAGGCCCACTGGCAAACGATGAAAGTAAGGAAGTCCATAAGAAATGAAGCTAAAAACGCCAGCCGGGCTAAACTCATAGGCATCCTCAATGGCATTGAGAGCTTCGGAGAAGATATGCTGATCGGATTTAGTAGGGGTGCGTTTGAGCCTGGCGGTGATAAATAACGTATGCACCGGCCCGAAGCGGAAGAGAACGCCATCGATAGTTTGAGCCGGGGCTATGTAATTACTAATATCAAACTGGATTTGCGGCAAGCTCGATGGCGCTGCATGAGCGACCCGCTGAGGCAGCCATGCTTCGGCCTCCAGGATACCAAGTGTAGAAGCAGCCAGCCCGAGCGCGCCCAGTTTTAGCATTGAGCGCCGACTGACATGCCACCCTGCTGTTATAGGCTTAGCTTCATGCTCAGAGAAGGAGGGTTGCGAGTATCGAGCGTCCATTATATGAATTCCTTTATTGCTACTGACAAACAAAATAGAAAAGGCTAATGCTCAACTTATCATGAAAGAGAGGGCTGCCTCAGAGAAGCAGCCCTCCTATCCAACTTAATCAAACACTAGATGCTGACTAACATGGGTTCTTAGAAAGTATCTGGCGGAAGTCGTTATACCGTGTGGTCTGACCGCCACCAACTGCCGTGTAGGTCAGGTTCAGCAGTGTGCCATACTGCTGGTTCTGGCCGAAGTCATTCTTACTTCCTGGAATATGGTTACCAATCTGCCAGAAGCACGGATCTCCACCACCACCTGCTATATTGCGGATGCTGAAGAACGGGTAGAAGGCAGCAGGAAGTCCATCGTCGGTATTTGGAATCAGCGTACAGTTAACGCCGGTGCTACGGTTGCAGGGGTTCGGGCTCGTAGTAGCGCCAGTGGTCTCGATACGAGGTAGATCCGCTTCGAAGGCCACGCGGCTGTACCTCACATTGTACCCTGAACCGGTCAATGGACTGGTGAAAAGGATCGAAGTTGGATGCAGCGTGGTATTACCATCAGGCCAGAGTGGCTGGTAGGGAACACCATCGAAGCCCTCGTTGGTTCCAAGGCACCCTGATACCGGGACCAGGGACGATGCAGTAGATGGGAAGCAGAAAGTATCATCACTGTCGCTTGGCTCTTGATCATTGGGAACGCCCTCTTTGTTAGCAGCTGGGCAATTTCCACCGAAAGCGATGGTAGCGGTGCCGTTGCAGTAGTCAAAATGCCCGATCTCGTCGGCAAAGGCGATGTTGTAGGAGTGCGCCGCCCACGTCACGCGCGTCTTCTCTGACGAGGTGCTGTACATGGGATGGAAGTCGTAGGGAATGTTATTGCAGGCGCCGCTGAATGGAACCTGGCCGAAGCCATTAGCTGCACTCGAGGTCATAGAGCCGGTCTGACCCGTAGTCTGATCATGAATGACGATCTGCAGGCCATGCATCGTATCATGCATCGTGACCGTCAACTTGTCTCCTGAATTCATGAACAAGTCTGCACTGGGGTTAGGAGTGAAGGTATTAACGGTCGCATCTAGTGGGTTAGGCGGTGATGATGGCTGCGGGTGCCCATTCTTCGTGATGAAGGCGAAGTTGACGGGCTCTATACCCACAAGACCAACACATGCACCAGCCGCACCGGTGACAGCATTTTGCGAAAGACTGTCGATATTGAGCGCAGCGCACCACTTTGTCGGGTCACAGCTATTACCAGCAGGCCATTCCACCCAACCGGGAGGATAGAACTGCATTTCCATGAACGCCGTTCCCGGATGGGCGGCGCTGACCGCTGGATCAACGATATTTACATCGCTGTCCGGCGTGCATCCGGTGACCTGTTCGGGATACGACTGTGTGTCGCACATCGCCATACCGAACCAGAATGCCGGGTGCAACTGGAAGTTGTAAGCAACCCCAGGAGTATTTGCGAGAGAAGGCGATGGGTCTTTCGGAAGCGTGAGCTGGTACTGCATGCGGTTGCCCGAACCAGGCACGTTAGAGTAGAATAGGGTCGACGGCTCGTCGTGACCGACATAGACGTCCTCCCCGAAGACCGCCTCGGAGTCGTATACCTCCGAACAGATAGGACTGCCCTTAGAACAGTCGATATGCATGAGAGCAGCAGCGTGGGCACCGACTGCATTCCCACGGATCGCCCCAGTCACTGCAAAACCGCCGACAACAGCGGCAATGCCAAGCAGCGAAAATAGGATGCTCAACTTTGAGCGGGGAGAGAAGCGCATACAATGGCCTCACTTTCAAAAAACTGATACATTGTCAATCAATAAACGGATACCAGGTAGCATAGCCAGCCCTGAACAACAGGGCATATACTCACATGGTGCAATTATGGAGGAGATCAATGAACATGGGTAGAGCGAAAAGGTTATGAGGTGGTTAAGGATTGGTTGTATTTTAGCGGTATGTGCCAGTACCTGGTTAGGATTTCAACCAGATGCTGATTTCTTCTTGCCCGGCATGAAGCTGCAAAGCGAAGAGGAGGCAGCTGATTTGATCAGCTACCCCCTTTCAGGTCAAGGTATGCTATCTGGCAGAGTTATCTCCGCTTTTTACGGCACGGCTACCTTAGCCATGTAGATGTCCTCATCGTTAGCCACAATGCCATTAGACCCGGCAATAAAGGTGCAGACCTGAGGTGGTACTCCGGGTACGCCTGTGCCAGGGCACAGAGCCAGGTCCTTGTCGCGGGTGTCCATCCATACGGGGTAGGCAAGGGTGGCAGATGCGGCGAGTCCGGTGTAGTCACCGAAGAAGAGGCTATTGCCCTGCGAGTCAGGAAACTCGGTCGGGAGCGGCATGGAACTCGACGTCACCCTCACCACCGCGAAGGTAGTGGGATCGTTGATCGACCCTGAAAGACTGATGTCCATATTCCCTGTCGTCTCGTCGTTGCCGTACTGACGATCGTAGTAAGAGACCGCCAGCTTTCCTTTCGTTGTGAAAGCGGACCACTGCCACCACTGGTCGGTCAGCTTCTGACCAGGAGCCGAGCTAACAACAGTGAGCGTTGTCGGGTCCGTTATGGTCCCGTTAAAGCTCGTACCGCCGTTGGTAGAAGTACTCTCAAGGATCTTGTTGTTACAGGCACCTGCCGTCTTCACGCCGGTGTACGCGTTATTTCCAGAGGGGGCAAAGCCTGCTGGTATGCAGCCGTTTGATGGGTTTGAGTCTTTGTTGATGTAGGAGCCGAACGTGACCACCACCTGCTGGTTATTCTGGGGATCAACCTGACCTGACGGGTAGTTGGTAGCGCGGAAGACAGAGTTCTGAGCCGAACCCTTCTCCGGCACGCAGGCACGACCAGAATCTTGTCCACCCTGGTATGTGGCACAGTCGGGGAGATCGTTGTAGTTTGCCACCAACACCGGAGCGCTAAAGCTAACGCCACCATCGATCGACTTCGACAACAAGATCTGGTTGTGGTTATCAGTTGCGCTCGAGGTCGAGTTGTTGAAGTTGACGTAGACGACGTAGAGCGCCCCGTCAGAACCGGTGAAGGGGTCCGAGAATTGGTTCTCATTACAGGTACTAACGGTAGTTGGAAGTCCAAACGTGTTTGGACAGAGCGAACTACTCTTGCTGACAACGACTGGAGCGCTAAAGGTCTGGCCGTAGTCGGACGAATGCACCTCATAGATAATGGCGGTGCCATCGGCCGCGAAGATCGTCCAGGTGACGTAGACGCGATCCTGGAATTGACTGCCGGCGTGATTGTCGACGGTCATATACGGCTTGTCGTTAAAGGGAAAACCAGTCGTGGTATAGGTCTCTATGGCTGGATGGCCTGGGAAGTTCCAGGAAGCGCCATTGTTCTGTGTCGAGCGGAAGACATACACGGCGCTTGACTGGTCGGGATTATTTGTAGTTGAGGGACCGCGCTGGAAGACCTGGCAGTCGAAGTAGGCGTTGCCCTTCGTATCCCAGGCGACCGAAGTATCACCGCCAGCCTGCCAGTATTCACGCGCAACGCCGCCAAAGGCTGCCCCATTAGTGAAGCTCATAGGAATGGTGGTGTCGTTCCAGTGCTTCGCATTGTCTAGAGAATAATCCCCGTAGCAGTTCCCATCACCCCGGCGGTAATCGTTAGCGCCGGAAACAAGGTCACTCGCGTTGTTGGGATTGACGGCGATAGCGGTCTCATTGTTTGCCTGACCGCGCCCCTGAAGGGTTACGTCGCTCAGGTTCAAACAGTTCTGATTGACCTTGATATTGTTTCCCAGGCTGTTGGCACACTGATCGTCAGCGTGGTCAGGATGATAGGTAATAGCGCTCGACTTGGCCGTCGTGTTCTGAGGGTCTAGAGTATTGTCCGCAAAACCGGAGATGATCCTTTTTTGCATCGGCGTCAATTGCGAGTAAAGGGTAGCTGCCCTTACGTTGCCATTACTCGCACCTGTTCCGAAGTGCAGAAAGGCCGCGAACAGCAAACCGGAAATAGCTACTGCTACAATCGCGATACGGATAGTTCGGTTCCTCATTCAGATACCTTCTTTCCTTACAATATACAAGAATATGTCTACAAATGGACGATGTGCAGGCTCTCCATAACGAGGCCCCTCTACAAGGAACCTCGACTCTACTACCTGTCATTTAAGCATACGGAAGTATTTTTGTATCTAGCGAAGAGGTTGTGAATCGGTAAAGAACCCGTTGAGATTCACCATATGTGGTTTAGATTTTATCGTCTTATCCCTGGGAACTTCTACGATATGCTGCACGTCTATAATGAATGGAGGAACGATTGCTTACCTCTTGCAATATCCTTGTGTACAAGTAGTTGACGAACTTCGGATGTTGATGGGTGAGAATAAAAAATGTGTCTGGAAAGAAAGGAAACTAATATGGTACGGCTCTACCGGTCGCTCATCATATTCGGTACAATCGCAGCCATGGTACTGCTTATAGGCTGTGGACAGCCTACGACTACTGGTACGACCGGCCTCTTTACAGCTACAACTACACCTTCACCCAAAGCCACATACACTCCTACACGCACAGCCAATACTGGACCGGTGACATTGCATGTCGATGCGCAATCCTACCGCTCGAACGATACGATCACTGTGACCCTGAACAATCAGAGCAACCAGACCATCTATTTTCCAGATCACCTGACGAACTGCTCGGTTATACTCCTGCTACGGCTGCCAGTTCAGCCACTAAATAGCGATAGCGGGCAAGCTGTCATCAACCCCTGCAGAACTGAAATTGCAACGCGGATACACTCGCTCCCAGCAGGACAGAACCTTGTTGTCAAACTCATTGCTCCGGCCACTGGCTGGCCATCGGGTCTCTATCGCGCTGCGCTGAGCTACTTCACATCTCTATCTCTCAAGGCGCCAACTACCATTTACACAACAGCGTTCACCGTAGGTCCTTTTTCGCCCCAACCATGAGAACACGGCGGGTGCTTTTCATTATTTGACTTTGTTTACGAATGACACGTTTCCAGGACGCCCGCAAAAGGCCCCCGTTCCCTGCTCCGAAGCGGTTGGCGAAGCCGTACAGGGTACGGGCGGGGCTTGTCCCCGCCCAATAGGCGTCAAGTTAAGAAACTCCAAAATGGAATCAATGGCCGCGACTCGCGCCGCTCCCAGGGCGGGGGCAAGCCCCGCCCCTACTATATACGGTTGGGCGTT
>Ga0070733_10003373_pt1 | contig 10974 bp, 10 predicted proteins | sample Coa_R1_9_FD_66450 | JGI IMG/M metagenome (GOLD analysis project Ga0070733, IMG submission 66450) | Surface soil microbial communities from Centralia Pennsylvania, which are recovering from an underground coalmine fire - Coalmine... | ecosystem: Environmental > Terrestrial > Soil > Unclassified ... | reverse complement strand
CGATCGCATCCGGCAGCTTCCGGCGGCTTCCGGTCGTATCCGGCGGCATCCGATCGCATCCGGCGGCTTCCGGTCGCATCCGGCGCCTTCCGATCGGCTTCCGATCGCATCCGGCGGCTTCCGGTCGTATCCGCGGCATCCTCGATCGCATCCGGCAGCTTCCGGCGGCTTCCGGTCGTATCCGGCGGCATCCGATCGCATCCGGCGCCTTCCGGTCGCATCCGGTGCCTTCCGATCGGCATCCGGTCGCGTCCGGCGGCTTCCGGCGGTGTCCGGCGGCACCCGGGTCCGCGGATCGCGTGCGGCCTGCCGCTGAAACCTGTATGTTATGTGCTCCTGGGGCGCGGCGTGTCAACTGCGGTTTCCGGTGGGCTGGCGGATCGCGCCGCCACCGGGCAGGAGGACCGTCCACCCGGCTGAGCACCCCGTGACGACAAGCTTCGACGCCATCATCATCGGCACCGGACAGGCCGGCCCGGCGCTCGCCGCCCGCCTGGTCAAGGCCGGGATGAGGATCGCGGTCGTCGAGCGTGGGCGCTTCGGCGGCACCTGCGTGAACACCGGCTGCACTCCCACCAAGACCCTGGTAGCCAGCGCCTACGCCACCCATCTGGCCCGCCGCGCCGCCGAATTCGGCGTCACCCTCGGCGGCGCCGGCGCCGGCCAGGTGAGCGTCGACATGAAACGGGTGAAGGCGCGCAAGGATGCCGTGGTGGACGACTTCACCAAGGGCGTCGAAAAATCGCTGCGCGGCCTGGCGACCTGCACGGTCGTCCAGGCTCACGCCCGCTTCCTGTCGCCGACCGAGGTGAGCGCCGGCGGCGAGCGGCTCACGGCGCCGCGGATCTTCGTCAACGTCGGCGGCCGGCCGGCGATCCCCGAGGTGCCCGGCCTGGGCGAGATCGACTACCTCACCAGCTCGTCGATGATGGCGGTCGATTTCCTCCCCCGCCACCTGGTGATCGTCGGCGGCAGCTATATCGGCGTCGAGTTCGGCCAGATGTACCGGCGCTTCGGCAGCGAGGTCTCGATCGTCGAGCAGGCACCGCGCCTGCTGGCGCATGAAGACGAGGACGTCTCGGACGCGGTCGCCGACATCCTGGTGCGGGAGGGGATCCACCTCCACCTCGGCGCCCGTTGCGTCCGCGCTTCCCAGCCGGACGGCGAGATCGCGGTGGGCGTCGATTGCGCCGGCAGCGCCCACGAGGTCAGGGGCTCGCACCTGCTGATGGCCGCGGGCCGGCGCCCCAACACCGACGATCTCGGCCTGGCAGACGCCGGCGTGACGCAGGACCCGCGCGGCTTCGTCGTCGTCGACGACGAGCTGCGCACCAACGTGCCGGGCATCTGGGCGCTCGGCGACTGCAACGGCAGGGGCGCCTTCACTCACACCGCCTACAACGACTTCGAGATCGTCGCGGCGAACCTGCTGGACGGCGAGGCGCGGCGGCTGAGCGATCGGATCCCCACCTACGCCGTGTTCGTCGACCCGCCGCTGGGCAGGGCCGGCATGACCGAGGCCGAGGTCCGGCGCACCGGCAGGAAGGCGCTGATCGGGCGGCGCCCGATGACCAAAGTGAGCCGTGCCATCGAGAAGGGCGAGACCCTGGGTTTCATGAAGGTGCTGGTGGACGCGACCGACAAGCAGATCCTGGGCGCCGCCATCCTGGGCACCGGCGGCGACGAGGCCGTCCACTGCCTGCTCGACGTGATGGCCGCCAAGGCTCCCTATACCGTGTTGCAGCGGACCATGCACATCCATCCCACCGTCGCCGAGCTGATCCCGACGGTGCTGGGCCATCTCGAACCGCTGCGAGACCAGTCTCCCGGCTAGCCCGCGCCGGACCACGGGCAGCACCGGTGGCGGGACCGGTGGCGTGTGTCCCCGGACGATACGGGTAGTGGGGTTTTAGGGGATATCCTCCATCACCCGCGCCGAGCTGCGCGCCATCGCGGCCGATCTCCGCTACACCGGCGGCTACTTCGACGTCTGCGCGTCGAGCGCCGGGACACGCACCGGCAGCTCGCCGTCCGCGCCGGCATCCCTGCGGCGGCGCTCGCCGCCTACGAGGCCGGCCAGCAACTCCCGGACCTGCGGACGCTCCGGCTGCTGGTCGTGGCCCTCGGCGCCACTGCGGCCGACTTCGGCCGTCACCTCGGCCCCTGGGGTTGTGCCGAGCCGCGGATCTGCACCTCGCACGTCGAGCGCTCGAACTGGACGCTTCGCGGCCACCTGCGCCGGATGACCCGGCTGTCGAACGGCTTCAGCCGCAAGCGGTCGAACCAGCGGGCCGCCCTGGCGCTGTACTTTGCCTACTACAATTTTTGCAAGTTCCACAAGAGCATCCGCATGACGCCCGCCATGGCCGCCGGCATCGCCCGGAAGCCCTGGAGCCTGGCGGACCTCCTGTCGGCGGCTCAGGGGGCGGTGCCGGCTAGGCCGGCCACGGCGGGGTCCGCGGGGGGTGGGGCTTAGGCCCCACTACCGTCCGCGGGCAGCCGTAGCGGCCGCGGCGGCAGGGGCCGGCCTGGCGAGCCAGAAGTGCCGGAACGCTCCAAAGTTCACCCGTTACCGTGGTGCGACGATCTGTTAGCATTGCGGTCTTTCTGAAAGGAGGATGAACGTGAAGAGAAACCGGACGCAAAAACTGACCCTCAGCCGCGAGACCGTCGTCCTGCTCCAAGGCCAAGCCGCTGCCGCCGCGATCGTCATTCACACCCGCGACGGCAAACCCGATTGCGGAACGTTCACCAACACCAAGATGCCGGAAGACTGCTGCCTGTAGGAGCCTCCGTCACCCGACTCCAACCCCGACTGGACCCCTTCCCACACCTCGACCCGCAGCCACCGTGGCCGCGGTGCGGGGGGGCCAGAGGGCGGCGACTCCGACCGCAAGCCACTCCGCAAGCTGGCCGTTCGGACGGCCGCGGCCATCGTCAACCGCGAGCACATCGACTGGCGCGACCTGCGAATCGATCGACGATCCGCGCGTAGGCCGCACCCATGGCCGGGCGCGCCTGCCGGGTATGCGGACCAGGCCGGCCGCGGCAGCTATCCTCTATTACCCCACTACCACGTTACGCGGTGGCTCGCATCGCCGGCCCGCCAGGCGATATCATGGTGGGTCGCCGGTGCGGCGCGAGGCTGCCGGCGGGACTCGACCGTGCCTTGGAAGAGGTCCGACCGCTGCCCGACCGTTGCACCACCCTGAGATCTGACCCGAGGCTCGAACGGATGTCCGAGACCGCATTGCTGCGGCTGACGATCAATGGCGAAGAGCGCGCGGTGGTGGCGCCCGGCCACCATACGCTGCTGGAAGTGCTGCGCGAGGAGTGCGGCCTGACCGGCACCAAGCATGGCTGCGAGCTGGGCGAGTGCGGGACGTGCACGGTGCTGGTGGACGGGCGGCCAGTGCTGTCGTGCCTGGCGCTGGCGGTGGAGGTGCAGGGACGCGCCATCGAGACCGTCGAGGGGCTGCAGCGCGGCAACCGGCTGCACCCGTTGCAGGCGACCTTCGCCGATCTCGGCGCCGCCCAGTGCGGCTACTGCACGCCGGGCATCCTGATGGTGGCCAAGGCCCTCCTGGCGGCCAATCCGCGTCCCGGGCGCGGCGAGATCCAAGAGGCGCTGGCCGGCAATCTCTGCCGCTGCACCGGCTACCACAAGATCGTCGACGCCGTGCTGGGGGCGGCGGCGCAGCTGCGCGGCGAGGACTGGACGCCGGCCGCGGAGACGCTGTACGGCGCGGCGGTGCCCGACGCGCCGCCGCCGGCCGCGGGTGCCCGGCTGCACCTGGCAGCCGTACCCGACGCGCCGGATGCACCAGATGCGCCGGATGCGCCGGATGCGGCGGCGGCGCCGCCGGCCGCCACCTCCTCCAGCGCCCTGCTGAGCGCCAACCTTGGCGGCGACGGCGGCCCTGCCGGGAGCCCTGCCGCCGGCCCCGGGCCCCACTAGACGGCACCAACGCCATGGCAGATCCCGTCCAGAGGCCCGAGCCGCCGCCGGAGCCGATTCCAGCGCGCCAGCCGAACATCATCGGCAAGCCCTTTCGCCGGGTGGACGGGCGCGCCAAGGTCACCGGCGCGACCCGCTATGCCGACGATCTCAGCTTCCCGCGCATGGCCTTCCTGCGCCTGGTGCGCTCGACGGTGCCGCACGCGCGCATCGCCGGCATCGACCTCGGAGCGGCCGAGCGGGTGCCCGGCGTGCTCGGCTTCCTGACCGGCCGCGACTTCCCGGTGCCCTTCGGCATCCTGCCGGTCTCCCAGGACGAGCACGCGCTGTGCCCCGACAAGGTGCGCTTCGTCGGCGACCCGGTGGTGGCGGTGGCGGCGGTCTCGGAGGACGCCGCCTACGAGGCCGCCTACCTGGTGAAGGTCGAATACGAGCCGCTGGCCACCATCGCCGGCATCGAGGAGGCGCTGGCCACCCCCGAACCGCGGCTGCACGACTACGGCGACGGCGGCAACGTCCACAAGCGGGTGGCGATGGAGTTCGGCGCGGTGGCCGCGGGCTTCGCCGCCGCCGACGAGGTGTTCGAGGACGTCTTCTTCTACGAGGGCAACACCCACCTGGCGATGGAGCAGCATGCCGCCGTGGCAGTGCCCGAGGACGACGACCGCATCACCGTCTACAGCTCGACCCAGACGCCGCATTACGTGCACCGCGCCCTGGCGCGGGTGCTCGAGCTGCCGCCGGCGCGCATCCGGGTGATCGCCTGCTCCAACGGCGGCGGCTTCGGCGGCAAGAGCGATCCCTTCAACCACGAGATCGTGGCGGCGAAGATGGCGCTGCGCCTGGGCCGCCCGGTGAAGGTGACGCTCAGCCGCGAGGAGGTGTTCTATTGCCACCGCGGCCGCCACCCGGTGCTGATGCGACTGCGCACCGGCGTGCGGCGCGACGGCACCATCACCGCGCAGCACCTGCAGACGGCGCTCGACGGCGGCGCCTACGGCAGTTACGGCGTCGCCTCGACCTACTACACCGGCGCCCTGCAAACGGTGACCTACCAGCTGCCGGCCTACCGCTTCGAAGGCGTGCGCCTGTTCACCAACAAGCCGCCCTGCGGGCCGAAGCGCGGGCACGGCACGCCGCAGCCGCGCTTCGGCTTCGAGGTCCAGCTCGACAAGATCGCGGCCCGCATGGGCATCAACCCCGCCGACCTGCGGCTCAACATGCTGGCCTCGCCGGACTCGATCACCGCCAACTGGCTGCGCATCGGCTCGATGGGCCTGCGCGCCTGCATCGACGCGGTGGTGGCCGGCAGCCGCTTCCGCGAGCGCCACGGGCGGCTGCCGCGTGGGCGCGGCCTGGGCCTGGCCTGCGGCTCCTACCTGTGCGGCGCCGGGCTGCCGATCTACTGGAACCACATGCCGCAGTCGGCGGTGCAGCTCAAGCTCGACCGCTCCGGGTGCGTCGCGGTGTTCTGCGGCGAGGCCGAGATCGGCCAGGGCTCCGACTCGGTGCTGGCGGCGGTGGTGGCCGAGGTGCTGGGGGTGGACTTGGGCGACATCCGGCTGTGCGTCGCCGACACCGACCTGACGCCGGTGGACCTCGGCAGCTACTCGTCGCGGGTCACCCTGATGGTGGGCAATGCCGCGCTCGAGGCCGCCGAACGCGCCCGCGCGCTGATCGCCGGCGCGGTGTCCGAGCAGCTGTCGGTGCCGGCGGGGCGGCTGGTGTTCGCCGGCGGCCGGGTGTTCGACGCCGGCGATCCGGCGGCCGGCCTGAGCTTCGCCGAGGCGGTGGTGTGCGCCGAGGCGCGCCACGGCGCCCTCGGCACGGTCGGCAGCTACGTGCCGCCGCGCTCGCCCGGACGCTACCGCGGCGCCGGCGTCGGCCCCTCTCCCGCCTACTCCTACAGCGCCGCGGTGGTGGAGGTCGAGGCCGACGAGGAGACCGGCGTCTGGCAGCCGGTGCAGGTCTGGATCGCTCACGACGTCGGCCGCGCGATCAACCCGGTGCTGGTGCTCGGTCAGGTGGAGGGCAGCGTCTACATGGGCCTGGGCGAGGTGATGATGGAGGAGCAGGCGTTCCGGCGCCTGCCCCGCCACCTGTCGGCGGCGCTGGTGCACAAGCACCCGTCGCTGCTCGAATACAAGAGCCCGACCTTCCCCGACATGCCGCCGGTGACCACCTACCTGATCGAGGACCCCGACCCGCGCGGGCCTTTCGGCGCCAAGGAGGTGGGCCAGGGACCGTTGCTGCCGATGATGCCGGCGGTCGCCAACGCCCTGTACGACGCGCTCGGCGTGCGCGTCGACCAGGTGCCGATCCACCCTCACATGGTGCTCAAGGCGCTCGCCGAGCAGGCCAGGGGCCGGGAGGCGCGCTACGGCCCCGCCGGCTTCCCCGAGGTCGATTTCGGCGAGCGGCTGATCGTGCCGACCGCCGAGCAGGGGGGCGACGGCACCGCCATCAACGAGTTCCGCGACCGCCTGCGCTCCGGCATGCGCTCGGCCTCCGGGACGATGACCACCCGCGAGGAGGCGCTGCGCCAGAAGCGGCGCGCGGCGCTGACCACCGACGTCCGGGAGCGCTCGTAAGCCATGCTGCGCCTGCCGCCGTTCCGGCTGCTGCGCCCGCGGACGCTCGCCGAGGCGGCGACGCTGCTGGCCGAGGAGGGGGCGGCCGATGGCCGGCCGGTGCGGCTGGTGGCGGGCGGCACCGACCTGTGGCCGAACATGAAGCGCCGCCATCAGCAGGCGGCGGCGGTGGTGAGCCTGATGGGAGTGCCCGAGCTGGCCGGCGTGCGCCACCCCACCGTCGGCGGCACCGTCGGCACCGCCGGGGACGGCGACGCGCCGGTGCGGATCGGCGCCACCACGCTGCTCGACGACGTGGCCCGGCACCCCCTGATCGCCGAGCGCTATCCGGCGCTCGCCACGGCGGTGGCGTCGATCTCCTCGCCGCCGCTGCGCAACATGGGGACCCTGGGCGGCAACCTCTGCGTCGACACCCGCTGCACCTACTACAACCAGACCGAGGAGTGGCGGCGCGCCATCGACTACTGCATGAAGGCCGAGGGCACCATCTGCTGGGTGGCGACCAGCTCGCCGCGCTGCTGGGCGCACTCGGCCTCGGACTCGGCGCCGATGCTCTGCGCGCTCGAGGCCAGCGTGCGCCTGGTGTCGCGGCAGGGCGAGCGGACGGTGCCGGTCGCCGAGCTCTACCGCGACGACGGCATCGACTACCTGGCGCGCCGCCCGGACGAGATCCTGACCGAGATCGAGCTGCCGGCGGCGGCCGCCGCCGGCGATCGCCATCCCGGCGGTCCCGGCGCTCCCGCCGATCCTCGCGGCGATGGCGACCGCTGCCGTACGGCGTTCTGGAAGCTGCGGCGCCGCGGCTCGATCGACTTCGCGGTGCTGTCGGTGGCGGCGGCGGTGTGGACGGACGCCGCGGGCGACATCCGCCGCGCCCGCATCTACCTGGGAGCGGTGGGCAGCGCGCCGGTCGCCGCCACCGCCGCCGCCGAGCTGCTGGCCGGCCGGCCGCTGCGCGCGCTCGCCGAGGACCCCGAGCTCCTCGCCGCCGCCGGTCGCCTGGTGCGCAAGGTGGCGACGCCGATGGACAACACCGACTTTCAGGCGCAGTGGCGCGGCGTCATGGCGGCGCGCTACACCGAGGCGGCGCTGCGCGAGCTGGCCGGCGGCGAGCGGCAGCGCTTGGCGCCGCGCCACCCGCTGCCGGCGGTTCCGTGAAGACCGCGAGTGCCCGGGCCCGGCCGCCGGTCGCCGAGAGGACGCGCCGGATCAACAGTATTTGTCGGTGCAGGTCAGCGGGCGAGAGCACCAGTAGGTTATACAACCCGGCGTGTAGGTCATCGCTCCCACCACCGACGAAAGCTCCTGCCGCTCCAGGCGTTGCACGGTTTCACGCGCGAGGGAGATTTTCTTCTGCGGTTGTTTGTTCACGTGGTGCCTCTCTTTTCGCAGCGAGTCGCAAGCGGGCTGGATGCCCACCCGTTGAGAGAGGTGCGCACGAGACGTGAGCCGGGGACGCCGGCAGCTGCCATCGTCCCCGCCGCCGGCGCCTCGCGGCGCATGGGCCGCCCCAAGCTGCTGCTGCCCTACCGCGGCGGGACCGTGCTGGGCACGGTGGTCGCAACGCTGCGCGCGGCGGGAGCGGCGCCGATCGTGGTGGTCGCGGCGGCGGCGGACGCCGAGCTGCGGGCCTGGTGCGCGGCGGAAAGGCCGGCGGCGCCCGGCGGGCTGCGCCTGGCGCTCAATCCGGCGCCGGAGCGCGGCATGCTGTCGTCGATCCAGGAAGGGTTGACCGCCCTGGGCGGCGCCGCCGAGCTGGCGCTGAGCGGCGCGCCGCTGCTGATCTGCCCCGGCGACCTCCCCGCGCTGCGCCCGGATACCGTGGCCGAGTTGCTGCGCCGGCGGCAGGCCACCGGCGCGAGGCTCGCGGTACCCATCTACCGCGGACGGCGCGGTCACCCGCTGGCCATCGCGCCAGCGCTGGTCGCCGAGATCGGCGGCCTCGATCCCGGCCGCGGCTTGCGCCAGCTGCTCGATCTCCACCCCGGAGATCTGTTGGAGGTCGACGTCGACGATCCCGGCTGCGTTGCCGATGTCGACACCCCCGCCGACTACCAGCGCTCGCATCAGGTCCGGTGAGCCCCACGCGGGGCTGATGATAAGTGTCTTGACGAACGCTCCAGGCTGGCGCCACCGCGCGCCGCCGGATAGGATTGGGGTACCAACCAGAGGGAGGAATCCGATGACGACGAAGCGATTCGCAGCGAGTCTGTCGGCGATGCTCCTGATCTCGGCAGCCGCCGCGCTGGCGCTCGACGATGCCAAGAGCGCCAAGAGCGGCGCCCCGGCGAAGTCGGGGACGAGCGCCAAGGCGGCAGCCAAAGCGCCCGACCATGCGGCGCTGACCCCCGCCGACATGCAGTGGGGAGACGGCCCACCGAGCCTGCAGCCGGGGGCCAAGGTGGCGGTGCTGGAAGGCGACCCGGGCAAGGCCGGGCAGGCGTTCACCCTGCGCTTGCGCGTGCCGGACGGCTACAAGGTGGCGCCGCACTGGCACCCGACCACCGAGCACGTCACGGTGATCTCGGGGACCTTCCACATCGCCATGGGCGACAAGTTCGACGACACCCAGGGCACGGCGCTCGGCCCGGGGTCGTTCGGCTACATGGGGCCCAGGATGCATCACTACGCCTGGTTCACCGGCGATAGCGAGATCCAGATCCACGGCGTCGGACCCTTCGCGCTCCACTACGTCAATCCGGCGGACGATCCCCGGCACGCCAAGAAGTAGTCGGTGGCGCGGCCCGCTCGCGCGGTGCCGAGATCGACCCTGCCTGCCGCGCCCGTCGGATCGCGATCCTCGGGCCCGGACCGAGCTGAAACGGCCGGGCGGCTTGCCGCCCGGCCCGGCTCTGATGCCGCCCACAATAAGATAAGATGCTTGCCAACCAATGGAGATCCGATGAGCGCGTTCCGTCATCCATCGGTGGTTCCCTGTCCGCGGCCACCTCGGCTGGCGGCCGGACTGGCTCTCGCCGCCTGGCTGGCGGTGCTGCCGTCGCTCCAGGGAGCGCCGGCGCCCGCGGCATTGTCGGCAGGGTCGGCAACCACCGTGCCGGTCCAGGACCGGACGGTCTCCGTCCTCTATGCCGGCTCCCTGGCGGCCGTCATGGAAAACGGCCTCGGCCCCGCGTTCACCCGCGCCTCCGGTTTCGCCTACCAGGGTGAAGCCCAGGGATCGCTCGGCGCCGCACAGCTGATCCACGATGGCGTCCGGACGCCGGACGTTTTCATCAGCGCCGATCCGTTGGTCAACGACAAGGTGCTGATGGGGCCCGCGAACCGCAACCTGGTGCGCTGGTATGCGATCCTGGCCTCCTCGCAGCTGGTCATCGGCTACAACCCGCGCAGCAGCTTCTTTCCTCGGTTCGAGGCGGCCAAGGCCAACCGGGTCCCCTGGTACGAGGTCCTGGAGGCACCCGGGGTCCGCTTTGGGCGGGGTGACCCGACCATCGATCCGAAGGGCTACCGGACGCTGTTCATGTTCCGCCTGGCCGGCCGCCATTACCACCGGCCGGAGCTGCCGGCTCTCCCGGGAGATCCGCTGAACCCGGCGCAGGTCTTTCCGGAGATCGTGCTGCTGGCCCGGCTGGAATCCGGACAGTTCGACGCCGGGATCTTCTACCGCCACGAGGCGGTGGCCCACAAGCTGCCCTTCATCAGCCTGCCGCCCGAGATCAACCTGGGCGACGTGCGGTTCAGCGGCCTCTATGCCCAGGAGAGCTACACCAGCCCAGCCGGTCAGCGGGTCACGGGGGCGCCGATCCTCTTCACCGTCACGATCCCGGAAACGGTGCGGCATCGCCAGGCGGCCCTGGCCTTCGCCCGCTTCCTGCTCTCCTCGGACGAGCTCCTCGAGCAGTTTGGCTTCGGCAGGGTGCAGCATCAGGTCGGCGGCGACATGACGCGGGTGCCCCCGGGCCTGCGCGACCTGTGCAAGGGGCGCTTCGCGCCATGAGCCGCCGCATGGGCCCGACGCTGGCCGCCTTCGGGCTGCTCGGCGGCCTGCTGCTGCTGGACCTGGTGCTGCCAATCGTCGACCTGTTGTACCAGGCAGATTGGTCAGGATGGCTGGCGTCCCTGCGGCAGCCGGCGGCGCGCGAGGCGCTCATGGTGTCCGTCGGCACCTCCGCGATCGCGATGCTGACGATGACGCTGCTGGGCGTACCCCTCGGCTATGTCCTGGCGCGCGCCAACCTGCCCGGCAAGCAGTTTTGGATCACCCTGGTCTTCCTGCCGATGGTGGTGCCGGATCTGGCGGGCGGCATCCTGCTGCTGCGGCTGTTCGGCCCCTACGGGATGATCGGCCGCCCGCTCGCCGCGGGCCATGTCGAGCTGACCAACAACCTGGCGGGGATCGTGCTGGCGCAGCTCTTCGTGGCCGCGCCCTACGTGATCATCTCCGCCCTCGCCGGCTTCGGCAGC
>Ga0070733_10003372_pt1 | contig 10975 bp, 7 predicted proteins | sample Coa_R1_9_FD_66450 | JGI IMG/M metagenome (GOLD analysis project Ga0070733, IMG submission 66450) | Surface soil microbial communities from Centralia Pennsylvania, which are recovering from an underground coalmine fire - Coalmine... | ecosystem: Environmental > Terrestrial > Soil > Unclassified ... | reverse complement strand
TCGCCACGGTCGACAGCCCGAAGGGCGCCCTCAACGGCGCGAGGCAGTCGTTCACGATCTACGACAATGACCAGATCACCCAGGCGAAAGACTGGAACAATATCATCATCGCCTATCGCAACGGGGCCCCGGTGCGCATTCGCGACATCGGCCAGGCGGTCAGCGGCCCAGCGGACGACACTCAAGCGGCTTGGACCGATGGAAAGCCCGGCGTCTTTTTGGTCATTTTCAAAGAGCCCGGCTCGAACGTCATCAAGACGGTTCAGAGGATCAAGCAGGCGCTGGTCCGTCTCGAGGCGTCGATTCCGTCTAATATTCACGTCACCATCACCTCGGATCGCACGACGACGATCCGCGCCTCGGTCGACGAGGTGCAATTCACCCTGATGCTGACCATCGCGCTGGTCGTGATGGTGATCTTTATTTTCCTGAGAAGCGTTTGGGCCACCGTCATTCCCAGCATCACCGTGCCGTTGGCTCTCCTCGGCGCATGCGGAGCGATGTGGGCGGCGAGCTACAGTCTCGACAATCTTTCATTGATGGCGCTGACGATTGCGGTCGGTTTCGTCGTCGACGACGCCATCGTCGTGCTCGAGAACATCACGCGTCACGTCGAAGAAGGCATGAGGCCGTTCCAAGCCGCGTTGAAGGGCGCGGGGGAGATCGGCTTTACGGTCGTGTCGATCTCGCTTTCGCTGATCGCCGTGCTGATCCCGCTTCTTCTGTTGAGCGGCATTATCGGCCGCCTCTTCCGGGAATTCGCCGTGACGCTGGCGATGACGATCATTGTCTCCGCTTTCGTCTCCCTGACGCTGACGCCCATGATGGCCTCGCGCTTCCTCAAGCCGCATGGGGCGGTCAGGCATGGACGTCTTTATCAGTTGAGCGAGCGCGGTTTCGCGGGATTGGCGAAGAGCTACGAGCGAGCGCTCGACGTCGTGCTCCGTCATCGCTTCGTGACGCTCTTGGCGTTCATCGCCACGGTCTGCGCGACGGGTTATCTCTTCGTGGTCATCCCGAAGGGGTTCTTCCCACAGCAAGATACCGGCGTCATCTTCGGCAATTCCGACGCGCCGCAGGATATTTCCTTTGCCGAGATGGTGAAGTTGCAGCAGCAGCTCGGCGCGATCATCCGCGCAGACCCCGGCGTCGCGGCGGTGCCGATGGCGCTCGGCGCTGGCGTCGGCGCTTCGGCGCAGAACAACGGCAGGATGTTCATCGCGCTCAAGCCGCGGGAGGAGCGCGACGCCGACGCGTTCCAGATCATCAACCGGCTGCGGCCAAAGCTCGCCAAGGTTAAGGGCGTCAGGCTCTACCTTCAAGTCGCGCAGGACGTCACCGTTGGCGCCCGCGCCACGCGCACGCAGTTTCAATATACGTTGCAAGACGCCAATCTCGACGAGCTGAATGCGTGGGCGCCGCGGATCCTCGACAAACTCGGCCAATTGCCGGAACTGCGCGACGTCGCCACCGATCAGCAGGTCGCCGGAACGACGCTGACGATTTCCATCGACCGCGACATGGCTTCGCGCTTCGGCATCCAGCCGCAACTGATCGACGACACGCTCTATGACGCCTTCGGGCAACGCCAAGTCACTCAGTATTTCACCCAGCTCAACACCTATGAAGTGATCGAGGAAATCCTGCCGCAACTGCAAGGCGATCCGAACACGCTCAGCAAGCTCTACATTCGTTCGCCGACGACTGGACAAGAGGTGCCGATGAGCGCCTTCGCCAAATGGACGACGAATCCGGTTCAGCCCCTATCGATCAGCCATCAGTCGCAATTCCCTGCGGTCACTATCAGCTTCAATCTGGCCCCCAATGTCGCGCTCGGCCAGGCGACGCAAGCGGTCCAGAACGCCGTCGGCGAATTGCATCCGCCGTCGACGATCACCACGACCTTCCAAGGCAACGCCCAGGCGTTCCAGGATTCACTGGCGACAGTGCCGCTCTTGATCTTGGCGGCGCTGGTCACGGTCTATCTGATCCTTGGCGTGCTCTATGAGAGCTTCGTCCATCCCTTGACCATCCTATCGACCCTTCCGTCGGCCGGCCTCGGCGCGCTCGCCGCGTTGATGTTGGCCGGCTACGAATTCAGCCTGATCGCCCTCGTCGGCACGATCCTTCTGATCGGCATCGTCAAGAAGAACGGCATCATGATGGTCGACTTCGCCGTCGTCGCCGAGCGGGACGAGCATCTGACCACGGAGCAATCGATCCGCAAGGCGGCGCTGCTTCGCTTTCGTCCAATCATGATGACGACGATGGCGGCGATGCTCGGCGGCGTGCCCTTGATGCTCGGCCAAGGCACGGGATCGGAGCTTCGTCAGCCGCTCGGCTATACGATGGTCGGCGGGCTCATCGTCAGCCAGGCGCTGACCCTGTTCACGACGCCGGTGATCTATCTCTACCTCGACCGCCTTTCCAATTGGCTCTCCCGCGCCGGATCGCGCCGCGCTCGAAAAAGCGAACAAGGCGAGGCCGAAGAGGCTCATTGGGGAGAGAAGCGGCCGCAAGCAGCCGAATAGCGGCCTGCTGTCGACTTTTCGACCTCAATGCAGATGTGATCCCGTCGGGATTTCAGGCCACGCCAGTGCGTTCCTCCTCGCAAGCCGACCCAACAGCTTGGCCCTTCCATCGCCGCGGCCTATACTTAGGGTTCTCGCGAAATAAGGCGACGACGAACGCGGATCGCGATGACAAGCGCCACGAAGACACCCGTAAACATGCGGACGAGCCAGCGTCCCCGCTCGGTTGTTGAGGCCGCGCTGCAGGGGCGCGCGTTTGGCGATATAGACGCGAGGCTTCGCGAATTTCTCGACGAATTCTATAGCGAAACCAGCGCGGACAGGCGCGCCATGATGTTGTCGGAAGAACCGCCGCTGACCGCGAGCGACCGCGAAAACGCCTATCTCGCGGCCGTGGCGGAGCATTTGGCGCTTCGAAACCGCCTGCCGATTCCGGCGTGGGTGAACGACGAGTCGCGATTTCTAAAACGCCCGTTTTTTCCGTCCGGCCTTGAATCTTTAAAGGCCACTCTCCTTGTCGAGAGCCCTTCGGCCTTTCGTCGACGCTTGATATTCGTTGACGCCGACCCGCTCTACCGACCCCGCCGGGATGTCCCCTTGCGAGACGTTGACGCTCGTGCTCGACAAGACCGATATTGAGCGCGGGCTGCGGCGGCTTGACTCCAAAGCGAAAGCCGCGGGCGTCCTCGTCGACCTTGCAATCTATGGCGGGGCGGCCATGGCGCTGGCGTTTGATACTCGACGCGCCACCCGCGACGTCGACGCGGTCATTCGCGGCGCTCCTGACTTCGTGCGTCGCGCGGCGGCCGACATCGCCGTGCAGGAAGGATGGCCGGACGGCTGGCTCAATGACGGCGTGAAAGGGTTCACGGCGAGCAACGAAAAAATGTATCTCATGCAAAACTTCCAAGGTTCGCCTACCGGCGGCTTGCGCGTTCACCTGCCGGCGCCGGAATATCTCTTTGCGATGAAATGCATGGCGATGCGGCCCGAAGGGCTGGAAGGCTCGCACGATATTTCCGACATCGAGGCGCTCGCAAGAATCATCGGCATGCGCGGCGCAGACGAAGCGCTGGCGCTGATCGAATCGTTCTATCCCGACTCGCGAATCCCTCCGAAGGTGAGATTCGGCGTCAAAGAAATCATGCAAAAGATCTCCGAGCGCCGCCCGGATTGATTTTGAAAGATGGTTCGGTTGCGACTCATCGAGACTTGTCGCCGTGGCATCTGATATGTTACACACAACAAGGGCGGTCGCGGGGGACCCGCGCGATTTTCACCACTAAAGCGATCCTCAAAGAGGCGCGATGAGCGAGGAAGCGTCGTTCCCTAATGTCGAGCTAGCCTTGATCGGCGCGCAGCAGCCCTTCGTGCTGGAGGAACTGCGTCGGCGGTTCAAGATCCATGCGGTTTACGCCGATCCCGATCCCTTTGCGGCGCTCGCGCGGGTCGGGCCGAATATTCGCGGCGCTGTCGGCCACGGCATGGCCGGCCTGACCCGCAAGCATCTCGAGCTTGCCCCCAAGCTGGAGATTTGCGCCCTCAACGGCGTAGGGTTGGAGACAAGCGATCTTGCGGCCATTCATGAGCGCGGCGTCGTGCTCACCACGACTCCGGTGCTCTTCGACGACGTCGCTGATCTCGCCCTCGCCCTCGCCCTGGCGTGCTGCCGACAGATCGCGCGCGCCGATCGATTCGTGCGCGCCGGCCGCTGGGGGCCCGAGCGCCTGCCGCCTGGCCGCAAGCTCACCGGGATGCGGGCCGGGATCATGGGCCTCGGCCGCATCGGCGTCGAACTCGCGCGCCGCTTGGAGGGATTCAAGGCGAAGATCGGCTATGTCGATCCGGTCCCGCGCGACGTTCCCTATCGGCGCTATCCTGACGCGCTGGCTCTGGCGCGCGAGAGCGACATCATGTTTCTCTGCGCGGCCGGCGGCCCCAAAGGTTCGCCGCCGCTCGTTGGCGGCGACATTCTCGAGGCGCTCGGCCCGCGCGGCATATTCGTCAATGTCGCGCGCGGTTGGATCGTCGATGAGGCCGCGCTCGTCGCCGCGCTCGCCGAACATAAGCTCGGCGCGGCCGGGCTCGACGTCTTTCTCGACGAGCCGAAAGTCCCGGCGCTTTTACGCGAACTCGACAATGTCGTTCTCACGCCGCATATCGCGAGCTCGACCGAAGAAACGATGAGCGCGATGGGCGCCTGTGTAATAGACAATCTCATCAGTTGGTTCTCCGGTCGCGGAGCGCTGACGCCGGTCGCCCTAAGTTGAAACGCTATGCCGTCATTTAAGAGCGAAGCGAAGCAATCCATTCGTAGGGCGCCACCCAATGAATGGATTGCTTCGTCGCTTCGCTCCTCGCAATGACGATCTAACTTTGTGAGACCGCCATGGCCCAAGCGCCGCAGGTCGAACATCCCCCGCTGGAGCGCCTCTCGCGCCCGCGCTCTTTGTCGGAGATGGTGCTCGACCAGCTCCGCGAGCTGATCGTCACCGGTCGCCTTGCGCTTGGCGAGCAGCTTTCCGAAGGCGCGCTTGCTGAGCAGCTTGGCGTGTCGCGGACGCCCGTGCGCGAAGCTTTCCTCAGGCTCGAGACGGAGAATATGGTGGAGGTGCGCCCGCAGCGCGGCACCTTCGTCTTCTACTATGACGCCAAGCAGTTGCGCGACATCAGCGAATTGCGCGGCATTCTCGAAATGAGCGCGCTGCGCGCCGCGCTGTCGCGCAAGCGCGCTGATTTGATCGAGGCGCTCGACAGGATCGCCGGCGAATCAGAGGCCGCGGGGAGCGCAGACGCTGTCGGCTATCAGGCCTTCGACGCGGCTTTCCACTACGCGATTGTCGAAGCGACCGACAACCGCGATCTCATCGAGGCCTATGACCGCATTTCCGGGCGGGTGCGCGCGGTTCGCTATCGGTTCACCCATAGCCCCGAACAAGTCGGCCGCTCGCAAGGCGATCATCGTTTCATCGTCGAATCGCTGAAAGCCGGCCGCGATGCCGAAGCGATCAAGAAGCTCGGCAAGCACGTCTATGCCGGTTACGAGCTTTTCCTATCCGAGATGAAGTCGGCGAAAGGTAAAGCTGTCAAACCGAAGAAAAAATTGGAGGTTCATCGGTGAAGATTACTGAGGTGAAGATCCGCCGGCTCACCGGCACGATCAAGACCGAGGGCCGCTTTTGGGAAGAGCGCCTCGTCCGTCCCATCGACATCTATCCTGATTATCGCAAGCAAGGCCCGGTCGAAGGCGGCGAGCAGGTCGACACCCGGCATCTCAAGATCAGCGCCGACTTCCTCGAAATCCACACGGACGAGGGTCTCGTCGGGACGGCCGGGCCGATCTGGCGCGAAGCCGCGCATTTGATCCTCGCGCAGCTGGCGACGATCGTCATGGGTAAAGATCCGCTCGCGATCGAGCTCCTCTGGGACCAGATGCACCGGTTGCAGGTGCATGGACGCCAAGGGCACATGATGATCGCCATTTCGGCCGTCGATTGCGCGCTCTGGGACCTCAAAGGCAAGGCTTTCGGCCAGCCGATCTGGCGCATCCTCGGCGGGCCCACGCGGGACAAGGTTCCAGCCTATGCTTCGATGCTCGGCTACGCAGTCGAGGATCTCGGCAAGGTCAAAGAACGCGCCCTCGCCTACAAGGCGAAGGGCTATACGGCGCAAAAATGGTTCATCCGCCACGGCCCGATGAGCGGCCACGAGGGCATGATGAAGAACGTCGCCTTAGTCCGTACTCTTCGCGAGACGCTCGGCGACGACTATGACATCATGATCGATTGCTGGCAGAGCCTCAATCTCGACTACGCTGTTGATTTCTGCGCGCGCATCGAAGAGTTCCGGCCGCGCTGGATCGAAGAGCCCTTCATGCCCGACCGCATCGACACTCACGTCAAGCTGAAGGCGAAGACCAGCATTCCGCTCTCCGGGGCCGAGCACGAATATACGCGCTGGGGATTCAAGCGCTTCATCGAGAAGGACGCCCTCGATATCCTGCAGCCTGACATCTACTGGTGCGGCGGCCTCAGCGAGACCTTGAAGATCACGGCCTATGCGACGGCGCACGACCTCATCACCGTTCCGCACGGTCATTCGACGCCGATCGGCATTCATTTCACTGTTGCGCAATCGCCGATTCATACGCCCTATCAAGAATATCTCGTCAAATGGAACACCCTGCACATGCATTTCCTCAAAAATCCGCTGTGGCCGGTCGACGGCTCGATCCCGCTGCCTTCGGCGCCCGGCGCGAATATGGATCTCGACCCGGCCAAGATCGAGCGCGAGGAGGCGGTGCGTGTCTGAGGCGGAAGGACTCCAGACAAGCGGCGGCTCGTGGGGCTCGCTCGGACGGGCGCGCGCGCTGAAGCGCAAGCTCAAGGAAGGCAAAGCTGTCGTCGGGGCTTGGCTCAGCCTCAACGATCCTTGCGCTGCGGAAATACTCGCGCGCGCCGGCTTCGATTTTCTCCTGATCGACACCGAGCACGGCGCGTGGGACCTGGTCACGCTGCAAACGACGCTGATGGGATTTAACGGAACCGACACGGTTCCGATCGTGCGCGTGCCCTGGAACGATCACGTGAGGATTAAGCAGGCGCTCGATATGGGCGTCGAGGGCGTGATGGCGCCGATGGTGCGCAATGTCGCCGAATGCCAAGCTTTGGTGCGCGCCTGCCGCTATCCGCCGGAAGGCCGGCGCGGTTTCGGGCCGCGCCGCGCGTCAAACTATTATCGCAATATCGAGGATTATGTCGCTGTCGCCAACGAGGCGATTTTCGTCATGCCGCAAATTGAAGACATTGCGACGCTCGATGAGCTCGACGACTTCCTCGCCGTTCGCGGAATCGACGCGGTGGCGATCGGACCCAACGATCTTTCCGGCACCACCGGGCGCTTTCGCCAGAATCAGCACCCGACCAACAAGGAGGCGGTCGATAAAATCATCGCCCGCTCAGGAGCGGCCGGCGTGCCAGTCTGCCTCGGCGTCAATTCGAAGCCGGCCGAGCAGCGCGACCTCATCGCTCGCGGGGTCCGCGTGTTGCTCGTCACCTCCGACGTCGAGTTGCTGGCGGGCGGCGCGCGCCAAGTTCTCGAGGCCAATCGGGCGGCGCTCGGCGCCTAGGCGCGGATTGGCGGATTGTCTGCTAGTATGTTGTATGGTAGTATTCAACGACGCTGCGTTTCGGTCAAAACCAGGTTGAAAAGGGAGGAACTGATGTCAATGCGCGGACGTATTGCGTTGTTTGCCGGCGTCGCCGGTCTCGTATCGCTCGCCGGCGCGGCGCTTGCCGAGCCGAAGACGAACATGCTGCACCAGTGGAACAGCGGTTCGGACGCCGCGGCCATCGCCAAACTCGGCGAAATGTTCACCGCCGCCGGCGGCAAATGGGAGCAGACTTCCATTGCCGGCCACACCGCCAACACGCTCGCCAAGCTGCGCTCCGACGTGATCGCCGGCAACGCGCCGCCGGCCGTCCAGCTCAAGGGTCCTGAAATCGCCGAATGGAACGCGACCGGCATGACCGCCGATCTCGATCCGATCGCCAAGGAGGAGGGCTGGGAGAAAGTCGTCGCGCCCGAGCTTATTCCGGTGATGAAGCCGACCGGCACTTGGGTCGCGGCGCCGATGAACATCCATCGCATCAATTGGCTGTGGGGCTCGACCAAGGGTATGGAGAAGGCCGGCATCAAGGAGCTGCCGAAGACCTGGGCCGAGTTCAACGCCGATTGCGACAAGGCGGTTGCGGCGAAGGTGATCTGCATCGCCCATTTCAGCCAGGATTGGACCGACGCGACTTCCTTCGAAGTCGTGGTCTACGGCCAAAGCCTCGACCTCTTCCGCAAGGCCTTTGTCGAGGGCGACACGACGGCGATGCGCAGCCCGGACATGATCAAGGCCTTCGACCAGTTCCGGCTGATGGTCTCGAAATATATGGACCCCGGCATTGCCGGCCGCGACTATGACACGACGACCTCGATGCTCGCCAAAGGCGACGCGGCCTTCTTCATCATGGGCGACTGGGAGATCGGCATTCTCACCGCGGCCGGCCTTAAGCAAGGCGCCGACTACGTCTGCCAACAGGCGCCGACCGATTGGGGCAAGCCCGGCTTCATCTTGAATTCTGACTCGGTCGTGTTCTTCAAGCAGAAGGACCCGGACTATATCGCCGGCCAGAAGCTGCTCGCCCATCTGATCCTGTCGAAGGAATTCCAGACGATCTTCAACCAGGCCAAGGGCTCGATCCCCGCCAGGCTCGACATCGATCTCTCGGGCGCCGGCTGGAATCCCTGCCAACAGCTTTCGCTGAAGGACTTGCAAGCCTCGATCTCGGGCGGAACGCTGGTGCGTTCCATGGCGCATAACATGACCGTCCTGCAGAAATATCGCGGCGCGATGATGGAAGTGATCACGCAGTTCGTGAATACGCCGAGCATGTCGGCCAAAGACGCGGCCAACGCGATGGCCGACGCAGTCGAAGCGCAGAAGAGCTGAGACGAAACGCAATGTGGCCATCCGCGGCTCGAGCTGCGGATGGCCAGTCGCGAAGGCATCATGGCGAATCAATCACCGTTATTGCGAGGAGCGAAGCGACGACGCAATCCAGGAACCGCGCCGGTTCCTGGATTGCTTCGCTTCGCTCGCAATGACGGCGGGTCGCGCGGGTTTGCCTCATGACGCAAGCGGTCGGCTTCGCCGAGACGTCTCCTGGCCCAACTTTGCGCGAGAGGCTCGGTCGCGCGCTGCCGATCATCGTCCTTGCGCCGTCCCTGATCGCCAGCCTCATCTATGTCTTCGGCTTTGCGATCTGGACTTTCTATATTTCCCTTTCCAATAGTTCGCTGCTGCCGAGCTACGGCTTTGTCGGTTTCCACCATTACGTCGCTCTATGGTCGAATACGCGTTGGAAGATTGCGTACAGCAATCTCTTTCTGTTCAGCGGCCTCTATGTCGTGCTGGCGATCCTGGTCGGGCTTGGCCTCGCCATCGCGATCGACCAGCGCGTTCGCGGCGAAGCTTTGTGGCGGACGATCTTCCTTTATCCGCTCGCGGTCTCCTTCGCGGTGACGGGTTCGGTCTGGGCGTGGCTCTATAGTCCCGACGCCGGCATCGAATTCTTCGTGCGCAGTCTCGGCTGGACGGATTTCACGTTCCGGCTGACGACGGACCGCAACCTCGCGATTTACGCGGTCATCGCGACCGGCGTCTGGCAGTCGTCCGGCTTCGCGATGGCGCTTTTCCTGGCGGGATTGCGCTCGGTCGATCCCGACCTCGTCAAAGCCGCTCAAATCGACGGCGCCAGCCCCTTCCGAACTTACCGCAAAGTGATTCTGCCGAGCATCGCGCCGATCTTCGTCGCGGTCGCCGTGGTTCTTCTGCAATTCGCGATCAAGACATTCGATCTCGTCGCCGCGCTGACCCAAGGCGGCCCCGGCATTTCAACGCAATTTCCGGCGAATTACGTTTATGACCTCATGTTCCAACGCGGCCAGATCGCCGAAGGCGCGGCGGGCGCGATGATGATGCTGGCCGCGCTCGCCGTGGTGCTTGTTCCGTACTCCCTCTATCTGGTCTGGCGCAGGCGCCAGGAGTCCGGCCGTGGTTGACGCGACGCTGACCGCCATCGAGGTCGACCCCGCCGCTTCGCTCGCCGCGCGTCGGCATTTGATCGGGCGGATTGGCGTCTATTCGTTTCTGACCGTCTTCGCCGTCATCTATGTTCTGCCGCTCTTCGTCATCATCGCCAATTCGTTCAGGCCGCTTCCCGAAATCGTCCAGAACGGCCTCATCGGCATTCCTCACAGCATTTCGTTCAGCGCGTGGGGCCGCGCCTGGGACAGCTACTGCGTCGGCGGCACGTGCCAGGGCGTCAAGCCCAATTTCTTCAATTCTCTCGAACTGACGATTCCAGCGACGATCATTTCGACCCTGCTCGGCGCGATGAATGGCTACATTCTCTCGAAATGGCGATTTCGCGGCTCCGAATTCTTGTTCACCAGCATCATGCTCGGCGTCTTCCTGCCTGGTCAGATCACGCTAATGCCCTGGGCGTTCATTATCGGCAAGATTGGCCTCGCCAACACCGTTGGCGGCCTTATCTTGATCCATTGCGTGCAAGGAACTTCGTTCACGACGCTGTTCTGCCGCAACTACTACGTCAATATTCCCGACGATCTGATCAAGGCCGCGCGCATCGACGGGGCCGGATTTTGGCGGATCTTCTGGAAGATCATTCTGCCGCTGTCGCCGCCGATCCTGATCGTCACCGTGATCTGGCAATTCACCGGCATTTGGAACGACTACCTTTTCGGGGTCGTCTTCACGTCGGGCCGGGGTCAGCCGATCACCGCTGCGCTGATTGGCCTCGCGACCGGCAACACCAACGCCAAAATCTACGACGTGATGAGCGCCGGCGTGCTGATCGGCGCCATTCCGCCGC
>Ga0070733_10003371_pt1 | contig 10977 bp, 10 predicted proteins | sample Coa_R1_9_FD_66450 | JGI IMG/M metagenome (GOLD analysis project Ga0070733, IMG submission 66450) | Surface soil microbial communities from Centralia Pennsylvania, which are recovering from an underground coalmine fire - Coalmine... | ecosystem: Environmental > Terrestrial > Soil > Unclassified ... | reverse complement strand
AACTCTAATCTGGCCACTGCAATCCGGACGATTATCATTTTGCTGGTTGCCTGGGGAATTGTTTTTTTCCGGGGAGAACATAAGTCGATCCAGACATTATCGAAACACAATCTATTTTTTCTCGTCATTTCAGGACTGGCTACGGGCCTGTCATGGATATTTTATTTCAAGGCCCTCCAGCTGGGAAAAGTTTCCCAGGTTGCACCGGTTGACAAACTAAGTGTTGCATTGACCATTCTGCTATCAGTGATTTTTCTGGGAGAAGCTTTGAGTTGGAAATCCGCTCTCGGCGCATTGTTAATTATCGGCGGAACAGTGGTCTTGATTTTTTGATCCTGCAATTGAAATACTGTTTGCTTGTGTATTAGTACTTCCAGACTTCCAGTCTTCCATACTTTCATACTTCCCGGAGGCTTCCAAAGTAAGCAAGTATTTCCTCCCAATTATTCATACGCTGGTGATGGTTAAAATTTATATTATGCGCAGCCGTGAACATCAGGGGAACACCGGAAAAATTATCCAGGTTTTTTAGATGATCGTCGATCAGGTAATCTGTTTTTATGATGCTTTTGTCGCCGCAGAATACAATATTTTTCCAGTGAACAAACGGAAAATATTCTTCCAGCCACAATTTCTTTTCATACAGGGAAAGGGGAAATTCCATGGCCGCGGAAACAATGTACACATCAAAATCCACCATCAGGGCTTGAATGGCCTGTACCGAACCTTTGATTAACGGAAGTGTTCTGAAAAAACCCGCAGTATTCACATAACGCCAGACGGCTGTTTTGTCGGGGAAAGACTGGCTTTCCGGAATACCCAGCATAGCGCTCTTGTCGAATTTTTCTCCGGACTCTGTTTCGTAATATTTTATAAAATGTGTTTCCGTATCAGCCAGTACACCGTCCATATCTACTGCAATGGAAATCCGCCGCGGTTTTTTCTCAGCCATGTTTAAAGATATCTTTCCCTTAATATATTGAGGTGATGTTTGTGATGACCATAAATAAGGTTCACCAGATATCGCACGGACAGAGAATAATTATTGGCAAGCCCCTTTCTGTTTAATGCTTCATCCGATAAGGATTCAACAAAAGCGATGCTGGATTCCCTGACCAGAGAATATTCCCGCATGATATCTTCTTTTTCCCGCTCATTGGCGCATGCATATACGGCAAACTGACTTTCTTCAAAGCCCGGCAACGGCGTTTCATCACCCCGTGAAAATCGTAATGCACGGTAAACAAAAATCCTTTCCGTATCCGACATATGCAGCAGCATATCCTTGACGGTCCATTTGTCCGGCGCATAACGGTATTGCATTTTTTCCTCACTGAGCGGATTAATGAGTTCTTCCGTTTCAGAAAAAATATCTTCCAGATGAATCAGCAGATTACCATCGTCGGGTACGAGCTTTATATACCGCTCCATATATGGCGGTCCCTGTTCGGCAGGTTTGTAAATTTTTTTCAATTCCAATCATTTCAAATACAAATTTACGAAACTCCTTCCCGACAGCCGCGACAATTTCCCGCAGGCATTTCCCCTTTCCTGTTGTATTAAATAATCCGTAAATAAATATAGTCTACTATTTTTGTAGACTTATAATTAAACCGTATTATTGCACCTGTTCAGGTCATGTGGCCGAGTGGTTAGGCATGGGTCTGCAAAACTTTTTACGGCGGTTCGATCCCGCCCATGACCTCTGCAAGAAGTTTAAATTTTGATGGCAGTCGTTCGGGGTGTATTTCCATACACCCCTTTTTTGAATACCCGGATGTTATTGGCGGTTCAAAATTCTTCCTTCAGCAATTCATATAAACGCTGAAATTTGACCAAGCTTTTTGCATAAACGGTATGGACACCGGCATCGGGAAAATATTTTTTGCTGATCACCGTACCATTGGATGTCCTGATACCAAGTGCCATCATGCCGCATTTCACAGCCCCCCAGGCAGAGTTTTCCACCGTTTCACAAACCCATACCGGAAGATTAAAAACATCTGCCATTATTTGCAGTCCAAGTTCGTTGCGTGCGAACCCCCCGGTTGCATAAATATTCCGGATTTCCGATTGCTCCATGATGGCCTGGCTGATTCCATATATGCAATAAATAATTCCTTCCAGAGATGCCCTTACCATGGATGCTTGTGAGTGGCCGATTTGTAATCCGAACAAAACACCTTTCGCATCTGCATTCCATACCGGCGCCCTTTCCCCAAGTAAATACGGAAGAAATATCAGCCCTTCCGAACCTGGCTTCACATCACACGCCTGGGCCAGAAAATCAGTGACTGCTTTTTCAGAATGAAATAAATTTTCATGCAGCCATTGTAAAACAATACCCCCGTTATTGCTGGCTCCGCCAAGCAGCCATTGATTATGATGAATATAATAACAGAATGTTCTCATGGCGGGATCAATATATGGTCTGTTGAGTATGACACGCGCAGCACTGCTGGTACCCACCGTAATGACCAGTGATCCGGGGTCTTCCGTAGATCCGATATTGGCCATGGCTCCATCGCTTCCACCGGCAACAAACGGCACTTTTTGTAATGAAGGAAAAATGCCGGGTGAATAAAATAATTTATCTACCGGAACAACTTCCGAAAGCTTGTCAGTTGTAATTCCGACCTGTTCAAGGATCCACGGATCCCATTGCAAGGTCCCCGCATTCAGTAATCCCGTAGCAGATGCCACCGACACATCGATGGAATACACTCCGAATAATTTATAAAATACATATTCTTTGATCCCGACAAATTTATAAGCCGTCTCAAATAATTCGTTTTGATTTTCCTTAAGCCAGAGCAGTTTGCAAAATGGAGACATCGCATGGATGGGCAGTCCGGTATGTTCATATAAAGCTTTCGCACGATTCGCTTTATGAATGCCTGCGGAAATACCCGCAGCCCGGTTATCGGCCCAGATGATAGAGGGAGAAATAGCCATGCCTTTTTTATCAACAGCGATCAAACTATGCATGGCAGAAGAAAAGCTGCATAACTCGGGAACCCGCGGATGAAGTTCCTGGAGAATATTTTCTACAGTCTTTACAAGAGCCCGGATGATTTCTTCCGGATCCTGTTCGCTCCAGTCCGGAAAAGGATGATGGATTGGGTATGAAATCGAAGATTCACACAGCGTTTTTCCTTCTTTGGAAAAAGCAACCGACTTTACCGAAGTGGTTCCGATATCAATCCCCAGATAATATTCCATATGGCCCTTGAGACCCAAATATAAATACTAAAAACCGCGCTAATTCAGTGAAAAGGAATAGAAGTGAAAATGAGTTCCTGTAACCGGAGGAACAGTAGGTACCGGATCTGTTACCGGTGGTATTGGTGTTGGTTCAACAGGCGGTATTTCCGGTGGCGGATTGGGAGAACTGCTTGCGGGTTTTGCAAGTTGAAAAACGAAATAAGAAGTTATATTGGAAGACATCGTGTTATCTTTACTAATATAATTACATACTTCATGCCATGCTTTCGGGCTGTCATGATCACCCCGGCAATTTATGGATTTTAACAATAAGACCGTCTTAATTACCGGTGCCACACGGGGCATCGGAAAAGCCATGGCCTTAAAACTGGCTTCTGCGGGTGCCAATATTGTGATCGCTGCCAAATCAACCAGTGAAGATAGCAGATTGGGAGGAACGATCTATTCGGCAGCGGCTGAAATAGAAGCTGCCGGTGGAAAAGCGCTGGCGGTTTATTGTGATATCAGAGATGAAAAACTGATTCAGGATGCGATAGATAAAACATCCGAAAAATTCGGTGGACTCGATGTCCTGATCAATAATGCTTCGGCAATCAGTATCAGCAACACGGAAAATACAGAACCCAAACGGTTCGACTTAATGTTTGACATTAATGTACGTGGTACATTCATGATGACAAAACTTGCTGTTCCCCTGCTAAAAAAATCGACAAACCCTCATATTCTGACTCTTTCCCCTCCATTGAATTTTGATATGAAGTGGTTCAAACCGCACGTAGCATATACTTTGAGTAAGTACAATATGAGTTTGCTGTCGGCAGCCTGGGCAGAAGAATTTGAAAAATATGGTATTGCTTCGAACAGCCTCTGGCCGGCAACACTGATTGCTACGGCGGCTGTAAAAAACATGCTCGGCGGCGAAAAAATATTTCAGGTAAGTCGTAAACCGGAAATTATGGCAGACGCAGCATTCTATATTCTTGACAGGAATTCCAAAACGACCACAGGTAATCATTTTGTTGATGAAGAAGTTTTGCGGGATGAGGGCATTATGAATTTAGACCCCTATTCTTTTGTGCCTGGTGCTACTTTGCAGCGCGACCTTTTCCTTTAGATTTCGTTTCGTGTTTGGTAAATATCCGGTGTGTAATAGGACTCGAAAGTATAATGGATGTAGTTGTTTCCCCATACTCCATCATGTGTGCCAGCAATTCCTGGAGATGCCCGGAATTTTCAACAACTACCTTCAGATAAATGCAATGATTGCCCGTCACCCGATGACATTCCAAAACCTCATCCAGTTTACTGATATAATTCAGAAACGGAATTAGTTTTCCCGAGTGTGCAGTAAAAGAAATAAATGCCTTTAGCGCATAACCCGTTTTTTCATAATCCACTTCAATCCGGTAACCCTGGATCACACCGGCTTCTTCCAGTTTAACCATACGCTCGGCAACCGCAGGCGCCGATAGTCCCACTTCTCTGCCGATGTCGGCAAATGACGCCCTCGCATTTTCCTGCAGACACGCAAGGATCGACCAGCTCGTTTTATCAAGTTCCATATGGAAGGTATTTTTGGATATTTAGTTTACTTTCGAAGGCAAATATTAATAAAAACATTGATTTCGTAAGTAAAAATAATAAAATTCCTTTTAACTTTGGATACTCGCTTGCCGGAATAAATATAAATCGAAGAAGATGACTAATCATATGAACAAAACGCCCGGCACTTTACAGGTTGTTCTGGCTTACCTGATCGTTTACATTGTTTGGGGTTCAACATATTTTTTTATAAGCAGGGCCCTGCATGGTTTTCCACCCTTTATGCTCGGCGCCATCCGTTTTATCATCGCCGGGCTCCTGATGATGATCTGGGCAATCTGGAAAAAAGAAAACCTGCTGAATTGGCCGTCCATCAGGCTGGCAGCCGTCAGCGGATTTCTGGTTTTATTTATCGGCAACGGGATAGTGATATTTGTTGAACAGTATGTGGGCAGTGCATGGGTGGCGATTATCATTTCTGCCGCACCACTCTGGTATGTTGTTTACGACAAACCACACTGGAGGGAAAATTTCAGTAGCAGAACCATCCTGACTGGTTTATTCCTTGGATTGATCGGTATATTTTTGTTATTCCTGCCCAATATTTCTTCTTCCTATAACATTGGCCGAAACCCTTATGAACGTTTTGCATTGTTCGCATTGATTGTCGGATCCATGTCATGGGTCGTCGGTTCTCTATTTGCGAAATATAAAAAAACGGATGCCCCGGCCACCGTGAATACCAGCTGGCAAATGTTTTTTGCGGGAATTTATTTTTTAGCAGGTGCGTTTATTTCCGGAGAATTCAAAACATTTCAATTATCTGCTGTGCCGGCAGGCGCCTGGTATTCGATCTCTTATCTGATCATCTTTGGCTCTATTCTCGCCTACAGTTGTTTTGTGTGGCTGATGGAGGTCAGGTCCCCCGCCCAGGTGAGCACATACGCATATGTCAATCCGGTTGTGGCCGTATTGCTGGGTGTATTCATTGCTTCTGAAAGGGTGAATTCTTTACAGATCGCCGGACTGATTGTGATCCTGCTGAGTGTTTTGATGATTAATCTGAATAAGTACATTAAGAAGCCCCACCTTGCGTAAGGCTGTACAAATTGTTAATTCAATTATCAATTGACAATTAACAATTAACAATTAGATCCATCGTTTCCGCGATCAGTTCGAACGACCGAAAACGGTCTTTTTGAGAATGGGTCATGGTAGTAATCATGATCTCATCGATGTCCATTTCAGACGCGAGAGAAAAAAGCTGGTCTCTTACCTGGTCTTTCGTACCGGATATAATGCGTCCGCGGTTATATTCTATTCTTTCCAGTTCCTGTTCCGAAAAAACATAGTCCTTTATATCTTCATAACTATTCATCTCCCTGAACTTGCCTTTTTCGAATTGCAGAAGAGTATAGTCCGCCAGCTTTCGTAAACGGTTTGCTTTTCCCTCCGTATCGGCACATAACACGGAAATTGCCATCAGCGTTTGCGGCGATTCCATTTCCCGTGAAGGTTTAAAGTTTGCTTTATATTCTTTCACCATATCAGGTCCTGCAAATCCATTGATGAACCTTGCGACCGCAAGCCCCATTCCGAATTTCGCTGCGATCGCTGCACTGCCTCCGCTGGAACTCAGAATCCACGGTTCCGGGACCGTCTCTGAAATGGGGACCGCCAGGATCGGACCGTAGGTTGAAGAGGCTTCATCATGAAAAAAAGCCTGCAGATATTCCAGCTGCTGCAAATAGGATTCTTCGCTAAAATGATTTGATGGATTTAAAAGGCTGGCGGTAATTCGGTCACCGCCCGGTGCCCTGCCCATACCCAGATCAATTCTTCCGGGATACATCGCTTCCAGCAGTCTGAAATTTTCTGCCACTTTAAGAGCGCTGTGATTGGGAAGCATGATGCCGCCGGATCCGATGCGTATTTTTTTAGTTTCTGCTGCCAGTCGCACCATCAGCAATTCAGGCGCAGACCCGGCAATCATCGTTGAATTATGATGTTCTGAAACCCAGAATCGGTGAAACCCCCATTCTTCGGCCTTTTTGGCCAGCTGTATGGTATGGGCGATGGCCTGAGAAGCGGTCGTACCTTTTGGAACAATGGACTGATCAAGAATACTGACCCGTAGCATGCATTTTATTTCTTTCAATTAACATCTTAATGGCTTCTTTGTTCTATTATAAGAAAGCATTTGATGATTTGATCCCTTAATTTTATAGACAAGTTAATATATGAATTACCAGCAAATCATTGAATTAATGGGAAAGGGAAACGAAGATCTTTTTTCCCACACCTGTATTAAAGTGCCAAAGGAAAGTCTGCACCTTCCCTCGCCTCATTTTATTGAAAATGTATTTTCAATATCAAACCGCAATCTGCAAACACTGCGCAGTTTGAAACAATTGTTTAGCGGTGGCAGACTCGCGAATACCGGATATCTTTCTATTCTTCCTGTGGATCAGGGCGTAGAACACAGCGCCGGAGCCTCTTTCGCAAGAAACCCGGAGTATTTTGATCCGGAAAATATTGTGCGGCTCGCTATAGAAGGCGGTTGTAATGCAGTGGCGAGCACGTTTGGCGTGTTGGGGATGGTAGCCCGCAAATATGCACATCGTATACCGTTCATCGTTAAACTGAATCATAACGAATTATTGACATATCCGGATAAATATGATCAGATCATGTTCGGTACCGTGAGGGATGCCTGGAATATGGGTGCGGCTGCCGTCGGCGCAACCATTTATTTTGGTTCTGCAGAATCGAACCGGCAAATCACAGAAGTGGCAAAAGCATTTGATGAAGCACATACGCTGGGTATGGCAACCGTGTTATGGTGTTATCTGCGAAATAATGCGTTCGTCCGGGATGGAAAAGATTTTCACGTGTCAGCAGACTTAACCGGCCAGGCGAATCATCTTGGTGTTACTATTCAGGCAGATATTGTAAAGCAAAAATTGCCGGAACTCAATGGCGGATACAAAGCACTGAATATGGGCAGCAGCCATTATGGAAAACTGGATGAAAAAATGTATACGGATCTTTCAACAGACCATCCGATTGATCTCTGCCGCTATCAGGTTCTGAATGGATATTCCGGCAGGGTCGGCCTGATCAATTCCGGAGGCGCTTCAGAAGGTGACAAAGATTTAAAAGAAGCGCTTCGAACTGCCATCATCAATAAGAGGGCCGGAGGCAGTGGCATGATTTCGGGGAGAAAGGCCTTTCAACGGCCATTCGCCGAGGGGGTGCAATTATTAAACGGTATACAGGACGTATATCTCGAAAAACAGATTACGGTAGCATGAAAAAAAACAAAACAGCACCCTCTACTATTTTTACGGATATCGGCGGTGTGTTACTTACAAACGGATGGGATCGTGAAGCGCGAAAAAATGCCATTACCTTATTCAAACTGGATCCGGCAGAGACAGAAGAAAGACATCACCTGTCTTTCGATACTTATGAATCAGGTAAAATCTCACTCAGTGAATATTTAAAGCGCCTTGTCTTTTACACAAAAAGAGATTTTTCAGAAGAAGATTTCCGCGCATTCATGTTTGAACAATCACAGCCCTATACCGATATGCTGGAATTAATCCGCGGCATCAAAAAAAAATACGGAATTAAAGTAGCAGTCGTCAACAATGAAGGCAGGGAATTAAATAATTATCGCATTCACAAATTCAAAATGGGTGAATTCGTTGATTTTTTTATCAGCTCCTGTTTCGTTCATTTCCGCAAACCCGATGCAGATATTTTTAAAGTGGCATTGGATATCGCACAGGTATCAGCAGAAAAAGTGATTTACCTGGAAGACCGTCCCCTGTTTGTACAGGTAGCCGACGGACTGGGTATCCGCGGCATCATCCATCAGGATTTTAATACAACAAAGAAACGATTGGCTGATTTTGGCTGGACGATATAACACCCGTCAGTGACTTTATCAGGTCGATTTCTGCCTGACTATAAGGTGTACCATCCGGACGGAATATATCATGGAACCAGATTTTCGGTTCGGCTCCGTCGGGCATCGGCGTATCCCATGCATATTTTGTGTTTGTTTTTCCAGTCACCAGTCCCCAGTTGATAGCACCGATGTTTTCTTTTTTCAGCAGGGGCATAATATTAAAAAAAGTACTGTTCCTGAGACGGGCCATGTATTCGGTACAAATCAGCGGCCGGCCGAATTTCCTGAGTGAATCGATCGCCTGCTGATGATCCTTTTCATTTTCATAATTGTGATATGTTATGATATCCGAATTATCCAGCTGGTATTTCGTCAGCTCTATCAGGCTTTTGCTCCATACCCCAGCCGTTAAGGGTTGTTGCGGATTGATTTCCCTTCCCCATTGAAAAACGTTTTTCAGCAAAGGCATTGATTTATTCTGATAGCCTGAATTTCCCGGCTCATTATACAAATCCCATAACTCGATTCGTTTGTCGTTTTTAAAAGTCCGGAGAATATCTTTCACATAGGCCTCCAGTACACTCATTAAGTTGGGATCATCATAAAGCAATTTTCCCGGATCCCTCAACCATCCGGAATTATGTATGCCGGGTTTGGGTGCCGGTTGGGGCCCTGCAGTATAGGATTCGTTCCAGCAATCATCAAAAAAAACAAAGATGGTCTTTATATTTCGCCGGTCGGCAATGGAAAGGTATATCTGCATCCGCTTTTTAAATCCGGCGGTATCTTTTTGCCAGGCCAGGTGGTGCAGAAATACGCGCATACAGTTAAGACCAATAGACTGCGCATATCCCAGTTCCCTGTTGATCGTTGCCGTGTCAAAGCTTTCAGCCTGCCACATTTCCAGTTGATTGATGGCCGTGCTCGGAATAAAATCGCAACCTCTCAGCCATCCCTGCCTGCTGTACCACTGATTGGCCGCGTGTTTTGACCAGACCGGACGAGCCGTCTGGGCGTCTAAATAAAAACAACAGCAGATCGCAGGAATAATCAAAAGAAATTTTTTCAACATTGCATGATTTTAATAAGTAATTATTTTTTAAGGAGAGTGTCAGAATACCTGACAATTCATATTCAGCCACAGGGCGCGGCAAATCTACAAATTCCAATTGAAAATATTGTATCGCGCGGGATCACAGGTTGTTCGATTACGAACAGTCATACGTCTTATTTTCGAAATATGACCGTGTTATTCAATAATTTATGAACTGGCATATCTTGTGACCGCTTTTCGCATAAACCAACTCCATGTTTAAGAACTATTGCAAGACGGCGTTCCGGAATCTGATCAGGAATAAAAAATTCAGCCTGATCAATATTTCAGGACTGGCTATTGGTATTGCTGCATCGATTCTGATATTCACCGTAGTTCAATATGAATTGAGTTACGATACATTTCAACCGGATTATAATCATATTTATCAGCTGGCCCTCGAAGACAAATTTCCGGATAATACGGCGTACACGCCCGGAACGCCCTATCCTGCGCTGGATGCCATAAGAGCGAGATTTCCGCAGATCACAACAGGTGTCATATATGCAAATTACAGTGCCCAGCTAACGGTTGTGGGTCCGGATGGTACCCCGTCAAAAGAGAAAAGATTCATTGAGGAAACCGGTATGTTTTTCGCCGATCCGCAGTACTTCAAAATATTCAAAACAAACTGGCTCATGGGCTCCCCCGATGTCCTCGACCAGCCCAATAAGATTGTCCTTACAAAAAAGACCGCGGAGAAATATTTTGGCCATTGGCAGGAAGCTGCGGGAAAATACATTCGTCTGGATAACCTGAATACATTACAGGTTGCCGGCATCATCCAGGATCCGCCCGGCAATTCTGATTTTCAGTACAAAGCCATAGGTTCTTATCCGATTTTTAAGAGCAACGGTTTTTATCCTTACAGTAAGGAATGGAATTCTACCAGCAGCAGTGAACAACTCTATGTTTTATTGCCACCAGCACTATCCGTTAATGCGATCAATGCGCAACTGCTGAAATATAGTAAGGAACGTTTTAAAGAAAATAACCGCAAAGTCAGCCGCACCATTTTTCTCAGACCCCTTAGCATATTGCATTTTGATACCCGTATGGAAAACATGGGTGATCATATTACAAACAAATCAACACTTTTGACTCTGGCGCTGATTGCCCTGTTCATACTGGTGATGGCCTGTATCAATTTTGTGAATCTGTCCACCGTTCAGGCAGTAAACCGTTCTAAAGAAATCGGTGT
>Ga0070733_10003370_pt1 | contig 10978 bp, 17 predicted proteins | sample Coa_R1_9_FD_66450 | JGI IMG/M metagenome (GOLD analysis project Ga0070733, IMG submission 66450) | Surface soil microbial communities from Centralia Pennsylvania, which are recovering from an underground coalmine fire - Coalmine... | ecosystem: Environmental > Terrestrial > Soil > Unclassified ... | reverse complement strand
GGACTTGGCAGCGCCGAAGAAATCGGGCCGAAACGATTCCAGCCCGATAGCCGACGCGGCATTGATACCGGCCAAGGCACCAGCGGCGGGGAATGATGCGAATCAGGATCGCGGCGACCAAGGCGCGGCAGCCAGCTTCTCTCGCTGGCTGCCACACGACGAGGCCTTCCAGGACCAACTGATTTCCTGCCTGTGCTGCAAGACTGAATTTCTTCGGCGTTGCGGCACCGGTTTCATCGCCGACCATTTCAAACCCACAGGCGGCACGGACCGTGAGCAGTATCGCTCGATTGTTGCTCAAGTCGCGCTCGCCCACTTCCAGCGGTACGGCAAACCTATTGGCAAGCTTCTGACGGCAAACCTCCAAGATTACGTCACTCAGCATCCGATCAGCAAAGACCGGCGCACGAAGCTTTTCGAGTACGCGGATCAAGTGCAGACATCGAAGCCCGACCCTGACGCCGTCGCAGATAAGGTGAGTCAGTACAGGCAGCAGAGCCTGACGGGTGAGGCCGTGGAGAAGATCATCAGCAGCTTTGAGGCCGGGGAACTGACACCTGCGACACTTCTGGAGATCGCGCAGGGTGCAGTGCTTCCCGACGACACTTCGGCGGTGCTGACCGATGCCGCGACGCTGTACGCTCAGGAGTTCGATATTCCGAAGGACCACGTCAAAGGCCTGCTCCTGAAGGACCGTTTGACGCTGCTGGCCGGGAAACCCAAATCGCACAAAACCTGGATCGCTTTCCAGCTTGCGCTGGCAATCGCCCTGAACCAAAAGTTTCTCGGGCGCAAGGTGAACATGCCGGGCCGGGTGCTCTTTTGCGAGTTCGATGATGAGCCGTCGCAACTCCAGCAGCGGCTGCACATGTTGTTGCCTGATCCGACGCCCGAACAGGTTCAGGCCCTTCGGAACATCGTGTTCCAATATAGACTTCCGCCCGTACTCCAAGGTGGCGCGGTGCAACTTGCCAACACCCTGAAGCAGGCGCGCGCCGACGGCGACCCGTTCGAGCTTGTTGTCATCGACCCCTATCTGGCTGTCCGTTCCCAGCGTTCCAAGAACGGCGATCTGGTCAAGGAGGATTACCGGGAGATAGCGGCACTGCGGCGCGTGTGCACTGAGAACCGATGCACCGGGCTGCTCGTTCATCACCTGCGGAAGGCAACGTCCACGGACGGCAGCGACCTCGTTAGCGGGACCTCCGGCATCACGGCGGCAGTGGACGCTTGGATGATCGTGACCACTGATCGTGACGATGGTCGGTATAAGCGCGTTGAGGTCAAGGGACGTTCGATTCCCGAGCGTGTGCTCCGCATCGGCTTCACCGCGCGGGGAGAGAATCCAGGTATTAATCTGGTCGCTGAAGGACCAGAAGTGAAAGCTGGTTCAGAGCAGAAAAGAACTCTGGAGCTCCTCAAAAGCTCGGGGCCGAAGACACCCAAAGAGATCGCGACCGCGTTGGAGAAGCCCGAGAACGCCGTCTACCAACTCCTGATGCGAATGAAGAACCAGGGTCTGGTGATGAAAGCCGACGGAAAGTACCACCTACCCGAATAGGGCATAAGGGTGGTAAGAACGTAAGGCGCTGGAACGAGGTATCCTCCCATTTCCTTACGTTCTTACTATCCTTACGGCTCCACTGGTCCCCAGAATGAGATATCAGGGCAGCTTGGAACCATTCTGTGAGCAACTGACACAATTCCAGACTGCACACTCCGCAAGCCGGAGAAGTTCGAACCTGTGTGGACGATCAAATTCATCTAAGAGGGTCAAAACTCAATGAAACAGCGAATCAGCAAGTCAGCAAGAAAGAATGGGATGAAGAGCAAAGCGGCCTCCGCACCGGTGAAGGCAAAGCGCCGCGCAAGAGTCGGCGTGGAGGACCTCAATGAACTGGTGCATATGATGGGACGGATGTTCGGCGCGTCGAGCCGCACCCAGCGCGCTGCCTGGGCGCAGAATTCACTATCAATTTTTGAAACCTGTGTCCGTCTGGATGCACTTGTTTCCATAGTGAAGGCGCGTCTCCAAATCGGCGAACAAGAATGGAACGAGGCTCTAGCAGGCGCGCGGGAAACCTCTATGGACACGGCGCGAAGGGCTGACCAATCTGAAGAAGAGCAGATAGAGGATTTTCTTCGGCAATTTAATGGTACGGAGCAATAACTGTGCCGAGAAAGGACGCCACATCCCGCCATAACCAACCAAAACAGCCGGTTCTTCGAACACCCGAACCGGTACAAAACCGCGTGATTGCCCGCTATGTCGAGGGGCAATCGAACCGGCTGATAGCTAGGGAAGAGGGGATCGACCGCGCCACCGTCGCGCGGATTCTTTCGCAACAAGACATGGTGGAGTTGATCGCGCAATACCAGACCGCACTGCTAGGCATAGTTCCGAAGGCTATCCGGGCTTTCGAAGAGGTGCTGGATTCGGACAATCTCCACCTGAAGGCGGCGACGGCCACGAAACTGTTGGAAGGCGTCGGCGCGCTTCACAAGGCGGGCATCGTGCGGTTGGCGGACCAACCGGCGGTGCTGGAACGGGAGCGACGGCAACAGCGGTTACTCATCCTGGGGCAGATGGCCGGTATGATGATGGCGAAGGGCGAGAAGTTCGGCACTCCGTTGCCGCCCGGATTCGCCGGTATGGACGATGCTCTCAAGGAGATCGAACCTCCGCAGTGATATCGGCGCGGCTGGAATGAATAGAGCCAGATCGATCTGATCGCAGAGTAGGAAGGTCTACCTCACACGCCAGCAGGACGATTCGCGCGGAGAAACTGTAACACAACAACGATTGACCCGCGTGCTTGTTTGTAGGCATCACGACCGTACATTACCTGCATCGAATGTAGGTTCCGACGCTGGCTGGTCCGGACCGGAATCTGACACCGCTGAATCCCATGTCACACACATTTCCGGCATCAACGAGGGCCTGAATCTGTGTCCTGTTAAAGTCCCTGAACTTGGGCGATGTGAACACTGCAATGCCGTTTTCCTCGACTACGGTGGTCCCTTCGCCAAAGGCCCGTTCTAAGCCTGCCAGATACTCCTGACGCTTCGATTTGTCAGTTGTCTTCTCTTCCTCTGTCTTGGCACAGCCAAGCGAGTAGAGATCGCCGTCGCCGAATATGGCCTTCGTCTTGATGTTCACCGTCTTGAAGCCCATGATGCACAGGGCTTTTCTGGATGCCGGATCAAACATCTGGCGCATGGCCTCGTCTCGAACTGGTTTTGGCTGCATCTCCGGCGAGACAATTACCAGACTATCCTGCGAGACAACAGCTATCGCGTCAACTCCTCGATCCCGGAACCGCTTGGTCATACGGTCGGCGTAGCCTTGCTGAATGACTCTTTTGTCACTGGATTGCGCGAATACGGCTGATGCGACGAAAAAAGTGCCGAGCACAATACGTACGAGCATCCTCATGTTCAAGGAGGATACCGCAAAGCTGTGATCTCCGCAGCGGGAGGCAATCTCCATCTAAAGTCCTTTCCCTCAGGATGCCGTCCTCCGCACACCACCCAAACCTATGCAACCGGTTCTACTCTACGTATAAGTAGTATGCGTTTACGCAGAATACCGCGAAACTGCGGTTGTTGCAACGGGCGGAAATTCAGAAGCGATTGGGCCAGCGGATTCGAAAACTTCGAATGGATCGCGGGTGGACACAGGACGAATTCGCGGATCTGTCGGGTTTTCATCGCGCACAAGTCGGAGCATTTGAAAACGGTCGCATGAACATCACCCTGGCCAGCCTGCACCTGATCGCGCAGACGCTCGGGCTGCGGATTGTGGACCTTTTTAAGGGCGTGGAGAAGACACAAAAGTCGTCTGCCCGTAAAAGTGCGCCGGGCTGATTATCGGCTATCGCGTTTTGGCGTTTCGATTCCAGAGCCGTTTTGAACGCACGATCCGTTGAGCACGATTGTCTATTTCAGGTCTAACATTCTGTGGGACAATTGAAGGTGAGCTACCCAAACCAACCATTGCAGGCGGTGCTTTCCGCCGCCGTCTTCGCTGCCGAGAAGCACTCCAAACAGAGGCGCAAGGGGTCGGCTGCCGAACCATACGTCAATCACCTGCTCGAAGTAGCCCAACTGGTAGCGGGCGCGATCACGGAAGCAGACACCAATCTGGTGATCGCGGCACTTCTGCACGACGCTATCGAAGACGCTGGTGTCACTGGGGAAGAGTTGACCGAGCGATTCGGCGGCGACGTTGCGACGCTGGTGGCCGAGGTCACAGATGACAAATCCCTGCCCAAGGAAGAGCGGAAACGGCTTCAGATCGAGAATGCGCCGAAGAAGCCCGCGCGGGCGCAAACAATCAAACTGGCCGACAAGATTTCCAATCTGCGGGCGATCCTGTCCAGCCCGCCGGTTGATTGGACTGAGCAGCGAAAGGCAGAATACTTCACTTGGGCGAAGCGAGTCGTGGAAGGCTTAACTGCGCCGAATCCTGCGCTGAAGGCAGAATTTGACAACACCGTTCAAAGGTTTGAGCGCGCCTGAGGTCCGAATTGACTGACATCGAAACAGCGACACATCTCTTCCAGGATGCGGGGCTGCCCTTCCCGACGATTCCTGAGAAGCTCGCGGCGAAGTTAACCGAGTTGGGTCGGTGGCATTTCTCCACCCGGCCCGATATCGATGTGTCGCCCTACAACCTCCAGCACTATGTGGATGAAGTGGGGCAAACTCGGGTCAAGGATTACGCCACGGTCTGTCACTCCGGCCACGGTGTGAACTCCTATGCGATTCAGTACTATATTGTGCAGGGTCCCTTGCGCATGTTCCTTCACCTTGGCTGGGGTGGCGTGTACACGGATGCCGAGGCAGCCACGGCCCGGATTCGCGATTGTTTTTCAATCGCAGACCAAATCGTCACAGTTGCCCAAAGAGTGGGGGAATTCCAGACCGGCGGGCATCTCACGGTTGTGGCGTCGGACTTTTGCGGCAGCTATTGGTTGCCACCGGGAGAACGTCCCCGAAGAAATGACGCGGATGGCAAGGACCGTTCGGCTCTCAAACCCCTGGCAGCACTCACCGAAGCCCTTAGCTGGCTGGAAACGGTTGAGTCGGGTAAGCTGGGGACTCGGAATGTACGGCAAGTCAGGTCAAAGGGGTTGTCAAAGGACCCCTGGTAGTTCATGGCCGTAAACCGCAGTAATCAAGCCTATGGCTGAAACCCGTGTGAACACGCCGTTTCAGCACTCCGCAGACAGTCGCAGCAACCAGCAGTAATACGGGCCGCCGCAACTGTTAACCGAAGGGTTGTAGGTTCGAATCCTACCTGAGGAGCCAAATCTTTTCAAACACATGCGGGGAATGCACCGCCGCCAACAGGCCCGTTTCTACAAGACTGTGGGGACTTTTGTGGGGATGCTCCTTCAATATCCTTAAATACTGTGGGTAGCGCTTGGCAATGTTGAGGGCTGGAGTTCGGCCCAAAAACTGCCGAGAAGAAAGTGGTGAGGACTGGGGCCGCGTGGAAACAACCGCGGCTGTCCATAGGACTCAGTGCTTCGAGCAGCTTGGTCTGCTCGGTTTGTTTCGGTTTTGGGCGGATCGGCTCATATGTAGTCGTCTGCCCATCTTTCGTTTCTTCCTGCATCAACTTATCGAACTGATTGTTTTCGTGGGGACACTGGGGACAGCGGGGGCAAGGCCGTAAACGTTGGCGTTCGCGTTGTCCCCAGCGATCTCCATCATGTGGGGACACGGGGACAAGTCAGAACAATTCTGCAAACGACCGCCCCTACCGCCACCATCGCCACTCGATCTTATAACTGCTGTTGCGACTATCAGATCCAGTGCCGAAGCGGAGGTACGGTGTCGTGCCCGCGGAATTCAAGTGTGGCGGTCGCTCCGCCACTAGACTAATTGTATGGATACGAGAAGTAAAGCCGAACGCCTGCGGGAGTTACATCAGGGTCCGGATCCTCTTTTGTTGGTGAACGCATGGGACGGTATAAGCGCGCGCCTTTGTGAGTCCGAGGGCTTTCCCGCTGTGGCCACTGGCAGCGCGGGTTGCGCGGCGGTCCTCGGCTATCCGGACAGCCAGCGCATTCCCCGGGCGGAGATGATATTTCTCGCCGGTGCCATGGCGCGATCAGTCGCGGTTCCCGTGACAGCAGATGTGGAGGCAGGTTACGGCGATCCTGTGGGTACGGCTCTCGATTTGATCCGCGTCGGAGTCGTTGGCCTGAATCTTGAAGACATGGCCGGGGATCGGCTCTTTTCTATCGAGGAAGCCGCCGGTAATGTTCGTGCGATTCGTTCGGCCGCGACCGAAGCCGGCGTTCCATTGGTAATCAACGCCCGCACCGAATTGTATCTGGTAAAGCATGGCGACGAGAGAACACGGTTTGGTCGCGCAGTCGAGCGACTGAACGCCTATTTCTACGCTGGCGCCGATTGTTTATTCGCACCCGGAGTAAGCGATGCCGAAACGATTCGCCGACTCGTGGCTGCAGTGAAGGGTCCGCTGAACATACTCGCTACCGTGGGAACACCTACCATCGAAGAATTAGGGCTTTTGGGCGTGCGGCGCGTTAGCTTCGGGTCCGGGCCCTCGCGCGTAGCCTTGGGCGCATATCGTCGGATTGTGCGCGAGATTCGGGACAGTGGCACATTCGCGGCTCTCGCCACTGAAGCCATACCGTATCCAGAAGTTCAGGGACTACTGTCCCACGCCTGACAAGCAAAACGCCATTTACGCGGTTAACGCGGTTTGGTGGACCGACTGCGTTAGCGTGATTCGGCCGCGCGCTGGACGCGCTCGCCAGGAATTTAGAACCAGTCGCTGCGATACGCCACCCACCAACTCAAGAAAAAAATTGGAATGGTTGCACCCAGCGCCCACCACATCGGCAGAACGAAATCGGCGCCGAGGCCCAAGACAGTGAACGTGAGCCAGAACATCTTTCGTTCCATGCACCAAGTCTATCCGGAACGACCGAACACGAATCTTCGTTCGTTGAACTATCTTTCCTGATCACTGTTTAGCAACAGATAACTCCATGTATTACATAACTTTACAGTTATTCTCCGGATGCCTATAATCGGGCTTGCGAAAGAAAACGACGACACCAATGGCGAGGCCAAACATCGATATCCAGATAGAGCTCTGGTCGATCGAGCGCCTGATTCCGCGGGCAAACAACCCGAGGACGCATCGCCGTGAGCAGGTGGCCCGGATCGCGGCATCAATTCGTGAGTTCGGCTTCACGAATCCAATTCTGGTTGGCGCCGACGATGACATCATCGCGGGTCATGCCCGTTTGCTGGCCGCCGAGAAGCTCGGCATGAAAGACGTTCCGGTGATCGTCCTCCGGCATCTGTCACCGGCACAGCGGCGCGCCCTCGTGATCGCGGACAATCAGCTGGCGCTTGCCGGCGCTGGTTGGGATGAAGAAATGCTTCGTATCGAACTGGCGATCCTCCATGAGGAGGACTACCCGCTCGATCTCGTCGGCTTCGATGACATCGAACTGCAGCGACTGCTCGAGGCGCAGGACGCCGCGCCGGGACTGGTCGACGAAGATTCTGTCCCAGACGTGCAGGCGGAGCCGGTCGCGAGACTCGGCGACGTGTTCGTGCTCGGAGACCACCGCGTGATCTGTGGCGATTGTACAGATCCGCAGGTTGTCGGGCGCCTGCTGGGTGACGCGAAGCCTCAGTTGCTCGTCACAGATCCGCCATATGGGATCGAACTCGATAGTGAATGGCGCGATCGCGCCGGGCTCAACGGTTGCGGACCCGCGGAAGCCAGTTACATGAAGCACCGGACCGCGGGCCACACTGAGACCACAATCTCTGGCGACACCCGGGCCGATTGGTCAGAGGCGTTCGAACTCGTCCCCAGCTTGCAGGTAGCTTATGTGTGGCACGCCTCGAAATTTACATGCGAAGTCCTCGCCGGGCCGCTGCGCATAGGATTCGTTCACCACCAGCAAATCATCTGGGACAAGCAGCGAACGGTACTCACCAGAACGCTCTATTGGTTTCAACATGAGCCATGCTGGTTCGTCCGCATGAAGAATGCTCCCTGGTACGGCAAGGCTGGGGAAAACTCCACGGTCTGGTCCTGCCCTTCGCCGAAGTTTATTTTCAATGGTTCGGAGAAGGAAGAGAAGCTCGACCATCCAACTCAAAAGCCGATGGAAGTCATGCGGTGCCCGATTCTGAACCACACACTGCCGGGCGGGGCCGTTTACGATTGTTTCCTGGGTTCCGGGACAACCCTGATCGCGGCCGAGCAGACCGGGCGCGTTTGCTACGGCCTGGAACTCGATCCGAAGTATGTGGACGTATTGATCCGCCGCTGGCAGCAGTACACGGGAAAACGGGCCGTGCTGGACGGCGGCGGGCGAACCTTCGATGAAATCGCGGAGGAGCGGATTGGAGCCGCAGCATGAGACAAAAGCTCTGCAGGCGCCTCGAAGACCTGGAGAAGATCAGCGCGGCAGCGGCGGCTCGGCGGCCCAGAACGAGTTCGAATTATCGGCGAGTCCTCGACCAACTCGTGGCCAAAGCGCAGGCTCGGCTCGCAGATGCGGAATATCAAGCATGGCTGGCAGCGCAGCCTCCCGATTACCTTTATCGCCGTGTCCAATGGTTACGAGCGCAATTGCAGGAGCGGGCTTCTGGCCATTCCGGACAACTTCAAAGCGGAGGACTCGAATGAATGGAGCGCTGCCGGTGCGAGATCGCGTTAATCGAGGATCAGCTTCGGGCCGGGCATCCCGACGTTCACGGACTATGCCTGGCACTGATGGATTGGTCGGAGGAACTCAGAATTATCGAGGTAGAACGAAAAAAGCCGCCGGGGTTGAATCCGGCGGCGGGGAGGAGCGATCTTCCGTTGATTCAGCTTTTGATGGAGTAGACGCGCTTGTCGCCGACTTTCTCGCGGACCACGGTGAGCCCATGCTTCTTGGTCAACGAGCCGCCCGCGCTGAGCATGGCCCGTGTGGTGTGCTTCAGCCAGCCCATCTTGGTCATGATCTCCTCCAAGGTGGTGCCTCCTTCGCGCTTGAGCATCGCGATCACCTGGCTCGTTTTGCTTCCCTCGCGAGGCGCACCGGCATCCTTCGTGGTTGCGGCGACGGGCGCCTTCTTCGCGCGGGTGGCCTTCTTCTTCGCGCCGGGCTCCGACGACGCCACGTCGGGCGACTCTGGCGCACCAATGGTAGACGGGGCGGGTTCCGTGGACTCGGGAATGCCCGCTTCCGGCTGGGCCGTCTTGCTGGCTCCCTGCCCTGCAACTGGAACCGTTGCGGGTACCGGGGCGGGTTCTTCGGCCGCTGCCGGCCCAGTCTGGCCAAGGGTCTGGATCGCTTTCCAGATTCGCGACACAGCCGTAACGCGATCTTTGAACTTGCGAACCGGGGTTTCGCCCGGCAGGCTGTTCCAGATCTCGGCCAGCCGGGCAGCGGGCCAGTTTGCGGCCAGCTTCGCCAATGCGCCTTCGTTGCTGAATCGTTCCGAATTCGGAACCGTTTCGGCTTCCTTCGCCGAACTGTGGATGGTGATGTTGTTCGTTTCGTTTTCAATCGTAAAGTGCTTCATTTTTCGTCTCCTAGTGCGGCATCTGCCGCGATCAGCACATTGATCGCTCTTGTCGCGCCCACAAGCAAGCGAACTGTGCATTGTTTTCAAGAGATTACAGAGGGGCGCGCCGGGACGCGATGACGTGGAAACGGGCCGCGCAGATGCATCCCAGATGCACCCTGAAATGAAAGGGCACGGAAGCAAGTTCGCGCGGAAGATGGAAACGGCCATCGCGGCTTTGCTCACGGAAAGGAATCACGCGGAAGCCGCCCGCGCAGTGGGTATCAATCTCAGCACTCTCAAGCGCTGGATGCGGGAGCCGGAGTTCATCCGGGAATATCGGCGGGCACGCTGGGAAGTGGTGGAGCAGGGATACGCACGAATCCAGCAGAATACCCCGGCTGCGGCTTCTATACTCCTGAAGCTGATGGTCGATCCATCCACTCCGGCGTCCGGCCGCATACGCGCCGCACTGGGCACGTTTACCCTCGCTCGCGAAGCTCTGGATCTGGACATCGAAACGCGCGTAGCGGCGCTGGACCGGGACGCGGAGTTGGCGAAGCAGGGGCGATGAAAACGATCAACCTGCGCCGGAGACTCGAAGCGCTGGCAGCTAACCAGCGAGCCGATCGCACTGCTGATGCCCGACGGCCGCACCGAGACGCTCCCGGGCCACAACGATTACGTGCTCAATCTGCTTTCGCGCGCCGTTCGTGGAGACCGGACGCCGGAGATGGAGCTCGTCGCGCGAAGCGTCAGTTCTATCGAGCCGGGCGGGGCGCACATGATCGACTTGGCGCGGGCGCTGCTAAACGGGCCAGTAGAGGACGCACAAGGAAGACTTCGATGAAGGCGATCCTCAGACGAGTCGGCTTGCTGGAGGACAGACTGGCACCCCGGGAAAGTGCGGCTTCGTTACGCGCGGCCAGCTTGCTTCGCGAGTTCCGGCGCCGGCGCTCGGAAGCAAATGGCCAACCGTTAGAGGATTGGTCACGGGACGATATGTCCACCACTCCGGGCAGATTCCTTTCGGCCGCCGAGACACTGCGGCTCTGCCGCCAGCTTGAGCGGAACCGCCAGCTACAGGAGACCACGATTGACCCACAACGTATCTCGCCGTCTTGAGCGGCTCGAAGCGCGCGTCGCGGTGGCGAGCGCGAGAAAGCCGATTTGTTGGAGAATCCATTTGGTGGACCCGGAGAAGGGGCTGACGGGTATCCTCGTACTCGAATCAGACAAACCAACCATCCGTGTTGATCCGACCCCGGAGGAGGTTGAAAAGGTCCGCGCCGACTTAGTCCTGTTATACGGGCCGCAACGAGAATTTTGTTCTCGTTATGCGGCAATCAAGCGGCAATGTTGATGCCGAGAGCCCGCAGAAGTTGATCCAGATCATCGGAGATGTGCTGGTAGA
>Ga0070733_10003369_pt1 | contig 10979 bp, 9 predicted proteins | sample Coa_R1_9_FD_66450 | JGI IMG/M metagenome (GOLD analysis project Ga0070733, IMG submission 66450) | Surface soil microbial communities from Centralia Pennsylvania, which are recovering from an underground coalmine fire - Coalmine... | ecosystem: Environmental > Terrestrial > Soil > Unclassified ... | reverse complement strand
CGTCGAGGATTTGGTGACGACCGTCGGCGCTTATCTCGACAAGCGGCTGGGCATGCCCAAGCACACGCCGGCGCCCCAACGCAAAGAGCGCGGCAAGGCGGCGGGCGGATGATGCGCGCGTGGCGCGGCGGCCTGCTTTCCGCTGAGGATCATTAAATGGATTTGATTGCGTCGACCGACGATTTAGCCGCCGCCTGCCAACGTCTAGCCCGCCATCCCTTTGTCGCCGTCGACACGGAATTCCTTCGCGAGACCACTTTTTGGCCCCATCTCTGCGTCGTGCAGGTCGCTTCCGACGACGAGGCCCTCGCGATCGACGCGCTGGCGCCCGACCTCGATCTTTCGCCGTTCTTTGCCCTGATGGCCGATGAGACCATCGTCAAAGTGTTCCACGCGGCGCGGCAGGACGTCGAGATCATCTGGAATCTCGCCAAGTTGATCCCGAAACCCCTGTTCGACACGCAGGTCGCCGCAATGGTCTGCGGCTACGGCGACCAGGTCTCTTACGGCGAGCTCGCCCAGTCGATCTGCCGGGTGCCGGTCGACAAGTCGTCGCGCTTCACCGATTGGTCGCGCCGTCCCCTCGCCAAGGCGCAGATCGATTATGCGATCGCCGATGTGACCCATCTGCGCGACATCTATCGCGCGCTTCTCGCCAAGCTCGAGAAGTCCGGGCGCTTGTCGTGGCTCGAGGACGAGATGAAGGTGTTAACCTCGGTCTCGACCTATGAGCAGCATCCCGAGCGCGCGTGGGAACGGTTCAAGAACCGGCTGCGCAAGCCTCGCGACCTTGCGGTAATGATCGAGCTTGCCGCCTGGCGCGAGCAGGAGGCGCAAACGCGCGATGTGCCGCGCTCCCGCGTCTTGAAAGACGACGCGCTGATCGAGATCGCGCTGGCCGCGCCGCGCAATGCCGAAGCTTTGGCGAATTTGCGCGCCTTTCCGCGCGGGATGGAGCGCTCGAAAGCAGGCGGGGAAATCTTAGGCGCCGTCGAGCGCGGCTTTTCCCGCGATCCCAAGACGCTGCCGAAGATCGAGCGCGAAAAACGCGGCGCGCCGGGTTCGGCGGCGACGGTGGAATTGCTCAAAGTGCTGCTGCGCCAAGTCTGCGATCAGAGCGGGGTCGCCGCCAAGATGATCGCGACCGTCGACGACCTCGAGATGATCGCGGCCGATGATCGGGCCGACGTCGCCGCTCTCAAAGGGTGGCGGCGCAAATTGTTCGGCGTGAGAGCGCTGGAGCTCAAACAAGGACGCCTCGCCTTGACGGTCGAGGACGGCAAGGTCGTCACGCTCGAATGGCGGGACGGCGAGGAGACGAAAGTCGCGGCGTCGAATTAAGCGCGCGCGGGTCCCGCTTTGCGCGCGGATGACCAGAGTATCGGTGGGAACCTCCCGTCCAAGCCGCCTGTCGACATTGCCGCGGGCGATCCTTGGCCTATAGGATGGCTTCGGCGCGATGAAGGCCGGCGCGCTGGGGCGCTGGCGAAAAGCTTTCGACTATTAAACGGCGCCTTCGGGGGGACGGCCACATGACCGATCGATCGTGGCATATCGCGAAGGATGGCAAGCAGGCCGGACCCTATCCGGAGGAGCAGCTCCGGGATTTCATCGCCAAGGGAATCATCGATCGAAACACGCTGGTATGGACCGAGGGCATGGCCGCTTGGCAGCGGGCGGGCGATACGCCGGGCCTCTTTCCCTCGACCTACGCGCCGCCGCCGCCCGCGCCTTTCGCTGGCGGACCGCCGGCCGCAGCGACGGCGGTCACGGCAATGGCGGCGGGGGGAACGGGGACAGGCGCGGCCAACCATCTCGAGGCTGACTTCGGTCCCTTTGGACTGCTCGGCCGCTATTTGCTCTTCGCCATCGGCACGATCCTAATCGTCACCGCGCCGTGGGCGGCGGCGAGCTTCTACCGTTGGCTCGTCTCTCACATCCGCGTGCCGGGGCGGCCCAACCTCGCCTTCGAAGGAAAGGCCGGCGACATCTGGTGGGTCTTCGTGCTAATGCCGCTGTCGAGCTTCGTGCCTTTGGTCGGCCCGTTCTTGAACCTGTTCTTCGCCTGGCTGGCCTTGAAATGGGTGGTCAGGAACATCAGCTCGCAGGGGCGCCTGCTCCCTCTGACGTTTACGGGCGGCTATTGGGGCTATCTCGGCTGGTGCATTCTGATGGCGCTCTCGGTCATCACCATCATCGGCCCGGCCTGGGTCGTCGCCTCCTGGCTGCGCTGGATGTGCCGCAACATTTCCGGCGCGACACGTCCCGTTTCGTTCACCGGCAGCGGTTGGCAGATCCTATGGCGGAGCTTCGTCTTCGAGGTCTGCTCTATCTTCATCATCCCGATCCCGTGGATGCTGAGATGGTACGCGCGCTGGTACGTGTCGCAGATCGCGGTGGGATAGTCGCGCCATCCGTTGGCGCCGAGGCGGAACGCCTCAGGCGTGTTTTGGTGGCGCCAATATAGACTTGCTACGCGTCAGAGGCTGGAGCGCTTTGGGCGATAAACCGGCTCACGCCGCCATCGCCTGGATTTCCGGCTCGCCGCCGATCAGCTTGGAAAACTGCTTCAGCCGGTTCTGCAATCTGTCGCTGTTGAGGTCGATCAAATCGGGCGGCAGCATCAGCACCACCTTGCCGCGCTGACAGACCATCGGCGCGCGCGGCAAGACGCCGGGCATCGCCGCCGAGACAATATAGGCGACGCGCATCGCCGCGCCGAGAATGCGCGCCCGATCAAGCAGCCGCGGCGAAACCAGCGCCCTCAACCCCGGCCCGATCTCATCCTCGTTGGCGATGTGACGGTAGGACGCGGCCAAAGCGAGATAGGCGCGCCCCGGATGATCGATGCCGATGAAGGCGGCGTTGGCGATGAGGTTCAAGGACTGCTCGCCGCGATAGTCGGGATGGGCGCGCCAGCCAACGTCGGAGAGCAGGCAGGCGGCGTGGCGCAAGCGCGCCTCGTCCGACGTCTCCTCCAAATGGCTCGATCGCAATAATTGCGTCGTCCAGGCGAAGAGCTCCTCGCCATGGGCCGGCGCGCGCGAGCGCAAAGTGTTGAACTCCCGCGCCGCGCTGATCAGCGGATCCTCGGCGCGCTCGGTCTCGGTCAGGCTCTCGTAGAGTAGCCCTTCGCGCACGCCGAGCGCCGAGATGACGACCTCCTTCGGGCCCGAGCGGCGAATGATCTCCTCGAGAACGGTCGCGCCATAAGCGAGCAGCGGGCGACGCGCGCTCGACACCGCCTCGATCGACGACAGCGCGTCGGCGTCGACCCTTTCGACAAGACGGGCGAATTCGAGCGCATCGCGCGATGGGATGATGTAATTGTGCATCACATGGAGCTGATAATTGCGCTGCCACATGTGCAGACGCGCCAAGGCGCGCCAAGTGCCGCCGACCGCGTAGAAAGTACGGCCGGTGAGATTTTCGAGCGGTTTCGCCTTGCCGAGCGCGTCGCGCACGATCTTGGCCGCCTTTTTGGGCGAACGTTCGGAGGCGTCCATCAACGAGAGGCCGCCGAGCGGCAGGGTCACGCCGCGTCCGACATTGCCATGTTTGACGCCGATTAATTCGAGCGAGCCGCCGCCAAGGTCGCCGACGACGCCGTCGGCTTCGTGGATCGACGAAATGACGCCAAGCGCGGAAAGCTGCGCCTCGCGTTGGCCGGACAACAATTCGATCGAGCAGCCGACCGCGTCCTCGGCGCGCTTGAGGAATTGCGGACCGTTGGTCGCATCGCGCACCGCGGCGGTCGCCAGCGCCCGAATGTCCGAAATGCGCATCGTCTGGCAAAGGACCCTGAACCGCCGCAACGCGGCCAGCGCCTTGGCGATCCCATCGTCCGACAAAGCGCCGGTCGTCGCGACGCCGCGGCCGAGGCCGCAAAGGACTTTCTCGTTGAAGGTCGGCGTCGGCGATCTGACGAGCGCTTCGTATGAGACCAAGCGAACGGAGTTCGAGCCGATGTCGACGATGGCGACCGCCTCCCCGGGCAATCGACCTCTCGCCTCCAGCACAGTTCCCGCTGACTTTTCCAGCATAGACGTCTCAGCGTTTCTGAGGCCGCTTGAGCAAGGAGCGTGGACTTGAATCCTTCAACGACTTGCCGCGGCCGGAAAGGCTCGGGTTCGTTAAGAAATATTTGTGCGCATTGAACGGCTCTTCGCCCGCAGCAGGCTCGATTCGTTCGCTCGCGCCGTCGGCCAATACACGATAGCTCTGCTGATTGTCCATCAGGTTGGCGAGCATGATCTGATTGAGCACCTGTTCATGCACAGTTGCGTTGGTCAGCGGCGCCATCGCCTCCACCCGGCGATCGAGATTGCGCGGCATGAGGTCGGCCGAGGAAATGTACACATGCGCTTCGGGATGGGGCAGACCGCGCCCGCCGCCGAAGGCGTAGACCCGCGCATGCTCTAAGAATCGTCCGATGATTGACTTCACTCGGATATTGTCCGAAAGGCCGGGCACGCCCGGCCTCAAGCAGCAGATGCCGCGAACGACGAGGTCGATCTCGACGCCCGCCCGGCTCGCCACGTAAAGGGCGTCGATGATTTGCGGGTCGACCAGCGCGTTGCATTTCGCCCAGATCGCCGCCGGCTTTCCGGCCTTGGCGAAAGCGATTTCCTCGTCGATGTGGCTCAGCAGGCGCTTCTTCAGATACATCGGCGAAATCGCCATCTGCTCGAGGCCTTCAGGCTCGGCATAGCCGGTGATGAAATTGAAAATGCGCGAGACGTCGCGGCCGATCGCCGGATCGGCGGTGAAGAAGGAGATGTCGGTGTAGATGCGCGCGGTCACCGGGTGATAATTGCCTGTGCCGACATGGCAATAGCTGACCAGCGATCCCCCCTCGCGCCGCACCACCATCGATAGCTTGGCGTGGGTCTTTAATTCGATGAAGCCGAAGACCACTTGGGCGCCGGCCCGCTCCAGATCCCGCGCCCAGCGGATGTTCGCCTCCTCGTCGAAACGCGCCTTCAACTCGACCAGCGCGGTGACCGATTTCCCCGCCTCCGCCGCCTCGATGAGGGCGCGCACGATCGGGCTGTCGGATGAAGTCCGATAAAGCGTCTGCTTGATTGCGACCACCGAAGGATCGCGGGCGGCTTGCGCAAGGAACTGGACGACGACGTCGAACGATTCGTACGGATGATGGACGACGAGGTCCTTCTGGCGGATCGCCGCGAAGCAATCGCCGCCATTGTCGCGCACGCGCTCGGGAAAGCGCGGATTGTACGGCTTGAATTTAAGATCCGGGCGATCGAGCGCGACGAGCTGCGAAAGCTCGTCGAGCGCGAGCATGCCGTCGACGAGAAAAATGCCGTCGGCGACGATCTCCAGATCGGCGGCAACCAGCGCGCGCAGCTGCTCCGGCATCGCGGTTTCCATTTCGAGGCGAATGACCGAGCCGCGCCGCCGGCGCTTCAAGGCGCTCTCGTACTGCCGCACCAAATCCTCGGCCTCTTCCTCGACCTCGATGTCGCTGTCGCGGATGATGCGGAAGCAGCCCTGCCCCGTGACTTCGTACCCGGGGAACAGTTGTTGTGTGAAGGCGACGATGATCTGCTCCAACATCACGAAGCGCTGCGCGCCGCCCGCCAGATCGGGAAGCTTGACGAAGCGATCGATCTTGCCCGGCACGCGCACCAGCGCGCTCATCGCGCGATGCTCGCTGCGGTGCTTCAATTGCATCGCCAAGGTGAAGCCGAGATTGGGGATGAAGGGGAAGGGATGCGCGGGGTCGATCGCCAGCGGCGTCAACACCGGGAAGACATGGAGAAGGAAATAGTCCTCGAGCCAGCGCCGCTCGAGATCGGTCAGGTCGCCGACATCGACGATGACCACGCCGACCGCGGAAAGATCGGCCCGCAATTCGCGCCAGCGCGCCTGCTGGGCGCGGACCAGATCGCCAACGCGCTCGCCGATTTTCGTCAGCTGTTCGGCGGGCGTCAGCCCGTCATCCGACGGCGCAACCAAGCCGGAGGCGATCTGATCGACGAGCCCGGCGACGCGCACCATGAAGAATTCGTCGAGGTTGTTCGCCGAGATGGACAGAAACCGCAATTGCTCGAGCAGCGGATGGCTGCGGTTGCCGGCCTCTTCGAGCACCCGGCGATTGAACTCCAGCCAAGACAATTCGCGATTGATGAAGCGCGCCGGGCTCTGCAGAATGTCGCCTTCGGCGACGTCAAGGAGCGCGACCGGCGCCTCCGGATCGGCGGGGGCCGGAGTCGCCTCGAGAATTTGCGATTCGATTTCCACTGTCGCTGGTTCCACAGCGGCGGCGACTGAAGTCGTTCGGCGCGCCAAACGAGCCTCCTTGCTTAACCCTTAATCGCGGCGGTCGTCGGGGGGCCAGCCAAAAACCCTCATCTAACCCGCTGTTATAGGCATTTTGCGACAAATCGGCGACGCCGCAACCCGCCCTTAGCCCTCTTCGGCGGCATCCTTAAGCACAGCCGCCGCGATGGGCTTTGTGACGGCGCGGCCTCGCGCCAAGGCTTCGCGATCGAGCGCGGCGACGGTGGCCCTCGCGGCGCTGAGCGAACGCTCGATACGCAACGCGATATAGTCGATCACCGCGGGATCGACGGCGAGCTGACGATCGCTGAATAGCTTCACCAGGACCGCCCGCGCCAGTTCATCGTCCGGCTCGGAAAGCGCCGCCAGCGGCGCCAGGCGAAGCCGCGATAGAAGGTCGGCTTTGCTGAGGCCCCAGGCGGTTGGCGGCCTGGTCGCGGTGATGAGCAGGGACGCGCCGCTCTCTCGCGTCATGTTAACGAGGTGGAACAGCGCCGCCTCAGCCGCGCCAAGGCGATCGGCGTCGTCGATCAGCACAGCCTTGGCGGCGCTGAGCGCAAGAAGGTCGGCATTCGCCAGGGTCTCGCCCGCGACGATGACGGCGCCGGCGCGGCGCGCCCAGATCGCGCCCAGATGGCTCTTTCCGGCGCCTGGGGGGCCGGTCAGGATCAGCATCTTGCCCGGCCAATGCGGCCAGGCGTCGATTGCCTCCAACGCGGCGCTATTGGCCGGCGCCGGAAGAAAGTCCTCGGCCGCAAAGCTTGGCTCGTGCGGCAGATCGAACGTCAGTTGCCGGGCAAGACTGATCACGAGGCCTCGCCATCCGCCGCGTCATGCCCGCGATAGAGCGAACCGGCAAGATAAAGCGCCGCCAGATGGCGAACGAGAACGCCTATGGCGGCCGCCGTCGGCACGGCGATCAGGAGACCGGTAAGGCCGAACAATTCGCCAAAAGCGACGAGCGCGAACATCACCCAGACCGGATGCAGACCGACCGAGTCGCCGACCAATTTTGGCGACAGGACATTGCCTTCGAGAAATTGCCCGACGAGCACGATCCCGAGCGTCGACAGAAACAAGCTCCAATTCGGCCACCCTTGCACGATCGCCACGCCCAGCGAGATCACCAGCACGGTCAGCGAGCCGACGTAAGGGATGAAGCTCAACAACCCGCCGCCGACGCCGATCAGGAAACCGAAATCGAGGCCGATCAGCGTCAGGCCCGCGGCGTACCAAATGCCGAGGAACAAACCGACCAGAGATTGACCGCGCAGGAATCCGGCCAGCGCGAGATTGATCTCATGAGCCATCTGGCGCAACGCGTCATGGTGATCGCGCGGCAACCCTATGTCGAGCGCCCTGACCATCTTGTCCCAGTCGACCAAAATATAGAAGGCGACGACCGGCGTGATGACCAGGATCGAAAAGAAGCTGAGCAGCGCCTTGCCGCCGTAAAGCAGCGATTCCGACGCGCTGAGAAGCCATCGCGCGCGCTCAGCGACGAAATCGGTCAGGGAATTCTCGATCTGCTCCGTCGACAAGGGTTGGCTCAGGCCGAATTTGGCGCGCCACGACCCTCCATATTTGTCGAGGAGGACGTTGCCCTGATCGACCGCAAGCTGTTGCAGTCGGGAAATATAACTCGGCAGGCTATGGATGAAGCTGATGAGCTGATGTCCCAAGATCGGCGCGACGAGAATGAGAGCCGCCGCCACGACGATTATAAAAGCCCCGAGGATCAGGAGCGAGGCGCCGAGGCGATTGAGCCCAAGCCTCTCGAGCTTCTGCACAACCGGATCGAGCAGATAGCCGAGTGCGATGCCGAGCGCGAAAGGCGTGACCGTGCTGCCGAGCACGTAAAGCGCCACGCCCAGCCCGACCAGCGCGCAGGCCCAGATCACCATCTGCCGCTCGATGCTCAGCGTGGCCCCGCCGAAGGCGCGCGTTGGCGAGGCTGCGTCCTGGCGGGTCGCCGGCGCGGCCGGCGGCGGGTCAATTGCAACAGATCCCATCGATTGCCCCAGCGATCTTCAAACACCGCCACCCATCCATAAGGCTCCGCGCGCGGCGTCTCAAGGAAACGTACGCCTTTGGCGATCATTCGGGCATGGTCGCGGTGGAAATTGTCAGTGTGAAGAAACAAGAACACCCGGCCCCCGGTCTGGTCGCCGATCCGAGCGGCCTGTTGCTCATTCGCCGGGGTGGCGATGACCAGGCGCGCGCCGCGGCCGGGCGGCGCGACGAGAATCCAGCGCTTGCCGCCGCCGAGCGGCGTATCCTCGATCAGCGAGAAGCCGAGACTTTGGGTGAAATAGGCGATCGCCTCGTCATAATCAGAGGCGAGAAACGTGACGTAGCCGATGCTTTGCTTCGCGCTTCTCGTCATTGGCTCATATGGTCAAGCCATTGGCTGATGTAGACCGCGCCCGACGCGATGGTCGAGGCGGCGACCAGCCAGACGGCGAATTCCTCGCCGGGCAGAGGCTCGAGGCCGAAGGCTTTGGCGCCCAGGACCAAGGCCGCCGCAGCAATTTGCGCCGCCGTATTGAATTTCGACACCCAGACCGGGCGGATCGCCACTGGATTGTTCAAAAGCCACGATATCAGGACCGCGATCAGGATCATCACGTCGCGCGACACGACGATGATGGCGATCGCCGGCGGCAATTCGCCGACTACGGCCAAGGTGACGTAAATCGAGACCAACAAGGCCTTGTCGGCGAGCGGATCAAGATAGGCGCCGAGCTCCGTCCGCAGGTTGAATCGCCTGGCGATGAACCCATCGACGGCGTCGGAGACGCCGGCCGCGACAAAAATGATGAAGGCGAACAAGTAGCGCTGCGACACGATCATCAGAACAGCCAAAGGCGCGAGCAGCAGGCGCGCCAGCGTGATCAAATTGGGCAGGCTGGCGAAAAGCTTGCTGATTTCCATCGAGACGGGCGTTCCATCCATTCGTGGCGGCGAGGCCGCGATTCATCATAGCCCAGGCGCCGCCCGGAAAAAGACCGCGGGCCTAATGGAGGCCTAAGCTTGCGCCGGGCGAGCCGAGCCTGTAACCCGCGCCGGCTACATTTTTCCATGGATCCATGACCACAACGCCACGCGCGCCGCTCACCTATGCCGAAGCCGGCGTCGATATCGACGCCGGCGCCGCCATGGTCGAGGCGATCAAGCCAATGGTGCGCGCGACGCGCCGGCCGGGCGCCGACGCGGAAATCGGCGGCTTCGGCGGCCTTTTCGATCTCAAAGCGGCCGGCTTTGTCGATCCCGTGCTGGTCGCCGCGAATGATGGCGTCGGCACCAAGCTCAAAATCGCGATCGAATGCGGGCGCCACGACACAATCGGCGTCGATCTGGTCGCCATGTGCGTCAACGACCTTGTCGTGCAAGGCGCGGAGCCCCTTTTCTTTCTCGACTATTTCGCAACCGGCAAGCTCGACCCCAAGATCGGCGCAACCGTGGTCAAGGGGATCGCGGCGGGCTGCCTCGAGGCCGGCTGCGCCCTGATCGGCGGCGAGACAGCCGAAATGCCAGGGCTCTACGCAGCCGCCGACTATGATCTCGCCGGTTTTGCGGTCGGCGCCGTGGAGCGCCGACGCCTGCTCCCGAAATCCGGACTGAAGCCCGGCGATTTGGCGCTGGGTCTCGCCTCCTCGGGGTTGCATTCCAACGGCTTTTCACTGGTCCGGCGGATCGCGGCGCGAAGCGGCCTCTCTTGGGATATGGCGGCGCCCTTCGCCGCTGATCGTTCGCTCGGCGAGGCGTTGTTGGCGCCGACCCGCATTTACGTGAAGCCTTTGTTGAAGGCCTTGGCGGCGAGCGAGGCGATCTTCGCCTTGGCGCATGTCACGGGCGGCGGGCTTTTGGAAAATCCGCCGCGCGTCCTCCCTGACGGACTGGGCGTCGCCTTCGACCTCGACGCCTTTGCGCCGCCTCCAGTTTTCCGCTGGCTGGCCGAAGTCGGCAATCTCGAACCATCAGAAATGCTGCGCACGTTCAACTGCGGTATCGGCATGATTGCGTTTGTCGCGGCCGAGAAGGCGGATTCCGCGTCGCAGGCTCTCGCGGCAAGCGGCCTCGCGCCGGTCCCCATCGGCGCGATCGTTTCCGCCGCTGAAGGCGAACGCGTCCGCTTTCACGGAAGTCTTCGACTGTGACCGCCCGCAAGCGCACGGCCATTTTCATCTCCGGGCGCGGCTCGAACATGGCCGCGCTGATCGCCGCCGCCCGCAAGCCCGACTTTCCCGCCGAGATTGTCCTGGTTCTGTCCAACAAGCCTGAGGCCGCCGGACTCTCGCTCGCTAAAGCCGCGGGCGTCGCGACGGCCGCGGTGGACCACAAAATTTACGCTGGCCGCGAGGCGTTCGAGCGCTCGGTGCAAGTCTTGCTCGAAATCCATCGCGTCGAGCTCATTTGCCTGGCCGGTTTCATGCGCCTTCTCAGCGCGGGCTTTGTGGAGCATTGGCGCGGCCGCCTCATCAACATCCACCCTTCGCTCCTGCCGGCCTTTCGCGGCCTTGACACCCATAACCGAGCGCTTGAAGCGGGCGTCAAAACCCACGGCTGCACCGTGCATTTCGTCGAGGCTGAGCTTGACGCCGGGCCGATCATCGCTCAGAGCGCGCTCCCGGTGCTGGAGAACGACACGCCAGAAAGCCTGGCCGCCCGGG
>Ga0070733_10003368_pt1 | contig 10984 bp, 6 predicted proteins | sample Coa_R1_9_FD_66450 | JGI IMG/M metagenome (GOLD analysis project Ga0070733, IMG submission 66450) | Surface soil microbial communities from Centralia Pennsylvania, which are recovering from an underground coalmine fire - Coalmine... | ecosystem: Environmental > Terrestrial > Soil > Unclassified ... | reverse complement strand
CCCCCCACTACCGAGTACGAGATGTAATTGTCCCACGACATTGCGTTTGGGTGAAGAATATAACGGTACATTGGCCCAGCTTTTGTTTCAGCCGGGCGGCGACCGCGATCACCGTGTATAGAAGGTGCTAGGACGGCACCTACCGGGTGTTTTCTAATGAGAAAGCGGAGGGGACGATGCTGCGCGGGTTCAGAAACTTCCTGATGCAAGGCGACCTGATCGTCATCGCGGTCGGGCTGGTGGTCGCACTGGCCTTCAGCACCCTGGTCAAGGCGTTCACCGACAACATCATCACCCCGCTGGTCAACGCGGCCGGCGGTGGCAAGGCCGGGACCGGCCTGGGCTGGACGCTGCATGGGCAGCGGATCAACGTCGGCGCGTTCGTCTCGGCCATCGTCTACTTCCTCATCTTCATGACCGTGATCTACTTCCTGATCGTGGTGCCCTACCGGACGTACATGCGTAAGCGCGGCAAGACCGTGTTCGGCGAGCCCGCGCCGACCAGGACCTGCCCAAGCTGCCAGCTCGCCGACCTGCCAGCCGCGGCGGTCCGCTGCCCACACTGCACCAGCCAGCTTCCGGTGCCTGCCTGACCGGGCGGGGGACGCCGTGCCGTGCGGCGACCGACTGGGCGGTGGCTGCCCGGAACCGCGGGCAGGGTGCTGGGGACCAATGACTACGCCCTTGCCGGGCAGGAACAGCACGTCTTCTTCGCCACCCCGCCGGAAGGGCTTCAGCAGACGTTCTGGAATGCCTCCGGCTGGCACAACCAGACCCTGCCAGGCCCGGCGGTGGATCCATAAAGCGGGATGGCCGGCCGGGTGGTGACACCCGGCCGGCCATGTCCCTGCTGTGCTGTCAGCTCACGTTCAGCGCGGTGTCGTCGATGACGAACGACGTCTGGTACTCGTAATCCTCGCTGCCGGTGAACTTCAGCTTGACCGTCTGCCCGGCGTAGTTGCTCAGCGAGAAGGTGTGCTGGGCGTACCCGGTGTTGTGGTTGAGGTTGGAGTAGGTGTGCAGGGTGGTCAGGACCGTGCCGGAACTGTTGAGCACCTGCACCTTCAGCGTGTCGTACGCGGTGGTTGTGCTGCTTTCGGCCGTGTCGATGTGCAGCCAGAAACTGAAGTTGTAGTTGGTGCAGCCGGTCGGCAGGGTCACCGTCTGGCTGAGTGTGTCGGTGGTGGTGGAGCCCCAGCCGTCGAGCCAGGCGTCCCATGTTCCGCTGTGCGGCGGTTCCAGGGAGCTGTCGCTGATCACCTCGACGGGACTATGGGTCGAGGTGACCGTCCACGGCGCGGGGTTGGAGCTGCCGTTCTCGAAACCGGGGTTGCCCAGCAGTTGCGCCGCGTTGCAACTGCCGCCGGTGGGCGTGGCGCTGGCCTCGTTGCTCTGCTGCCCCTCGCCGATCGCATTCACGGCGCTGACCTTGTAGTAGTAGGTCTGGCCACTGGTGAGGCCGGTGTCGGTGCAGGTGAGCACGGCACCGAGGCCGCTACAGCCGCCGCTGGTCAGCAGCGTCTCGCTGCCGGACGACAGCCCCCGGTACACGCGGTAGTTCGTGATGTTGACGCCCCCATTGCTGGCCGGGGCCTGCCAGTTCAGGGTGACCTGGCCGGTACCCGCGGTCGCGGTGAGGTTTTGCGGTGGCCCCGGCGGCGTCCCCTGGACCGGCGAGGCGGTGATGGTGACGCTCGAACTGGCCGTGTTGGCCGGTGAGGCGCTGTCGGTGACGGTCAGGGTCGCCGTATAGGTCGCGGCGGTGCTGTAGGTGTGGCTGGGATTCTGAGCCGTGCTCACCGGGGACCCGTCGCCGAAGTTCCAGCTATAGGAGTAGGGCGGGGTCCCGCCGGTAGCGGTCCCGGTGAAGGCGACGTTCAGCGGGATCTGGCCGGAGGTCGGCACGGCGGACGCGGTGGCCTGCAGCGGGTTGCCGACGGAGTTGACGTTGGTGGTGACGCTTGCGGTAGCCGTGTTGGCCGGTGAGGCGCTGTCGGTGACGGTCAGGGTCGCCGTGTAGGTACCGGCGCTGGTGTAGGTGTGGCTGGGATTCTGGGCCGTACTCGTGGTTCCGTCGCCGAAGTTCCAGCTGTAGGAGTACGGAGCCGTGCCGCCGGTGGCCGAGCCGGTGAACGACACGTTGAGCGGCGCGTTGCCCGTCGTCGGCGTGCCGGTGGCCGAGGCCGACAGGGGGGTGGAGCCCTGGACCCAGAAGTCCTCCAGGGGGTCGGCGAGCGCCGACTGATCGGCGGTCGTCATGGGGAACGTCGACAGAGTCAGGCTGTCGGTGGGGTTGATGATGCCCGAGTGGACGTTCTCCATGACGCGTTCCATCGCGGCCAGCACGTTGCTCGTCGTGTAGGCGACATGCGAGATGTAGTGCTGCTTCACGTACGTCGGCGAGCCGATGACGACCAGCGGCACCCGGTAGGTGTTGCTGACGTGGTCGGGACCGTTGTTGCCGTTCTGGGTGTCGTCCTCCGAGATCACGATGAGCGTGTTGTTCTTGTAGGCCGAGTTGCTCATGATCGAGTTGACGATCGTGTTGGTCTCGGAATCGTTGGTCGGAATGTCCTGGAACGTGCCCGGATGGTCGTTGAAGAGCTCGACGTAGGAGTAGGCCGGCAGCCCATTGGTGTTGACGAAGTTCAGGTAGTCGCTCCCGACGGTCGTGTCGGGGATGCTCTGGCCGTTGCAGGTGTACTCGTTGTAGTGGAGTTCCTCCGGGATGGTCGTGCCGGGGCGGTCCACCGGCAGCACCTCGACCTTGTTGTCCGCGGGATTGCGCCAGTACCCACTGCCGCTGTTGAGCATCCAGTAGAAGTCGCCGTTCAGGATCATGGTGTAGGGGCTGCTGCCGGAGCCCGTGCCGGTCTGAGCCGTGCAGGGGTTGGTGCCCTCCCCGGGCGGGCCACTGTCACCGCCCAGGAAGCGGTCGAACTCCGTGCCGGTGGCGGTCGGGTAGGACTGCTGCTGCGAACTGGACGACGACTGAGCGGAGAACAGCCACCAGTGGTTGGGGCCACTCGGCGGCTGCGTGCCCGTGCTGTAGGCGTCCCCGAGCGCGTATGTCTTGGCCAGCGTGTGCAGGTCAGGAACCGAACTGATGTGGTTCGTGCTCTCCACCTGGCCGTTGCAGCCCGCCGCGATCGTCGTCGCGCAGTCGCCGAGGTAGTCGTCGAACGTGTGGTTCTCCCGCATGATGATCACGAAGTGCGTGAACGGCGGGAAGTAGGGGGACAGCGGGTTGATGCTGGTGGTCGGCTTCCACACCGTCTCAAGCTGCTTGCCGCACTTTCGCGCCTGATCGCCAGCCGCAGAGCCGAATTGCTGGCCATGCCCAAGCTGGATCGAGTGGCACGCATCCATCAGCTCGGTCGTCTTCCGGTTGGTGATGTGGAAGCTCTTCGGCTGCGGGAACGACCTGAACTCGACCCCAGGCCTGGCGAACTTGGCGCCCTTACAGTCGTAATTGTCCGGTTTGTAGGTCTGATACCGGTGACCCATCGGGATAGAGTTGGCATTCGCGATGGGATGTTCCTTGTTGCTCCAGCCTATGAGCGTGCACGACCCAACCCCCGTCGCCGGGTGCAAACCGGCTTCGTGAAGGGTCTCACCGCTGGCCGGGCTCAGAAAGAATCCAGCCGTTGATAGAGCGACGACCGCGGCACCGCCCGTTATGCGGTATTTCCACCTAATCATTGGCGCTCCTGCAGCAGAGTCCAGCGTGGTGTGGCTGACGACCACTGTTCCCCGTATCGTCCCGGCTGAGGCATGAATGCACAACAAACTCTGACGGAACATCTGTATGTCCATTTAGTAGTGATCCGGCCCATATCTTGGCAATCCGGCCAGCCCGGGGGAGGTTTGCCGGCCCCGGCGGTGGAGCATGACCGGTATGTGTCCCCGGGGGGCTGCGGCCGGCCCGCTGCGATACCTGTCCGGCTGCTTGCGTTCCTGGCCGCGGCCGCGCTGGCAGGCCTGGCGGCCTGCTCGGCAGCGGGCCCGGCTGGGTCTGGCCGGGCAGCCCGGCCCGCCCGGCCCGCCCGGCCTGGACACGCCGGTCACGACCGGCCGCGGCTGGCCGCGCGGCACACCGCGGGAGTGCCGGTTGACCCGGCATATTTCAGCCGGGAAGCGTGCGAGTTGTTCCCGCCGCTGCGCGGCAACCGCGACCTGACGGTGTTCCTGGACGCCGGGCACGGCGGGCCCGACCCGGGTGCGGTGGGCGTGACCAGCAGCGGGCGGGTGATCGTGGAGGCCAGGCAGACGCTGGCCGTGGTGCTGGACGCGATGGCGCTGCTGCGCGACGGCGGCTTCACGGTCGTGGTATCACGGACCGGGGCCGGGCCGGTTGCCCGGCTCGGCCCGGGCGACATGTCCGGGCACCTGCTCACCGCGGACGGGGTTCGCGACGACGTCGCCGCCCGGGACGTGTGCGCCAACCGGGCCCGCGCCAGCGTGCTGATCGGCGTCTACTTCAACTCCGGTGCCGCCGGGGCGGCCGGCTGCATCACCGCCTACGACCCGGCCCGGCCGTTCGCCGCGGCCAGCCTGCGCCTGGCTGGCTTGGTGCAGTCGGCCGTGCTCGCCGCGATGAACCGGCAGGGCTGGCAGATCCCGGACGCCGGGGTAGCCTCCGACACCACACTGGGCTCCGCGGTGACCGCGGCCGACGCCGCCTACGGTCACCTGATACTGCTCGGCCCGGCCAAGCGCGGCTACTTCACTACCCCGAGCCTGATGCCGGGGACGCTCATCGAGCCGCTGTTCATCACCGACCCGTTCGAGGCCTCGATCGCCGCCAGCGCGCGCGGGCAGCAGGTGATCGCGACCGGGCTGGCCCGCGCCGTTGGGCAATACTTCGCCATTGCCGGTCATGCATGATCGTGGCGGGCTGGGACGGTGGGCGGCGCGGCGCAGGGCGCGACGCAAACACGGCGCGCTGTCCCAGGGCTTCAGGACTGGCAGGCTGACGGGCGCGACTTCCTCTACCCCGGGCGAACCGGGGTATACCGGCCCGGCCGGGCGGGAGCGGGTTTGGGCCGGTCTGGCGGGGTAGCGCGGACTGGAAGGAAGTTCCCGGTATCTGGAGGAGGTTCCTGTGATGACGCAGAAGGTCAGCCAGATCATGACGCCCGCGCCGGTGGCCGTGCGGTCCAGCCAGCCGGTGGCCGAGGCGGCCAGGGCCATGCGCGAGCACGGCATCGGTACCGTGCTGGTCGTCGATGACGGGGAGCTGAAAGGATTGGTGACCGACCGGGACATCGTGGTGCGCGCCGTCGCGGACATCCGCGACCCGGCCGTCACACTGGTCGGTGACATCTGCAGCGCAGACCTGGTCACCGTGACACCCGATGACGAGGTGGACACCGTGCTGCGTCACATGCGGGAACGCGCGGTCCGCCGGGTTCCCGTCGTGCAGGACGGCCACCCGGTCGGGATGCTGTCCATCGGCGACATGGCGCTGGAACGAGACGAGCGGTCCGCGCTGGCCGACATCAGCGCCCAGCCGCCGAATACCTGACGAGGGTCAAGGTGATGCCGGGGGCCGTGCGCGGGCGCCGGTTACCATGGCGCACATGTCGCTCAAGCGGCAGGCGGCGAGGGTATTGCGCGCAGTCGCGTGGCGTCTTGAACGCCCCTCACGAAGCCTGCGGCGGCAAGCTGCCCCTGCTCAGGGCGCGGGCGCGCTCGTCCGCGCCGGTTCGCCGCCGGGGTCCCGCGCGGCCTCGTGGTTCTTCGAGCAATTCCCGCGGTTCTACGTGACGAGCGGCACCGCCGCGACCACCACCCGGCTGAACCTGCGCTACGAGGCAATATTCGGCGAAAACCGGGATCTGTTCGCGGGCGCGTCGGTGCTGGATCTGGCCAGTCACGACGGCCGCTGGTCGCTGGCGGCGCTGGTAACCGGCGCACGTTCGGTGACCGGCATCGAGGCACGCCCGGAGCTGGTGAAGGCCGCGGCCGAGACCCTCGGTGGATACGGCTACGGGGCCGACCGCGCCCGCTTCGTCACCGGTGACGTGCACGAGGTGCTCCACGCGCAGGATTTCGGCGCGGACGTTGTGCTGTGCCTGGGGTTTCTGTATCACACGCTGCGCTACACCGAGCTGCTGGCCGGAATCCGCCGGGCCGGGGCCCGGTATCTGATCATCGACACCTTCAGCCCGCACATGATGCGGCCGGTGCCAAGCGTGAACATCATCACCGAGGATCCCGGCGAGCAGGGGAAAGCCACCGGCGATCCCTACACCCAAGGCCAGAGGGTCCTGGTCGGCCGTCCCAACCTCGCAGCGATCCAGGTCATGCTGGGGGCCTATGGTTACCGCATCGAGCGGCTTTCGGACTGGGCCGGCCTACTGCGCGACAACCCCACGACGGCGGACTGCGACGACTACGCGAACGAGAAACGGATCACGGCCCGCTGCGTCAGCACCCGCTTAGACAACAGGGGCGGCTCCCGCTCGCCGGTCAGCCGGCCGGCTGCCAGAGGCGGAACGTCGCGCCCTGGTCGCCGGCGCACTCGGCGAGCAGCCCGTAGGGCTGGTGCTGGGGCTGGCCGGCCTGGCCGCCGGCCACCCGGACCCGCTCGATGGCGGCGGCGAGGTTGTCGACCCCGGTAGGACAACTGCACCTCGGGCCGCGCGTCCGGCGACGGCCGGATGCCCAGCGGCGGTCTTGTCTGGCCGGTGCGCCACGTGCCGGGGTGACCGGCCGAGAACGGCACCTGCCGCACGGCCTCGTAGAACTCCTTGGCCCGGTGTGCGTCCGGCCCCGCCTGGCACAAGCGCTATGCAGTCCGGTCCGGCATCGAGGGCACCGTCTGCGAGTTCGCCCACGGCCACGGCATGCGCCACTGCCGCTACCGTGGGCAGGCCAAGGCCCACCTCCAGCACGTTCTGACCGCCATCGCCGTCAACATCGAGCGCCTCAGCCAGCAGCCAGCCGGCGAAAACCCGGCCCCGCGGCCACCAACGGCCTTCCAGGACTACCCCGGCCAGCACGACATCCAGCGCCTGCGCTCATGGCGGGCCGTCAGCTAAGCCACGGCGACCAAGATCACCGACAGAGTCAAGATCAATGGATGCCGAACTTCGATCAAGACGTGTTTGTGTCCTGCAGTCGCGGTCAGCACGCCAGCTGGCTCGGCATTCCCGGCCCGCCAGTGCCGACGTACTCCTGCCATTCCGCGCTGGTCAGTGTGTGCCCCGCTGAGGTGCAGGCGATCGTAGACCAGCGGCTCGGCGAGAAGTTCCAGTCGGTGACGTATCCCGTGCCGGATGAACCGCCGGCGCCTTCGGTCGCGGAGATGAGGTTCCTTCCGTCCGGGGTGAAGACGACGCTGGTCGAGACGTTCCGGGGACCAGCCGGAAGCGTGATGGATCCGATTTCCTGGCCCGAAGCGATGTCAAATACGAGGGCGGTACCGTTGGAGTTCACCTCGACGGCGAGACCGGTGCCGTTGGCGGCGGGGCCAGCGGTCGCGTTCAGGTCACCGGCGAATGAGCGGATGAGCTGCTGTCCGTCCGCGCTGCGCACTTCAAATGTCCCGCTGGATCTCTGGATGAGCAGCTGCTCGCCATCGTAGGCCAACCCGGTGGCGGGGCCGCCGGGCAGTCGCGTGATAGCTCCAGTGCCGATATTGATCACGTCCACTTTGCCGCTTATCGGGACGATGACCGCCGCGTATTTCGCTCCCGGGCCGGCCGCCGCCAGGTACTGCGAGTTGGGATTCGCCGCGCCCGGACCGACCGGCCCGGCCACCTGACGCTCCACGGCACCAGTCGAAGAGTTACGGATGATGATATTTCCGACCGTGTCGAGTTCAATGATCTCCTTGCCGCCAGCAGCCGATATCAATGACACCGGAGCATCAAATCCGGTGTCCGGCAACTTCGACATTGCGGACGAGGTCGCCCAGTCGCGGACGAATCCCAGCTTCCCGGTCGTGGACCAGATCTGGCCGCTGCCGTTAGATGGCGTGAGTATAGAGAACCCCCGGCCATCATGTGACCACAGAGCCGGACCATATTCAGGGCTCCCGGCGCCGTTCTGCGGCAGAGGCGTTATCGATCGAGCAGTAGGCGGAAGGTTTATCAGCATCGCTGCTTTAGAGAAGCCGGACGTGATGACCGCCTGGCCCGCGCCAGGGCTCGGATAGATGCCAGGTCCTGCACATGCAGCGCAAGCTTGAGGTATATCGGCTGGCGCCGCTGAGCTCATACGGGAGTACTGGCTCAGATTCCACAGCGTGACGAGACTGCCCGATGCCGACAGCAGCTCGCTGTCGCTCCGGCCGACGAACGTCAGCGTATTAGGGTTGATCGTGGTATTCCCGGGCAAGGAAAGCAACGTGCTCGATGAGGCATCCTTGTACCTGCTGATGCCGGATGCGTAAATCGTTCCGGAATCAGCGTCGGCGGCTACCCGCCCGTCGCCGCTGATGGCCAGCGCCGACGGCGTGTCACCGACCTCCCATGCGCCCAGCGCTGGCGTATGCGGCGTCGGAGTGGTAACAGTGTTGTACACATTGAGCGGCGGGCCTCCATTCGTGAAAGAAATATACCTTCCGGTCGCTGACATCGCCTGTGCGTGGTCGTGCAGCCCGAAATCCGCGTTCGACGCCAGCACCTTCGTCAGGCTCGGTACCGCAAGCCTTTCCCAGCTCCCGTAGTAAGCAAGGATCACAAGCTGGCTCTGGCCGTCGAAGCTAAGGCTGACGGCGGGGTAGTTTACGTCGGCTGGCGCCATGACCGAGCGGCCGGTCTGTTCGTCTATCAGCAGCAGCCAGGGCACTCCGGCGGGGTTGCCGAGAGAAAAGACGGCGTACCGCCCAGATGGCGACACCCCGGCCGCCACCGTTGTCCAGCGCGCCGGAACGGGCACCCGTCGGATGCCTTTCCCGCGGACCCAGACCAGCGCGGCGGAGCCATCGATGGCCGCGATCGTATTGCCGTTGGCGCTGGCCGCGACGCTCGAAACAGCGGCGGGTAGGCTGCCCACAAGGCTGCGCTGAAAGTCTGTCAGGTTCCAGCTCAGCACAGTACCGCTGGAGGTTCCCGCCACCGCAGTCTGCCCGTCGGCAGAGGTCGCCACCGCCGAGATGCTGCCGGTAGCCGGCAGATAACGCACCAGACGCGGATCCGCTGTGACCGCGCCGAAAAGCGCCGCACGCGTCTGCGGATCCGGGTACAGATGGTAGGCCTCGGCTGCGAACAGTTCCGCCAGGTCCAGATGCGAGCTAGTCAGCGTCTCCGAGATCGCGGCCAACTGTCCTGCTTCGGAGACAGTTGCCTGGTGCGTCGCCCGGTGAGCCTGCCCAACGGCTAGCGATGCGGCGACGATGGCTGCTACGAGCAAGATCGTCAGAGTTGACAGCGCCGAGGTGACCGCGCGCCTGGTTTGTCGGCTCCGGCGTAAGTGTTCCCCAATGAGCGTGTCCTTGGGGACCTGCTTTACTTCCGCGATCAGGCTGGCGGTCGCGTCCTGCAGCCGGGGATCGGCGAGTGATCTCGTGAGCCAAGGAATCCGTCGACGGCGGCCAGCGCCGTCAGCAAGCATGACCGGCCGCAGGTCAATCCACGCGGGTTCCGTTTCAAAGGCCTGGCCCAGTGCCCCCTGGAAAAGCGCCGTCGAGGCCGGCCACTTGAAATCGTTCGCGGCCTGATCCCAGCGGAGTTCACCGTCGATGAGGGCAATGCAGATGTTGGCCGTGCCGCGGTGCTCACGCCACCAGGTGAGCTCGTGGCGGACACCCGCTGACTCAGCCGACCGCGGTGAGGCTACGAGCAGCAGCCACCGCGATGATGACATGGCGTCTTCGATGGTGCCCCACAGATCGGGTGAAGCCTGCAGATTGGTCTGGTCCCGGAAGACGCGCAGCGTTCTGCTGCCAGGCCGATACCACGGGGTGGTGAACCGTTGCAATTCATTTTGCAACCGCACCGCGATGTCATGGTCAACAGTATCGCGGCTATAAGAGATGAACACGTCATAATCAAAGTCAGCCGCCATACTTCCTCCCCGAGCGACTGTCCCTCAATCTCTCACGAGATCGGTACCCGCACAACCATGGATCCGGGCTGATTCCCCTGAAGTACAGTAACCGAGGCGCTCTCGCGTGCCCCCGCGTACCACCGGGTAAGGGATACACGTTTCACTGGCCTATCGCGTTCGTCCTCGACTCGCTCGCCGAAGTCACAACCCTCGCAGACCCATGACAAGGGAGGCGAGGGATCCGTCCATGTCGGCACGTCCTTTGCGTGAGGGCTGGGTATCAGCTGGCAGCAAGCCTCACGCCAGGACGGGTGAGCGGGCGTCACACGGCTAGGTGATTCGTGCTGGTCACGCGGCTTGTTGGGCGGTGGCTCGCGCGCCTGCGCGGAGGCTCGGCGGGATCAGCGTCCGCGCACCGAAGGGGCCAGCAGGCCGAGGGCACGGGCCTGATCCACGGCCTCGTGGCGCCGGTGCGCGCCGAGCTTGTCGTAGAGGTGCCGCATATGGGTCTTGACAGTGTTCACCGAAAGGTAAAGCTGATCGGCGATCTCGGGCGCCGACAGTTTTGTCGGCAGGTAACGCAGCACGCGGACCTCGCTTTGGCTGAGCGGCTCGCGCAGGCCCCACCCCCTGCCTGCCTGCGCGCCGGAGTCCGCTCCCGCTGGGTAGCCGGGCGGCGGTGTGGGCTTTCTCCCGGCCAGCACGTTCAGGATCTCGGAGATCAGGGCGGCGTGAGCCGTGCCGAGCCTGCGGTGCCGCTCGAGCAGTCCGGGCGCGGGGTCAAGCAGGAACGGGAAGCGCAGGTCTTCTGGCTTGGCGAGATTCAGGGCGTGCTCCAGGGCGCGCCTGGCCGCGCCCGCGTCGCCGAGCGCATCGCGGGCGATCGCCTCCAGCAGCCACGCCTGAACCACCCACAGGCTGGCGTTCAGCACGGGAACAGAGCCGTCGATAACGGGGGCGAGCGCGGCCGTCGCCGCCTCCGGAT
>Ga0070733_10003366_pt1 | contig 10991 bp, 8 predicted proteins | sample Coa_R1_9_FD_66450 | JGI IMG/M metagenome (GOLD analysis project Ga0070733, IMG submission 66450) | Surface soil microbial communities from Centralia Pennsylvania, which are recovering from an underground coalmine fire - Coalmine... | ecosystem: Environmental > Terrestrial > Soil > Unclassified ... | reverse complement strand
ACCAAAAGCACGGCCACGCCGCGGACCGCATGCAGTTGTGGGATTTTATTCATGTCAGCGCCTACGAGGGAGCCACACGCCCGCCCGGTTGTGCAGGAACGGGTTGATCAGTCCCCCGCACGTAGCGCACAATGCCCGCTGGCCACATCCCCGCTGTGATCACGTAGCACAGCACTCCGAGAGCTGTGCCAAGCGTGTTGGTAATGAGATCGGTCATGCCGGAGTCGCGCGTGGGAAGAAATGCCTGAAGGACTTCGATGGTTAGACTCACCGCAAATCCAAAGGCGATGGTGATCGCCACCGGATGTTCGACCCTTGGCACGAGCGAGAAATAGGCGTAGAGAAAGAAGCCGAGTGGAATGAACCCGCCAACATTGATTGCAATGTCCTTGCAGTAATTCCAGTCCGGACGGAACTCATCCCACGGCCGTTCAAGGAACTGTGGATGTAATACGAAGAAACGTTGCGGGATGAACAGGTCTGTCGCATGGTTTACTTGATTGCGAACCCTGCTTCCACTCCCTTCCTGAAAGGAATAAAGAGCAATAGCGCTGGCGTTCTCCGCGAACTGCCGCTGCTGGTTCGTGGTCCAGTAGACATAATGCTGGGACACTTCGTCGGCTTTGAGTTCGCGGTCATAGATAGCCAGTCCTAGCACCTGCCCAGACCATTCGTCGGTGGTAACAGGAGAATTTCCGATGATAAGTTGACCGGTCAGGTTGCTGCTTGAAAGGCTAAAGTTCGAGAACTTCTTGACGAGTGCACCATCCACATAGATGGCTGTGCCTGCTTGATTTGAGCTAAGCGCGACCAGCACCGGCTTCTGCTGGCTGAAAACGTCGTCGACATAGACTTTGACCTTCTCCCTTCGCTGCGCCTGGTTTGACGTTGTCCGTTGCAGCACAAGGTCGCCCAAAGATTGACGGAGTGCAAATGGAGTGAGATCGTTTGTGGGCCAGTAAAACGCGAGAATCGAGCCTGAGGAGCGAGTCCGCTTCGGCTGCAGCCAGATCTCGAGGCTGCATGATCCGTCTGCCCGCGACTGGTCCGGCTTGAACGAACTCGCGCTTACAATGCTGCCGTACTTGCCGAAGAGAAGGCCGTTCTTGTGATTCAACCAACTGACGTCATTTCTTGGAGCATGAAATGGCCACAGACCTGCGACCAAGATGCCAAATAGAACGAAGGCACAAATGGCTTTCAGCAGCATCACTACTATTCAGCGCGAACTATAACGCCGCATCGCCACAAACTCTGGCTCAAAAGCCCCTCTTGATTGCCAAATAGGGGATGAGCACCACTTCGGCAAGACCGGGGAGGGGATCTCGAGGGCTGAACACAGCCTCCACATTGCAGTTCTTCAGCGAGCGGAGATAGCTTTTCAAATCCGTATCGCCGCTGAGAATCGCTAGCATTGCGGCAGGAAGATCCGTAGTCGTACGTATCCATGCCACGCCCGGCTTGCTTTTGCATTCCGGGACGGGCAGTCCCAATTGGTCGGCATACAGCATGTAACTAAAATCGACGCCTGAACTCGCGCCAACGCTGTGATAACCCCAGGTTCGTGCATTCACGTCGAGGAGTTTGTATCTTCCGTCCCGCGGGTCAAGCTTATACTCGAGCTCAACGAGACCGTAGTAGTCGATCTCGCGCAAGAAACGCTCGGAGAGTTCTTCCAGAATCGGCACATCGACTGTTTCAACGTACGTGCTGGCGCGCCCGAACTCAAGTGGATGCTGGCGTCTGCGCCGTGCAACCATCTTTCCCACTGCCTGCCCCTGCCGGAAAAATGCACAATAAGAGAACTGCTGAGTGCCGCCGCCCGGAATTAACTCTTGAACCATGATCTCGCCGTGACCGGCCAGCTGAGACGCCTCTTGAAACAAAGTCTTAAGCTCGGCGTGGTTGTTCGCCCGCCATGCTTTGGCTTTGGTCGCGTAGAAGAAGTGCTCTTTGATGGCGGGCTTGATTGCGAACGGCGGTGTAAGGTTGTTGAGCTCGGATAGCTGTTCGATACTCTGAGGATAGTGCGTGACGGGTGTTGGGATCCCGAGTTCGTTCGCGAGCCGGTATGTGTTCCGTTTATCCCAAGCCCATTGCACGCTACTCCACTCGGGCGTGGGCACCCGAAACATCTCCCTCAGTTCTGCGCGGTTCCGCGAAAGAGCGGCCACTTGTTCTTCACGCGTCGGATAAAGAACCCAGCCCTGAAGGCTTAGACGCTTTCCAATCTCCAGCAGTGTGTCTACCACAACCCGCTCGCGTCGCAGATCGGCGACCCTCACAGATTTTGTGGAGTAGCGCGAATAGCGGGAGATCGACAATTCGTCATCGATGACGCACACTGGTATTCGGTGTCGACCGAGGCTGCGAACGATTCCCAGTCCCTGGTAGTCGCCGCCAATCACGACCGCTCCTTCGGTTCTGTTCATGCGCAGCACAGGGCTGGGGCTTACGACGGGTTGGGTTAGAGCGCTCACACAGTCAGTTGCTTCCGTTTTTTCCTGCGATCGAGTTCACCAACTCGTTCGACGCAAACTCCGCCCCAGAAACAAAACCGAGGAGCGGTCCGAAGCTCCATGACGCAGGTTTTCCGACAAAATGCAACCCGGGAATCGACGACTCCAGTCCGCGCTTAAGCACGGGAAAGCCGTTTGCCATTGCCAATTGCTTGACTAACGATTGAGAAAGAAAAGGATACTTGGAGACGTCCACGCGGAATCCGGTTGCGAGCAGTGCATGGTCGACCAGCCGATCCGTGCCATCGTCAAGCTTCAGAAGCAGTCGGCTACCCGAGGTTGTGGCCGACACAACTCGACAACCAAGAGTGATGGGAACGTCTTGAAGCCTGGGTTTTAGCCAACCCGCTCCCGCCGGTCGGATTGCCCGGTAGGCGGTCCGCTCTTGAAATCCTCGAGGAAACTTCCTAAACAGATGCGGCATTGCAACCAGCCGACTGATTCCAGCGGGGCCAACGTCGCGGGTCGAGTACAGCATCTTGGAAATCAGGCCAAGGTGATGCAGTCGCGCGTGTTGCCCAACCCAGTTGAGGGTCTTCGCCCGAGCAATCACTTCGACCTGAATGCCAGTCTCTTTCAGCAGTGCGGCGGATTCCAGAGCACTCTGCCCCGCGCCAATGACGGCTAGCCGATGCCCTTTGAACCTCCGCAGATCGTCGTGCTCAGTCGTGTGCGAAGCCAGAGCGGCAGGAATTTCGTCGAACTCTTTGGGACGACTGGCAAATTGACTGATTCCACCTGCTACTACAACACGCCGCGAGGTGACTTTCTCGCCGTCCGCCAGGACCAATTCAAAGCCGCGAGAACCAAGATCCACACTACGGACTTGGCGCCTATCTAAATGTGGGACGGCACGGCCTTGGTACCACCGGCCGTAGTCAACGAAACGCGCGAGCGGAACCGGCTTCGGAACGGGATCACCACTTTCGCGGCAATAGACTTCGAGAGTCAGTTCTTGCTTGGGGTCAGCAATGTGCGAGGCCATCGGATGGGAGCGCAGATACATGCCAGCAGGCATCTGCTTCTCCCAAAATGCCATCGGCTCGCCGAAAACTCGAGTTTCAATGCTCGCCGCTTGCAGATATGCCGCCGAGGAAAGTCCATATGGCCCCGCCCCGATAACGGTTACATTGCAATCCCGTGACTTATTGTTCACGCTTGTGCCCTTCGTTGATCACTGCGGGTCCAGAAGATGTTCTTCCCAACCGCCCCGATGAACTACAGTATCAATCAGCGTAATCGGGAAGTTGGCAAAGAATCTCCGCGATCCGCTCCCCCGCATGTCCATCCCAGAGCGGCGGGATCGCGCCCGACTTGGCATTTCCTTCGGTAATCTTGATCAACTCGCAACGAAGCTTGTCCGGATCCTGACCGACCAATACGTTCGTTCCCAAATCAACGGTGACCGGGCGCTCGGTGTTATTGCGCAGCGTCAGGCAGGGCACTCCCAGGTAGGTTGTTTCCTCCTGAATGCCTCCCGAATCGGTGATAACGACTGCGGCGCGCCGTTGGAGTGCCAGGAACTCGATGTAAGGTAGTGGTTCCAGCAAATGAAGGTTCGCAGCCTTCATTCCAATAGCCGCCATTCGTCCGCGCGTCCTCGGGTGGACTGGGAAAACAACTTGGAGGTGAGCGCTCACCTCCTGAAGGGAGTCGAGGATGTTCTTTAAGGTTGCGTTATCGTCAACATTGGACGGCCGATGAAGAGTAACGAGAGCATACCGGGCAGGTAAGCCATTGCTCGGAGATGCAACGGCAGCGGGGAGAAGCCGAATCAGGGAATCGATCATTACATTCCCGACAAGGTGGATTTTCCGAACCTCTACGCCTTCGGATTCGAGGTTGCGATCGCCGTCTTTTGATGGCGTAAACAAGAGGTCCGCGAGGCGGTCGGTTACGATCCGGTTAACCTCTTCCGGCATGCTTCGATCAAAGGAACGCAGCCCGGCTTCGACGTGGCCGACCCGAATGAGCAACTTTGAACATACCAAGGCGGCTGCCAACGTGGAATTCACGTCCCCGTAAACCAAGACAATGTCCGGCTTGCGCTCCAATAAAATTGGTTCGAGACGACTCATAATCTCGGCCGTCTGTCGTGCGTGGCTTGCCGAACCGACCTCCAGGTTCACATCTGGCGCCGGAATATCCAGCTGCGTAAAGAAAACATCCGACATGTTCGCGTCATAGTGCTGGCCAGTATGTATCAGACTCTGATGGACCCTTGGCCGCCCATCAAGGGCACGGAACACGGGTGCAGCCTTCATAAAATTGGGCCTAGCGCCGACTATGTGAAGAATATGCATGAAAAGCCTTTTGCCTGTGGGTCATGAATATGTAAGTTTCGCTGGGAAAAAAGGCAAAGCGTCAGAAAATTAATTCCCCAATATGAACTCCCTTAACCAATATGCCGGTAAAGTAGTTGTCCGGCTTTTTTTAGAACGTAGTCGGGTGTGATTGGAACTAACTGGCGGAGCATCGCCTTCTCCCAGGTGCTTTGCGTTGCTTCCGGCCTTTGCGGATAAGTCCAGTAAACGAGTGGCTTGCCAATTGCTCCCCAATGTTCCTTAAACCCGATAAGGCCGAGGTTATCAAGGTCGGAGCGTCCCAGGTTAAACTCCTCGAGCCCCTTTTCTTTTGCATCCTGGATTGCATTCCAAAACAGAAACGCCATGCCTCCAAATTTGTGAAATCGGACGTCACTGCAACCGTACTTGTAATACATCGATTTCTTGTGAGAAAGCGTTAAGATAGCGGCGATTGGTGAGACGCCCTTAGACGCGACTCGGATTTTAAGGCTGTCGCCAAACGTCTCAATAAGAGTGTGAAACCAAGCCCGGGGTTGTGGCGGCAAATATTGACGACGGCGGGTGGCCACGAGCAGGTCGTAAAACTTACTAATCAAGGCTGCCGACCTCCCTTCCTCATAACGCAGCTGTTCCCGTTCCGCCCTTCGAACTTTGTTCTGCACGCAGCTCTTGTGAAAGCTATGAAATAGCGCTTCCTTGCTCTTATTGAGATCCAAATTATGAATCTGGTATGTGATGCTTCTGTGCAGTCCGGTTCGATCGGCTGGCTGATACGAAACTGGCCTGATTTCGACATACTTCCACTCGCCGGCCTCGACAGCGCGTTTCGCGTGTAAAAGCAGAACATCGAGTTCCTCTATGTGGTGTGCTAACGGTTCGCAGTGGTCCGCAAACGGCACGGAGACTAGTCGCTTCCCCGTCAGCCAGCTTTTGACGCGACAAAAAACGAGGCCATTCGTCAGGGCGTTCTCGTCGGAAGAGCTGGTTAGCACAACAGGATCGTAGCCGTAAGCAATCTGTAATGCTCTGAGCCACTTTGTGCTGTGAAAAACTGAGGCTTGAGGATGGCCGTTTATGAATCCTTCCCAGCGTGAATCAACCAGCGGATCGATTTCACTGATGGGTGCAGCGGATTCTGCTCTCATTGAAAGAGAGGGAGCTACACGTGCCTCAGCTACCCCTATTGCTCCGATGCCACGTTTCATTCAGGTGGCTTTCCCGCCGTTATGGACGGCGCTCTCGAGTGGCTGAGGCAAACTATCGCTGCAGTGGCTGAGTCAAACGTTGCATACCTGGCTTACATCGAAGAATTGACCCCTGTGAATTGACTGGCTCCGTCCCGTTTGGTTGAAATGTGAAGATCAAACGACCGTCTTGCTCACGTGCGTATGCGATACGTGCTCTTTCATTCCCCGGCCCCTCGATTCGCAGGTCCGCGCCACGCTCGACGAGCATCAGCTCCGACCGCTGGCGCCACCAGCGATTCACCTCGCCCGGAGTCGTTATCCAGACGCCGTTTTCTTCCCTTAAGCCCGCCAAGTAAGCCAGTAATTCCTCGTATACAACTCGCTCTTTCGCCTTCATCACGTAGTCCGGATGCACAATAAAGCTCATTAGCCCGCATTTGTTCATGATTAGCTCGATTTGCCGTTTCCACAGACCGATCGAATAGTCATTAAGAATGTAAAACAGCATGTAGTCCTGCGTCGTGGTGACGGGCAGTTCCAAAATGTTGCCAATGAAGAAGGGCATTACCGTACAGCAGCCCCCATGCTGCGGGTCCAGGTGGGCTACGTTCGGAACTGACATGTCATACGAGAACTTCAACGCGTCGAACCATAGCTGTTTTCGATACAGGACTGCCGATCGGAATCCCTCCGCCCCGTATTGTTGGCCATAGGAATTGATTCTCGCGACTCGTTGGAGAAACTCTTCTCGGTCTCGGTATAAGAGGCCATCATGGTTTAGGTCGTGGACGACCACTTCGAAGCCACGCTCGCGCACGGAACTCAAAAATCGTGTATTCACCCCGTATCGTTCTTCGGGAACGACCTGAAAAGACGCCTTGATTCCGAAAGAATCGTCCATGTCCATTAGGTTCGGACAAAAGTCCTGGCCCACTTGCGTCTCCACGTCATGAGTCACTATCGCGCAACTGGGCGCGCCATCAGGCCAGAACCAAATAAAAGGAACTGGTCGGCCCCCGTTCGATCTGACTGAAAGCAAAAGCAATTGCTCAACGAGGGTGTCGACCGAACGATCGACCGGCCATCGTGGAAATGGATGTTCGTCCCAACCCTGCAGATGGAGCCTCTTCAGATAGCTTCGCATGCCAAACGGAATTAAGTGCCGGACGAAATAGTACAGTCTGGCGAGCGCCGCATTGGCCGGGCCTTCACGCCAGCCATCTACATAGAGTTCGTACCGAAGATTGTCCAGCACTTCGGTAAGGTCAAAGGGTAGACACGTTGTTCCGTCCTCGATACTCGTATCTAACAAAGCATCGTGGAGAGTGCTTGCGCAGGAGTCCGGTACCCGCTTTCCACTATATCTTCCGTAACACACGGCTTCCTGCCCAAAGCGGAAATATCCCTTACCCTCGGAGGGGACGCCCTTTGAAGTGAGATGAGCGTATCGCTCAGGGCAACGGTAGTAATCAAGAAGATAGTTGCTCACAATTGTTTTGGAGATATGATTCGTTAACGAGTGAGACGCACTGAAGGTGTAGTTGCGAGCAGATCGTTTGACGGAAGTAAGTGCTCAAGTTCTTTGGCCGACGTGCCACAGATCTGATTCAGCACCTCCGCGACTGTCATCAACTTGGCACCGCTGCCGGCTGCAAAAGAGACAACTTCTTCCAACAATCTGGGGCTACATCCAAAGGGCGATGGGCTGCTCGCAACATCGTGAGAGTAAAAGATGAGCCAACTCTTCCGGCCCGTGTTTTCGATTATCAGTCGCTTGGCGGCCTCGGATTGATCAATGCCACCGTACAAACGATTGGCGCGAAGCAAATTCAAGTCCACATCGGGCCCATTGAGTCCACCACAAGTGCCACGACAGCTGCGCATTCGCGCGCCCAGGCACTTCTTCGCAGCAAGCGTCACTTCCCCGTACGGATAGGCGAAATTGCCCGACGGACTGGCCGCGATATCTTCTCGAATAACCCTTTCGCAGTAGCCCACATCCGCTAGGAAATCTTTAAGGGAGGTCTTTCGAGCCGAAAGGTGACTAAAAGTATGACTAGCCATTTCGTGGCCGCGCTCGACGAGGGAATGCAGGTCAGCCGCACGGAACTGCTCGCCTAGAGCGTTAGTTGTGTTCATCAATCCCATCGCCACATAGAAGGTTGCTCGCCCTCCGAATCGCTCGACAATCTCTGTGCCACTGGTCAGCGCGCTGCGGGGAAAATCATCAAAACTGAATGTAACAATCGGTCCCAAGTTTCCCAGGGGCACGGTTCGCCTGTGGAGAGAACTCAAAACCTGGCAGCGGACGTTTCCGATTGGTGAACGCAAGTGCATGATTTAACTGATAGGGGAGGGCTCGTACAAAGTAATCTTAACGACGCCATCATCCGGCAGGATTTGCTGTTTAGGAAAAACCAGTCGAAATACTCCACCCTCGTTCTGTAACTCGTGCATTCCTATATCGGCGAACACTTTACCCGATGGAGCGTTCCTTGTGGTTTTGCGGTAGTTTGCTTGAAAATCCTTGCCGGTCTTGGCAATGTAGGATCGGATCAGATACGCCAAGAATGCATGTTCCACCCGCTTTGATTGAATCCGACAGCTGAACATAAGATCCGTCATGAGGGGATCCCGACTATCTACAATGCAAAACCCAACCACACCATACGTGCCAAATCGGTCGTCCACCTCCAATACGTAGGTATCGAGATAAGCGGTAGCAAGAATCTCTCTTAACACATTGCGGTCGTACCGATTGCCTGAAAAATTCATTTGGTTGGTTCGTTGGGTTAACTCATGAACTCGTTCGAGGTTCTCCTCAGTCATCGGCCGAATGTTTAGACGTATGTCGCAGTGTCGTAGGAAGGCGATATAATCGTCGCCGAAATTGCTGGCCAGGTCTCGCCTCTGTGACTCGACACGATACATCTTGCGGCGCTCTCGACTCTCCATGGTCACAGGAACGTCACATTCCTCGAGGCCGACGATCTCCAAGTACCTTCTGGCGTTCATGACCCGAACATCGGGAAGCGCAGCTCCGACCTGCTGGAGTTCAAACTCCGAGTCGTCGATGAACAACACGCTGTCGAGTCCAATGTTTAGTTGACGGACAATCTCTTGAATCGACTCGCTCTTCGGTAGCCAGGAGATCTGGGGAGCCAAAAACAATTCGTCTATGGCGAATCTCTTGAGAACCGCCAAGGCATCATCGGGGTTGTTCTTGCTCGCGACCGATTGTAGAATTCCACGCCGGTCGAGCTCCTCGATGATCTGCCTGATACCCGGTCTCAATGAGAGCTTGCCAGGACCATCCTCCACCAGAACGCCATCCCAGAGTGTATTGTCCAAGTCCCACACCACACACTTAACCTTCTGCGGAAGGTCTCTGCTCTTGGTCTTGGCTTGCGGTGGCACGGACTGCTCCGGAACCTCTCGGACAAAATCCATGAGTCCGAAAAACAGGGTAATTTCGTTGACGTCATCGTTCGGAATCAGCTCAACATTGAAGGGTACCGTCAGGTCAACGACGCCGGCAATTTCCCGGTAAGGAAACCGTACTCGATGGAAACCGGGGCTTAATTCAATCAGTTGTTGGAAGGGAATCCGGAGTTTCTCGTCGAGCGAGCGGATGGTTAGTGAAAGACGGACGACTTGTTTGCCTGGGTTGTAGCATTCTAACAAGAAGAAACTGGGAAGGTGTTCGCTCGTGTTCGTGCGATACGCAAGTCTCTTCTTAAGACTATACCTCTTCCCTGTAACGACCCCTTTGATAGACGCCGGCACGGGCAACTGATACAGCACTGTACCGATGCGATAATCTCGGTGCTCGATTCGGAGCGCCTCTTCGACGGAGCGCAGGCGAATATTGCCCGGCGTCCACAGCTTCCCCCAGCGCTTAAAAGTGATTTTCAAAACATAAGAATTCAAAGCCTCGGGACAATCGATTCTGACCATGCCATCCACGAATCGCCGGCACTTGCCGTCCGCACGTGCACTGTATAGGTCACACGACGTGTAGCAAGTGGGCCAGACGCACTCGGTACAGTGCTCGCTCCAAGGCAGTACGGTGCGATCAAGAACGGAGAGCCTCGCTTCTCCCAGTCGCGCAATCACCTCAGCGGGGATTTGCTCGACTGACTCGCTTTGTCGATTTGCTTCTGTTTCGTACATGGTTTTGTAAATCGCAAATCAGCCGTCAGGCAAGATGGCGTCAGTTTCCGACGGTCAGAGGGGCGGGATCTACGCCGAGCGCCACTCCTTTACGCTCGTCCAGGAATGATCGATGCCATAGTTCCAGCGAAACAAGCGAAAGAATTTCTTTTGGATAGTTGTGGAATCTCAGATCCTGATCGATCAAGTACTCGATGCAATTCTTCTTAAAGTAACCTCGCGATAAGGTTTCGCGGTCGAGCAGAAGGTCCCGCACCCAATCCTTGAGCTCATTTCTCATCCATGACTCGTAGGGAACTGGGAACCCCACCTTCTTCCGTTGCAAGATCTCTCGCGGCACCCGATCTCGAAGCGCTGCCTTTGCAATATACTTCGTCGTGATGCCACGCACTTTGAAATTCTCAGGCAACGACGCCGCAAACTCCAAGAACTCGTGGTCGAGAAAGGGTACGCGCAGCTCGATGGAATTAGCCATCGTCATCTTGTCGGCTTTTAACAACAGGTCGTCGGGTAGAGACGTCTTTGTGTCGGCATAGAGCATTTGGTTCACGATCCCTGTAGCCGAACCATCGTTTAGGTATCTCGTGACCACTCTTGTTGAAAAGTCCCGATCCACGTAATGCCTGAAATCCGATGAGTACAATTCCTTGCCATGGCTGTTGAAAAATCGGCTCGGACTAGACGTCCGGCTGTAATAATAGGATTCAAATTGCAGGTCCAGTAAGGGTGCGTACTTTCCCAACCGATGGGTTGGCCAGATGTTATTGATTCGAGAAAGCCCGGACGAGAGAATTCCATTGAAGGGC
>Ga0070733_10003365_pt1 | contig 10994 bp, 9 predicted proteins | sample Coa_R1_9_FD_66450 | JGI IMG/M metagenome (GOLD analysis project Ga0070733, IMG submission 66450) | Surface soil microbial communities from Centralia Pennsylvania, which are recovering from an underground coalmine fire - Coalmine... | ecosystem: Environmental > Terrestrial > Soil > Unclassified ... | reverse complement strand
GAGCAGATGACGATCGCGCACATGTGGCTTGGGAAGGGCGCGGTCGTGCCGATGCACAACCACGTGAATCAGCAGGTGACGATGCTGACGTCGGGGGCGCTCGAGTTCGAAATGGGAGGCCAAAGTTTTGTGCTGAAGGCGGGGGATGTGCTGGTGATTCCGCCGAACCTGCCGCATCGCGTGGTGGCTCTGGAGGATTCGACGGCTACGGATCTGTTCACGCCGTCGCGCGAGGACTGGATCCGGGGAGACGATGCTTATCTGCGAAAGTAAGCTCGTCCTCAACCTCCGGCAGAGCAGCGACCTCCCGCACAACAGCCCCAAGCTGCATAAATTCATCGAAGTCAATGGGCTTCCTGAAATATCGGGAAATCCCGAGCTGCGCCATCCGCGCCTGATCCCTCGGCGTGCCGGAAGACGACACGACGATGACCGGCACCCGGGCGCAACCCTGATGGCGGCGGAGAGCGCTCAAGATTTGCCCCCCGTCCGCCCCAGGCAAATTCAAATCCAGTAGAACGAGGTCCGGGAGTGGTTCTCCACCTGGCTCTACTATGCGCGCTATGTAAGCCAAGGCCGCCTCGCCATCCCGGATCACGTGCAATCGATGCCGGATGTGTTGTTTTTGCAGCGCCTCCTGCACGAGCAAAATGTCACCGGCGTTGTCCTCGAAGAGAAGTATCATGCCGTACGTTCCCGGCCTCTAAAGTCGTTTCATTTCAGACGATTGGCCGCTTCGGCAAAACAGAACGCGGCCGTCAAAGCAGGACAAACCCTGTGGACGGCCACGACTGGAAAATGTCGTGCAGACTAAGGTCCATCGTGGCGTCCATCGCATATCGTACCGCCGGGGATTTCTTACGCATTGGAGCCGAAATCACGTAAGGAAGTATTTATTTATGACTACGTCGCAGACTGGGCTGTACGAGCAACAAGTAGTTTCCACGGGTATAGCCGGGCTCGACGATGTTCTCAACGGCGGGCTTCCCCGCGGGCATTTTTTTCTGGTAGAGGGCGAGCCAGGCGCAGGCAAGACGACACTCGGGCTGCAATTTTTGATGGCCGGCCGGAAAGACGGAGAGGGCGTGCTTTACGTGACCCTGTCGGAGTCGGAAAAAGAAATCCAAAAAGTGGCGCGTTCTCACCACTGGTCGCTCGACGGCATAATTATTTATGAGTTCACGCCGACGGAAGACAGCCTTCGCCCGGAGGACCAGTATTCGGCGTTTCATCCGTCCGATATGGAATTTCAGGACGCGACGCAGAACATACTCAGCCAGGTGGACCGTCTGCAGCCGAGCCGGGTGGTAATCGACTCCCTGTCGGAAATCCGCCTGCTCGCCGGCGACTCGCTGCGTTACCGAAGGCAGATCCTCGCGTTGAAGCACTTTTTTACGAACCGCGGGTGCACGGTGCTGCTGCTGGACGACTTAACGTCAACGGATCGCGATATGCATCTGCAAAGCATCGCCCATGGGGTGTTGCTGCTGGAAAAAGTGCCGCGCGACTATGGCAGGACCCGGCGCCGCGTGCAGATTACGAAGATGCGCGGCTCCGTCTACCGGGAGGGTTACCACGATTACACGATCGCGACTGGCGGCGTGGACGTGTATCCGAGGCTGGTTGCTTCCGAACACAAGGTGCAACCGCCGAACGGAACAGCGCCGAGCGGCCTGCCGCAGGTGGACGCCCTCTGGGGCGGAGGGTTGGATCGCGGTACAAACACGCTGCTGCTCGGACCCGCGGGCGTCGGCAAGTCCTCACTCGCGCTCAGTTATGCCGTAACCGCGGCGCGAAACGGGGATTTCGTATCCATGTTTCTTTTTGAGGAGTTGACGTCACTGGCGTGTAGGCGCGGCGCCGGCCTGGGTCTGGACCCGATTCCGTCCATCGAGGCCGGAAAGCTGCATATGGAACAGATCGACCCGGCCGAACTCTCACCGGGCGAGTTCGTTCAGAACGTGCGGGATACGGTGGAAAAGAAGAACGCAAGAATTGTGATCATCGACAGCCTGAACGGCTTCATGAACGCGATGCCCGACGAGGCGCATCTCCCGCTTCAGATGCACGAGCTCCTCGGGTTTCTCAATCATCGCGGGGTGGTGACGATTCTGGTGCTCTCACAGGCGGGCCTGATGGGCTCCAACATGACCACGCCCGCGGATCTGAGCTACCTTGCCGACAACGTCATGCTCTTCCGCTATTTCGAAGCCGCGGGGCGGGTGCGCAAAGCTATCTCGGTCGTCAAAAAGCGGAGCGGTGCGCATGAAGATACCATCCGCGAATTACGTATGGCGAACGGGTCCATCACCATTGGGGAACCGCTTTCCGGATTTCGTGGAGTTCTGACCGGCGTTCCCGTCTTTACAGGCGCCGAAAGCATACTCCAGGGCGGCGATGCACCCCGCGGATAGCGCGCCGCGCACGGAGCGGATCCTGATCCACGCGCCATACGGCCGCGATGCCGAGCTCATCCGCGGCGAGCTGAACGCGGCGGGCTTTTCCACGCTGGTTTGCAAGTCGGTGGAGGAATTCTGCGCATGTCTCGACGATGGAGCGGGAGCGGCGCTGGTCGGAGACGAAGCTCTCTCTCCGGGCGCCATCGAGACTCTGGCGGAATGGCTTTCAAATCAGCCGCCGTGGTCGAATTTCCCGCTGCTTGTGATGACCTCCGGCGGAGCGGCGACCAGGACCAGCCGTTACCGGCTCCAGCTCCAGGAGCCTCTGGGCAACGTCACGCTGATCGAACGTCCCGTGCGCCCGGTGACGCTCGTGAGCAGCCTGCGGGCCGCGCTTCGCGCCCGCCGCCATCAGTACCAGCTTTGCGGCCTGCTGGCCGAGCTGGCGGAAAGCAATCGGGAGCTGAAGTGCGCCAACGAGGAATTAAAGCGAGTCAACGGCGAACTGGAGGAGTTTGCCTATGTGGCAAGCCACGACCTGCAGGAACCGCTGCGAATGGTCAATATCTACACGCATTTGATTCTCAAAGTCGTGGGCGAAGACGTACATGAGAACCTGGGCCAATACCGTGAGTTCGTCCGCCAGGGAATTGAGCGCATGGAGGCGCTGATCCGGGACCTTCTGACCTTCTCGCGCACCATCCAGATCGAACCGTCGCAGACGGAGGCCGCTCAACTTGCGGACTCCTGGCAGGAGGCATTGTCCGTGCTGCGGGACCGCATCGAGGAAAGCGGCGCCGCGATCACCGCGGCTCCTCTGCCCACGGTGCGCGCGGATGCGGCGCAGATGGCCCACGTGTTTCAGAATCTGCTCTCGAACTCGATTAAATATCGCCGGAATGACGTGGCTCTTGAGATCTGCGTCTCGGCGCGGGAAACCGATGGAACTTGGGTTATCGCGTTCCGCGACAACGGCATTGGCTTCGATCAGCAGTATGCCGAGCGCATTTTCGGGCTATTCAAGCGCCTGCATAAGGATGAGTACCCAGGCACCGGCCTCGGGCTTGCCATATGCAAGCGGATCCTCGAGCGGTATGGCGGACGCATTTGGGCCACCAGCGCCGTCGGCCAGGGAACGACCGTCTATTTTTCTCTGCCGCGCGATTAGACAAGAAATAGAGAACGCGCCTGAAATCGCGTGTACCGGTTTCAGGCGGACCTGGTTGACGACGTCGTTTCCGGGGCAGGATCGGGGTAGCCCATTTCGGAGCAACCGTGGATGGCGGCGAAGGACTGAATCCGCTTTTCGGTGGCTTCGGCCGTGGAGTTGATCATCACGACCGACCGATACGGGGTTTACCATGCTCTGTGCGGGCATCTCGATCGCCGTCGATTCCGCCAGTGGACTCTGGCTGATAACCCCGATCGTGGCGCTCGGCTGTGCCGCGTTGGTTCTGGGATACGAGCGGCACGATCTTCGGGATCGATTCGATTCGGTGCCACCGAGCTTGTTGCCCGAGGCCGGCTCGTCAAACTCCATCGGGCACGGACCGCCTGGCTTGCTACTTCTTCGGGCTGCTGCCCTGGCTCGCGTTGTACGAAGCCGTGCTCGCCTTGGGAACGCCGCGCGATGCCGTATCGGCGTTGCTGCCCATCGAACAACGGCTCCCGGTGCTCGAATGGTCGGAGGTCTTCTATGCCGGTACATGTGCTCTGACAGCGCTCGCGCCGCTTTTCGCCGCAACTCGAAGCGATCTGCGTACATTCTCTGTACGCGGACTGGCGGCGATGCTGTTTGCTCTTCCGCTGTACCTCGTCGTCCCGCTGATCGGGAAGAGTCCCACGGCGATCTTTCCGTCGTTTCAAGTTATATTGGCGCTGCTGTCAGCCGACGTCTTCGCGCGGCGCTGGCCCCGGCTGATTTGGCTGTTTTACGGATGGGCGCTCCTCGCTGCTGTCAGTTGCGTCACCACCGGGCAGAGTCCGATTGTCGTCGTAGTGGGTGGATTCGCCACGGTCGCCCTCGTGTGCGAGGCTACTCGATGTGGAACGCCATACGAATGGCCCAGAGCATCGCCAACTCCCGGCGGGAGTGGAGGATCGGCCCGGTGCGAATCATCAATCATGGGATTTATGCCGGCGCGGGAGCGCTTGTCTCACTTTCGATCGCCGGCACCATGGCTGGTGTGGGGCTTCAGGCAGCCATTCTTGTCGCGGCCTGCGCAGCCGTAGTGGGCGCCGCCCTTTGGGCACAGTATGTTGAGGGATCGCCCAACTGCTGCGCCAGTTTGGTTTCTATGGGGGCCTGCTCGGCGGTACTCTCGGCGCGCTCGCGGCTCCATTGTTCGGCGCCAGTCCCTGGCTGGTGCTCGCAGCCTTCTCCGTCGGCGGTCCATGGGCACAGGCCCTGGGCAGGCTGCGGTGTCTGGTACAGGGCTGCTGTCACGGCCGACCCGCGCCGGCAGCCGTCGGCATCTGCTACTTACATCCGCGCTCGCGCGTATGCCGGATGACTGCATGGACCGGCATGCCACTCCATCCCACACCCGTTTACTCGATCCTCTGGAATGCCATGATCGCGCTGCTTGTAACGCGCTTGTGGATGCTCTCCGCGCCGCTGCACCTGATCTCGGGGATGTATTTATTCTTACCGGCCTCGGGCGATTTGTCGAAGAGGCGTGGCGTGGAGAGCCCCAGACACCGGGCTTCCTGCGTCTGCGGCTTTATCAGTGGGCGGCGATCACCAGCGTGATCGGCGGCGCGCTCATGCCGCTCTGGGCCACAGCGCTCCGACGCCCGTGCCGCGTTTCGCCTGGGACGCGCTGTTACTCGCCGCAGTCTTCGGACTGGCCGTCTGCATCGGATGGGACTCCGCCATGTGACCCCGGCGCCTGGCGGCGCCACGAAACGCGTTATAATTCACGCCATGTCCGTGAACAGATAATGGCGCGAATGCTCCACCCATTCGACACCACAGCGCCCCGGACACGCCAAATCGCAAGCCTACAAACGGAGATCTTCGCCCTTTTTCGAACCGCGCGCCCACTCTCATCGCTGGTGGCCGGCACGACTTCGGCCTCGGTGGTGATCGCCGCCCAGGGCCGTCTATCTTTCACGAGTATCGCGGCGGGCGCCGCCATGACCGTTCTGACCATGTTCGGTTTCGTCGTCAACGACGTTGTGGATTACGAAAAGGACGCACGCGCCGGCGTTCGCCGCCCCATCGCCGCCGGAGAGTTGTCCAGGACAAAAGCGCTGATCTTCGCGGCAGCCTTGCTTTTATCCGCCTGGCTTGTTTCGCCCTCGGGAAGCGCGGGCGGAAAAATACTGGCGATAACAAGCCTGGGGCTCGTTGCGTATTCATCCGTTGCGCGGCGGTTTCCCATCGCCAAGGGAGCTTTCGTGGCGGTCCTGTGCTGCGCTCCTCTGTTGTATGGTTCCCTGATCGCCGGTGTCCGGCGTTCGGGGCTCACGTACGCGGCTATGGCCTGCTTCATTCTGGGGCGCGAAGCTCTGATGGATTCGGACGAACTGGCTGGCGACCGGCAGGCCGGTCTCAAAACCATTGCCGCTCTCCTCGGTTCTCACCGGACACAGCGCATAGCCGCGGCGGTAATGTTCCTGTCGACGGTCTTCCTTTTTGAAATCGAGCGCGCCGGTGTCGGCAGAATCGCCGCTTTGGCAATGTTGTTCTCACTCGGGTTTGTGTTTTTCTGGCCCGGACTCAGCATCGGCAAACGGATCCACCTGTCCCGTTTCCCCATGCTCGCCGGTGCGGTGGCGATCGCCTGCGGCGCGCGATAGGGCAGATGATTCCCGCCTTCGATCTCTCGAAGTGGTATGCGGACTGCATCACCGAAAACGGCGACGCCCTGATCATTTACCATGCTCAACTGCGCTGGCATACGCCGGCGATTCACTACTCGAATCTCTTGATCCATGAATCCGGGAAACCGGTCAGCAGCCGGTTTTCGCTCCGAAAACAATCCGCGCCCGTTTACACGGAAGAAGAAGTGACGTGGAAGTCGCCGGTCTGGAAAGCGGAGGGCAGTTGGAAAGACACCGGCGCTCAGGTGTGCGAGATTCTCTTTGAATCCACGGAGGGGCGCCTCGAGTGGAACTGCGTGGCGCCGCGGAGTATTGCGGACGTGCGCATCGGTAAGGATCGTTTTTTTCGAGGGCACGGTTACGCGGAACATTTGCGCCTCACCATCCCTCCATGGCGTCTGCCCATCCGGCAGCTGCGTTGGGGACGGTTCATCAACGCCTGCGATGCACTGACCTGGATCGATTGGCAGGGTTCATCGAACAAGCAGGTGGTCTATTACAACGGTTTGCCTGAAACTGCCCGCATGATTGGCGATCGCGAGATCGTTTTTGGCGACGATGGCGCTCGACTGAGCCTGGACGCAGGCACGATTCTGCGCGAAGGCGCACTCGGGGCCACAGTCCTGGCTGTTCTCCCCAACGTCGATCGACTCTTTCCGGCAGGCATTTTGGGTATACGCGAATGCAAATGGCTGAGCCATGCCCTACTGCGGCGACCCGGCCACGTCGATTCGGCGGGGATGGCGATTCACGAGGTGGTCGAATGGCCCTGAGATCCCTGGGGAAGTGGATCTACGGAGCTCTATTCGTAGTCCTGCTGCCGGCCGCCCTCGCAGCCTGGGCAACGTCGACCAAAAATATCGTGATCCTTCCAGCCATCCATTCGGTACCGTTCGGATGGACGGCGGCTTCGATCGGCGCGTTGCTTTTACTTCTGGGAATGGCTCAGTTATGGACCTACGGCGGCGGACTTCCGATGAACGCTTATCCTCCGCCGCGCTACGTGACCCGAGGCATTTTTCGTCTTCTCCCACACCCCATCTACACGGGGTTTTCCATTCTCTGCGCGGGTATCTCGATCGCCGTCGGTTCCTCCAGCGGACTCTGGCTGGTAACGCCGATCGTGGCGCTCGGCTGTGCCGCGTTGGTCCTGGGATACGAGCGGCACGACCTTCGCGAGCGATTCGGTTCCGTCCCCGCGAGCCTGTTGCCCAAGGCCGGCGCGTCAACGCCGTCGGGCGCGGATCGCCTGGCTTGCTACCTTCTTGTGCTGCTCCCCTGGCTCGTGCTGTATGGAGCCGTACTCGCCGTGCTGCCCTTCGAACAACGGCTCCCGGTGCTCGAATGGGAGGAGATCTTCTATGCCGCGACTTTCGTCCTGACCGCGCTCGCACCGCTTTTCGCCGCCACTCGAAGCGACCTGCGCACATTCTCGGTTCGAGGACTGGCGGCGATGCTGGTGGCCTTTTTGCTCTACCTCGTTTTCCCGCTGAAAGCACTGCCGTCGTTTCAAGTCGTCTGGGCTCTGCTCGCAGCCGAGGTCTTTGCGCGGCGCTGGCGCCGGCTGACGTGGCTGTTCTATGGATGGGCGATCCTCGCGGCCGTCATTTGTGTCATCACCGCGCAGGATCCGATGGTCGGCGTGCTGGGCGGATTCGCCACGGTCGCGCTCGTTGCGCGCGCGCCTGCGCTGTGGCACGCGGTGCGGATGCTGGCCCAACGCATCGCCAACTCCTGGCGGGAGTGGAGAATTGGCCCGGTGCGAATCATCAATCATGGAATTTATGCCGGCGCGGGAGCACTTGTTTCGGTGTGGATCGCGGGTACCATGGCTGGTCTGGGGCTTGAGACCGCCATTCTTGTCGCGGCCTGCACAGCCGTCGTGGGCGCCGCGCTATGGGCCCAGTATGTCGAGGGATCGCCCCAACTGCTGCGCCCGTTTGGCTTCTATGGCGGCTTGCTCGGCGGCACGCTTGGCGCGCTCGCGGCTCCGCTGTTCGGCGCCAGCCCATGGCTGGTGCTCGCAGCCTTTTCCGTCGGCGGTCCATGGGCACAGGCGCTGGGCAGGCTGCGGTGTCTGGTGCAGGGTTGCTGTCACGGCCGTCCCGCGCCCGCGGCTGTCGGGATCTGCTACGTACATCCGCGCTCGCGCGTATGCCGGATGACCGCGTGGACCGGCGTGCCGCTCCATCCCACCCCCGTTTACTCGATCCTCTGGAATGCCATGATCGCGCTGACTGTCACGCGCTTGTGGATGCTCTCCGCGCCGCTGCACCTGATCTCGGGGATGTATTTCATCCTCACCGGCCTCGGGCGATTTGTCGAGGAGGCATGGCGCGGCGAGCCCCAAACACCGGTCTTCCTGCGACTGCGGCTCTATCAATGGGCGGCCATCGCCAGCGTGATCGGCGGCGCGCTCATGACCGCTCTCGGTCACAGCGCGCCTGCGCCTGCGCCGCGTTTGGCCTGGGACATGCTGTTACTCGCTGCGATCTTCGGACTGGCCGTCTGCATCGCGATGGGAGTCGACTTCCCCGACTCCAATCGCCGCTTCTCACGGCTCGTCTGAGTGCTGCTTCACGCGACTGCCGATATAATCGGGGGGCACAAGAATGAACCGATACGCCGTCTTCGCCGCTCGGTTCGCGCTCGTGCCGATGATCAGCGGAGCCTTTCTCGGAAGTACGAACGGCCGCGAGTCCTGGTTGGAATGGGCGCATATCGTCATGGGGTTCGTAACCCTGTACCTGATTTTCGGTCTGTTGCTGATGTCGATGAGACACCGGCAAAACCGGCTTTTGGCGGGCATAACGCTGGTCCTGGGTCTTTTGGAGGCGATCCCCGGGATGCCGCGGCTTCACGCCATGCTTTCTCCCGTCCTCTTCGCGATGCTGGCCTGCGGCGTAATGATGCTGTCTTCCGGGCGGGAACCGGCGAGCGGAAAAAGCGGCTGGGTTTTCGCGCTGCCCGCCCTGGTCCTGATGCCTATTTTTTACGGTGTCGGATACCGCCATCAAACGTCCGGCTTTGTGCCTCACCTTGGCGCGGCGCTTCTCGCGGCGGGCGCTCTGCTGGTCTTCTGCATGGTCCAGAACGAGCGTCATCCGGCGAATAAGAAACTGCGGCGGGCTTGTAGCCTGACGATAGCGGCCGTCGTCTTTCAGATCGTATTCGGCTTCGCCGCCTTCATCATTCGCCTGCTCGAGATTGAGGGCGGATTGTGGCTCGCACTTGTAAGAACCGCTCATATCACGGGCGCGGCCCCGGTATTGGCCGCCAGCGCGGAACTGGCGATACAATACCGGCGCAGCATATAATTCCCTCCATGCGACGCAGAGATCTTGTGGCCGCCCTTGCAGCCGCCAGTACCGCTGTTGGGCAAACGGCTGGGAAAGTCCGCGGCTTCGATCACGTAGCCCTGCCCATGCAAAACACCGACGCGATGCTGGCCTTCTACCGCGGCTTGGGCTTCGACGTCGCCGAGAACACGGTGGCCTGTTCCGTTTACATCGGCGATCAGATGATCAATTTCCACCGTCCCGCCACGTGGCAGCGCGAATCTTTCACCCTGCGGGCACCAGCCGCAAAGCCTCCGTGCGGAGACTTGTGCTTCGTTTGGGACGGCACGCCGGAAGCCCTGAAGGCCACGCTGGATCGCGCTGGCGCCAAAATCATCGAAGGTCCGGTCGCCCGTCAGGGCGGCCGCCGCAAAGCCTCTTCGAGCGTCTACATCCGAGACCCCGACGGCAACCTCCTGGAATTCATGATTTACTAACGTGTGGCGCCGACGATCTTGCCTTCGGTGATTTGCGGCTTTCGTCGCCTGGCTTCGAACCCCGATAATGCCGGAACACGGAAACGATGGCCCGCCCCACAGTCTACTTCTCCGCCTCGTCGTACCCGCCCAACCGCCGCGCCCAAATATTCCGAAACCGGACCGGCGCCCCGTGATCCTGCAACACGACCGGCCCTTCCGACACCCCAGCCACATATTTCGGAACTTCCCGGTAAATTGTGGGCCCCATCTCTTCCTTGTGGTTGTGCAGCAGGACGCCGTTCAGAAAAACCGTCATCGCCGCCGGCCTCGTCAGCTTCTCACCCGCATAATGCGGCGCCTCAAAAACGATGTCGTACGTCTGCCATTCCCCAGGACTCCGCACCGCATTAACCAGCGGGGGCCACTGCCCGTACATCGCGCCCGCCTGGCCATCCGCATATGTGAGGCTCCGGAACGAGTCCAGCACCTGAATCTCGAAGAGGCCCATCAGGAAAACGCCGCTGTTCCCGCGGTTCTGACTGGAGCCGCCGATATCGGCGGGTTCCATCCATTCGACATGCAGCTGCACATCGCCAAATTTTTCCTTTGACGCGATGTCGCCACTTCGCGGGACCACTTCGAAGTACCCGTTCCCGACCTTCCATGCCGCTGGGTCGGCGCTAACCGTGTATGCGGCGGTGCCCAACCGGGCGGCCGCCCACTTTGACAGATCCTTACCGTCGAACAGAATGACTGCGTCCGACGGCGGCTGTCCCGGCTGCGCGCCCGGCGTCACCACCTTCGGATGAGGGCGCGCCGGATCGTGGACATGCCAGGTCAGACCCGGCAGCAACGGTGTATCTGTAAATCCCAAGTCACCTGCTTGCTGGGCGATCATTACTCCCGCAGCCAGCGCGAGAGCGACCGCCGCTAAAAGCGCTATTCGATCAAACCTTCGCATTCCGGCTGGCGAATCTCGCCCCCAGCGCACCACCCGCCGCGCAGATCCC
>Ga0070733_10003363_pt1 | contig 10995 bp, 8 predicted proteins | sample Coa_R1_9_FD_66450 | JGI IMG/M metagenome (GOLD analysis project Ga0070733, IMG submission 66450) | Surface soil microbial communities from Centralia Pennsylvania, which are recovering from an underground coalmine fire - Coalmine... | ecosystem: Environmental > Terrestrial > Soil > Unclassified ... | reverse complement strand
CGGGGGCTGACGTCGCGCGCGAAACGCTTGAGATCTATGCGCCGCTTGCGAACCGGCTCGGCATTTGGCAGTTGAAGTGGGAGCTCGAGGATCTCGCGTTTCGCTTCGAAGATCCCGATACGTACAAGCGCATCGCGAAGCTGCTCGACGAAAAGCGCGTGGAGCGCGAGACCTATGTCGATAGCGCGATCGAGCGCCTGCAGCAAGAACTGGCTGCCGCGAACATTCGCGCCGACGTCAGCGGGCGGCCGAAGCATATCTATAGCATCTGGCGCAAGATGCGCGGCAAAGAGCTCGATTTCGCCGAGCTCTACGACGTGCGCGCATTTCGCGTGATCGTGCCGGACATCAAGGATTGCTACACCGTGCTCGGCATTGTTCACAACTTGTGGCAGCCGATCCCGAAGGAATTCGACGATTACATTTCGCGTCCCAAGCCGAACGGCTATAAGTCGCTGCATACCGTGGTAATCGGCGATGACGGCCGTGCGTTCGAAGTGCAGATCCGTACGCAGGAGATGCATCAGTTCGCCGAATATGGTGTTGCCGCGCACTGGCGCTACAAGGAAGCGGGAGCGCGCGGCTATGGCGGCCAGGTCACCGCAAGCGAAAAATACGACGAGAAGATTGCGTGGCTGCGTCAGCTGCTTGCATGGAAGGACGACGTCGCCGAGGGCGAGCAGGGCGCGAGCAAACCATGGGAGCAATTGCGTCAGGCGACGCTCGATGACGATCACATCTACGTGCTCACGCCGCAGGCGCGCGTGATCGCGTTGCCGCAAGGCGCGACGCCGATCGACTTCGCGTATCACCTGCATAGCGAGCTGGGCCACCGCTGCCGCGGTGCGCGCGTCGAGGGCGCAATGGTGCCGCTCAACACGCCGCTGCAAAACGGTCAGACGGTCGAGATCGTCGCCGTGAAAGAAGGCGGCCCGTCGCGAGACTGGCTCAACCCGCAGCTCGGATATCTGCAAAGCCACCGGGCGCGGCAGAAGGTGCGTGCGTGGTTCAACGCAATCGAATTGCAGGAGAACATCGCTGCCGGACGTGCGTTGGTCGAAAAGACGCTGCAGCGCGAAGGCCGGACCTCGGTCAATCTCGATCAGCTTGCCGCGAAGCTCGGCTTCAAGGCGCCCGACGATCTGTTCAACGTCGTCGGCAAGGAAGAGTTCAGTCTGCGCAATATCGAGCACGCGCTCTCCGATGCGCCACCGCCCGAGCCCGAGGTCGAGGCGCCCGAGCAGTTCGAGAAGCGCAGCAGCGGGGCGAGCGTGGCGCACGGTGCGTCGGCGGGCGTGCTTGTCGTCGGCGTCGACGCGCTCTTGACGCAGCTCGCGCGCTGCTGCCGGCCCGCACCGCCCGATGCGATCAGCGGTTTCGTCACGCGTGGCAAAGGCATGTCGATACATCGCAGCGATTGCGCGACGTTTCAGCGGATGGCAGCACGCGCGCCCGAGCGTGTATTGGAGACGGCGTGGTCCGCCGATGTGCTTGGCGGGCGCGGCTCGTCGGTCTACCCGATCGATCTCGCGATCGAAGCGGTGGATCGCCAAGGGCTCTTGCGCGACATCTCCGAAGTCTTCGCTCGCGAGAAGATGAATGTGATCGGCGTGAAGACGATGAGTCGTCGCAACGTAGCGTTCATGCAGTTCACTGTCGAAGTGTCGAACGCGGCGCAAGTGCAGCGTGCGTGCACACTGCTTGGCGAGGTGGGTGGCGTCGTGCGGGCGTCGCGCAAGTCGTGAGTCTGCGTGATCGTGACTGACGTGACGTCGCAGAAACGTTTATCGGCCCAAGCCTCGAACAGCACACGATAACTTTTTTTAATGTCGATGCATAAAAGTGCTTGCCAAGTATTGGTAGGCTCCATATAATTTCAGCTTCTTCAGGCTCGTAGCTCAGCTGGTTAGAGCACCACCTTGACATGGTGGGGGTCGTTGGTTCGAGTCCAATCGAGCCTACCAACGAAATCGAAATCCTGGTTCGCCAGGGTTTCAAAGAAACGCAGAAAGCGCCTAGGCGCAAAAGGCGAATACGGTTATGACACCGCGAACGTTTACCGAAGTTCTTTCGGAGCGACGCTAGTCGAGGACCTCTTTCGCCTTGTAGTTTGCTGAAAAGTGAATGCGGCCCCTCGAAAGCGGGGCCGCATTTTTTTTGTCGACCCGAGTTGGCGCTTCAGCGCTTGCTCGGGTCCCATGCAACGCCGCCGCTCTTTGGTCGCCTGTTCGCTGTGAGTCCGCTGCTTGCTGGCTGAAAGCGATTTGTTGTTGCCAACACACTGTTTCACGTGCCGCCTTGCGCGGGCATTTCGGAGAACACAATGGTTTCGATACGTCTGCCTGACGGTTCGGTTCGACAGTACGATCATCCGGTGACGGTTGCCGAAGTCGCGGCCTCGATCGGCCCCGGTCTCGCGAAGGCCGCGCTCGGCGGCAAGCTCGACGGCGAGCTGGTCGATACGTCGACGCTGATCGATCGCGATGCGGCGCTTGCGATCGTCACCGAAAAAGATGCGGACGGCCTCGACATCATTCGCCATTCGACGGCGCACTTGCTCGCGTACGCTGTGAAAGATCTCTACCCGGAAGCGCAAGTGACGATCGGTCCGGTGATCGACAACGGCTTCTACTATGACTTCTCCTATCAGCGTCCCTTCACGCCGGAAGATCTCGAGAAGATCGAAAAGCGCATGCAGGAACTCGCGAAGAAAGACGAGCCGGTGTCGCGCCGCGTCGTGTCGCGCGATGAGGCCGTCGACTATTTCAAGAGTATCGGCGAGAAGTACAAGGCCGAGATCATCGAGTCGATTCCGGCCAGCGACGAAATCAAGCTTTACGCCCATGGCGGCTTCACCGATTTGTGCCGTGGCCCGCACGTGCCGTCCACGGGCAAGCTGAAGGTCTTCAAGCTGATGAAGGTTGCGGGCGCGTACTGGCGCGGCGACTCGAAGAACGAGCAGCTGCAGCGCATCTATGGCACGGCTTGGACGAAGAAGGAAGACCAGGACGCGTACCTGCACATGCTCGAAGAGGCGGAGAAGCGCGACCACCGCAAGCTCGGCAAGCAACTCGACCTCTTCCATATGCAGGACGAATCGCCGGGCATGGTGTTCTGGCATCCGAAGGGCTGGTCGCTGTGGCAGCAGGTCGAACAATACATGCGGCGCCGCGTGAACAACGACGGCTACCTTGAGATCAAGACGCCGATGATCATGGACCGCTCTCTGTGGGAAGCATCCGGTCACTGGCAGAACTATCGTGAAAACATGTTCACGACGGAATCGGAAAAGCGCGACTACGCGATCAAGCCGATGAACTGCCCGGGACACGTGCAAGTGTTCAAGCACGGTCTGCGTTCGTATCGCGATCTGCCGCTGCGTTACGCCGAGTTCGGCTCATGCCATCGGAACGAAGCGTCGGGCGCGCTGCACGGTTTGATGCGCGTGCGCGGCTTCGTGCAGGACGATGCTCATATCTTCTGTACCGAAGAGCAGTTCATTGCCGAGTCGATCAAGTTCAATACGCTTGCGATGAGCGTCTATCAGGACTTCGGCTTCGACAAGATCGACATCAAGCTGTCGCTGCGCCCTGAGCAGCGCGCGGGTACCGACGAGATCTGGGATCGCGCCGAGCAAGGTCTGCGCGACGCGCTGACCGCCTGCGGCCTCCAGTGGGAAGAGCTCGAGGGCGAGGGTGCGTTCTACGGACCGAAAATCGAGTACCACATCAAGGATGCGCTCGGCCGTTCGTGGCAGTGCGGCACGCTCCAGCTCGACATGGTGCTGCCGGAGCGCCTCGGCGCGGAGTACGTGGCCGAGGACAACAGCCGTCGCCGGCCGGTGATGCTGCACCGGGCAATCGTCGGATCAATGGAGCGTTTCCTCGGAATTCTGATCGAGCACCATGCGGGTGCGATGCCTGCGTGGCTCGCGCCGGTGCAGGTCGTCGTGATGAACATTGCCGAAAATCAGGCCGAATATGCGCAAAATCTGACCCAATCGTTGCAAAAACAAGGGGTTAGAGTCGAGGCTGATTTGCGCAACGAGAAAATTAGCTATAAAATACGCGAGCACACGCTAGAAAAAGTGCCGTATCTGCTTGTGGTCGGTGACAAAGAGCGTGATGCACAAACGGTAGCCGTGCGTGCCCGTGGCGGTGTCGATCTGGGCGTCATGCCGATCAGCACCTTCGTTGAGCGCCTGCGTGAAGACGTAGAGGCGTTCAAGTAAGCCATCCGGCAGCGCGGCTCGTTTTTTTAATTTTTAGAGGAAACGTAACATCGCTACTGATAAGTCGTCGCATCGCATCAACGGTGAAATCACTGCACCTGAGGTGCGTCTGGTCGGAGTCGAGAACGAACCGCTCGGCATCGTGAAATTGGCCGAAGCCTTCCGTTTGTCGGAACAGCAGGACGTGGATCTGGTTGAAATCGCCCCGCAGGCGGTGCCGCCCGTTTGCCGTTTGATGGATTACGGCAAGTTCAAATACCAGGAAGCGAAAAAGCAACACGAGGCAAAGCTCAAGCAGAAGGTCATCCAGGTCAAGGAAGTGAAGTTCCGCCCTGGCACGGATGACGGCGACTATAACGTCAAGCTGCGTAACCTCGTTCGCTTCCTCGAAGACGGCGACAAGACGAAAATCACGTTGCGTTTCCGTGGCCGTGAAATGGCTCACCAGGAGATCGGTATGCGCATGCTCGAGCGGCTGCGCACCGACCTCGATGAAGTCGGTCAGGTCGAGCAGATGCCGAAGATGGAAGGGCGCCAGATGATCATGGTGCTGGCCCCGAAAAAGAAGAAGTGATCGAGTAGCGCGCCGTAAGGTGCGCGCCATCGGTTGTACTGAATTGAGCAGTAACTGGCAGGTTTCGGTTAAGAGCCCGAATATCGGGCTCTTTTCCTGAAAAGGCGGCGGCCGGCACGATCGGCTTGCTGCACACAAGTGGACTGGGTTTCGAAGGGCGGGTCCGGGGCGTTCAGCCAACCGCACACCCATCGCCATCTAATAAACTGGAGTTGTTCGTCATGCCTAAGATGAAGACCAAGAAGAGCGCTGCAAAGCGCTTCGTGGTGCGTCCGGGCGGTACCGTCAAGCGCGGTCAAGCCTTCAAGCGCCACATTCTTACCAAGAAAACCACCAAGAACAAGCGTCACCTGCGCGGCGCCACGGCAGTTCATGATTCCGATCTGAACTCCGTACGCGCGATGCTGCCGTTCGCCTAACCCTTAACCGATACTCATAGGAGAGAAACATGCCTCGAGTTAAACGTGGGGTTACCGCACGGGCCCGCCACAAGAAGATCATCAACCTTGCGAAGGGCTACCGCGGCCGTCGCAATAACGTCTATCGCATCGCCAAGCAGGCGGTCATGCGCGCTGGCCAATACGCCTACCGCGATCGCCGCAACAAGAAGCGTGTGTTCCGCGCACTGTGGATCACGCGTATCAACGCGGCGGTGCGTCAGCACGATATGACGTACAGCGTGTTCATCAACGGCCTGAAGAAGGCGTCGATCGAACTCGACCGCAAGGTGCTGGCTGATATGGCGGTGTTCGACAAGGCTGCTTTTGCTGCGATCGTGAAGCAGGTGAAAGCCGCCGTTGCAGCCTAATTGCGAAATTAGCACTGCGTGGTTCGTTGCAGCGAAGACCGGAAAGTCTCGGTGCCGCTGCAACAAAAACGGGGCTCCTCACCGAGCCCCTTTTTTGTTGGTATGAACGAATTCGCATGTGTTCGCCGCTCGGGTTTGCGGCTCGAGCGTACGTGTCACTTTTCAATGACGTTGAAATGATGGGATCAATGGATCTGGACCAGATTGTCGCCGACGCGCAAAAAGCTTTCGAACATGCCGCCGATGTCACCACGCTCGAAAACGAGAAGGCACGGTTTCTCGGCAAGTCGGGCGTATTGACCGAGCTGTTGAAGGGCCTTGGCAAGCTCGATCCCGACGCGCGCAAGACCGAAGGCGCGCGCATCAACGTCGCGAAGCAGCAGGTCGAGGCGGCGCTGACGGCGCGCCGTCAAGCGCTCGCGGACGCGCTCTTGAACCAGCGCCTCGCCGCTGAGGCGATCGACGTGACGCTGCCCGGGCGCGGCGCCGGCGCAGGCAGCCTGCATCCGGTGATGCGCACGTGGGAGCGCGTCGAGCAGATCTTCCGTTCGATCGGCTTCGACGTGGCCGACGGCCCTGAGATCGAAACCGACTGGTACAACTTCACCGCATTGAACAGCCCGGAAAACCATCCGGCGCGTTCGATGCAGGACACCTTCTACATCGACGGCAAGGATGCCGACGGCCGTCAACTGCTGCTGCGCACGCATACGAGCCCGATGCAGGTGCGCTATGCGCGCATGAACAAGCCGCCCATCAAGGTGATCGTGCCGGGACGCACCTACCGAGTCGATAGCGACGCGACGCATTCGCCGATGTTCAACCAGGTCGAAGGGCTCTGGATCGAAGAGAACATCAGCTTCGCCGACCTGAAGGGCGTCTATAGCGACTTCCTTAAGAAATTCTTCGAGCGCGACGATATTCTCGTGCGCTTCCGTCCGTCGTACTTTCCGTTCACCGAGCCTTCCGCCGAAATCGACATGATGTTCGAAGAGGGCAAGAACGCCGGCAAATGGCTCGAAATTTCGGGCTCCGGACAAGTGCATCCGAATGTGATTCGCAATATGGGCCTGGACCCGGAACGCTATATCGGGTTTGCATTCGGCAGCGGTCTGGAGCGGCTCACGATGCTGCGTTACGGCGTGCAGGACCTGCGGCTGTTCTTCGAAAACGATCTGCGCTTCTTGCGCCAGTTTGCATAACGCGAGCCGAGCGCGGTGCGCACGCCGAACGCGAAGCGCGCCGCGAGCTGTGTTCCGGCGGCGTGTCAAGCATTGAGCCGGACGTGGACATAACCCATTTCGAACGTAGACATCCATGCAATTCCCTGAATCCTGGCTGAGAACCTTTGTCGACCCGCAACTGACGACGGACGAGCTGTCGCATGCGCTGACGATGGCAGGCCTCGAAGTCGAAGGTCTGCGGCCGGCTGCGCCGCCGACTTCGAAGATCGTCGTGGGCCGCGTGCTGGAAGTGGTCAAGCACCCCGATGCGGACAAGCTCAATGTGTGTCAGGTCGACGCCGGCACCGGCGCGACGCTGAACATCGTGTGCGGTGCGCCCAATGTATCGCCGGGCATCAAGGTGCCGGTCGCGCTGGTCGGCGCGCAACTGCCGCCGGCCGAAGAGGGCGGCGCGCCGTTCGCGATCAAGCTGTCGAAGCTGCGCGGCGTGGAGAGCCAGGGCATGCTGTGCTCGGCGCGGGAACTGAAGCTGTCCGAAGATCATAGCGGCCTCCTGATCCTGCCGGAAGAGACGCCGATAGGCCAGGATATCCGCGAGACGCTGAACCTCGACGACACCATCTTCGAAATCAAGCTGACGCCGAACAAGGCCGATTGCCTGTCGGTGTTCGGTGTGGCGCGCGAGACGTCGGCGATTACCGGGGCGCCGTTGAAGGCGCCCGAGTTCAAGCCGGCCGAGGCGGCGCTCGACGAGGTCTTGCCCGTGAAGATCGTCGCGCCGGATCTGTGCGGCCGCTTCTCGGGACGAGTGATTCGCGGCGTCAACGCGCGTGCGAAGACGCCGCAATGGATGGTCGAACGCCTCGAGCGCTCGGGCCAGCGCAGCATCTCGGCGCTCGTCGATATTTCGAACTACGTGATGCTCGAGCTGGGACGTCCGTCGCACGTGTTCGATCTCGACAAGATCCACGGCTCGATGGAAGTGCGCTGGGGCCGTCGCGGCGAGTCGCTGAAGCTCTTGAACGGCAACACGATCGAGCTGGACGAGACGGTTGGCGTGATCTCGGACGATCGCCACGTCGAGAGTCTTGCGGGCATCATGGGCGGCGATAGCACGGCGGTCTCGCTCGATACGACAAACATGTATCTGGAAGCGGCGTTCTGGTGGCCGGACAGCATCCGCGGCCGCGCGCGCAAGTACAACTTCTCGACCGACGCCGCCCATCGCTTCGAGCGTGGCGTCGACTACTCGACGACCGTTGAGCACATCGAGCGCATCACGCAACTGATTCTCGACATCTGTGGCGGCAAGGCCGGCCCGGTCGACGATCAGACCGTCAACGTGCCGCAGCGTACGCCGGTGAAGATGCGTGTCGCGCGTGCGAACCGCATCATCGGCGTGCAGATCGGCGCCGACGAGATCGCGCAGATCTTCACGCGCCTCGGCCTTCCGTTCGAGCGCGACGGCGATACCTTCGCAGTGACGCCGCCGCCGTATCGCTTCGATATCGAAATCGAGGAGGACTTGATCGAGGAAGTCGCGCGCATCTACGGCTTCGAGAAGATTCCGGCGCGCCCTCCGGTGGCCGCGAGCGAGATGCGCGCGACCAACGAAACGCAGCGCTCGATCCACACGATCCGTCATGAGCTCGCCGCGCGCGACTACGCGGAGACGGTGAACTTCAGCTTCGTCGATGCCGAGTGGGAGCAGGACTTCGCGGGCAACGACAATCCGGTGCGTCTGTTGAACCCGATCGCGAGCCAGCTTTCGGTGATGCGCACGACGCTGTTCGGCAGTCTCATCAACGTGCTGCGCCACAACCTGAACCGGCGCGCGGAACGTATTCGCGTGTTCGAAGCGGGGCGCGTGTTCCTGCACGATCCGTCGCTGAAAGCGGGCGAGCTGGCTGTCGAGGGCTATGCGCAGCCGAAGCGCTTCGGTGCGCTCGCCTATGGTCCGGTGGTCGAGGAGCAATGGGGCGCGGGCTCGCGCGCGGTCGATTTCTTCGACGTGAAGGGTGATATCGAGGCGCTGCTCGCGCCGCGCGTCGCACGTTTCGTCAAAGCCGAACATCCGGCGCTGCATCCGGGACGCAGCGCGCGCATCGAGCTCGATGGCCGCGCGGTGGGCTGGGTCGGCGAACTACATCCGCGTTGGATGCAGAAATACGACCTGCCGAATGCGCCGATCCTGTTCGAGATCGACGCCGATGCGCTGATCGCGCGTTCGCTGCCGGCGCCTGCCGAGGTATCGAAATTCCCGCCGGTGCGGCGCGACATCGCGGTCGTCGTGGACCAGAAGATCGAGGTTCAGGCACTGCTCGACGAGCTGCAAAAGGCGCTTTCCGAGGACGCTTGCAAGTCTGTCCAGAGGGTTGCGCTTTTCGACGAATTTCGTGCAAAATCAAATACTTCTGGTGGGCTTGGAGCCCATGAGAAAAGCCTTGCGTTCCGGGTAACCTTGCAAGATACTGCGGGTACTCTTCAGGACGAAACGGTCGATCTGGCCGTCAAAACCCTGGTGGATCGCTTGGCTCGAGTCTATGGCGCACGGTTGCGTGGATAAGCGCGGACGACTTCTTAAGGTTGCTCCTGCATTGTCCGGTATTCGTGTAACGCGCCATCAATTGATATGAACGAAATGAACTCGAGTGATTTCGAAGCCCTTCTTACGGCGCAACGTAGCGCCATGATTCGCGACATTCCGACATCACCCGCCGGCGCATCGACTGAAACGCCGACGCTCACGAAAGCCGAGCTGGCCGAGTTGCTGTTCGACAATGTCGGGCTCAACAAGCGTGAAGCGAAGGACATGGTCGAGGCGTTCTTCGAGGTGATTCGCGACGCACTGGAGAGCGGCGACAGCGTGAAGCTGTCCGGTTTCGGCAATTTTCAGTTGCGCGACAAGCCGCAGCGTCCCGGCCGCAACCCGAAGACCGGCGAGGCGATTCCGATCGCGGCGCGCCGTGTCGTGACGTTTCATGCAAGTCAAAAGTTGAAGGCGCTCGTCGAAAACGGAGCCGAAGCAGACTTCGCGCGCTGATACACGCGGCGCGTTCCCGCGCAACTCACCACGACGTTAACTGACGATGACAACGACGGTCGAAAAAGTCGTCTTGCCTCCGATTCCGGCGAAGCGCTACTTCACGATCGGTGAAGTCAGTGAACTGTGCGGCGTCAAGCCGCATGTGTTGAGGTACTGGGAGCAGGAGTTCACGCAGTTGCGTCCGGTGAAGCGGCGGGGCAATCGTCGCTATTACCAGCATCATGAAGTGCTGCTGATTCGGCGGATTCGCGAGCTGCTGTATGAGCAGGGGTTCACGATCAACGGCGCGCGCAATCGTCTCGATTCGCATGGGGCGGTGATCGATGAGCCCGCGCCGAGTGAGGAGCCGGTTGTCGCGACTGGCGCAGTGTCTTCCTCGACGTCTTCAAGCAACGAGGTCAACGTGGAGCAGTTGCGCAAGGACCTGCTGAGTGTGATCGATCTGTTGCGGCGCTAGTTGTGAGGCAATGGTTCTAATCGGTGGAAGTGTCTGTTATACTTTCATGCTTTCGGGGCGTAGCGCAGCCTGGTAGCGTACCTGCATGGGGTGCAGGTGGTCGGAGGTTCAAATCCTCTCGCCCCGACCAGGAAAATCAAGGCCTTACAAGCAATGCTTGTAAGGCCTTTTTCGTTTTTGGGCCAAGCCTCCCACACAAGACCCCCGCAACGGGCCAGTGCTGGGCAGCAACGGTTGATAAGACGGGGATGGTCTATGTCAGTCAGTGCCGCAGGAACCGCAATCACCGCTGACAGGGGCGCTGGGTTCCCTGATTGAACAGCGTAAGTCCATCGTTAGCGCCGCGCATTCGCCGCTAGTGTTCTTCGTGCTGGCGCTGTCGATCATCGAGGTTTTCTTGACATGCGCGGGCGCGTTCTTCGACCTTCCGACGCCATACAAGGTGGGCGTGTTGGGCGCGGGGATCGTGTTGTTTCTGGTGGTGTTCGTCACCGTGGCCGTGCTGTTGGTTAAAGTCCCGAGTAACGTCGTGTTTGGCGAGGAATCGCATTTGCGATATGCGGCACTCGAAAAGTTTGGCACAGGTCAGCAGGGCGTAAGCGCGGCTGGTCTCATTGAGATGCAACCAACCGCCGCGCCACAGGTGCAAGACCAACCGGCAGCACAGTTGCCGCCGCCCGATGCGCAAGGGGAGA
>Ga0070733_10003362_pt1 | contig 10996 bp, 8 predicted proteins | sample Coa_R1_9_FD_66450 | JGI IMG/M metagenome (GOLD analysis project Ga0070733, IMG submission 66450) | Surface soil microbial communities from Centralia Pennsylvania, which are recovering from an underground coalmine fire - Coalmine... | ecosystem: Environmental > Terrestrial > Soil > Unclassified ... | reverse complement strand
GCGGGCGGATTGCCTGCCACTTTTACCATGTAGGTTTTGGGCACGTGAGAGGCAGCCTTCATCAAGTGATTTGCGAAGTCGCCGTCATTCGTGAGCAGGAGCAGTCCTTCGCTTGCATAATCCAGCCGCCCAACTGGATACACGCGCGCTTTGACCCCGTGCAATAGATCCATCACGGTGGGCCGGTGTTCGGGGTCTCGCAGCGTTGTGACGTACCCCTTGGGCTTGTTCATCAGGAGATACACGTGCCGCTCAGCTCCATGCAGCAGTTTCCCGTTTACGCGAATGTGATCGCGCTCGGAATCAGCCTTGGTGCCCAGTTCGGTCACGACTTGTCCGTTCACCGACACCAGTCCGCCGCTGATCAGTTGCTCGGCTTTGCGGCGGGAAGCGATGCCGGCGGCAGCAATAATTTTCTGTAAGCGTTCAGCGGGCATAAAACTTCAAGATGTAAATCGGCATGGTTGGATGAGTTGCATTAGGCAGCCGGATCGTTCTGATTGGAAGAGTGCTTTTGCACCGTCGTCAGTTCGGAGTCCTCGTCCGGCTGGTCAAGCGAGCCTTCGAGCAACTCAGCGTTTTCGTCACTGAACGTGGTTGCCGGGCCCGGTTCGCTCGACGCATCAGCATTTCCATTCTCGACGGGTAGCAAATCGTTCTGGAACGATTCCGCGACCAGCTTTTCGAATTCCTCCATGCTTGGCAATTCGCCAACGTCCTTCAAACCGAAGCGCAGCAGAAATTCTCTTGTAGTCCGGTAAAGAATGGGACGTCCGATGACGGCCTTGCGTCCGCCGGTCGTGATCAGTTTGCGATCGAGCAAAGTAGCAATCACGCCGCCCGCGTCCACGCCACGAATTTCGCTGATTTCAGGCACTGTAACTGGCTGCTTGTACGCGATCACCGCCAAAGTTTCGAGCGCGGGAAGCGAAAGCCGGATCGGCGGCTTCAAGCTCTTGGCAAACGCGCGCACCAGATCGTGATGCTCGGGTTTGGTGGACATGCGATACCCCCCGGCAACCTGGCGGATTTCGATGCCGTGGTCGGGAGCGTAGTAATCGGCCGTCAACTCTCCAAGCGCAAGCAGCACGCGCGATTTAACCTCTGTGCCATTTGCTGCGCCCTCGGACAAAACCGATTCCTTGACCAACTCGATGAGTTGATCCAGAGTCACCGGCGTTTCCGCCGCGTAGATGATGGCTTCGAGTTTGGCTTTAAGGCTCATAGGCTCTAATAAGTGTGCCGTTCCACTGTTTCAACGTTGACACTGTCGAACGCAATTACACTCTTATACTTTACCGCCAATCGTCGCGCACGGCGGCCTGCTCCGCCATAGCCGCTTCAAATCCCACATGCTTGCGCAGAAGAATTTCACCAAACAGGCGGTCTTGCCGCAATTGAATGGCTTGCAAACGCACCATTTCGAGCAACGCCAGAAACATGCAGACCAGCGCTTGCCGCGATTCAATGTGACGCAACATCTGCTTCAAGCGGATGGGCCGGTCTTCCAGCGCCAGGCGCCGCCGCACGTACTCAATCATTTGTCCGACGCTCACCGTTTCCTCGTCGACCTGAATCATTGGCCGGTTGCGGGCGCGGTCGAGAATTTGCTGAAAGGTCTTGACCAGATCGATAACGTCCGCTGCTATTTCTGGCTCGGCGCCTTCCGCATCCTCGAAGTCCTTAAGCGCGGGATTCGACCAGACTGCATTTTCAATTTGCTGCTTCTGCATAAGCATCTGCGCCGCGGACTTGAACTTCTCATGCTCCACCAGGCGGTTGACGAGTTCGGAGCGGGGGTCGTCCTGTACCTCCGAGGCCGTGGCAGGGTCGCGCGGCAGCAGCATTTTCGATTTAATGTGAATCAGCACCGCAGCCATATAAATAAAATCGGCTGCCACATTGACATCCAACTCGCGCAGCTTTTCGACGTAGGCCAAATACTGCGCTGTGATTTTCGCAATCGGAATGTCGTAAATGTCGATGTCCTGCTTGCGAATCAGATCGAGCAATAGGTCGAGCGGACCCTCATAGACATTCCCAACGCTTACCGCGAATGGGAAATCGCTTTGATCTCGTTTCTTGCTAGGCTCCACGCCGAGCTCAGGCTGATCGACCACCGCAGCTTTCAGCGCCGACGTTCCGGACACGGGATGTGATTCGCTGGTCATAGTGTCGCTGGAGCTTTGTTCCTAACGGGGCTCAGACCCGTCCCGACGTGGGTCTAGTCCGATGCGGGTTTCTCGTACTCGAGCGACATTCCCATGGACTCCCGCACTTCGGCCATGGTGGTGCTGGCAACGGTTCGGGCTTTTGCCGAGCCAGCCTCCAGAATATCCCAAGCCAGGCGCGGATTGTCCTCATATTTCTTCCGCCGCTCTTGCATGGGATTCAAGATGTTAACTAGAGCATCGGCTGCCCAGCCCTTGCACTCGATGCAGCCAATTCCAGCCGAGCGGCAACCTTCGTTCACTTTGGCCATGGTGGTCCGATCGCTGAAAATCTTGTGCAGGTCGCCGACGGGGCAGACGTCCGGGTTCCCGGGATCAGTGCGCCGGACGCGGGCGGGATCGGTCACCATGGTCTTGAGCTTCTGCCTCACCACGGGCTCCGGATCGGTGAGCATGATGGTGTTTCCGTACGACTTGGACATTTTGCGTCCATCGGTCCCTGGCAGTTTCGCCGCTGGCGTAAGAAGCGGCTGCGGCTCGGGAAAAACAGATGCCCCATTGCACTTATAAAACCCATTGAACCGCCGAGCGATCTCGCGGGTGAGTTCGACGTGCGGCACCTGATCCTCGCCCACCGGAACAAAGTCACCTTTATAAATGAGAATGTCCGCTGCCTGCAGCACGGGATAGCCCAAGAAACCGTAGGTGCTCAAGTCTTTGTCGGCAATGTTTTCCCGCTGCTCTTTGTATGTAGGCACGCGCTCCAGCCATCCCAATGGCGTGACCATGGAGAACAGCAGATGCAATTCGGCGTGCTGCGGCACGTGCGACTGAATGAACATGGTGCAGCGCTCGGGATCGAGCCCAGCAGCCAGCCAGTCGAGCATAACTTCGATCAAGTTCTCCTTCACTCGCGACGTGTCGGCGTAGTCGGTCGTGAGTGCGTGCCAGTCCACCACACAGAAGAAGCATTCGTACTTATCCTGCATGCCCACCCAATTCTGCAAAGCGCCGACGTAGTTGCCTAAATGCAATTTGCCGGTGGGGCGCATCCCGCTAAGCACGCGTTTTCGTTGGGTCGATCCAGAAGGCATCAGACGCTCATCAAGATGGAAATATAAAAAAGCAAAACCGGTCGGATCAGCACCATCAGGAAATTGCCACCAAAAAACACCAACGCCATCAAGCCAAACATTCCAACCGTGTCGTACACCCGCCGCACGCTGTCGGAAAGGAAATGGCGCAGCACATGACTGCCATCGAGCGGTGGGATGGGGATGAGATTGAACACTGCCAGCAGCACGTTGATCACCAGCACTTGATAAAGCAGCCGGGTCACTGGCACGAGAGCAGAGTTGCTTGCCACGAAACCACCCACCGCACCCTGAACAATCGTCCGTCCGTCGGGCGCAGCTACCGCGACTCCCGCCAGTAGAATCGTGGCAATCGTCGCCACAATAAAATTGCTGACCGGGCCTGCGACCGAAGTCAAAACATCATCCAGCACGGGGTTCTTGAAGTTGCGCGGATCCACAGGCGTGGGCTTTGCCCAACCGATGACCGGTAAATGAGTCAGCATGGCGATAACGGGCAGCAACACCGTACCGAATGGATCAATGTGCTTGAGGGGATTCAGCGTGACCCGGCCCAGCATGCGCGCGGTCGGATCGCCACGGCGGTTGGCAGTCCAAGCGTGTGCCGACTCATGAACGCTAATCGCAAACAGAAACGCGATCAACTGGAACAGAATGTCAACATGTTGCAGGGTCATTAGACGTTGGAGTCGATACTAACATGGGAAGGCCGAAATTCGGCCTGAACGCGTGGTTTTGGCGGAGTACCGCTCACGCCTAGAACGCGCGCGCGCTATCGCTTCTCGAAGGCCTTGCGCAGCTCTTCCGGTGCGATAGGTTTGATTTTAATTGGCTTCGCCGGAATTCCACCGACGACGTGGAACGGCTCTACGTTCTTTGATGCCACGCTCATCGATCCCACCATACCGTGTTCACCAACCTTGACCCCGCTCAGGACTGTGGCGTGATAGGTGATCCGGGCGCGCGGCCCAATTTCGGTGCGGTGGTTGTCCACGATCATGCCATCACTGAGGTCGTGGGCATGCGAATAGACGTTGGCGTAATCGGAAACCGACGAGCCTTCATGGATGATGATTTCCCCACGGTCATCGAGCAGGACGTATTTGTGAATAGTGCAGTTGTCTTCGATCGTCAAGTTGTAGCCGAACGAAACCTCGACTCCGTGAAAAATCTTCACGTTCTTGCCGCAATGTTTGAGCACGTGGCGCGCGAGCATGGCGCGCACCCGGTGTCCCAGCCAGTGGTTCAGGCCAACGGGTGAGCGGTCGTACATCATCCAAAACCAGATCAGCGGTTTACGCTCGGCGTATTTCGCAGCATCCACATCGCCGTAAGTCTCGGGCTCGAGCGTGGCATTGCGAGGATCGAAAGAGTGCCTTAGTACTTGTTCCGCCATCGGGGTTTCGGGCTTCGGGTCAGTGTAGGGACGCCCGAGATAAAGCTCATGCAGCGCGTTGCGAACCACCTCGCTGCGGTGCTGCGGGTCGCGGTTGGTGAACTGTTCATCCAATTGATCGATCCAGGATAGGAAGGCTTTTTCGGCCGCTGGAATGGGGTTGAGTACGCGATATTCGTATCGGGGCATAGCCGCCTCGCTCAAAAATAGGGAACCTAAAACATAGCACACTGGCCAGGCATATTTTGGAATTGGATGCCCGTCAGCATTCAAGAAATGCTTTATAATTCGCGCCATTCGCGTGACTACTCTCGCTCGCAACCTTCGCACAGTTGATTACTTCGCCTTGGGCTGGGGCACGATGGTCGGCGTGGGTTGGCTGGTTGTGATGGACGACTGGCTGCTGCGAGGTGGCACACTGGGTGCGATCCTCGGCTTTGCGATTGGCGGAGCGTTGCTGCTTCCCATCGGCTACGTATACGGCCAACTGGTCACGGCAATGCCGGATGCCGCTGGCGAAGTGGCATATACGGCCAAAGTTTTCCCGCGATCCGTCAGCTTTGCCACTGGCTGGATGATGATCCTTGCGTATTTCATTGTCTGTCCCTGGGAAGCGGTGGCGGTGGGCAAGATTGCCAGCTACATCTTTCCCGCGCTGGATTCGATGGAACTTTATCGCATCGCGGGCCACGCGGTCTATCTGCCGCATTTGCTGATAGGGCTAGGACTGACCGGGTTGCTGACGCTGCTGAACTATCGCGGCATTCGGTTGAGCGCGACATTTCAAAACTGGACGGTGTTCGGAACGCTTGCTTTGTTCGTAGTTTTTGTTGGTGTCGGCGTGACTAAGGGCTCACCTCAGAATTTCCCACCGCTGTTTACGCATGGCGGATTTGTGTCCGTTATGCTGGTCCTGCAGATTGTGCCTTATTTCATGGCCGGCTTTGAATCAGTCGTGAAGGGATCGGAAGAAGCCCGCCCGGAATTTCGCGCCGGCGGATTTTTCAAGGCGATGTGGATGGCGATCATTGTAGGCATTCTGTTCTATACCATCGTGATCGGGGCGGTTGGCTACGTCGCCCCGTGGAAACAATTTACTCGGGAAAAGTTCATGACCGCGGTGGCCTTTGAACACGCCGTGGGTTCGCGCTGGATTGTGAGCGTCATCCTTTCGGCTGCGTTGCTTTCACTGTTCAAAGTGTTCAACGGAAACTTCATTGCCGCGAGCCGATTATTGTTCGCCACCGGAAGGCGTGGCCTGGTGGATTCCCGCCTTGGGCATATTCATGCTCACAATCAGACGCCCTCGACTGCCGTGCTCTGCGTCGGCGCAGCCACGGGTGCATGCATGTTCGTCGGCGACGCAGCCTTAGTGCCGATTTCCGAAGTTGGCTCGGTGGCTTGCGCTGTTGGATGGCTGGCCGCCTGTGCCGCCTACTACCGGATGGCGGCAGCACGACGCGAGCGCATGATTGCGCTCGTCGGAGTGGTCGTCAGCCTGTGTATGATTCTGATGAAGATCGTCCCAATGATCCCGGGGCATTTCACGCTATACGAATGGCTAGCCCTGATAATCTGGATTGCCGCCGGCATAGGATTAAGGCGGCCCAAGCAAGTATCCTAGACTTTCGAACTCAGTGAGCACCTTACTCCGAGAAAAGAGCGACAAAATGAGAGTGATTGGAAACTGTCCAACCTCGATGTCCGCCCTTGTCATAATTCTGCTGCTTGCCGCATCTTTGTGCATAGCGCAGAACCAGCAAGGACAGCCCTTCGACCTGATCATCACCAACGGCCACATCGTTGATGGCACTGGATCGCCCTGGTACTCCGGCGATCTTGGAATTCGCGGTGGCAAAATCGCAGCCATCGGCAACCTTGCCGATTCGCCGCGGCAGCGCACCATTGATGCTCAAGGAAAAGTGGTTGCTCCAGGATTCATCGATATGCTCGGCCAATCGGACTTGACGATCCTGGTCGATCCCCGCCTGCCTTCGAAGGTTTATCAGGGCATCACGACAGAAATCACCGGCGAAGGTGGATCAGTAGCTCCGCTGAATGACGCGATGATTCAGTCCGACCAAACTGCATTCGATCACTATCACATCACTCCCGACTGGCGGACCTTTCAACAATATTTTTTGAGGCTCGAAAAGCAAGGTATCGGAATCAACTTCGCCAGCTACGTGGGTGCGACCACAGTGCGCCGCATGGTGCTGGGAGACGATGACAAACAGCCCACCGCCGATCAACTCGAACAGATGAAAGAACTGGTGCGCCAGGCGATGCGGGACGGCGCCATCGGTGTTTCCACCGCATTGCAATATGCGCCAGCTCCCTACGCCAAAACCGAAGAGTTGATAGCTTTGGCAGCCGAGGCTTCGAAATACGGCGGTATCTACGCCACCCACATGCGCAGCGAGAGCGATGCTGTACTGGCCGCTATTGACGAGGCGTTGCGCATCGGCAAAGAGGCGCACATTCCGGTCGAGATTTGGCACATAAAAGTTGCAGGCAAGGAAAACTGGGGACGCATGCCCGAGGTGATCGCCAAGATCAATGCGGCGCGCACGCAGGGAATCGACGTCAGCGCCAATACTTACGCTTACACCGCGTGGTTCAACTCAATGTCGGCGTTCGTGCCGCCGTGGGCCCACGATGGTGGCGATGACAAACTGGTCGAGCGCTTGAAAGACCCGGCGATGCGCGCCCGCATCCGCAAAGATCTAGTAACTCCGTCGACCGCATGGGACAACGAATGGCAGGAGGTTCCCGGCCCTGAGTCGATCTTAATCAGCGTAGTGCAGAACCCGAAGCTTCTGCCGATGCAAGGAAAGACGCTGGCCGAGGTCGCGAAAACCTGGAACAAAGATCCCATGGATGCGCTATTTGACCTCTTGATCGAAGATCGCGCCTATACCTACGTCGCAGTATTCGGAATGTCAGAGCCCGATGTTGCGCTCGCGTTGCAGCAGCCGTGGGTTTCCATCGACAACGACTCGCAGGGCACATCGCCCGAGGGTGTGCTCGGCAAGGAGCATCCACATCCGCGAGCCTACGGGACGTTTCCACGCATCCTGCGTAAATATGTGCGGGAAGAAAAAAAGCTTACGCTGGAGGACGCGATGCGTAAGTTTTCCGCGTTGCCTGCCCAGCGAATGCGTCTTACTGACCGCGGCGTGCTCAAGGCCGGCATGTGGGCAGACGTTGTAGTCTTCGACCCCGCGACGGTCCAGGACTTGGCAACGTTTGACAATCCCAATCAGTTATCGCAGGGGATGGAATATGTGTTGGTGAACGGCGTCCCGGTAATTGATCAGGGGAAGATGACAGGTGCAAGGCCGGGGAAGGTGCTGCGCGGCCCGGGCTATGGGCAGTGATACCGAAGTAGTCTATGAACGAAAGAGAGCCCGCGATAAACTCACGGTTTCAACGCAGCTCGGGTTTCTGGAGTCGAAACCAGCGCTACATGCGGCTCCGTGAGCGTGCCGGTGATGTTGAAGCCCGGGGTTCCGTCGCGCATCAACTTCAGATTCAGAATGCGGCTGAGAGTTGCTGTGCCGCTCAGTTGATAGCTTCCTGCCGTGGCTTCCAACTTGCCTTCCTGAATCTCGAAATTGCCATCGCGCAAGGAAAGGTGAGCTGTTAGGCGACGCATCTGCAACGGTCCTGATCCTTCGCTAAGCGAAACGTGCCGGAGCGCGGCGTCCCAGGCCTCAACCTGTATCGTGCTGGAAGCGGACGCCAATAGCTCACCCGCGTTCCGCCCGGACGCGCTCATCCGATAACTCACTGTCGCCAAACCCGTGATCCAGCCATCGTTCATGCTCTGCGCAAGTTGATCGAGCGCGATCCGCTCCACCCGGCCACTACCGCTGTATTCCGGGGGCTTGGCTGTGAAATCGGCCTGCCACGCGCCGACGTGCTTACCGCCCAGAACGTCGCCGCGCAGATCGGATATTCGCAGCTTGCCCTCATGTAATTCGATATTGGCCGAAACTCGATTGCCCACAAGTTTCCCGACCACTAGCCTGCCTGTCGCAATTTTGCCTACAGCGTGCAGTGAAAGAAAGTAGGGAACTCCGGTCACCGGCGAAGATAGAAATCGGTACCAGGGTTCGGTGCGAACTCGGGGATGTACCAGTTCATTCAACCGGTCCGTAGAAATTTCGTCAGCCTGCAGATCGAAACGAACCGGGCATAGCGTGGGCACCGCGCATTGCCGGGGAAGGATCAGGGAACCTCGCCACGAAGTGTCAGCGATTGAGGCGGTAAGGTTCTGCACGTTGACCTGCTCAGGGGTAAGCAGGAGATTCGCGGAAGAAATTTGTAGCGGCTCGCTCAGCCCGCGTACTTCCGCACGAAGCGAGCGGAGTTGAGCTTTTCCCATCGCTCGTGGTGCCGCGAATCCCTCCCAGGCTCCGGCAATTTGCAAATCCGTTTTTGCTACGCCATCGGCAGCTGGCTGCGGCACAGGAATTCCGGCCGTCCTCGCCACCTGCAATAGACGCTGCACCTGCGCTTCACCTTGGACTGAAAAGCTGTAGCCCGAGCGTGAAGCCCAGCCTCGCACCGTGATGGGCACAGGTCGGCCTAAGGCCAAACTAAATGGACCAATATCAACATGAGTTTCCGCAGGAGACAGAACACTGGCCGACAAATGCGCATGAGGTTTCGCGCTCGCGATTGCAGATACTATGAAGGGAATTCGGCCCACCACCAAGTCGGTGTTGTTGAGTTTCGATCCGATCTGAACCCCGGAGGTTTCTCCGTCGCCTTCCCAGATCGCAACATTCGACCCTGCAGGGACTCCGCGCCGCAGTTTCAGATTTGCATTCAACCGGCCGGCGGCCACCAGATCAACGGGCATTCCTTGCTTGGCGTGGCGTACGAATGCGATCAGTGATGCGATGGGAATATTATCTGTCGTCACGGCGAGGTCGTAGCCGCGAGATGAAAAGGGACCGTCGATTCTGCCCTTGACGACGATCGCACCTTCGCCGATAGGAGCATTACAACTGACCTCCGATAGCGCGTGGTCGAGTGAGCTGTAACGGGCACTACATTGCGCGGCAAGCCGCAGAGCGTCGCCACCAAGAATGTCATAGCGGCGGAAATCTTGCACCGTGGCTGCCGTTGTCACAGCAAGACTCACTGGCGTCCCCACTAGCGTAGTGGAAAGGTTCAAGGCTCCTCGCCAACCCCTGTCGCGCCCATAAGCGAGCTTGGTTGCCTGCCCGAGTTGCGCTCGGTCCCACTGCACGCGGAACTGCAGAGGCGTTTCGCGCAGAGTCGCCGCTCGTTGCCACGATCCACTGACGCTCACCAGGCCAGTGTCACTCAGATTGAAATCGGTCCGCACCGGCTGAGCTTTCAGCCGCATGCCCCATGCATTTTCCGCATCCTGCCACAAAGCGAAGTCCGCTTCGGTCAGCGCGTACGGTTTTTTCTCCGACCCGAATTTGAAATTGATGCGTCCGCGGTCGGCTTCGATGTACGGAAAACCCGGACGCTTTTCGGTTTTCGCCTTGCTGGTGGGGGCGACCGGAATTTTTGCGGCCCGCTCGATCAGGTTCTCAAGATTCCAATGTCCTTCAGCATTACGAGCCAGGTTGAGGCTGGGCTCGGTCAGATCCAGCCGCGCGATCTCAAGTCTTCCGCGCAGCAGTGAAATCAGGCGCAGCGATGCCGTTACTTCCTGCGCTCGAAGCATGGGCTCCGCGCCGAAGGCGGGATCGTCGTGAACCACGAAGTTTTCGAGATCGAACCCTGGCTTGGGAAAAAACCGCAGACGCACTTCCGCAACATCCACTTGGCGTCCCAAGGCGAGACTTATGGAATTGACAATCCGAGTGCGCAGCTGATTCGCTCCCGGGCGTACAAGAAACAGCGCAAGTAGGACACCCACAACCAGCGCGACAATTCCTCGCCACGATCGCCAAAAGCGCGCCCGCATAGAGCTGGATCGCCGACCTTTCACCGCACTATCCTGAGCGTGCGCCGCCAGCGAGTTTCATCGAAAAAGTGCAGAACGACGTGCGCCATAAATCCGACGCGCTGACTTACTTCCCGCTCCAGATACTGCCCAGCTGGCGTCTCAAAGGACCAGTAAATAAACATGGGCCGCCCAATCACGTTTCCCCGTGGAATGAATCCCCAATACCGGCTGTCGAGGCTGACGTCGCGGTTGTCTCCCATGCCGAAATAACTGTTCGCGGGAACGACCACATCATCTCCCTGAATGTGCTGCGGCAGAAGCATCTGCCACTCCGGGGTCACGCTATTGAAGTCGCTCGGCGGTACCGCGGGAAAGTTGTCGCGGTAAGGGATGTAGC
>Ga0070733_10003360_pt1 | contig 10996 bp, 8 predicted proteins | sample Coa_R1_9_FD_66450 | JGI IMG/M metagenome (GOLD analysis project Ga0070733, IMG submission 66450) | Surface soil microbial communities from Centralia Pennsylvania, which are recovering from an underground coalmine fire - Coalmine... | ecosystem: Environmental > Terrestrial > Soil > Unclassified ... | reverse complement strand
CGGATCGGAGTTCAATATGGCATCGAAGATCAGCGCAGTGGTTTCACCATGGAAGGGCAACGCTCCCGTTGCCATTTCGTACAGAACTGTACCGAACGGTTGGCGGGAATTGTGACGCTGTTGGGGGCGGGAAACTCTGAAAGCGTTACGTCAACCAAAATCAGGTATCGGTAGTGATCCTGGCGCTTTTTGAATTGAAGTCGTAAACATTCGTCATGTCGCCAATGTCGATTGATGAGATTCGAGCTGCAGTCGAATCATCCATCTCGTGCAGGGAGTCCGATACTCGGACTGCGCGGGAAGAGGCTCATCGACTGGACCGATCTCCTCGAATTCAGCCGGCCACCCCAATGGACTTGAACGCTTGCTATCAGCGGTCAATAAAGGACGTGCTCAAGCGTGCGGGCACGTTCTCCTCACTCGCAAAATATCGAAGGCTCATTTTCTGCGCTATGCAGGAAGATACATTCGGCGGCCACCGATCGCTAACCCGCAAATCAGGAATGTGCCTCTGAGCACCGAACGCATAAAATAGGGCTAGCCGGATGGATAGAAGCAGCGGTGATGAAAAATGGGGTTCCGATTTGAGTTCGATCCGCTGAAGCGAATCCTGTTGATGCGATTAGAGGGATGTCTAACTCTTGCGGACGCTCGGTGGATGTTTACTTCGTCCCGAAAGCTCCGTTGGGCGAAGTGCCAACAATCCTGATCGCCCCTGTCAATTTTGCCAGTTTGGGACACACCAAACACCTCCTATTCTTATTGTTCCAGGCCCATGTGAGACCGCCATATGGTTACTAGTCAGTGCGAAAAGTGGAGCGGCCTCTACACCTTCAGGGATCAGCACAGCTGTAAAGCAGGATAAGAAGGATCTCGCGCGGGGAGATACCGGAATGTCAAAGGTTAGACCAATCATCGGGACCGATGGACTTCCGCTCCCGGTCCTCCCGCCGGAACGTGACCCGCGCGTTTGGGCGCGCCTGGTACGGGTGATGTTCTACACACCCGGTTTTTTGGCACTACTGCTGCTCAAGGCGGGAGAACCTACCAGTTTCGGCATCACGGTAGAGCTGTTGATGCTTTCCAGTACGGCGGCCATTGTCGGCGGGTTGTACATCGGCACCCAATCATCGGATGCGGGGGCCGATCGTTCGTCAAAGGTTGGCACTTGGAGCGGCGCGCTGGTGCTGGAGCTACTCGCTATGGTTCCTCTATTGTGTGCGATGCCCGCGCTATTCCATGAACTGGCGCACAGCAGGTTGCTGCACGCCGTCGAACCCGGCGCTGTCGACGTCACCCTAGGTGCATCTGAGCTGCTGCCAGCCGTGGCGATTCTGCCGTTCTTGCTTTATCAACTCGCCGGTTTCGGCACCATGCACTTCGTTGTGCCGAAGGTCGTGAATTGGGCCATCAACATTGGTGCTTTCTGCCTGATCATGGCCGCCTATGTAGCCAACCGCGAGGGCGCGTATGCCATAGAGAGGAGGTTGACCGTGTTTTTGGTTGTTGCCATGGCAACCATGGTGGTCTACGGCGTGGTGAAACTGAGGCATATGCAGGCGACCTACGACGCGCATTGCCCGCCGAAGCCTCCGAAGTAGCCGTTCTAAAGCGTGCCGTGCCGAGGGGCTGTCGGTTTCAAATCCTGGATTCAATCCTGGCCCAGGTAGCGCATGGCAAGGGCCCATCGTACTGTTGCCCTCCTCTTCAATCTGAGCGTTTTTTCAGCGCAACCAACGCTATCGCCGAGGAGGCTTGGATTGGATATCTCAGTGGAGAATCGGTCAGGCGGCGACGGCAGCGGCAAACTGGAGAATTTCCTGATAGATCTTCGATCACTCACTAACGTGGCCTTGAATTGAACGATGCTTGCTCTGGAGCAAGCATCGAGCTGTCCTTCAGCAACGACCGAGTCTCTGTGTTTGTGTCATCCTCCGTGAGTCCTAACGTTCTTCGGGGTTCTGGTTTCTAAGCAAAAGCAAGATGTTCTTGCGCGGGGCACGGGTCCGTATTCTCTTGGGTTAGATGATTTCGAACCCTCCCGGCAGTTTTAGCGCCTCGACTTTGCGTTCCAGCGCTCCGGACAAACTACGCTCTGGGGGAAAAGGCCGTGGCTCATAGTAGTGCGTTACCTAATGTTTCCCGAGTGGTCCGAGTACTGGTCGTTAATAACAGCAGGATGAATGGCGAGATTTTGACCACTGCATTGAAACGGGACGAGCGACTTCAGGTGTTGAATGCAGTATCAGATGTGCGGGTTGTCGGCACAGCGGTTGCCGAAGAAAAGCCCTCAGTCGTGCTTGTCAGTATTGATATCGATGGGAATCGGTGCAAGGGACTTGAGGTGGTGCGCGAAATTAACGGGCGGCACTCCGAAGCGCGCGTGGTCATGCTGCTGGACTCGTCCGAACGCAGCCAAGTGGTCGAGGCCTTCCGGGCCGGAGCGCATGGAGTGTTCTCGCGCGGGGAGTCGTTAAAGTCTCTAGTGAAGTGCATCTTTTGCATCAGTCAAGGCCAAGTATGGGCCAGCAGTAGAGAGTTGTGCTTTCTCCTGGAAGCGTTGGGTAAAGCATTGCCTCCACGATTGACGGATGCGGGTGGCGAGAAGCTGCTCTCTCGCCGGGAGCAAGAAGTTGTGCAAGGTGTTGTCGACGGCCTGTCGAACCGCGTAATCGCGCAGCGACTCGGCCTCACTGAGCATACGATAAAGAATTATCTATTCCGCATCTTCGACAAGTTGGGTGTTTCCAAGCGCATCGAGTTGGTGCGTTATGCGTACTGCTTGGGCAACGTTGACGATGTCCTTTTACCCGTTAATGCGAGTGGTCAAAAGGCTCCAGCGCTAATCGCAGCCCAAGTAGTTTAGCTAAGTGAATTGAACCAATTTGCTGAGGAGGCTTCCGGTCACACCTCACTTCCCCCAAGCCGGACTTCGGGACAACGTCGCCGGAGTCCGCATCAACGTAACTTCCAAGCCCGTCACTCGGGAACAACCCCGGCAATTGAGTCCCCCCGAACAAGTCGAAAAAGCGGTTACGATCTTTTGCCACTCGACCTATCGAACCCTAGCTAATGGGCCATCGGGCCCTATGGCTGGATTATGTCGTTCGCATTTCTCCTTTCCGGCGCAAGCTTGTGCTCTCAAGGAAGGAGTGCCCGAGGTTGTCTTTGCGGAGATAGGCCCTAGATATTTTCTCACCCGCTGAGTTTGGCTCTTTCAGCAAGCTTGGCGAGAACTTCATCGCAGATTCGAGTGAGCACAGGCACCAAACGGGTAGGTGCTAGGTGCTTAGGAACGAAGGCATCGACTACTTTCAATACGTGGTCTGGGACCTCCTCGTCGCTGGAAACCATGACGATCGGCGTGTTTGGCTTGAGGCGCTTTATTTCTATTGCGATCTCATGCCCATCGACTTCAGGCATATGGTAGTCGACGATCACGGCTGCGACTTTGCTGCCTGCGACAATTTGTAACCCTTGTTGGGCGGATGCGGCGGCAAGCACGGTGTATCCCTTTTCAAGAAGCGATCTTTGGTATCCCACACCGTCATCATCGGCGATGCAAAGAATTGTTTCAGTTGCTGAATGATCGGACATAACCCTCCCATGGAAAACTACCGAGTCAAGATCGCCCGTTCAAAACACCACGACAGGAGGTTTGCCACAAGGAGGACCGTCAACCGTCTCCTGGGTTGACATCGTGACCAAACCGTTGCTGGCCAGAGCCTTACCACGAAGGACGCCACCGTTCAGCGTGATACTTGTAAGCGCCAGGATCTTGCCAACGAAAGTGCTACCGGTACCAATCGTAGCCGAGGAACCGACCTGCCAGTAGACGTTGCATCCCCTCAAACCTTTCCTCCAGGGCAGCGGCGGTTGCCCTAGGACTATCGCCACTGTGGAATTGGTGGCGGTCGTCAAAGTACTGCCGATCTGGAAAATCCACTGCGAATCGGGATTCCCCTGGGCGTCCAAGGTGAGGGTGCCGGTCAGCCCGGCGGAAGAGGAAAAGCAGTAGACTCCGGGGCCGAGCGTCATTCCGCCCAGATCCTGGCCGGTAAGGTCGGTACCACACGGCGCGCCCGCCGCTTCATTGTATGCCACCGTCAGGTCCGCCTGTGCCTCCGGCCCATTGGGGCTGCACGTAAGAAACAAGAGACCCTTCACTTGAGATTGCGTGAGCCCAGTTACAGCGCAAGTCGGGAAACTGCCTGCATCCCCGATTATGTAAGTTTCTGCACTAACATTAGTTATGCCGGAGCCGCCCATCAAGGCGGCTTGGTCGGCCGTTCCAAGATTGACATTAGTCTGCGCAAAAGCGCACATTCCCATTAACGACATCACAACCAAAGAGATCGGGAGTACTTTCATGTTTTGCTTCCTTCCATTCTGTTCTTGGCTATCACCTGACAGACTCTATCAAAGGCATTGTTCAGCGGTCTGTTCAATATGGACCATTTTCCAACACAGCAGTGAACCTGAGAGCCGCGCTTGATTTCAGCCACCTTCCGAAGCGTGGCAGAAGCTACGCAATTGGGTTCGCGGGTACTAACCACTCTGTGTGGTGTGAGCAATTTTGAACAATTTTGAGAACAAGAAATGAGTTGGTCTTTCTGGAAAGGCTCTTGTCAGAGTTGGAAAGCAGGCCAGACTTGTGGCACTTGGCGATTGAGATCAGGAAGCGGATTGATAAGATTCGTCAAAAGATTCGCGCCATTCAGGAAAAGACTGGCAGGCAGTCGCTCATAGTCGGGGCAGACGGAACGAATGGCGTATCATAAACACCCCAATTTTAGTGGCAAGTCATGACTGTCGTTAACAGGCAGTAGCGCTCATTGAGAATTGCACGATGGTCAATGAGTGTAACCGGGATTTATCGACAGTTACGAAATCTCGATGCGGTAATGCCGTGTGCCCCACCACTGTCTACCCGTCGTTTCCGACCCTCTTTGAAGAGGTCTGGCAAAGTACAAGCAGTAGCACGAGATAGCAAAAGGAAGATTTGGTAGCGCTACCGGGAATCGAACCCGGGTTTGAAGATTGAGAATCTTCCGTCCTAACCCCTAGACGATAGCGCCATCCGGGCAGAACGTGATTATAACAAAGCAGCCGCAACGCCACCCCGCCGCGTTTCACGCTAACCGCAGCCTGCTCTCGCTTATCTGTTTCTCTTCTACTTCCTGGTAACGCTTGCGCACGATGGGGCGCAACAGCGAAAACAGGAACGAGAACAGGCCGCCGATAAACAACAGCGGATACCAAATCCCGTACGGTTGCCGTTGATAAACGGCATAAAAGCCGAGAGTCAGGTTCACCAGACCCACCCACTTCATGAACGTAAATGCGCCAAGGACGAAGTTCCGGCTTTTCCCCCTGGGAGCCACCACCGCTGTCATTGCCCCCAAGGCTGCTCCTGACAAGCCCAGCAGTCCTCCACCCAGGCCGCCGTACCATAGCCCGAAGCGCATCGGATCAAACCATGGTTCCATCATGAGATAGCCTCCGCCATAACAAGCCGCCAGGTGGTATACGCAGTTGCTGACAAAAAAGATTCCAGACTGGGCTTGACAAAGCGCCTCGCCAGTAGCACTATTCGAAAGGCGAATAAAAAGCGAATAATACCGCTTTGCCTCGGGGCTGGCCCTGCCCTGATGTTCCCTGAAATCTGAGGTCTCCTATGTCGTCTTTTCCGCTTTTTCCCACGGAGGCGGTGCGCCGTCCTGTGGCCTCGGTTGCCTCGAACTCGCCAGTACGGGTTCTCGACCGCCTGGCGGCATTGCCCAAGCTGGCGGAGGTTATGCCGGCTTCACGGCTCACGGTGCAGCCTGTGCCGGAGATGGTCCCGAGCGGTGTGCGCGAGGTGGATTCGCTCACCGGCGGGCTGCCGCGGGGCTGTTTGACCGAAGTCTGTGGGTCGGTCTCTTCCGGCCGCACCAGTCTGCTATTAGCAGTGTTGGCGGCCGCAACCCAGCGCCGGGAAGCTTGCGCCCTGGTGGATGTAAACGATGCGTTCGATCCCGTATCAGCCGCAATGGCAGCAGTAAATTTTGAAAGCCTGCTGTGGGTGCGATGCGAAACAAGTCCACCACAGAGACGCAGAGACACAGAGAAAACCAATCCGAAGCATGAGCGCCTTTATCACCGTCGAATGGAGACTCCGGTCGAACAGGCGCTGCGCGTCACCGACCTGCTCCTGCAAAGTGGTGGCTTCGGACTGGTGGTTCTTGACCTGGGTGACGTGCCACTGAAAATTGCTCGCCGCATTCCGCTCACTTCCTGGTTCCGCTTTCAACGGGCCATAGAGCACACCCCCACTGTGCTGTTCGTGATCACGCAATCGCCTTGTGCTCAGACCTGCGCTGCGTTGCTGCTTAAGCTTTCAGCTGTCAGCTTTCAGCAGGCAGCTCAAACCCCTTCACATGCCGCACTTCTGAATGATTTAAGAATCGAAACTGAAATTCTGCGTTCGCGGATGCTGCGCAAACCGGCGCAATCCGCCACTGCCGCTTTCTCCACCAAAACTGTACGCGCGGGATGAAGGTTCTCAATGACTCAATGATCCAATCTCTCCACGAATCAACTTTTTTATGCCTTTTGCCTGCATCTTCGTGCCGGATTTTCCCGTGGAAGCGCTTCTGCGCACCGAGCCCCGCTTGCGGTCGCAACTTCTGGCTGTGCTCGAAGGAAAACCTCCGCTGCAAAAGGTTTTTGCGGTAAGCGAAAACGCCCGTCGCGCCGGCGTTGCCCCCGGAATGACCAAGCTGCAGATTGAAGACTGCGCCGGACTGGCATTTCGTAACCGATCTCCACTTCAGGAAACCGCTGCGCACGCTGCCCTGCTCGATTGTGCGCAGTCATTTTCTCCGCGTGTGGAAGATACCGCGCTTGACACCATTGTTCTCGACCTTCTTGGCATGGATTTGCTTTTCGGTCCGTTACCGAAAATTGCCCGCAACCTCGCCGGCCGTGCTTCCGATCTTGGACTCACCGCAAATGTCGCCGTAGCCGCCAATCCCGACACCGCTGAACTCGCAGCCCGCGGATTCCGCGGTTTAACCGTAATTCCGGAAGGAAAGGAATCTGAACGGCTGGGGAATTTGCCCGTGGAAATTTTGCCGGCTGAAGATCAGGAATCCAAACCACTTTTGGAAACGCTCTACCGCTGGGGAATTCGCGATCTGCGCGATTTGGCGGCACTGCCGGAGGTGGCTTTGAGTGAGCGTCTGGGCCAGCGGGGAGTGTATTTGCAAAAGCTGGCGCGAGGTGAGGTTTCTCGCACGCTGGTTCCGGTCGACCCGCCGCTTGTGTTTGAGGAAGCCATCGAACTGGACTATCCGCTGACGCTGCTGGAGCCACTGGCTTTTTTATTGGCACGATTGCTGGATCAACTCTGTGCGCGTCTGGCGTCACGCGCCCTCGCTACCCAGGAATTGCGGCTGGAGATGAAACTGGCTGACGGATACTGGGAAGAAGAAACTCAAACTGGCTGTGTGGGGACGGGCGCCCTCACCCGTCCAGGCCGGGCGCAAGCTCGCCACCGCTTCCGCCGCACCCTGCGCCTGCCGCTTCCTCTGCTCGACTCCAAAACCTTCCTCAAACTTCTGCAACTTGATTTGAAGGCTCACCCGCCCGGCGCTCCCATCGTCAAGATTCGCCTGGCCGCGGAGCCAACACGTCCGCGTCCAGGGCAAGGCGGGCTCTTTCTCCCACCATCACCCGAACCGGAAAAACTCGAACTCACGCTGGCACGAATTGCCGGCATCGTCGGAGAAGACAAAATAGGCTCGCTCGAAATATTGGATACATATCGCCCCGGAGGATTCCGCATGCAGCATTTTGCGCCCGATAATTCTTTGTTACAGAAGCACAGAGCCACAGAGAACAAGTCGCATCGTTCAGATCGAACACCCATGAATTCCTCTGTGTCTCAGTGTCTCGGTGGCGAGTTGACTGATTGTTCTGACGATCTGGTCACTGCGCTGCGCATTTTCCGTCCCCCGGCCGCAGTCACCGTCACTTTGTGCGAGGGCAGACCAATTTTTATTTCCTGCCTTAAACGGAAAGAAACTCGCGGCGAGATCCTCTGGGCAGCAGGCCCCTGGCGTTCTTCAGGAGACTGGTGGGAGCAGGAAGGCTGGGCCCGCGATGAATGGGACATTGCGGTGCAGGAAGAAACCAGCATTGGGTTATATCGCCTGGTCCGCGACCTGCTGGGCGGGCAATGGTTGCTGGAGGGAAGCTATGACTGACCACGGATTGCACGGATCAACACGGAGAAATCCTTAAATTTACGAAACAATGAATTCGATTTTGATTGTGTAAACCTGCGGCTGCTTTTCTAGCCAATGTACATCGAACTTCACTCCCGCTCTGCTTTCAGTTTTCTTGAAGGCGCTTCCCTGCCCGAAACTCTGATTGCCACCTGCGCCAATCTGAATATGCCGGCCATGGCGTTGCTCGACCGCGACGGTGTGTACGGCTCGCCGCGTTTTCACATGGCTGCGAAGAAGATAGGACTAAAGGCGCATATTGGGGGAGAACTTACGTGCGAATATTTTTTACCACAGAGACACAGAGGCACAGAGAAAAACATATTAATTAGCAACGAATCCGCACGGATTAACGCGGCTCAGCTAAATAAGAAAAAAACCTCTGTGCCGAGCGTAGTCGAAGGGCGCCTCTGTGGTGGGTTCAGACTTCCCCTTCTCGTCTCTTCCCGTCCCGGTTATCAGAATCTCTGCCGCTTAATCACCAGAATGAAGCTGCGCTGCGCCAAGGGCGAAGGCGCGGTGCTTGAAGAAGAATTGCAAGAACATGCGGAAGGACTAATTTGTCTCACTGGCGACTACGATGGCCCACTGGCCCTGGCTCTGAAAAATGGGGGGATAGATGCCGCACGCAACTCCGTCGCACGCCTGACGGATATCTTTGGCCGCAACAATGTTTACATCGAACTCCAGCGTCATTTTCATCGTGAGCAGGAAGCCCACAATCGTGTCGCCATAGAAATCGCCCGCTCGCTCCGGCTTCCTCTACTTGCGACGAATGGCGTCTGCTATGCCACACCTCGCGATCGCGAACTATGCGATGTTTTCACCGCTCTTCGAAACCATCGCACTCTGGCAACTGCGGGACGTTTGCTGGCACGCAATTCCGAACGCTATCTGAAATCGCCGCAGGAGATGCAGGCGCTTTTCGCCGATCTGCCCGAGGCCATCGCCAACACTGCTCAACTTTCTTCCCGTCTCGAATTCACCTTCAAGGATCTGGGATACGAGTTTCCCAAATATCCCGTGCCCGAAGGCGAAACCATGAATTCATTTCTGGAGAAGCGCGCCTGGGAGGGTTTCCATGAACGTTATGAGCGCGCTTCCGCAGACCTGCAAAACCGCGCCCGCCGCCAGATTGAACGCGAATTGAAACTGATCGAGAAGCTCGCCCTCGCTGGCTACTTTCTCATCGTCTGGGACCTGGTCCGCTTCTGCCATGACGAAAATATCCTGGTGCAAGGGCGCGGCTCGGCCGCCAACAGCGCTGTCTGTTATTCGCTGGGAATCACCGCGGTGGACGCCGTCGGCATGGAACTGCTCTTCGAACGTTTTCTTTCCGAAGAACGCGGTGAGTGGCCTGATATTGATCTCGATCTTCCCAGCGGCGACCAGCGCGAGCGCGTCATTCAATACTTATACAAACGTTACGGCGAGCGCGGCGCGGCCATGACCGCCAACGTCATTACTTATCGCAGCCGGATGGCGGGGCGCGAAATGGGCAAGGCACTCGGCTTTGATCCCGAAACTCTGGAAAAAGTTTCCGCCGCGGTTTCCACCTGGGAATACCGCGATCAGCATGACGCTCTCGACCACCGCTTCCGTGACGCCGGCCTCGACCTGAATCATCCCCGGCTGCGTAAATACTTCGAGCTGTGTGTCGCAGCGCAGGATTTACCTCGTCACCTCGGCCAGCATTCTGGCGGCATGGTGATTTGCCAGGGCCAGCTTGATTCCGTAGTTCCGCTCGAACCGGCCTCGATGCCCGGCCGCGTAGTGGTGCAGTGGGACAAGGAAGACTGCGCCGATCTCGGCATCATTAAAGTTGATCTGCTCGGCCTGGGAATGATGGCCGCACTGGAAGATTCTATCCAGCTTATTCGCAGGCATCATCATGAAGAGGTCAGCCTCGCACACCTGCCCGCCGACGACCCCACGGTTTATTCCACGCTGCAGAAAGCGGACACCATTGGCTTGTTCCAGATCGAGAGCCGGGCGCAGATGTCGTGCCTGCCCCGCCTGCGACCGCAGCGCTTTTACGACATTGTCGTGCAAGTCGCGATCATTCGTCCCGGCCCCATCGTCGGCCAGATGGTGAATCCTTATTTACAGCGCCGCCAGGGTCGCGAGGCCGTCACTTATCCGCACCCGTCACTCGAACCCGTGCTGGCGCGCACTCTGGGCGTGCCGCTTTTCCAGGAACAGTTGTTGCGTATTGCTATGGTGGCCGCCAACTTCAGCGGAGGCGAAGCTGAAGAACTGCGCCGGGCCATGGGCTTCAAACGCTCCCAGGCGCGCATGAAAGAAATTGAAGCCAAACTGCGCGCAGGCATGACCCGGAACGGCATCTCGCAGGAGGCCCAGGAACAAATCATCCTCTCGATTACTTCATTCGCTCTTTACGGATTTCCCGAGTCCCACGCCGCCAGCTTCGCGCTGATTGCCTACGCCAGCGCTTATTTGAAATGCCATTACCTGGCCGCGTTCACCGCGGCCCTGCTCAACAATCAACCCATGGGGTTTTACCGTCCCGCAACACTAGTAAAAGACGCCCAGCGTCACGGATTGAAAGTCCTGCCGATTGATGTGATGAGATCGGAGTGGCAGTGCACGCTGGAGGCAAACCCGGTCGTTGGCCAAACAACTGGAAACCAGAAACTAGAAACTGGAAACTCGTCCGTCGCCCTTCGTCTCGGCCTGCGCTACGCCCGCGGATTGCGCGAAGAAGC
>Ga0070733_10003359_pt1 | contig 10998 bp, 10 predicted proteins | sample Coa_R1_9_FD_66450 | JGI IMG/M metagenome (GOLD analysis project Ga0070733, IMG submission 66450) | Surface soil microbial communities from Centralia Pennsylvania, which are recovering from an underground coalmine fire - Coalmine... | ecosystem: Environmental > Terrestrial > Soil > Unclassified ... | reverse complement strand
AGGCGGCACCGAGGCAGAGCCGGTTACCGCCGCCGAACGGCAGCCAGAGGGCCGGGTCGGGTGGCTGGGCGGCGAAGCGGTCCGGGTCGAACACCAGCGGCCGGGGATAATGCCCGGCGTCCTTCTGCACCAGGATGATCGCCGGGTTGACCATCGTTCCGGCCGGCAGCAGGTGCCCGCCGACCGCAGCCGGCCGGGACAGCCTGCGGTTGACGTCGGTGACCACCGGGCGGACGCGCAGCGTCTCGGCGACGACCGCATCCAGGTACCCGTCATCGCCGTCGCGGGCGGCCCGCTGCGCTGCTCAACCAGGCCATGATGGACGCCTTCACCGAGTACACCGAAAAGCTTCTCGCCATGGTTCAGGAGCCCGTGGAGGCGGGCGACCCGCTCGGGCGGCTGCGGCAGGCCTGGGGTGCCATGGTGGAGATGTTCGCGTCCATGCGGCCGCTGCTGGTGGCGTTCGTCGAGGCGATGACCCAGGCGGAGCACAGCCAGGAGCTGCGCGCCCAGCTGAGCCTGGGTTATGAGCGGCTGAGGAACACTATCGCCGAAACGCTTATCGCCATGGCACCCGAGCTGCCGCAGGATCAGGCGCGGGACGTGGCTTCCTTCCTGATCGCGGTGAACGACGGCCTCATGGTCCAGTGGCTGCTCGACCCGGAACGGTCCCTCGATGGGGAGCGTGCATTCGACGCAGCGAAGATGATCTTCGGGGCGTAATTGGCACCCGCCAGCCTTCCAGAGCTGGTGATTTCTTACCTGAGACCAGGTTCTGCCAGGGACGATGACCAATGGCACGATCAACACAGGTGCATTGTGACAAATTGCTCATTTATCTCGGGATGAGGTCATTATTAAACCGGTGTTAATCTGATCCGAAGCGGGTTTCCGCCAGGGACGCCGGCCTTGGCGTGGGCAGGATGATCTTCGGAGTCGAGATCGCGGCTGTTGCTGCTGTTGCCCCTGGCCATGGGCATGCCCCCGCTACGCTTCAGGAGAAGAGCTCGCCGGACGAGGTTGCGGCCTCCGGCCCGCGGCGAGGTCTGGCGGAGGAGGGCCTGCGTGGCGACGGGACGTTGCCGGGAGTTCGTGATCGAGGATGGCGGGGGCATGCTGGCCCGCCGCATCGCCACGGCGCTGGAGCCGCGCTACAGCATTGCGCAGGAGACGCGCCGGCGTGAGCGGCAGGTCTGGCTGGACACCTTCGACTGGCGGCTGCATTCCGCCGGGCTCGTGCTGCGGCAGCTCAGCACGGGGAGCGGGCGCGGTGGGCATTCCATGGGGGTGACCGGCAGCCGGCCCTCGGCCGAGCTGGTGCTGACCACGGATGCCGGTGAGCAGGTCGCCTCGGCCCCACTGGGGTCGCCCCGCTGGCCCGCCCTGCTCGACGCCATCCCGGCGGGGGCGCTGCGGGACCGGCTGGATCCGGTGGCCGGAGTGCGCGCGCTGCTGCCACTGGCCCGGGCGGAGGGCACGATGACCCTGTTCCGGGTGCTGGACGGTGAGCACAAGACCGTTGCGCGGCTCCGGCTCGAGGTCGCCTCGCTCGCACAGCCCGTGGGCGGGACACTGCCGGCCAGGCTGGTGCTGACGCCGGTGCGCGGCTACCAGCCCGATACGGACAGGGCGGCCCGGCTGCTGGCCGCCGCAGACGGGCTGGTGCCGGGCTCGCGCTCGGTGTTCCAGGCGGTGCTGGCCAACACCGGCCGCCAGCCGGGCGACTACCGGGACAAGGTGGCCGTGACGCTGCCCGCGCCGGCGCCGGCCAGGGCCGCCGTAGCCGGCGTTCTGCTCGGGCTGGCAGACACGATCGAGGCCAACGTCGGCTACGTGATTCGCGATGTCGACATCGAGTTCCTGCACGATCTGCGGGTCGCGGTGCGCCGCACCAGATCCGCGCTCAAGCTGGCCGGGGACGAGCTTCCCCGCGACCTGGCCGCCCGGTTCGCCCCCGAGTTCAAATGGCTGGGCGATCTCACCACCCCCACCCGCGATCTCGACGTCAACCTGGCGGGCTTCGGTGACCTGGCCGGACGGCTGCGGGCCGCCGCACCGGCGGACCTCGAACCGCTGCGGGTGCAGCTCGCGCAGCGGCGGGTGACCGAACGCAGGAAGCTGCTGCGCGGGCTGCGCTCGGCCCGGTTCGCCGAGCTGATGACCGCCTGGCGCGCCGCGCTGGACGACGCCGCGGCGGCCCGGCCACGGCGGGGACGCCACCAGGGACCCGACGCCGGCACTGTGGCCGCCGACCGGATCGGCCGGGCTTACCGGCGGGTGGTCAAGCGCGGAGCGGCGATCAGTGCCGCCGGGACGGCCGGCGGGCCGCCCGCCGAGGACATGCACAGCTTGCGCAAACGGTGCAAGGAGCTGCGCTACCTGCTGGAGTTCTTCGGCTCGCTCTACGAGCCGGCCGCGCTGCGGCGCGCGGTGAAGGACCTAAAGGGCCTGCAGGACTGCCTGGGAGAGTTCCAGGATGCCCAGGTGCAGCGCGATGAGATCAGGGAATTCGCCACCCAGATGCTGACCCAGCGGGCCACGCAAGGTACCAGACGGCATCACCGGCCCGCGCCGCCGGGCCCCGGTGAGCTGGCGGCCGCGCCGCGCAGGTGGCAGCCTGCGCCGGCGGGGCCGGGAGCCGGTGAGCTGGCGGCCACGTTGCTCGCCATGGGCGAGCTCACCGCCCGGCTCGATGCCCAGCAGCGCCGCGCCCGCGCCGAGGTGGCCGGCCGCTTCGGCGAATTCGCCGGTGCGGGTGTCCTGCGCACACTCGGCATCGGCGGCCGGGCGGCGATGTCATGAAGATCTTCGCGACGTACAACATCAAGGGTGGCGTCGGGAAGACCTCGGCCGCGGTCAACCTCGCCTACCTCGCCGGAGAGGCCGGCTACCGGACCCTGCTGTGGGATCTCGACCCGCAGGCGGCCGCGTCCTACGTGTTCCGGGTGCGGCCGCGGGTGAAGGGCGGCGCGAAGGGCCTGATCCGCGGGGCCAGGCCACTCGGCGATGCGATCAAGGGCACCGACTTCGACCTGCTGGACCTGCTGCCCGCCGACTTCACCTACCGGAACATGGACCTGGCACTGGACAAGGCCAAGAAGCCGGCCCGGCAACTGTCCCGCCTGCTCGGCCCGCTGGCCGGCGAATACGACATCGTCTTTCTCGACTGCCCGCCCAGCATCTCGCTGGTGTCGGAGAACATCCTGCACGCGGTGCACACGCTGCTGGTCCCGATCATCCCGACCACGCTGTCCGAGCGCACGTTCGACCAGCTCACCGGCTTCATCGACAGCCTGAACGGGAGCCGGCCCGAAGTCCTGGCGTTCTTCTCCATGGTGGACCGGCGCAAGCGGCTGCACCGCGACATCACCGAACGGCTGCCGGCCTCGCGTCCCGGCATCGCCTCGGCCACCATTCCGGCGATGACGCTGGTGGAGCAGATGGCCGTGCGCCGGGCACCGGTGCCGGCCTTCGCCCCGCGCAGCGCGGCGGCGCAACGCTACCGGGAGCTGTGGGCCGAGCTCCGCACCCGGTCCGGCACGGCCGATCCGGCCACGCCAGGCTAGCCGCAGCCGCGTAGGCTCCTGCTGACGAACCGGGCCCACGGATGACATGGGCGGCGATGACTGACTTCGCTGAACTGCGCGAGCGGCTGGTGGGTGAGCTGCGTGACAGCAATGCGCTGCACGACGGCCGGGTTGCCGCCGCCATGCTGGCCGTGCCGCGCCATGTGTTCCTGCCTGATGCCGAGCCGGAGCAGGCATACCGGGACGAGGCGGTGGTCACCAAGTCAGACGCCCATGGCCGCGCGATCAGCTCGTCCTCCCAGCCCGCCATCATGACGATCATGCTCGAACAGCTCGGCGTGGAGCCAGGTCACCGGGTGCTGGAGGTGGGGGCGGGGACCGGCTACAACGCCGCGCTGCTCGCGCATCTGGCCGGGCCCTCCGGCAGCGTGACCACGGTAGATGTGGACGACGACATCGTCAGCGCCGCCCGCGAGCACCTGGCGGCCAGCGGATACGGCCGGGTCAGCGTCGTGCACGGCGACGGCGGGCTCGGCTGGCCGCCGGATGCGCCCTACGACCGGATCATCGCGACCGTGGGCGCCTGGGACATCCTCCCGGCCTGGCTGGACCAGCTCAAACCGGGCGGCCGGCTGGTGCTGCCCCTGGCGATCCGGGCCGCGATGCAGTACTCCATCGCCTTCGAGCGGGTGGCCGGCCACCTGGAAAGCCGGTCGCTGCGGCCATGCGGATTCATGCGGCTGCGCGGCGCGTTCGCGGGCCCGGAGACCGTCATGGCGATCGGCGAAGGGGGGAACCTGTTCGCGGAGTTCGGTCCCCGGCCGCCGGACGCCGAAGATCTGGAGGCGCTGCTCAATCAGCCCGGCGAGCGCCTGGACAGCGGAATCACGATCACGCTCGGCGAACTGTGGAGCGGCCTCGGCCTGTGGCTGGCCGGCCACGAATCTGGTCTCGGGCGGCTGTCCGGGCTGGGCGTGATGTCGCTGCCGGGCCCTGCGTCATCCGTCGTCGTCAGCGGCCGGATGGGCGCGGTGATGCTGGTGAGCGCGGACGGCTGCGCCATCGCGACCCGGCCGGACGACCCCGGCAAGGCCAAGAACGAAGGCGAAAACGAAGACGAGGAGGCAGCCGGGCCGGCCGCTGCCGCGAGACTCACGGCCCGGTTGCGGCAGCCCTTCGAACTGGCCGCCTGGCCGTTCGGGCCCGGCGGAGCCGAACTGGCCGCCCGCCTGGTCCAGCACGCCCAGGACTGGCAGGCCGCAGGCCGCCCCTCCCCCGGCGACCTCAGCATCAGCGCCTACCCGGCCGCGGCACCCGGGACCGTGGAACCAGGCGGAACAGGTGGGACCGCTGAACCTGACGAGCAGTGGCACGCGGTGATCGACAAGCAGTACATCCGGCTCACGCTCTCCTGGCGGAACGGTACTGGCACCACCGGGGAAACATCAGCCTGCGAGTAGCGGCCGGCTAACCAGGCGGCGGCAAGCCACGGGCGAGCACCGCCAGGACGTTGTCCAGCACGTCGTCGGGGACCTGGCCGCCTGCTGTCCAGTCGGCCCAGCGCATTCCGATGAAGTTGCCGATGCCGGTGTACATGTAGGCGATGACCTCGGGGTCGTAGTCCGTGTCCACCTGGCCGGCGAGCTGGGCGTGGCGCACCCCGCGGGCGTAGCCCCGGGCCAGGCGTTCGTAGTATTCGCGGAACAGGCCGGGATTGACGAACTCGGATTCCCGCACGATGCGGTCCATCCACGGGCGCTTGGACAGCATCTCGAAGAACGCGCGGAACGCCGCCCGTTCCCGCTCTCGCTGGTCGGCTGCCTGCTCGATGGCCCGGCGCATCGCCGCCCGCAGATCGGCGTTGATCCGGCGGACCACGGCGGCGAAGATCTCCGCCTTGGACCGGAAGTGCGCGTAGAAGCTGCCGGTCGCGATTCCGGCCCGCGCACAGATCTCGGCCACCGTGGTCTGCCGGTAGCTGCGCTCACCGAACAACTCTTCCGCCGCCGCAAGCAGGCGCTCGGCGGGCGGGAGCGGGCCGCCCTGTGGCCGTTCCGCGCGGCCGTCTGGTTCGGCCCAGGATCCCGGCCGCCCGCTGGGCTCCGCTGCCACAACCCGCTCCCTGCTCGCCGTGCCGATGAGTTCTGAGTCAGTGTTACTGACAGAAGTTCAGGCGAGGCTCCGTCATCCGCGGTCAGTGCGATGGTATGCCGCTGGCCGGGGCCGCCTGCTCGCCGCCGGTGTAGGGCGTGATCGCGCCGGAGGCCGAGGCGTCGGTGGTCAGCACCGGGCCCTGCTGGACGACTACCCCCTTGTTGATGACGCCGATGTAGGCGCCGGTCATGCCGCCGTGATCGGTCGAACTGTAGTCGTACGGCGCCACCGACGGCCCTTGCGGCAGGCCGCCGTTGATCGCGCTGACCAGGTCCGCCCGGGACGGGTTGCGCCCGGCCTTGAACATCGCCTGCACGAACGTGTAGGCGACCGCCTCGCCGTAGAGCACGTTGCCGTCAAACGGCGCCTTGGCGTCATAGGTGTCGTGGACCTTCTTGAACAGGGCGATCCAGCTGTTGCCCGTGTCGCCGAGCGAGGGCAGGTAGCCGTCGGTGATGATGCCCTGGCTGAGCGCGTTGCCGTTCACCGTGGCGCCGCCCTGCTTGGCGAAGGCCTGCAGCAGCCCGGCCAGCGTGATCGGGTCGGCGCCCACATCGCTGACCACCAGCGTCGGGGCGAAGCTGAGCTTGAGGCTGTAGAGCTTCAGCAGCGCGGTGAACGCCGGGATCGAGAACGACACGACCACCTGGGCGCCGGCCGCCTTCAGCGCGGCCACCTGCGGGCCGATGTTGATGTTGGTCGGGACGTAGCTCTGCCTGCTGACCACCTGCGAGCCGGGGATCTCGTCGTCCAGGCCCTTGACCCCGTCCAGGCCGAACTCGTCGTTCTGGTAGAAGTAGCCGATCTTCTTCCCGGCGAAATGCTGCTTGACGTACTGACCGAGGATCTTGCCCTCGCGGATGTAGTCGAGCTGCCAGCCGAACGTCTGTGGTTCGGTGGACGGGCTGTCCCAGCAGTCACAGCCGGACGCGACGAACACGTCGGGGATCTTCTCGGAGTTCAGGAACTTCACCACGGCCAGGTGGGTGGGCGTGCCGAGCCCGTTGAAGATGGCGAAGACATTGTTCTGCAGCACGAGCTGGCGGACCACGGACACGGTCTTGGACGGGTCGTAGCCGTCGTCGAGGTACTTGTAGACGATCTTGCGTCCGTACACGCCGCCATGGGCGTTGACATACTGGAAGTAGGCGTTCGCCGCGGGAGCGATCTCGCTATAGCCAGGCGCGGCGGGGCCGGTGAGCGGCTGGTGGCTGCCGATCAGGATCTGGCTCTTGGTGATGCCGGGGGCAGACGCGGTGAGTGCCGATGACTTCGGCCCGTTGCCCGAGCCGCTGGAGCCGCACGCGGCGGCCACCAGGGCGAGCGTTGCCGCCGCGGCGGTAAAACAGGCCGGGCGCAGCCTGGATGAGGAGTTCATTGAGTACCTTCTTCCGGGTGTTCGTTCGCCGGCGCCTGCCGGCGGAACGCGTTGAGTGAGCCATCCGCGTCGGGGGGGCCGCCCGGCCGCACCATCCGGCGCAGGGCGCCGGGCGAGCCGCCCGCACCGGGGTGCGCGCCCGGCCGCGCCGTCCGGCGCACGGCGCTGAGCGAGCCGCTCGCGGCGGGGAGGGCGGGACCGAGCAGGCGGCGCACGCCGCCCTGGATGCCGTTGGGGAAGACGAGCATGACGGCGATAAGGACGACGCCGTAGGCCGCCACCGGGATGTTCGCGGCGACCGAGCTGGGCAGGCCGTGACTGGTCGCCACGTCGGTGATGTAGGTGGGCACCAGGACGATCACCAGGCTTCCCCACACGGCCCCTGGAAGGGTGCCCAGACCGCCGAGCACCGCCGCGGTGAGCAGGGCGATGGACAGGGTGATCGTGAAGGAGCCGGGCGAGACGAGCGTGGTAATGACGCCGAGCAGGGCGCCGGCCAGCCCGGCGCAGGCCGCGCTGATCACGAAGGCGAGCACCCGCAGCGCGGCCACGTTGAGGCCGGCCAGCGCGGCCGCGGTCTCGTCGTCGCGGATCGCCCGCCAGCTACGGCCGATCCGGCTGTGCGCGAGATTGGCCAGCAGGACCAGGGTGATCAGCGCGGCAGCGGTCGCCACCCAGGCCTGCCACCGGGTGAGCGGGAAGGTGGGGCCGAGGAAGGCGGGGGTGGTGATGCTGACGCCCAGCCCCTGATCGCCACCGAACACCCCTGGGTACTGGAAGGCCAGCGCCGGCAGGGCGACCGCCAGCATGAGCGTCACGCCTGCCAGGTACGGACCCCGCAGCCTGGCCGCCGCCACGCCGACGACCAGGCCGGCCAGGGCCGTGCCCGCGGCGCTCGCCGCGAGCACCGCTTCCAGCGGCCAGGACAGGTGCATCAGCAGCAGCGCCGCGCAGTAGGCGCCGATGGCCATGAACGCGCCGTGCCCGATGGAGATCTGCCCGGACAGGCCGATCAGCACCGACAGGCCGGCCACCGCGACCACGTAGACCGCGACCTGCGCCATCTGGTAGTCGCGGAACGCGCCCAGCTCGACCGAGAGCAGGGCCGCGGCCAGGGCCACCAGGATGGCCGCGGCCAGGTGCCGGAGCATGGTCATGGTCACACCTGCCTGGAACTGGCAGAGCCGAGCAGGCCGGACGGCCGGACCATCAGGATCAGGACCAGCGCGGCCATGCCGAACACCGGCACCAGGGCGGACCCCAGGTAGCCGCCCGCGTAGTTGAGCGCGACGCCGAGGGTGAGCCCGCCCACGACCGCGCCGAGCGGGCTGTCCAGGCCACCGATCACCGCGGCGGTGAACCCCAGCACGAAGATCGAGTCCATGCTGTCCGGGTAGAGGAAGGTGGACGGCGACACGAGCACGCCGGCCAGCGCGCCGATCAGGCCGGCCAGCGCCCAGCCGAGGGTGAGCACCCGGCCGATCCGGATGCCGAGCAGCCTGGCCACCCGGGGGCCGAACGCGGTCGCCCGCAGCCGCAGGCCGACCTGGGTATAGCGGAACATCGCGGCCAGGGCCAGCGCGGCGGCGAGCACCGCGGCGGCCACGAACACGTCGTTGCGGGACACGCCGAGCGCGGTGCTGCCGATCCGCAGCCCGGTGACCGAGAAGGCCGCGGGGAAGGACCGGTACTGGCCGCCGTAGATGATCCCGGCCAGCCCTTCGAGCAGGATCAGCAGGCCGATGGTCACGATCACGGCGTTCATCGGCGGTTTGCCCTCGGCGGGCCGGACGGCCAGCTCGCAGACGGCGCCGAGAACCAGGCCCGCGGCGAGGGCGACGGCGAACCCGGCCCAGTAGTTTCCGGTGTGGTTGATGACGATCAGCGCGATGTAGGTGGTGAACATCGCCATGCCGCCCTGGGCGTAGTTGAGGATCCGGGTACCCCGCCAGATCAGCACGAGGGACAGCCCGATCGCGGCGTAGATCATGCCGAAGCTGATGCCGCCGAGGGTGAACTCCAGGAACTCCTGCATCCGCGCCCCCTACAAGCCGAGGTAGTGGTTGAGCAGACCGGTGTCGGCCGCGAGGTCGGCGGCCTGCGCCGTGACGGCCACCTTGCCGAGGTTCAGCACGACGCCGCGGTCGGCGATGGCCAGCGCGGCGCGGGCGTTCTGCTCCACCAGGAGGATGGTCAGCCCGGTGGAATCCCTGAGCCCGGCCACCAGCGCCATCACCTGACTGATGACAATGGGGGCCAGGCCGAGCGAGGGTTCGTCCAGCAGCAGCACCCGGGGCGCGGCGAGCAGCGCCCTGGCGATCACGAGCATCTGCCGCTCGCCGCCGGACAGCGTGGCGGCCGGCTTGCGCCGCCGCGACGCCAGCACGGGGAACTGCTGGTAGGCCTGTTCCAGCGCGGCAGCTCGCACGGCCCGGCCGGCCCGGATCAGCGCGCCGAGCCGCAGGTTCTCCTCGACGGTCAGCTCGGTGATCACGCCCTGGCCCTCCGGCACGTGCGCCACCCCGGCCCTGGCCATGTCCTCGGGTTTGCGGCGCGTGACATCCACGCCGTCCAGCAGCACGCTGCCGCCGCGCACCTTGATGAGCCCGCTGATCGCCCGCAGCAACGTGGTCTTGCCCGCCCCGTTCGCGCCGAGCACGGCCGTCACCGTGCCCTGGGCGGCCGAGATCGAGACCCCGCCCAGCGCGACGGCCTCGCCGTAACCGGCCACGAGGTCCTGCACGGCCAGCACGGGCACGCCGTCCGCCAGGCCGCCGCCGCCGGTGCCGGGCGCCGGGCCGCCGCCGGTGCCCGCCGGTGAGCCAGCGTCACCCGCGGGCAGGTGGCCACCGTTCCCGCCTGCGTCAGCCATCGCCCGCCGCCCCCAGGTAGGCGGTGGTGACGGCCGGGTCGGTCAGCACCACGGACGGCGGGCCGGTGGCGATCACCTTGCCGAAGTCGAGCACCACGATCGTGTCGCAGGCCACCATCATCAGGTCGATGCGATGCTCGACCAGAACCACACAGGTGTCGGTGGCGATGCGGCGGATAAGCTCGCCGATCCCGGTGAGCTCTTCCTCCGGCAGCCCGCTGGCCGGTTCGTCGAGCAGCAGCAGGCGCGGCCCGGCCGCCAGCGCCCGGGCGAACGCGACCCGCTTGCGCAGGCCGTAGGCGAGTTCGCCGGGCATCCGGTCCGCCACGTCACCGGCGCCCACCCGGTCCAGCGCGGCCCGGGCCCGCTCCCGCAGCCTGCGCTCGTCCCGGTCCGACCGGGGCAGGCCGAACAGCGCGGTCCAGAACCCGGCGCGGGCATGGCATTGGGCGCCGACCATGACGTTCTCCAGCACGGTCAGCCCGCCGAACAGGCCCAGGCCCTGCAGCGTCCGGGCGATCCCGAGGCCGGCCAGCCGGTGCGGGCGCAGCCGGAACAGGTCGTGGCCGTCGAAGCTCAGCTGCCCGGCCTCGGGCCGGACGAAGCCGCAGACCGCGTTCAGCAGGGTCGTCTTGCCCGCACCGTTCGGCCCGATGATGCCGGTCACCTGGCGCGGCGCGGCAGTGAACGAGACGCCGTCGAGCGCGGTAAGCCCACCGAACCGGACCGTCACATCCCGGACCATGAGCCCCCCGGCCTGGCCATCCCCCGTTCCGGCCTGCACGGCCGCACCGCCAGACTGCCCAGGCACGGCCCCGGCCTGCCTGGCCCCGGCGTCGGTGTGCCCGGCCGTGGCCGCGCGCGGTTGCTCCTGCGGCGGTTCGGCGGGCACGCTGGATGAACTCTCGTTCATAGGCCTGACCCTTGTGCAGGCTGGCACGATGCCAGACGTATGAATAGTCATTCATGCACTGTTGCGGGCGGCGCGCAAGATCTGGCGCCGCCGTGAGCGGCGATTCGTGGCCGAACTGATATGCAGCGCGCCGATCCCCGTGCTGGCGATCCCC
>Ga0070733_10003358_pt1 | contig 11001 bp, 4 predicted proteins | sample Coa_R1_9_FD_66450 | JGI IMG/M metagenome (GOLD analysis project Ga0070733, IMG submission 66450) | Surface soil microbial communities from Centralia Pennsylvania, which are recovering from an underground coalmine fire - Coalmine... | ecosystem: Environmental > Terrestrial > Soil > Unclassified ... | reverse complement strand
GACAACGGCGCCATCGCGGTAGTGGTAGGCGCGGGGGGTGTCATCTATACGGAAGCGAGCACTGCGTTTCGTGCACATAGCCAAAATCTCACCGCCAGAGTGTCTAACATCTCCGATGGCAGCTATTTCGAGGACGTGATCTGGGCCCACAACCTGTTTGTGGCTGTCAGCACCGGTGGCGACATCGACACCAGTCCAGACGGGATCAGTTGGACGCTCCGCACATCCGGCACGACGGATGGGTTGTGGAGCATAGCTTGGACCGGATCACAGTTCGCGGTCGCTTCCGACAGCTTTAACGGCGACAATGTGCGTATCCTGACCAGTCCCGATGGCGTTACTTGGACATCGCAGCCATTCAACGTCGGGATCGGCACATCGGTCTATGGCATGCGCTGGAACGGCAAGGAGCTCATCGCTTCTGGATCGAGTGCCAATGGTGAATTCATCGGGACGAGTACGAATGGCCTCACCTGGACCATCAAGGATGGGACACTGACCAACGTCGGCGGTACCGATAGTTTTAACGATGCCGATACCAACGGTAATCAATTCGTTGCCGCCGGTGACTCGGGAGTTTACACCAGCAGCGACGGTACGAATTGGACTCTCCAGACGGGCTATTTTATCGAGGGAATCCAGCGCATCGTGCAACACGATGCGCGCTTGGTCGGCGTGGGATACGCAGGTGAGATCATGTACTCGACGGATCCGGCACCCGTCGCAATAAGCGGGTCGCTATCCGTGGTGGAGAACGTCAAGAAGGCGGGCAGAGTTTACAGCAGCGATGCCTACGGCCTGGCGCGTACCTACAGCATCGTCACGAAACCCGCGCATGGTACGGTGACTTTGACGGCTTCCACCGGCGTCTTCACATACACGCCCAGCAAGAACTACACGGGAACAGACAAATTCACCTTCCGTGTGAGCGACGGGACGCAAGTTTCAAAGGCCGCGACGGAATCCATTAAGGTCGTTCTATAGCGCTTAGGCATACATACCTTGACTGTTAGGGTGCCCCGTCCTACAGGACGGGGCACTCTATTTCCAAATCTGACTCTCTGAGGGAGGAGATGGCGGCAGTGTGCCAGGAATCGTGCCCGATTGTAGGTGTAATTGCCTGGCACTCGATACAGAACTGACCGTAGTTAGACTGACCGGAATACCTCTTCGGTATATTTTGGTTGCCATTCAGTCCGATAGCTTTGCCAAAGTCTGGATGCCACCCGGCGGACGTCCATGCAAGAGGAGATTAACCCTATGTCTCGAATCTTTTTATTGGCCAATTTCTTTTGACATCCCCATTTCCCGATAACATAATGTAACCCGGGATCAGGGACAAACGAAAATATCACGGGAGAAAAAGGGATTTTTTTCACATCTATCGCGCCCCGCCCTATGTGGGCTACGCGGGGCCCTTCTCAATACCACTCGCACAACTGCGTCACTCCGGCGACTTTCCGCCGTGCGTGATTGAGTTTCGATTATCTGTGTATTCAAGGATCACACGGGTTCAACCGAGGGAGTAAACCAATGGTTTCCAAGAGGATCGTTTCCGCTTCGAGTTTCTTTGTCGTCGCCATGTTGTTCACCGCGGCGTCCTATGCGGCGTCTTTTCCGGTCTTCACTGTCGTGAAAACCGGCGTGGTGTCTTCGCTTGACGGCACTACAGTCGCCAACATGACATGCGCGTTCGCGGTACCCAACAAGTACTTGATGGTGTCCGATCAAGGAGACTTGGCGAGCACTGACGGAGCCACCTGGCCCTCGCAGGCGGATGGATCTTCGCCGGATTTTCCGCCGAACCTCATGCAAGGCAATAAGCTCACTTGTGGAGCGTGGGCGAACAGCAAGTTTGCCGCCTTGAGCAACGATACCGAGGTACATTTCTCGTCCAATGCCTCCTCCTGGACGGTCGTCGACGTGTCGGGGATGATCGCCAATGTAAGCTTCAGTCCGGGTGCCATCGTGTGGACGGGCAGCAAATACCTTATCGCAGGCGTCGCATTCGGCTCCTCAACCGCGCAGGTGGAGATCATCACCAGCACCACTGGCTCCTCCTGGTCCAAAGTCTCCACCACCGGGCTCCTCACCAGCGCCGAGGCAGGCACGACCTCACTCGCCGTGCGCGGCCTTTGGGTGCAGAACGGCGTCGAATACATGATGACCGACGCCGCCGGCGCGACCAAGACCCTCTACGTGTCAACAAATGGATCCACTTGGTCTGTGGCGAGCGGCGTGGCCACGACAGTAGTGGATGCCGGTCCGGTCGGAAGCAGCCAATTCTTCGTGCTCACCGGCACGAACGGCAGCGGCTATATCACGAGCGATGGATCGACCTGGACTTCTGTCACGCCCTCTAACATCACGAGTGGCTTTGTAGCCTACGGGTTCTCGTCGGCGCAAGGCGTAGATGTCCTGGTCGGGGACGACGGTTCCGGCAATGGCGCTGCTTATACCAGCTCGGATGCCACAAATTGGAGTGCCGTGTCCTTCGGAACGACGCCCGGGACGCTGTATACGGTGACAAGCGATGGGTGCCATATCCTCGCGGGTGGTGCCGGCGGCGATATCGTCTACGTGAACGGTTCATTGCCGTTGGCCACGGGGACGCTCTCGGCAAAGCCTGATTCGGGCACAAAAGGCACGCTCCAGAGCGAGCCCTGCCCCGTAAGCTATGCGGTCGTCAGCCAGCCTGCGCACGGGACGGTTTCTATCGCCGATGCCACGAAGGACGCTTATACCTATACGCCCACTGCCGGCTATTTAGGCTCTGATTCCTTCACCTATACCGTCACGGATACCCAGAGCGGGCTGCAGTCGTCGGCCGCGACTGTGAACGTGACCGTCAGTGACGTGGCGGCAACGACCAAGAACGGTTCCTTTGTCACGACCGTGAGTCACGCCATAACCGGCGCGCTCGGCGTCACGCGGGCCTACATCGGACAGACGCTGAAGTTCCTGCTCGTGACGAAGCCAAGCCATGGGACGGTCTCCATCACGAATACTGCCACAGGGGCATTCAAGTACACCCCGAATGGCGGATATGTGGGCAGCGACAGCTTCACCTTCAAGACAGTGGATGGCTTCACGCTCGTCTCCAACACGTCCAAGGAAAGCATCAGTGTCAAGGACGTCGCGGCGACGGCGCACAACGGCAGTGTGAGTACCGTGAAGAACGTTTCTGTCTCCGGAGCGCTGCCTGTGACCCGTTACTATTCGGGTCAGGTGTTGACGTTTATCGTCGTCAGGAAACCTGCGCACGGTACGGTGACGATTCTCAACAGCTGGACTGGAACCTTCAAATACGCGCCGGCCGCCAATTACACCGGTAGCGACAGCTTCACGTTCGAGGTGAGGGACAGCCACGGACTGGTGTCTAACGTCGCGACGGAGAGTGTCTCGATTAAGCTTTGAGCGAGATTGGGTGCGCTCACGGCGACTCTCAAAGTGTTCGGCCACGGCGTGAGTCGGGGACGTAGGTTAAGCCTAAGTCATTGATAATTTGGTCGGGGTGACAGGGCTCGGCGCACCGCGCCGAGCGGGCGGGCAGGGAGTCCGCCCTGGGTTTTCAGATTTGGCAGGATAGCCAAATCTGAAAATGAACCTCCGGCCCCTACAGATAAATTAGGTGCCGCAGGTAGCTAAAAGTACCTTGTGTTCAAACTATCGGGAAACTAGGTGAATTGGTCGGGGTGACAGGATTTGAACCTGCGGCCCCTACGTCCCGAACGTAGTGCTCTACCAGGCTGAGCTACACCCCGAAAGCAGGCCGCGTACTATACGGCAAGCCCCTAAGCCTTTCAATCCATAGGGGTCTTACACCATTCGTCTGTTTGTTTACACTGTCCATATTCCATAAGAAGACGGCCCCTCCATTCCGTCTGCCGCAGGCGCACGCGCGATGAGCCCGACTGAAAGCAGTTGGCAGTCTGACAACCCCGCGGTCTACCGCTGGCGGCCCCTGTCGGCCATGGGCGTGTTCGGCGACTACCCCGGATTCGTGCTCGCCTTCGTGTGGATCGCACTCACCGCCCTCTGTGTGTGGTGGCCGCTGGCGGACAATGGGCTCCTGCCGCGGGGCCCCGGGTTCACCTGGAACCGGCTCGACGTGCACATCGGCGGCACCGCCGAGGTGCTGGGCCTCTACCTGCCCTGGACCGTGAGCGTCTGCCTCGTCATGTGGCTGGGGTTCGAGTGGGCCGCGGTCCCGGCCTATCTCGCGACGCTTTTCAGCACGCTCTACAAGGGGATGCCGGGGGATCTCGCGGTGGTGAACGCACTGCATAACCCCATGGCCATCGCCGTGTATTTCATCTTCTACAGCAGCTACTCGGGCGATTACACCCTGCGGAGCTGGCGCTCCTGGATCTGGTTCATCCTCGCGTCCTTCACGGCGGCGATGGTGAGCTCTGTCGGCGCGTTCATCTCGCAGTTCACCGGGACGCCGCTCTACGGCGCCGAGGACCTGATCGGCGCCTGGCTCGGCTGGTGGCCCAACGCCTTCGCGCTCTCGATCCTGACCAGCGCGCCGCTGATCCTCTTGTTCTCGCCGGCGGTGGAGCGCCTGAAGCGGCGCCACTTCGGCCGCCACGTGAGCCACGTCTATTCGCAGCGGGAGGTGGTGCTCGCCACCAGCATGTTCGCGCTGTTGCTGGTGTTGTTCCTGCTGGTGGACGACAAATGGATGCAGCGGCGCCTGGACGCGCTGCTGCAGCAGCCGATGCCGGAGCTGGCGCGCAAAGGCATCGATTTCCAGTTCCACTCGCAGAGCATCGTGCTGTGGATATTCGCGCTGTTGCTCGCCGCCATCTCCCTGGGCGGAGTGTTCTTCACCAGCCGCTGGGTGCAACGGCTGCGCCTGCGCTACATCAGCGAGACGCGCGAGGCCCGCGACGCGCTGCGCCGCAGCGAGGGGAACTTCCGCAACTTCTTCGAGAACAGCCCGGTGCCGATGCTGCTCTACGACCGCGAAAGCGGTGATTTCGTGGACGTGAACGTGGCGGCGCTGGCCACCTACGGCTACACCCGCAGCGAATTCCTGGAGATGAGCATCTTCGACATCCGGCCGCCGGAGGACGTGCCCAAGCTCAAGGAGTATTTCAAGGAATTGGGGCGCGGTGCCACGGTGGAGTACCACGCGGCGGGCGAGTGGCGCCACCTGACCAAGGACGGGGTGGTGCTGCACGTGGAGGTCCGAGTGAGCGCGCTGGTGATGGACAACCGCGCCCTGTTCCTGGCGGCGGTGCACGACATATCGCCCCGCAAGACGGCCCAGGCGGCCATCGAGCGGCGCGCGCGGGAGCTGCAGCAGCTCGCCGCGTCCTCGCTGGAGATCGCCGGGGTGCAGACGGTGGAGCAGGTGCTCCAGGTCACGGCCGATCGCGCGCGGGAGCTTTCGGGAGCGAACGCGGCCATCGCCCGCATCGTGCCCGCGCAGGCGCGCGCCTCCCTGTCCGACAAGTACGCGGCCTGGAGGGCTCCCGGCCTGCTGCCCGACACCGATGACGTATGGAAGGTCCTGACCCGCAAGCGTTATGCCCTGCGCTTGGACGCCAACGAGGTGCGCGCGCACCCGGATTACCTGCGCTTCGCGTCCCGCCACGGCTCTCCGGGGCCTATCGGCGCCGTCGTGGCGGTCCCGCTCAGCCGCAGCGACTCGGAACTCATGGGCGCGCTGATCGTGGCGGACAAGGGCGGCGCGGACTTCGACGCCGAGGACGAGTCCATCCTGGTGCAGCTCGGCCAGGTGGCCTCGGCGGCCATCGAGAGCGTGAAGCTCAAGGAAGCCCTGCAACAGCACATGCAGGAACTGGAGGAGCGGGTCAAGGAACGCACCGCGGAGCTGGACACGAGCAACAAGGAGCTGGACGCATTCGCCTATTCCATCGCCCACGACCTGCGCGCGCCGTTGCGCGCCATGCATGGCTTCGCCGACGCGGTGCTCGAGGACTACACGGGCAAGCTCGACGAAGCCGGACGCGACTACCTGAAGCGCATCATCAAGAGCGCGAAGAACATGGACGTCCTCATCCAGGATCTCCTGGCCTACAGCCGCATCAGCCGGGAGAAGACCGAACTCGAGGACGTGCTGCTCGCGGACACCGTGCAGGAGACGATGGCGGACCTGCACGCGGTGATCGAGGCCTGCAAGGCGAAGATCGACGTGTCGGTGCCGCCGTTGACGGTCCTGGCCCACAGGGCCACACTAAGGACGGTGTTCCTCAACCTGGTGAGCAACGCGCTCAAGTTCGTCGAACCGGGCAAGACCCCGTGGGTACGCATCTGGGCCACGTCGCGGAACGGGACGGTGGACGTCACCATCCGCGACAACGGCATCGGCATCGCCCCGGAGCACAGGGAACGCATCTTCAACGTATTCGAACGCCTGCACGGAGCGGAGGCCTATCCCGGCACGGGAATCGGCCTTTCCATCGTGAAGAAGGGCTTGGAGCGCATGCAGGGGGACATCAGCATCGAGTCAGGGGAAGAGGGCAGCACGTTCCTAATCAGACTCAAGGAGTACCGTGATGGCTGAGATGGCCGATATAACAAAAACCACGATCCTGCTCGCGGAGGACGACGAGAACGACGTGATGCTCATCAAGCGGGCGTTCAGCAAGTCGCACGTGGTGAACCCCATCGCCTGCGTGGCCAACGGCGAGGAGGCGGTCGCCTACCTCTCCGGCGAGGGCGCCTATGCCGACCGCGACGCCCATCCGCTGCCGTTCATGATGCTCCTGGACTTGAAGCTCCCGCGGCTCTCGGGGCACGAGGTGCTGCAGTGGCTGAGGGCCCAGAACGGCCTGCGGCGCCTGCCGGTGGTGGTGCTGACCTCGTCGCGCGAGCCGGCCGACATCAACCGCGCCTACGAGCTGGGCGCCAATTCGTATCTGGTGAAACCCGTGGTGTTCGAGGAATTCACCGCATTATTGAAGCAGTTGCAGGTCTACTGGCTGATGCTGAGCGAGCATCCGGAGCTGCACTAGGGGACGCGGAAAGCACGCCGTCCAGGGGTCGAGATGACGGAGAAGAGGAAGTCGGGCGCGGAGACCTCGGGTGGCGATGCCCCCCGCGTGCTGCTCGTGGACGACAACCCGGACGACCGGGCGCTGGTGGTGCGCGAGCTGCTCAAGGACTTCCCCGAAGCCAAGACCTTCCACGTGAGCACGGCCGCGCAGCTCGAGGCCGCCATCGCCCAGCCGGGCCTGGACCTCGTGATCACCGACTACCACCTGCGCTGGTCCACCGGCCTCGACGTGCTGAAGCGCGTGCGCCAGCGCGATGCGGAGCTGCCGGTGATCATGTTCACCGGCACCGGCACGGAAGAGGTGGCGGTGGAGGCCATGCGCCTCGGGCTCGCGGACTACGTCACCAAGTCGGCGAAGCACATGCCGCGCTTGAGGCGTGCGGTCAAGGCGGCGCTGTCGGCCGCCACCCACATGCGCGCCCGGGAGCAGGCCGAGACCCTGCTGGCCGACGCGCTCGGCTACATCGAGGACGGCTTCATCATCTTCGACGCGGAAGACTGCATGGTTGTCTGCAACCCGCAGTTGAAGCGCATGTACCCCCATCTGGCGGAGCTCATGGTGCCGGGCACGCCCTTCGAGGCGATGCTGCGGGAAGCACTGCGCGCCGGCAAGATCGACGTGCCGGCGGGCGGCGCGGAGGGCTGGCTCGCGGAGCGCCTGCGCGCACACCGCGCGGGCGCCGGCAGCCTGGAGCAGCGCCTGCCCGACGGACGCTGGGTGCTCATCAAGGAGCGGCGCAGCAGCGACGGCGGTTACATCAACCTCTACACCGACATCACCGCGCTCAAGCAGCGCGAGCTGGAGCTGGAGAAGCTCCTGTCGGAGCACATCATGCTCGGCGCGGCGGTGGGCCAGTCGCCGGCGGGGGTGATGGTGACCGCGCCGCCCGCGGAAGGCGAGGGCTATGCCATCAGCTACGTGAACCCGGCGTTCACGCGCATCACCGGCTACGAACTCGAGGAGGTCCGCGGCCGCGACTGGAGCCTGCTGTACGGTGAGGAGACCTCGGAGGAGACCCGCCAGGCCATCCGCCAGGCGCTCGAGCGGCAATCGTCCCTCCAGACGGAGATCATCAACTACCGCAAGGACGGCGGGAAGTTCTGGAACGACCTGTCCATCAGCCCGGTGCTCGACGAGGCGGGCAAGCTCAAGTTCTTCGTGGGCGTGCTGACGGACATCAGCGAGCGGGTGCGGACCCGCGACCGGCTCGAGGAACAGGCCACGATGCTCGCCGAGGCGGAGCGCCTGGCGCACCTCGGGCATTGGCGCTGGGACATCGGCACCAACAAGTTATCGTGGTCCGAGGAGATCTACCGCATCCGCGGGCTCGACCCGAGGAAGATCGATCCGGACTTCAACCGCACCTTGAGCACCTATCACCCGGACGACCAGCCCTACGTGGAGAAGTTCGTGCGCCACGCCGCGAGCACCCACGAGAGCGTGGAGTTCGAGGCGCGCATCGTGCGTCCCGACGGGCAGATCCGGCACGTGCGGGTCAAGGGGCAGTACAGCCCGCCGACGCCCGACGCCAACGAATCGGTGTTCGGCATCTTCCAGGACATCACCGCGCAGAAGGAGAGCGAAGCGGCCCTGCGGCGCAGCGAGCGCCAGTACCGCCGACTGATGGAGGCCGTGCCCCACGGCATCAAGGAGATCGCCCTGGACGGGGTCATCACCTACGCCAACCAGGCGCACCATGAGATGCTCGGGTATTCCCCCGGCGGGCTCGTGGGCAAGCGCGTGTTCGACATCGTGGCAGACGTGCAGGAGCGGGCACAGGCGGAGCAGCGCTTCCGCCAGCTGGTGGCGGGCGAGCGCCCCAGCATGTCCTTCGCCTCGCGCTACCTCACGGCGGACGGGCGCGCCATCGACGTGCAGGTGGACGCGGTCATCAGCCGCAACGAGAGCGGCGCCATCAACGGCGTGATCTCGGTGACCACGGACATCACCGAGCGGGTGCAGAGCGAGAAACGCCTGCGCTACCTGGCGTTCTACGATCCTCTGACCGGGCTCGGCAACCGCGTGCTGCTCACGGAGCACCTGGGGGAGCAGTTCCAGTACGCGAAACAGGGCAAACGGGTGGCCGTGGCGCTGTTCAACGTGGACGGCTTCAAGATCATCAACGACGTGCTCGGCCACGACGCCGGCGACAGCGTGCTGCGCGAGTTCGGCGCGCGGCTGTCCGCCGCCTTCGGCGGCGCCGAGGGCGTGGCGCGGCTCGGCGCGGACGAGTTCGCAGCGGTGGTCACGGGCGGCGAGGACCGGGAGGCGCTGCGGGAGCGCCTGGAGGCGGTGAAGGAGGCGCTGGAGGAGCCGCTGCAACTGCCGGCGAGCCGCCTGGATCTGCGGGTGAGCATGGGCGTGGCCATGGCGCCCCAGGACGGCGACAGCGCGGAGACGCTGCTGCGCAACGCCGACAACGCGCTGCTGGAAGTGAAGCGCCAGGACCCGGGTTCGCTGCGCTTCTACAACGCGGAGATGAAGGCGCTGGCGGAGGAATACCTGACGCTGCGTGGCAGCCTGCGCCGCGCCGCCATCCAGGGCGAGATCTACCTCGAGTACCAGCCGCAGGTGGAGCTCATCGGCGGCAAGGTGGCGGGGCTCGAGGCACTGGCGCGGTGGCGCACGGCCGCCGGCGTGCTGATCCCGCCGGCCAAGTTCATCCCCATCGCCGAGACCAGCGGCGACATCCTGTTGCTCGGCAACTGGCTGCTGGAGGCGGCCTGCCGCCAGGCGATGTCGTGGCGGAACCTGGGGGTGCCGCTGACGCCGCTCACCGTCAACGTGTCGCCGCGCCAGTTCCTGCAGGACGACATGGTGGCGACGGTACGCGCGATCCTGGACCGCACCGGCATCGATCCGCACATGCTGCAACTGGAGCTGACGGAGACGGCGCTCATGACCGACAGCTCCGGCGTGCTGGAGCGCATGGACGAACTCGCCGACCTCGGCGTGAGCTTCTCGCTGGACGATTTCGGCACCGGCTATTCCTCGCTGAGCTACCTGAGCCGTTTCCCGATACGCACCATCAAGGTGGACAAGAGTTTCGTGGCCGGCGTACCCGACGACGCCCGCCAGGCGGCCATCGTCAACGCGGTGATCGCCATGAGCCACGAGCTCGGCATCAAGGTGGTGGCGGAGGGGGTGGAGGCCGCGCGCCAGGGCGAGTTCCTGCGCGAAGCGGGTTGCGACATGGCCCAGGGCTTCTACTATAGCCACCCGCTGCCGGCGGATGCCTGCGCTGAGATACTGCGGATCGGCAGCGTGACGCCGCAGCGGCGGCATCATTAGATTCAGCTGCGGCGGGCGACGGCGAACTCGGCCAGGTCCGCCAGGCCTTCAAGGTAAGCGGAATCAGGCAGGCTGTGCAGGGATCCACGGGCCTTCACGCTCTCGGCCAGGGCCCGCTCGCGGGTGTAGTCCAGGGCGCCGCTCTCCCTCACGATGCGGATGATCTCGTGGATGTGCTCGAGGCCGCCGTGCTCCACGGCCTCGCGCAGCAGCGCGCGTTCCTTGCCGGCGGCTTTCTGCAGGGCATGGATGAGCGGCAGGGTGGGCTTGCCCTCCGCCAGGTCGTCGCCGACGTTCTTGCCCATCTCCTCCGCGCTGGCGCTGTAGTCCAGCACGTCGTCGATGAGCTGGAAGGCGGCGCCGAGGTGGCCGCCGTAGGCGGCGAGGGCCTGTTCCTCGGCGGCGGGCCGGCCGGTGATCACCGCGCCCAGGCGGGCGCCGGCCTCGAACAGGGTGGCGGTCTTGCGGTGGATGACTTCCAGGTAGCGGGCCTCGGTGGTCTCCGGGTCGTGACAGTAGAGCAGCTGCAGGACCTCGCCCTCGGCGATGCGGTTGGTGGCGTCGGCCATGATCCGCATGACCTGCATCTCGTCCACCTTGACCATCATCTGGAAGGCGCGGGAATAGAGGAAGTCGCCCGTGAGCACGCTCGCGGGATTGCCCCAGACGGCGTTGGCGG
>Ga0070733_10003357_pt1 | contig 11003 bp, 8 predicted proteins | sample Coa_R1_9_FD_66450 | JGI IMG/M metagenome (GOLD analysis project Ga0070733, IMG submission 66450) | Surface soil microbial communities from Centralia Pennsylvania, which are recovering from an underground coalmine fire - Coalmine... | ecosystem: Environmental > Terrestrial > Soil > Unclassified ... | reverse complement strand
TGGAATCGGGCATGCGGCAACCGACGTTATAGGAATCGTTAGCGCTCATCTGGCGCGACCATAAGATCTTGCCGGTGCTCATATCCATGGCCATGAAGGCGTCGCTGGTGCGAGTGGCCGGATCGCTGTAGTTGTCGCCGGTGGTGACGTAAACGACGTGGAGTTTCTCGTCGATGGTGGGACTGGACCAGATGGGCGCGCCGGAGGGCCCCCAGAGCTGCGTTCCGGATTTATTCTTCTTGGTCGGCTTGGGCTCGTCGATGGTGTAAGTCTTCCAGACCTGCGTGCCGTTGTCGGCTCGCAACGCCACCAGCGCGCCGCGAAACCGGCAGCACTCGTAATCGGGAGCCGCGCCGGCGCCTTCCTCGCCGGAAGCGATGGGGACATAGAGCACGCCCTGATACAGGGTCGGCGATCCAGTCACGCGAGCGACGGGATAGTTGTCGGCCTTGACCTTCCACAGGAGCTTGCCGGTATCCGCATTCACCGCGTAGACGTTGGCGTCGAGATCGCCGAAATAGGCAGCGGAGGCGTCCACGTTGATCGCCGCGCGCACTGTCGAATCGGCCTGGAAATACCAATGCACGCAGCCGGTCTTGGCGTCGAGGGAATACACCATGCCGCTGGAGCTGCCCACAAAGACGCGATCGCCGCGGAGGGTTGCCTGCGCGTTGGAGATGATGTCGCCCGGGAAAGCAAACGCCCATTTCAACTGGAGCCGCGGCACTTGTGCCGCTGTGAATCCGGGCTGGGGTTGGAGTCGCGCATTGGTGATCCCTTGGCCCCATCCGGTCCACGCCGCAGTCGACGTAGCAGCGGAAGCGTTCGGCGCCGGCGCGTTCGCCGGGCACATGGCTTGCGCCGACGGCTTGGTTTGCAGGGTTCCGGTGAACGCCTTGCTGGTGACGAATTCGGCGATGGCGCGCCGCTCCGCGGGAGTGCGGCGGCTGGTGACCGAAATCATCGGTCCGGATTCGAGAGCTGCCAGCACGCGCTCCGCTGTCATGGAGCGAAGGGCCTCGCGGGTAGGCGCCCGGTCCGCGCCGCCCTCATGACAGGTCGCGCACATCTGCCGGTACAGAGCGGATCCGTCCTGTGCCATAACAAATGCCGCACTGGCAAGTAAAAGGATGAAGTGTTTCATTCCGGGCGAAATTATAGCAAAATACGGGAATGCAAAGAATGTTCTCGATGTTCTCGATGGCGGCTCTGCTGGGACTCGCATTCATCCAGAGCGCCTGTGCGCAAAAGGCCAGCAGCGCGGACGCGTCCAAGAATGTTTATATCGTGACGCATATCGACGTTACGCCCAACTTCTCCGATGGCGCCAACAAGGCGATTCAGAAGTATGCCGCCGACAGCCGCAAGGAGAAAGGCGCAGTCAGTATCGAGGGGCTGGTACAGGACGGCCGGACCAATCACTTTACGATCGTGGAGGTGTGGCAGAGCAGGGAAGCCTTCGAGGCCCACAGCGGCCAGGCCCACGTGCGCGAATTCCGCGAGACGCTGCAACCGATGCTCGGCGCGCCGTTCGACGAACGGCTGCACGAGCCGATACCCTAGGCGGCGTCCCGCCGCGAGTTCTCGATTACCACGCGGGGGTTCGGATTCGGTGGAGGAATAGGCAGGCCTTGATCCTTCAGGAGCGCGACGTGCTCGGCCATGCCCCACTTGGCTTGACCTCCTTAGTCTAACGGTCGCAGTTGCTAAAGGTCACGGTGCCTCCAGGCTCACCAACCCATGCGCTCGCGCAGTCCGGTGATGTGCGCGGTGTGGTGACGGCCATGCCAGGCCATCGACCTGAGCACGTCCTCCACCGTCAACGTGCCCCACTCTGAGTTCTGGAATCGGCGCGACCAATCGGAGGGTCTCAGCGACTTGAAGAAGATTCCCCATCGTTCGGTCACGCCTTCGAAGATCCGCAGCGACGGCTCGACCGGACACGTGCGCGCATCGGCCAGCTCAGACCAAAGCTGCTCGGCGTAAGTCTTGGTGAGCGGGAGATCCTCCGTCACCGCGAGCTTGGGCCGGATGTACCAATTCATGTGCGCGTCGGCGAGGTGATGCACCACCTGACGGACGGTCCAGCCGCCTTCGCGGTAAGGCGTGTCGAGCTGTGTTTCGGAAAGGCCGCCGACGGCGGCTCGCAGTTTCGCCGGCGCTTCGGCGAGCTGCGCCAGCCACAGCGGCCGGTCTTCAGAATGGAAAGGGTCGCCGAACTTGAAGGGGCCGACGGGATAGCGGAGGTCGGGAGCCGGTGTCATGATCCATAATAAATGGAACATGGGCTTGGCCGGGCTCCCTGCGGATTGCCGAATCGCCGTGAAGCAGGCTCGGCGGAACGCGGGATTTTCGCTCATCTGCATTCTGCTGCTGGCGTTCGGCCTGAGCGTGAACACGGCTGTCTTTTCGGCTTTGTACAAGGTGGCGCTGAAGCCCTTGCCGTATCCCAAGCCGGAGCAACTGGTCGCCGTGCACGACCGCTTCCCCGGTCTGGGGATCGGCCGGACCGGCGCCTCCGTGATCGACTACCTTGAATTGCGCGAACATCGCGAGCTGTTTTCCGAAGCTGGCGTCGACTACTTCCTCGATCTGACGCGCACGGGCGTGGAACGTCCGCACAAGGTCAACGCAATCGCCATGACTTCGAGCCTGTTCCGCGCTCTCGGCGTCGCGCCGCTGATGGGCCGCCTTTTCGACCCAGCTGAAGAGCAATTTCACGGACGTCATGCGGTCATCGTCAGCGAGGCGTATTGGCGCAGCGAACTCGGAGCCGATGCGCAGATCTTGCGGCGCGGCCTACAGCTCGATGGCGAGGAGTACCCGATCGTCGGCGTGATGCCGGCAACATTCGCCTTCCCGAACGTGGTGACCCAGATGTGGGTCCCCGTCCCCAACTCCCTGGAGCGCGCTTCGCCGGGTGCGCGGACGAGTCATTACTTGCGCATGTACGCGCGTCTGGCGCCGGGGCTGAGCGTGGAACAGGCCTCGTCGCGAATCGACCAATTGGGCCGCGCCATGGCCGTGCAGGACCCGCAAGATCATCCCACCGACCCGCTTGGATGGCGCTACTTCGTCGCGGCGATGGATCGCGACGACGACGGATCGCTGCGCCGCTGGGTGGCGATTTTGTTCGTGGCGGTCGGGTGCGTGCTTACAATCGTCTGTTCGAATGTGGCCGGGCTGATCCTGGCGCGCTCCGCCGGCCGCCAGTTTGAGCTTTCGGTTCGCATGGCTCTGGGCGCGAGCCGCGCCCGCATCGCGCGCCTGGTCTTGATGGAGGTGTTGCTCCTGGTGTTTCTTGGAGGCGCGGGCGCCATGCTGCTGGCCCAAGCGATGGCCAGGCTGCTGTCGAAATATGGACCGGTGGGCGTGGTGCAGATCGAGGCTCCGGCGTACTGGTTCGGGCTCGCGCTGACGCTGGCGGCGGGCCTCGCCTGCGGGCTGTATCCGGCTTACGCGGCGGCGCGGTCCCACGCTATCGACTCCCTCAAGCAGGGAGGCAATCAGCGAACCGCCAGCCGCGGGCAGCAGCGCGGGCGGCAGGTTTTGATCGTCGCGCAAGTTGGAATCGCGACTGGTCTCCTGGTCTGCGGCGGGCTGCTGACGCACAGCTTGCTCCGGCTGCTGCAAGTGCCTTTGGGTTTCGACGCGGAGAACGTGTTGACGGTGCAGACTCAGTTGCACGGCCCGCGGTACAAGGAACCGGGCGCGAGCATGGCCTTCTTCCGGGCGGTCATGGAGCAAACCGCGCGCATTCCGGGTGTTGACGCGGCATCGGCGTGCACGCTCCTGCCCTTCGGCTATGGCGAGAACGGCAACACCTTCGAGATCGTGGGCAAGCCCAAGCCCGGCGTCGACCCCTACGCAATTTTCAACCTGATTCTGCCGAACTATTTCGCTACCATGCGCATTCCTCTGATTCGCGGGCGCGCCTTCACCGACAGGGATGGGCCGGGTTCGGAGCCGGCCGCGATTATCGATGAAGCGCTCGCGAACCGCTTTCTTCCGGGCGAAAATCCCATCGGCAAGCAAATCGAGATGTTCGGGAGTAAATTCACCATCGTTGGCGAGGTGGGAAGCGTGAAGACCACCGCTTTGGATGTCGAGATCAGCCCGCAAATCTATTTTCCCGAGACACAACCCAACTCGATGACTCTGGTGATTCGCAGCCGTGTTCCGCAAGCGCAGCTCGTCGCCAGCCTGGATCGCATCGTTCATCAGGTCGATCATGACGAGCCCATCTTCGAGATCGAACTGCTTCAGAACTATGTCGACAAATCCTTCAAAGCCAGAAGATTTGTCGCCCTGCTGATGGCCGGCTTCGCGGTCGCGGGCGCGCTGCTGGCCGCGGTGGGAATGTACGCGCTGCTTTCTTATATGGCCGCGATGCGCCGGCGCGAGGCGGGAATTCGCATCGTGCTGGGCGCCAGCCCTGGCGCGATCGCATGGCTGATGTGCTCGCGCGGCGTGAGGTTGATCGCCGCGGGGGCGATCCTCGGATCGGCCGCGGCCGTGGGCGCATCCCGATTCGTCGCCAGCCAGTTGTACGGCACGCAGCTTCAGGATCCAGCCGCGTGGCTCGCGGCCTTGGGGGTAATTGGCATCACGGGGCTTGCGGCCTCCGCGATTCCGGCGTGGCGCGCGTCGCGGCTGGATCCGGCGGAGTGCTTGCGCGCGGAGTAGCGGGTGTAGAATGGTACGCGGTTCGCGCATCCGGGAGGTTGCACTCGCATGAAATCGACACTGACGCTTCGGTTGGCAGTGACTGTTGGACTCGCGGCGAGTTTGGCCGGATGGATGTTTTCGCAAACACCCGCCCCGGCTGCGCCTCAGGCACCCGCGGCCGCGAAGGGCGGCCCCTTCCCGCGCGACCCGAATCCGAGACCGAATGCGGTGGAGCACATTAAGGTTCACGGCAAATCCCTCGAAGGCAATTTACTGGGCGATTCGCCGGATCGCGATGTGTTTGTGTACCTGCCGCCCAGCTATCAAACCAGCCGCAACCGCCGCTATCCGGTGGTGTACCTGCTGCACGGCTACGGCTTGAACGCGGAAACGTATCTGGGGGCTTTCGGCATTCCCAATCGCGTGGACAGCGACATCGCCGCGGGCACGGCCAAGGAGATGATCCTGGTGAATCCGGATGCGTTCAACAAGTACAACGGCAGCATGTACTCGTCCTCGCCCACCAATGGCGATTGGGAGACATTCCTCACGCAGGAGCTGGTGGCCTACATCGATACGCATTACCGCACGCTCGCGAACCGCGAGAGCCGCGGTCTCGCCGGGCACTCGATGGGGGGCTACGGGACCTTCCGTCTGGCGATGAAGTACCCGGAAGTTTATTCGAGCGTCTACGCGATGAGCTCCTGCTGTCTGCTGAGCAATCCTCAACCTCCCGGCGCGGGCCGCGGAGGCGCCGCGCCCGACGGCGCCAAGCAAGCCGCGGTGAAGCAGGCTCCGCCAGCCGCGGACAAAGGCGGCGACAAAGGCAGCGACAAGGGCAAAGGCGCCGCGAAAGGCGGGAGGGGCGGAGGCTTCGGCAACGTGCAATACGCCGAAGCGGCTGCGTGGAGCTCCAATCCCAAGCGGCCTCCGTTATTCTTCGATCAGCCTACCGAGGATGGCAAGTTCCGTCCCGAGATCGCCGCGAAGTGGGCGGCGAATTCGCCGCTGGCCATGCTGGATCAGTATTTGGGGAATCTGAAGACGTTCAAGGCGATCGCCATGGACGTGGGCTTGCAGGACACGCTGGCGGGCTCCAACCGGCAGATGGACGCGATGCTGACGCAGTTCGACATCGCCCATACATTTGAGACCTATGAGGGCGATCACACCAATCATGTCAGGGATCGCTCCGAGCAGAAGGTGTTCCCGTTCTTCTCGGCGAATCTTTCGTTCGCGCCGGTCAAGCACCCGTCCAAGCCCCCAGCCAAGCCTTGACCGCTTCTCGGCGGGCCGCCTGGCCGTTCCCGGTTACGGTATTCCTGAGCGCGTTTCTGCTGTTTCAAATACAGCCGATTGTCGCGCGGCGCCTGCTGCCGGAGTTCGGTGGAACTCCCGCGGTGTGGAGCACCTGCCTGTTGTTTTTCCAGGTGGTGCTGCTGGCGGGGTACATCTACGCGCACTGGCTGCGATGGAGCTGGGCGCATGTCGTGTTGCTGGCCGGTTCCTTTGCGTTCCTTTTGATCGCGCCCGCGAAGCTGCATTCACCCGCCGCAACCGGTGACCCGTCGCTTCAAATTCTGCTTCTGCTGGGCGCGACCGTAGGCCTGCCGTACTTCATGTTGTCCTCGACTGCGCCGCTGGTTCAGCGCTGGTTTGCAGCAAGAGAGACTGCGGCGAACCAGCCGGGCGCGTCTCCGTGGAGGCTGTACGCGCTCTCGAATCTCGGATCGTTCCTGGCGCTGCTCACCTATCCTTTCGCGGTCGAGCCGTTCGTGCGCCTGGCCACGCAAACACAAATCTGGACGTGGCTATACGGGGCGTTTGTCGTCGCGTGCGGTTGGACGGCGTTGACAGTGTCACGGCCGTTGGTCGAGTTGCCCGCTGTTGACCAAGGTGTCGCAAGCGATCGTCCATCGATGCTGCGGATTCTGTTCTGGCTGGCGCTGGCGGCCAGCGGGTCGATCATCCTGCTGGCGACGACGAATGAAATTTCGCAGGAGATCGCCGTCAATCCGTTCTTATGGGTCGCGCCGCTGTCGCTCTACCTGCTGACCTTCGTGCTGACGTTTGAGAGCGACCGCTGGTACAAGCCCGGAGCTTACGCGGGGCTCGCCGGGCTGTCCACGGCCATCGCCTGCGCGGTCTCGGGCGCCGCGAACGCGATCCCCGTGTTGCCGCAGCTCGCGGTCTATCTGGCCGCGCTGTTTTTCGCGTGCATGCTGTGCCAGGGTGAGCTGGTGCGCTCGCGGCCCTCGCCTCGACACCTCACGCAGTTCTACTTGACGGTCGCCGCCGGAGGAGCGCTGGGCGGTGTTTTCGTGGCTCTCATCGCGCCGCGCGTGTTCACCGAATTCAGCGAATACCCGATCGGCCTCGGAGCCGCATGCTTTCTCGGACTGGCGAGTTGGGTGCGCAGGGAAGGCCGCAAGGTTTGGAGCAACTTCGATACGCGCATTCCTGTGACCGCGCTCGCTCTGGGTGCGCTGACGGGCGGCTCCGATCCAGCGATCTCCGGCGGCCAGGGCAGCGTGGTGAGCCAGCGCAATTTCTACGGCATTCTGCGCGTCACCGAGGACGCCGATTCCAACGGCCCCAAGCGCAAGCTGACGCACGGGCGCATCGATCACGGCTTCCAATACCAGCAAGCCCCACTTCGCGATTGGCCGACCAGCTATTTCGGCCCGCACAGCGGAGTGGGCATCGCCTTGAGTGCGGCTTTCAACGCGCAGTCCGGTCCGCTGCGCATCGCCGTCGTGGGCCTGGGGACAGGCACTCTGGCGGCATGGGGAAGGCCTGGCGACAGCATCCGCTACTACGAAATCAATCCGGATGTGGTCAGCATCGCCAATTCGTGGTTTTCGTTTCTGAAGGATTCCCAGGCGCGCGTCGAGGTGGTCCCCGGAGACGCGCGCATTCAGTTGGCGAACGAACTGGACCGCGGCGCTCCGGGGAATTTCGACGTTCTCGCGCTGGACGCATTTTCGAGCGATTCCATTCCCATGCATCTGCTGACCGCCGAGTGCGCCGACGTTTACCGGCGGCATCTGAAGCCAGGCGGAATTCTGCTGCTGCACATCACCAACCGGACGCTCGATCTGGAGCCGGTGGCGCGAGGGATGGCAGAGCACCTGGGGTGGCCCGCACTTCAATTCCTTTCCCAGGCACATCCCGAGACCGGTGAGTATGCATCGCGATGGGTGCTGATCTCGGCGAATCCATCCGCGTTTCCGCCGGGGGGAGGTTGGACGCCGTTAGCGCGGCCGCCGCTGGTGTGGACCGACGATTTCGCCAGCCTGTGGCACGTCTTGAAACTGTAGCGTGAAAAGCGCTAGTCGTTACCTCCTGAACCGCGACCAGTAGATCGCTCTTGAGAAGCATTCCAACGGCTACTATTCTCAGTCTTCCGAGCACCACGATTACTTCGCGGCGCTGCAGGCGTTCAGCGCGCGGTCATCTCCAGAATCATCTCTTCCATGATGATGCGGTCGTCGGGGCGGGTGTCGCGCAGATCCCTGTCGGCTTCAAACAATTTCGCAACCGCGCGTTCCAGCCGAGCCTTGGGAAACGCCTCCACCGTCTGCCCGATTTCGCGGGCCCGCTCCGGCCAGATGCGCGCCCCCAGCTTGCTGAAGTGCGCCTGAATCTCGCCGGCTCCGCGGAGCCCGGCTTCGCGGGCGGCCAAAGCCATGCGGAACTGGGTGGCGAGGAAGGTTAGCGCCAGCGGCATGTACTCGCCCGCGCGAGCCAGCGTATCCAGGGTTTCGAGCGCGCGTGAGCGGTCGCCCCGCCCCAGCGCGGCAACCAATGCGAAAATCGTCGCGGCTTGCGCGTCGGGAACCAGGGCCGCGATATCCTCCGCGGTCACCTTACGATTTCCGGCCAGAAGTTTCAACTTCTCGATTTCCATTGCGATGCGCGAGGCGTCGCCGCCGGTGGCGTCGAGCAGCAAGGCCAGCTCCGCTAAGCCGAGTTGCAAGCTCGCTGTGCGCGCCAGGCTCTGCGCGAGTGCGCGCACGGCTTCCGCTGAAAACGGACGGAATTCCACCTGCGCTGTAACGGCGGCGTAAAACTTGCGCACGCGTTCGATGCGAGCCTTATCTTCGCCGTCGAACTCGAAGCGCGCGGCGTCGATCACCACAACCGTGCCCGGAGTAGGATGGCGAACGTAGGATTCGAGCGCCGCAATCGCCGCGCCCCCCGAACCCGCGCTGTCTTCGTCCGCATCGACAGCTTTCCCTCGGGGCAGAGCGGACTCGGCGCGCGCCAGCCAGATCACCCGGCGCGTGGCGAACAGAGACATCGACCGCGCGTCGTCCAACGCGGAGGCCAATGGAACCTGGTCTAGATCGTGGCGTGTGAACCCAGCCTCGCGCTCCTCGGGCGGAAGCGAGAGGTCCAGAGCCGCTTCCATCAGCGCGCGGCGGCAGCGCTCGCGATTGAAGGATTCCGGGCCGAGAAACAGGTACACAGCTTCCGCGCCCTTCTTACTCAAGCGGTCGAGAAATTGTTCCGGAGTCATCTTACGAGATCGCCAAAAGGGCCGGCACCTAAAAGTCGTTCAAGATCGCCGACACCACCTGCTGCGCCACACGCTTGCTGACGCGCTGCAACGCGCTATCGCTTTCGTCGAAGTACTGGCCCTCTTGAAGCGGTATTTCATAGTTGTCGGTGATCTCGATGCGGGGCCGCGAGAACAGCACCTTGCCCGTGGTCCGCTCCACCAGCGACACTTGCAGAGCCACGTGGATCTCGACGCTGGTGGCCAGCGCTGTCTTTTGATCGAACAGGGCGGTGCTGGAGTTGTAACCGAGGATCGAACCCTTCAGCACCGCGTCCGCGTGGCTGGCCTCGACCACGCGGTAGCGCGAGCTCGCGATGAACTCCTTCGAAATCTCCTCCGGCAGCCAGTCCGACAGCTTGTAGCGCGTGGTGCCGTTGGTGAAGGCGGGAACGCCGATGGTCACGATGGTTTTCGGCAGCAGGCCGGCTTGGCCTGCGGTGTGGTAGCCGCAAGAAACTAGCAGAAAAGACGCTAGCAGAAGAGACGCTAGCAGAAAAACCGGCCCCGCCGCGAAGAAGGACTTCACCCTCATAAGACTTCGCGGGCCACGGCCACGCTGTTCTCCGCCGCCAGGCGCAGGTTGTCGGCAACCAGCCAGAGCCAGCATGCGCGCGAGTTGTTGGGGTCGGCCGCGATCGCGCCCACGCTAATCCCGCTGTGGCCGGCGATGCCCGCGTTGTTGGGAGGTTCGCCGGGGCGGACGTCGATGCCTTGCTTGGCCAGCCCCCGGGCGATGGCCTCCGCACCGGGATTGTTTTCGAACTCGACCCATACGGAAAAGCTGTGGCCGTGAAACACCGGCGCTTGAATCACGCGCAGGGAGGGCATGGGGACTCCGGGCCAGGCCGCCAGCAGCGAAGCCAGGTGCCGCTCCACGCGCTGCTCGACGCTCTCCAAAGGCTCCAGCGCCTCCTCGCCATAACGGGCCAGCAGGTTGAAGCCGAGCTGCGCGTCGAAGACATCCGTCTTCAGCTTCTTGAAGCTGAGCACGGCGACGGTCTGCTGTTGAAGTTCGTCCAATCCGCGCTGGCCGCGCTCGCTGGCCGGCTCGAAAATGTGAATCACGCTGCGGCGCAGTGTCCCCGCCCGCGCAAGCTTTGCGAGAAGCATCGCCAGCGCGATGGCGGCCGGATGCGCGATCACCTGAACCGGCGTAAGGACCGGCTGTGCGGACGGCTCGGCGGTAGGAGCTCGCAAGCGCGCCTGAGGCTGCTCTTCAAGCGCGCCCGTAAGATCGATCAGCACCGGTCCACCCGCGTGATTGAGCTTCGCCGCGCGCCGGCTGGTTGCGGGCGAAGCGGCCAGGAACGCGACCTTGGCGCCATCCAGGCTCTCCGCGTTCAAAGGAATCATCACCACGGCTTCGTCGTCTTCGGTGGCCAGGATCGTGGAACTGTCGGCGGTGGCCGAAACCAGTTGCACGCGCGGCGCAGGCTTTGATTCGCTGAGGAGTTCGCGGATCTCCCGTGCGAGCAGCGTCCCGCCGCCCACCACCGCCACCATCGGACGCTCCGTCGCGCTAGCCAATCTCATGCTCCGGATGAGGCTGGGGTTGAGGTGGTCGAGGCGACGGACGCATTCGTCTGCGGATGGCTCCGCCGATGCGGATCACGATCCCGCTCCCGACATAACCGACAGACAACGCCAGCAGCGCCGGCTGCGAGAAGGTCCAGATCAGGGAAATGGCCCCTCCTAAAATCACGATCAACACAATGGGAGACCGGGGCCGCGTCAGGTGCACGTCCTTGAAGCTGGGATAGCGCCAGGTGCA
>Ga0070733_10003356_pt1 | contig 11004 bp, 14 predicted proteins | sample Coa_R1_9_FD_66450 | JGI IMG/M metagenome (GOLD analysis project Ga0070733, IMG submission 66450) | Surface soil microbial communities from Centralia Pennsylvania, which are recovering from an underground coalmine fire - Coalmine... | ecosystem: Environmental > Terrestrial > Soil > Unclassified ... | reverse complement strand
TCACGCTCATTTCCGCGGTAAGGAGGGACGCGCTTGTCCCTGCAGTCGCTATCGGCTCGGCCGCGCCCGCTTCTTTGCCGAGTTCACTTCCCCGTTCGGCGTGACGACGCCGCCTTTCACTTCGTATTTCGACAACCACACTGCGCGGCCAACCGCTATGCGTTGCGAAGGGGTTAACTCCCAGACCGTCCAGTATGCGAACCGGTGCCCCCGACCCTCCGAATGCGATGACGCTACTTTAGCATTTTGGGCAGCCGTCCGTCTCTTCGCATTCCTGCACTGAACAAGGGTTTACGTTCTGCAATTCGAAAAGTGCAATACCCTATGCTGTGCCCGTAGACGCGGACTGTTCAATATTGAACAGTATAGAAGTTGGGACAATTCTAAGCTGGATCCGGCCACCGAGGGCCGGAAAACTATGCCACAGGACTCGCACCAGCGCGCTGCCGAATTCCACGACCTTGCCGCACATGCGCACCGTGTTGCCGCCGCGCATCACGGGAAGGAAGATCACCAGACTGGACACGAACATTCCAAACAAGCATTGGAACATGCCACTAAAGCATTCGAGTGGTCACAAGAAGCCCATCGGAAGTCCGCGAAATCAACGGTGAAGCCATAAGGCGCGTGGACCCAGGGTTCTCCGACCTGGCGCATTCGCAGTCGGCGCGCGCCTCGAGAGACAAGAATTGGCCAAGCCAGATTAACGCCATGGCCCGAATCAAACGAAAGGTAAGACGGCCTGCAAAAAGAGCAGCGGAGCGATGCCATCTGAGTATCGGCAGGCAACTTCTGGGAAGGGGTTTCCATGTTAGCAGCCCGTCGACTCGAGATCGTCGAGAATTGCCATGAACGCTCTCTCCGAGCACGAAAGAACAGCGGAATCGTCTCTTCCGAACTCGTAAACGGACTCGCAACATTTGCGATTCCTCTTTATCACCCGAAGGGCACAGTTTTATTCGTTGAAAGTCAACCTTCGCGCGGGGTATTCATTCTCTGCTCAGGCCGCGTAAAGCTCTTCACGTCATCGGCGCCGGGAAAATGTTCATTCTAAGGTTTGCCGATCCGGGGGAAATACTTGGCTTGGCTGGAACGCTTTCCGGCCGGCCTTATGAAGTATGGGCGGAAGCGACCCAACCGACGCAGACCAGCTTCGTCAAAGGCGAACATTTCGTTGATATTATTCGGCGCAATGCTGAGCTTGCAGTGCACGTGGCCATGCACTTGGGAGGGATGTCGCGAGAGACGGTGTCACGACTTCTCTCGGGGTTCAAGAAGAAGGGGCTGATTCAATGGAAGGGCTGCAATTTAGTTCTTACGGATAGAGCCGTTCTGGAAAGTTTGGCGGCGAACTGACGCGCACTTCCCGCAATCGGCATATCGGGGCACGCGGTGGCCGGGATTGGAGCAACTTATGAAAGCCAAGAAACAGAGGGGTTCCCACCTTACTGATTTCCCGACAGGAGTCACCCTGGGCGGCAAGGTCTCCCGCTACCAGCATAAGCAGAACATCTATACGCAGGGTACGCCTGCTTACACGCTCTTTTACATTCAAGAAGGGGGGGTGCGGCTCACCAGCCGAACGAAGCACCATCCATCCGCAGTTACCGCCATCTTAGGGGTGGGTGATTTTTTTGGCGAGCTTTGCCTCGCAGGCTATCCTCTTCGCGTATCGACGGCCGTCGCGTTGACCGCCAGCTCCATACGTACCATACAAAAAACGAAGATGCTCCAAATGCTTCGCAAGAAGAATAAGGCGTCAAACGCCCTGGTGGCCTATCTGCTCTCCAGTGTCCAGAAGTACAAGGATCATGTGGCGGAGTTACTGACTTCTCCCGCGGAACAACGTCTGGCGCGCGTGCTTTTGCGGCTGGCGCACTTGGATAAGAAAGGCCCTCCCGTTGTTGAAGTTCCCCTTCTAAGTCATCAGGTGCTGGCGGAAATGGTCGGCACTACGCGTCCGCGAGTCAATGTGTTCATGAATCGATTCAGGAAGCAGGGATTCATAAGCTACGATGGGGGATTGGAAGTGCACCAGTCGCTGCGGAAAGTCCTGCAGCGCTACTAGCAGTTGGCAGTCACCACTGATGTCTTGAATTTCGCGGGCCTTGTATGTTCCGCTTTAGCTCGCACGATTCGCGACCCTGTGTGTCCGGGGGGGAGTGCACCGTTCAATATCGGACAGTGTGTTCTTGTTCAGAATGATTGGTGACGATCGGTAGGGTGTCAGCATGCAAATACGAAGCGGAAAGGTACCCAGAACGCGAGGGCACTTGCGCTTGGGGTGCAAGCTGAGGCGGGTCAGTCATTTCATGAACAAATTCAGAAAGCTGGGCTTCATAGCGTACAGCGGCAGGCTGCGAGGACTCCAGGTCAACAAGTCCCTACTTAGCGTTGTCCTCAAGTGAGCGAGCTGGCTAAACTCAAGGGTTCTCCTCCCGCGGCTGTTCGCCCTCGATCGTGGACCTTTCCTGAGATGAATTCATTTCTTCAGGATCTACATTTCGTGTTGGCATCTCGAACTTCAAGGAACGGCCGATCCACTTTCTGCGGGACCCGACATATTGTCGGGGGCAAGGACGCACGACCACCGCCCTCAGACAAGTGTCCTTTTTTGCACAGTCTTTCCCCAAATGAACTCCCTACACTGGAAGCCCAAACGAGTGTCAGAGAACGGCGATCGATGCGGAGTCCTGAAGACTAGTTCGAGTCGAGTGCTGCCAGCTGCCGACACGGTGCCAGTCGACACGCACTGTTCAATAGTCGACGTTCGACGGGCCGCGACATTACCGTAGAAGGTGATAAGGGTCACTGAGGAACGCCTTTCGAGTGCGCTAGAAACCAGATGGTTGCTCGATGAGTTCGTGCCATATGGGAGCGAGACAATGAAACATATCTTTTCATTGATGGCTTTGGGTGCCCTTTTGTGTTCACCGGCGTATGCCCAAAAGGACGAAAACAATCGGATTCGGAATGCAGGCCAAGTGATGGTTGAAATTCTCAACGTTCCGGACGACATTCCAGCGGATCTGCTCGACAAGGCGGAATGCGTCATCGTTCTGCCGTCGGTCATGAAGGCAGCTTTCATCGTTGGCGGCAGCTACGGCCGAGGCGTGATGTCATGTCGCAGCGGGCCCGATTTCAACGGGCGTTGGAGCGCGCCTGCGATGATGGCTCTAGAGGGCGCCAGCGTTGGCTTTCAGATTGGTGGCCAGGCCACCGACTTCGTCCTGCTGGTAATGAATAAGAGGGGGGCTGGCTCGATACTCACTAGCCAGGTCAAGCTCGGCGCTGACGTGGCCGCAGCGGCCGGACCGAAGGGCCGTAATGCTGCAGCCTCGACGGATGTCACGATGCGAGCGGAGATTCTTTCCTATTCGCGGTCGCGCGGATTGTTTGCCGGAGTTTCCCTCGCAGGCTCCACCCTCCGCCCCGACAACGATGGCAACGAGAGGCTGTACGGAAAAGGAATCAGCGCGAAGGACATCGTGATCAACAGTACGATTCGCCCGCCCGCCTCGGCGAAATTGCTCCTCGCCACTCTGAACAAGAAATCTCCTACAAACAGATCCGGTAAATAGGGCTCAGGGGGCCATGGATGGCCGCATCCGACCGAGCGAGCGGCGCAAGAAAAAGACGGACGGAGGTGAGAGTCATGAGACTAGTTAGCTTCATCAGCACCGGAGTTCTCCTGCTTCTCGGAGCCCTTGCTCCCTCGTACGCACAGCTGGAGCAGCACGAACAAGACGCTAAGCCACCGGCACAGGATCAGCAGGCTAAGCCCGAAAAGCGACAGCAAGATAAAAATAAACAACCGCAAGGCAAAAAGCAGCAACCACAGCGCGCTCAGCAGCAGAAGAACAACCAGAACAGGCAGCAACAACAACGCGCTCAAGAGCAGCAAGGTCAGAATAGGCAGCAACCACAGCGCGCTCAGCAGCAGAAGAACAACCAGAACAGGCAGCAACAACAACGCGCTCAAGAGCAGCAAGGTCAGAATAGGCAGCAACCACAGCGCGCTCAGCAGCAACAGGCCAATCGGCAATCACAGCAAGTGCAACGTGTGCAGCGAGGTCAGGAGCGCGAGGTGTGGCAGCAGCATCGCGCACGTAACTGGCAGTCCGAGCACCGCGACTGGCAGCAACGTGGCGGTTACGACGGCTATCGCATTCCAGATATGCGCTATCGTAGCTACTTTGGTCCGAGTCACCGGTTCCGCATCTACAGGTACCCCATGGAATTGTATGGCGGGTATCCGCGTTTCCGTTATGGCGGCTTTTGGTTCGGTTTAATGGACCCATGGCCGGAATACTGGTCAGCGGACTGGTACGACAACGATGACGTATATATTGTCTACACGGACGGTGGATATTACCTGTACAACCGCAGGTATCCCCGGGATCGGATCGCGATCACCGTCTACCTGAACTAACAGGTCATCGAGGTGATGCCACCGAGACGGCCCGGCGACGGCAAATACCTGGCCTCTAAATCAGCGTTATCGTCGAGGACGATCCGGGGAAGAGCTTGCAGCTGTTCTGACGTGGAGACCCTTCCGAAGAATTACTGCTCGACGAGACTAAAGGAGAGAGCAAATGAGGAGAAGCATCAAAGATAAAGCGAAAGGCACCCTACACGAAATGAAAGGCAAAGTGAAAGAGGCCGTCGGACGCGCGACAAATAAACGACGTTTGCAAGCGGAAGGCCGCGTCGAAAAGATCGGTGGGACGATCCAAAAGAAAATCGGCCAAGCGGAGAAAGCCCTCGGCAAATAGCAAAAACGGCCCTCCGGGTCGATTCGCAACGGTGGAGTAAGAGCCATTCCGACGCTACACCGTATGGGGTGTAGCTATTAAGATGGATGACCTGTCTTCTATCAGTTGCCGGTCTCACTCGCCTGACGCTTGGGGTGTTGGGCAACGGCGTAGGCAGAATTGCATAGGAGCGGAACAGTGAGAGAGAAAATTTCGTGTGCGTGCGTGATCCTGGCGATAGCAATGATCCTCCCTGTAAAGACAATGTCGCAGGGACAGATTAAGAATCTGGTGCTGAGTGGGCATGCTGGCGGCGTGCCGGTTGCACAGATAAATGGAAGGAATTATGTGGAAATAGAGGCACTCGCGCGGGTAGCGAACGCATCGCTGAGTTTTAAGGGAAATCAGATTACACTGACTCTACTGGCGGAAGGGAACGCGACAACCGTGGGGGTGGGCCCAGCCGCAGCTACGGGATTCTCGAGGACGTTTTTGCGGTCGGCAATCGAGGAACTGAGCACGATCGGCGAGTGGCATGGCGCACTGGAGAGCGCGATCGACAATCAGGTTCCGGTGGGGCAATCTTGGCTGGCGCCCTACGCGGCACGGGCCACGACGAATCTGCGGCTTGTCCAGGTCGCGACAATAACGGATGCCGACCGCAGCGCAGCGCAGTTGGTTGCGAACGACTACCAGAAAATGAAGCAGTTGAGCGACAAGTACGTAGCCCAACGCGCGAGCTTGAGTTACATCGAGCGCGATTCGCTGGAGAATGACGCGTTGAATCAGAGCGTTATCGCTTGTGGCAAATCGCTTGAGGCAATGGCCGCAGGAGGACAGTTTGTGGATGACGGGGCGTGTGATTGAGCATGACGGAGCAATAAGCGAAGGGTATCATGACAAGACCGATTTCCATTAACGCTACGACGATCGCCGGCATCATTCTGGTCGTGATCGCCGCTATAGCACTGGCTTATCAGGGGATTACCTATACGACGAAAGAAAAGGCCGTCGACCTTGGCCCAATTCAGATCACTAAGGAAGAGCACCATACGATTCCGCTTCCTCCTATCCTTGGAGGCATCGCCCTTATAGGCGGCATAATACTGATTGTCGTCGGAGGTAAGCGGGGAGACTGACCGGTGGGAACGCGCTTCGCCGATGAATTGCCTCAAAGTTGGAACGCGAATTCTCAGGAAGCGTCGAAGCGCGCGTAGAGGGCAAAGGGGTTGCAGTGACCAAAATTGGACAGTACCAGGCATTTTGTCTGTGAGAGTTCTCACCGTACTCGTAGCGCTCATCTTGACTTTGGGCTGGCCGAGCCAGGCCGCGGCCTACGCCGTCCTTGCTCACGAAGCGATCATCGACAGCGTATGGGACACCAACATACGCCCGTTGCTTTTGAAGCGTTTTCCCACGGCGACGGCAGAACAACTCAAAGAAGCGCATGGCTATGCATATGGCGGGGCGATTATTCAGGACATGGGTTATTACCCGCACGGGAGTTTTTTTTTCAGCGACTTGACGCACTATGTGCGAAGCGGAGACTTTGTCATGACTCTTCTCCGCGATTCCAAGGACCTTGACGGCTACGCCTTTGCGCTTGGAGCGCTCTCTCACTATGCCGCAGACAATCTCGGTCACCCCATTGCCACGAACCGCGTGGTGCCGCTCCTCTATCCCAAGCTGAAAAAGAAATACGGAAACTCAGTTACATATGAAGAAGACAAGTTGGCGCACGTAAAGACGGAGTTTGGATTCGACGTTCTGGAAATAGCGCATGGACGCTACGCTCCGGATAGCTACCACGACTTTATCGGCTTCGAGGTTTCGGTCCCTCTACTGGAGCAAGCCTTCCAGGAAACTTACGGCTTGGATCTGAAAAGCGTTCTTTCTGACGAAGACAAGGTGCTCGGATCCTATCGTCATGACGTTAGCCAGCTTATCCCGCAAGCCACGCGCATAGCCTGGAGTCTGAAGAAGGACGATATCCTGAAAGATCGACCGAGCATGACGAAAAGGAAGTTTCTCTATAATCTTTCTCGCGCAAGCTACCAAAAGAACTGGGGAAAGGACTATCAAGAGCCGAGCGGTTGGGAGAAATTTCTCGCCTTCCTTACTCGGATTATCCCGAAGATCGGCCCCCTAAGAGTACTGCAGCTCAAAACACCTACGCCTGCGGCGGAAAAACTGTTTGAAGCGAGCTTCAATGCGACTCTGGATCGCTACCGGCGTCTGCTGAGCCAGGTAGGCGCCGGCCAACTCGACTTGCCCAACGACAATTTTGACACTGGTGACATAACAGGGCCTGGAAAATACCAGCTCAACGATCTGACCCATGCACAGTTGCTCGACGCGCTGGCGAAGCAGAATTTCATTGGCGCGTCGCCCGATGTTCGGACTGAATTGCTGGACTTTTATTCGCATCCGGACGCTGCATATGCGACGAAGAAAAAACCCAAAGACTGGGCAAAGGTTCAAGCCGAACTTCAGCAACTCAAGAACGCAGCCCCTCCGGTGGTTACGGGGGGTGCGCCATGATGCTGAACCTGCAGATCTGCTGCAACAGTCTTCGATGATGATGATGCCCGACCGAGCGAGGGGCGCGAGAAAAAGAGACAGATGGACGTAAGAGTCGTGCTCCACCTTCATTCGAGCGCCTCACATCGCAGTGTTCAAAATTGAACAGATTCCCGCTTCCTCTCCGGCGTATGGTTCACCTGAAAGTGTCACTCTCTCAGACGCTCGCGATGTCTTTGCGAGCAGTTCGGTGGTTTGTGGGTCGTGCTCCATGTCTAACGTAACCCAAAGCGATTTGCCGCCTGATCTGGCGACCCTGCGGAGGGGAGGTACAGCTTCCCACAGGCGCCGTCCCGTAAGCGTTCTCTTCGTCCACCGCGATGCGGAGGCAGTTGAGAGTTGCGTGCACGAGCTGGAAAAAGCGGGTTTCGTTGTCGCCGCCGACGTCGTCTCGACTTTAGGGCACTCCACCGAACAGATTCGCTCCCACGCTTATGATGTCGTTTTGGCCGAGTATCCGGCGTCGAGTTCCAGGGAATCTAAGGCCTTGCAGATCCTTCATCGACGAGTGGAGGACATTCCCCTCCTGTTCATCGTCAGTGCTATGGGAAGCGAATCGCTCGCGCGGCTTACCGCTGATGGCGCTTTCGACTACGTTGAGCGAGAGCATCTCGCTCAATTGCCTATGGCCGTCCGCCGTGTACTGAACGAACAGAAGCTGCGGGCCGAGCTGGAGGAGGCCGGAAAGGCCTTGCGGCACTCGCAATCGCTATATCGGGCGTTGGTGGACAATCCCGCTTACGGAATATGCCGGTGCGATGCGGAAGGAAGGATTGTCGACGTCAACCAGGCGTTCTTGGCAATGCTTGGCTATTCGACCAAAGCGGAGCTCTTGGCAGCCAACCGTGTGTCCGAGATAGTCCGCGATTTTGGTCAGGGAGGGCCATTGGCGGGAAGTTCCCCCAAGGCGGCGCGCATCGCGCCGCTCGAAATAGAGTGGAAGCGGGGAAACGGCACCACTTTGAAAGCGAGGCTGAGCGGCCGCGCCGTTTTTGATGAGGGCGGAGATTTCGCGGGCAATGAAATCATCGCCGTTGACATCACGGAGCAGCGCGCGCTCGAGGATCATCTGCGCCAGCAGGCATTGAGCGATTCGCTCACCGGCTTGGCCAATCATCGCCGCCTTTTCGAGGTTTTGCACGCCGAGATCTCCCGATCAAAGCGCACCGGGCGGCAATTCTCGCTTCTATTACTGGATCTCGATGGATTGAAAGAGATCAACGATCGATTTGGGCATTTGGTGGGGAACCGGGCGCTGTGCAGGCTGGCGCAGATCATGACTGACTGCTGCCGGTCTGTAGACACCGCTGCTCGGCAGGGCGGCGACGAGTTTGCTCTGGTCTTGCCGGAGACCGCCGCAGTCACCGCCACATTGGTGGCGTCGCGAATTTGCAATCTTCTCGCAAAAGATGGCGAAGAACCGCCGCTTTCGGTCAGCGCAGGAGTTGCCAGTTATCCGCAAGATGCCAAAAGTATTGGAGATCTTGTGTACGCAGCGGACAAGGCCTTGTACGGGATGAAGGAAAAGCAGCCAAAAGCCGCTCGGGCCGCACGATGCTGAATCCTCACGCTGCACGCACGGAAAGGAGGGGATCGAATGCATGAATATCGTTTTCGTCGGCGCGATCGGCGGCAAGAACGACCTGCCGGTCCGAGTTCTGGCGAGTGGACTTCATTCCTGCTAAGCGGAGAAGGAAAAATCCTTCAATTGATTTCGGCCCGTGCGCCCCTTTCGGAACTTCTGAACAGAATCTGCCGGGCTCTCGATCTGGATATCGGCAACGTGGTTTCGCTCATTTCCTTCCGAGGCGAAGATGCAGCAGATGCTGCAGCTATGGCCGCGAGCGCAGCGCGTTTTGGTTTGTACGCTTTCTGTTCGGCAGGCGTTTTTGCCGATAATGACGAACTGCTTGGATCGCTGGAAATGTACTGCTGCATTCCCGGCGGACCTTCTCGTGAGGAATTTCAATTGATTGAGCGGGCCACATGTCTGATCGCGATCGCGATCGAACGATACAACGAGGCGGGCCAGGATGCGAATCCCCGCATCCACGCGCACCGGGCGCTGCCGGCATTTGTGCTGGAACGGCCGTCTTGCATGAACTGATCCGGCGCGCGCAGACCTGACGACCAGCTCGAGCTGTAGGACTCGAGAAGTATTATAAAGTCCTATGGCGAAGACAACTTACTATGCGTCCCTTACGGTTTAATGGTCCGCCGAGAAATCAGGCCGGCAGGAACCAGCTCAACTGGTTCATCGCTTGCTTTATGATCCTGTTTCATGTTGGGGCGATTGTGGCGCTCTTCTTTTTCACCTGGAACGCGCTATTCGTCGCGATCTTTTTGTACTGGGTGGCGGGAAGCCTCGGAGTCGGGATGGGTTATCACCGGCTGCTCACCCATCGCGGCTATAAGACTCCCCTGTGGGTCGAGTACTTCCTCACCGTCTGCGCAGTGACCGGCTTGGAAGGGGGCCCGCTCCTGTGGGTGGCCACGCACCGTATTCATCATCAGTTTTCGGATAAGGAAGGCGACCCGCACTCTCCGCGCGATGGCAAGTGGTGGTCGCATGTGGGCTGGATTTTGGTTGGCAACGGCTTACGCCAGGACCCTTCCACGCTCGACCGCTACGTCCCCGACCTGGCTGAGGACAGGTTTCACGTCTGGATCACGGAATACCATTTTGTGCCGACAGTCATCCTCGGGGTTGTGCTGTTCGCGATCGGCGGATTGCCGTTTCTCCTGTGGGGCATTTTTTTGCGGACTGTCGTGGGGCTCCATACGACGTGGCTCGTCAACTCGGCCACGCATATTTGGGGTTCGCGCCGCTTTGAAACCCGCGACCTATCGAGGAACAGTTGGTGGGTGGCGCTGTTGACTTTCGGTGAAGGATGGCACAACAACCATCATGCCTGCCCTCCCTCCGCTCGGCACGGCCTGAAGTGGTACGAAATCGACTTCAACTGGTACGGCATCTGGATTCTCAAGCAGTTTGGACTCGCATCCAATATCCAACGAACCAAACTGTCGCCCGCCCGCACTCTGGTGGATTACTCGCCCTCCGCCGGCGGGCGGTAAACAGCGGCCAAATCAAGCCACCGTTTCCGGACAGCCCACAAACCCACGACCCCCAACGATCGCGCGGGTGCCGCCGCTTATTTGTCCTTGTGTCTTTCCTCCATCCGGTTTAGGCGTTTCATCGCCTGTTGAGTCAGGTTCTCGAAACGTCGTGTCTCCGGCCTTTTGTTACAAACCGTTCTATAAGGGACAGTATTCATATTCATAAACAACGGATACTTGGGTCTCGCAGCTTTCAAGGAGACTCACCGTGAAGATTTCAGTAGTACTCTTGGCAGTCCTCGCTGGTTTGAGCGCGTCTATACCAGCTCAGGCCCAAACCATAGTCGCGTCCGAAAACGCTCAGACGCCTGTTTACAGAGTCAATGTAGTTAGCCGGACTACCCCGGCGGTGGTCTACAAACACCGCAGTGGCGCCACAAAGGTTAATTTTCGAGGCACCGATTTGATGCCTGCCGCAATGGGCGAGGCCAAAGTTGAGAGCAAGCGCGGGGCGCTGGAAATCGAAGCCGAATTCTCCGGACTGGACAGGCCCACGAGCTTTGGCAACGAATATCTGACGTACGTGTTGTGGGCGATTTCGCCGGAAGGG
>Ga0070733_10003355_pt1 | contig 11004 bp, 10 predicted proteins | sample Coa_R1_9_FD_66450 | JGI IMG/M metagenome (GOLD analysis project Ga0070733, IMG submission 66450) | Surface soil microbial communities from Centralia Pennsylvania, which are recovering from an underground coalmine fire - Coalmine... | ecosystem: Environmental > Terrestrial > Soil > Unclassified ... | reverse complement strand
TCGAACCGGGCTGGGAGCGAAGGAGCATGTCCCTTAGAGGAGGGCGGGCTGGGTGGGGTTGCAGGAAATTTGGGGGGTAAAGCTCAAGATCCCCACTTCTCGCAAAGTACGCGGAAAATGGGGCACCCGCGGGGGTAGCACAATGGCGGTCGCGATCCTGATAAAATAGTGGAACAAGGGGTTCCTTCTTTCATGCCAGTACCTGTGTCACAGATGTGGACGGTGTCGACTTATGTGCTGCGGCAGAAGCTCGCGGGGCGGAAGCAGTATCCGCTGGTGCTGATGCTGGAGCCGCTGTTCCGCTGCAACCTGGCCTGCGCGGGATGCGGGAAGATTCAGTATCCGGCACACATTCTGAAGAAGGATCTGTCGCCCGAGGAATGTTTCCGGGCGGTGGACGAGTGCGGCGCGCCGATGGTGTCGATCCCGGGCGGAGAGCCGCTGATGCATCCGCAGATCGGGGAGATTGTTGAGGGGCTGGTGGCGCGGAAGAAATATATTTACCTGTGCACGAACGCGCTGCTGCTGAAGGAAAAGATTCATCTGTTCAAGCCGAGTAAGTATCTGACCTTCAGCGTGCATCTGGATGGGCAACGGGATGAGCACGACTTGGCCGTGTGCCGCGAAGGTGGATACGACATTGCGGTCGACGCGGTGAAAGAGGCGCTGAAGCGCGGGTTCCGGGTGACGACGAATACCACACTGTTTGATGGGGCGAATCCGAAGTCGGTGCGGGCGTTCTTTGACGAGATGATGGCGCTGGGAGTCGAGGGCATGATGCTCTCGCCCGGATATTCGTACGACAAAGCGCCGGATCAGAAACACTTTCTGGGGCGGGCACGGACGCGGCGGATGTTCCGCGCAATACTTTCCAACCGCAAAAAGGAATGGCAGTTTAATCTTTCTCCGCTGTTTTTGGAATTTCTGATGGGCAAGCGGACTTATCCCTGCACGCCGTGGGGCATGCCGACCTACAATGTGTTTGGCTGGCAGAAGCCTTGCTACCTGCTGCAGGACGGTTACGCCGAGACTTTTTCTGAACTGCTGGCTACCACCGAGTGGAGCAAGTATGGAACGGAATCGGGGAATCCGGCGTGCGCGAATTGCATGGTGCATAGCGGGTATGAGGCCTCCGCGGTCGACGCCATCTACAGTTCGTGGGGCGGATTTTTGGCTACGGTAAAGGCGACCCTATTCTCGCGGTATCGCGATGAAGAGGCGCTGCGCCTGCTGGAAGAGCCGGTGGTGGCGGTAAATCCGCTGGTGCAGATCGCGTTGCCGGAGCAATCCCTGCACGAAACACGGGCGTAGTGTTACGGTAGCGATCCTTCGACTGTGCGGCGGATGCGCTTCGCTTGCTGCCGTTTCGCTCAGGATGACAACTCTTTTTAGTTCCACGGTACTTCATTCCAGAGAAAAATCATGACAGGTAAAGAAGGTGGGCATATCGATCACGCGTCGACGGAGGCGATCCCCCCGCATGCCAACTCGGTGAATCCGGATGCGCTAGAGGTTGCGCCGGGGACGGCGCATGAGCGGTTGGAGGGGTGGATTCCCGCGCTGGCTACGGAAGGGGAACTGCGCGTGGCGCTGGAGAAGGCGTTTGACTATCGCGGGGATGTGACCATCACGCGCAAGGATGGATCGACGGTCGAGGGATATTTGTTTGACCGGCGGACTGGGGCGACCCTTCGCGAGTCGGTCGTGCGGATTTATCCGAAGAATTCGAATGAGAAATTGTCGGTGTCGTATGCGGAGATTGCGGCGCTGGCATTTACCGGACGCGACACGGCTGCGGGAAAGAGTTGGGAAGCCTGGATGAAGAAGTATGCCGAGAAGAAAGCGGCGGGAGAGAAAGATTTGAGTTTGCATCCGGAGGCGCTGGAGTGAGGGCGGTCCGTGGCGATTTCAGGCGTCCCCTCGGGGACGCCGTTTTACTTTTGCGCTTCGAATTCCCGCCAGTAAAACTGGCGGGCTATTTTCGGGGAGCGCCTCCGGCGCTTGCGCTGAAGCTGAGACCATCGACCAGGTCTTCTACTTCGTCGTCGGTCCCGCCGATGATTGTGATCGATATGGCGTAGCCGTGGGCCAGCATGGTCAGGGTCGACTGGCGCATGACTCGCGAGCCCACGTTTTTGTGAAAGTCTCCGCGGACCAGAGTTTTCGTGCCGATGGCGATGTCGTAAGGGTCTTCGTCGAGATTGAAACCCTGCGCTCTGGCGACTTCGATGAGCGGGCCGAAATATTGCGCGGCCTCTTTCAGTCCGGGGTAGGAAGACGCATTCTCGGCGGCGATGAGGATGGAGGAGTTCACGTCTTCTCCTTTTGCCTCTGGCGGGCGCGAGAAGGCGGCCAGCAGCACTTTAGCCCCAGCGCTTGAGGCGGCGCGAGCCTGGGCGTGGTCGGGCTTGTCTTCTTTTCCCTGCTTGTCTTCCTTTGATTCCTCGGCCTTTGGCTCCTCTGTTTTTGTTTCCTCGTCGCGGGCGTTCATCTCGTCGGTTCGAAGAATCCAGCCGGGAGGAATGTTGCAGGAGAGCGCGAGGGTCTTGTTGCGATAGACGCCGTCGGTTATGGCGCCGGCGTCGAGAGTGGAGTCGGGTACGGGGGCGGGTGTCTTCACTTGCTTGGCGGAAGGCTTCGCTGAAGATGGCGAGGACTGCGCCGGCAAGAGCCCGGGAAGAGCAATGATTGCCAGGATCGTCGCAACTAACCCACGTATGAATCGGGACCAGGGAAAGCTCATGCTTACGATGGTACTCGCGATGGACTAGAACGAGAACAGGTCTCAGCTCTTGGGAAGAGTGAACGTGACCGTCACGCGAGTTTTGAATTCGACGGGGTGGTCCGGGGGATAGGGGTCGTAGATCCACTGCCTGACGGCATCCGTTGCCGAAGAGGTAAAGATGCGATCCCCCGACTCGAACCGCAAATCGACGACCTTGCCCGAGCACTGACGGTTGCGTCGAGCACGACGGTCCCTTCGATTCCGCGCTGCTTGGCTGTCTGCGGATAGATCGGCTGAACCATCCTCATCAGCAACTGTCTGGACTCCGCCTCCGAAATGCGCACCTGTTTGTGGCGCTGGCCGCCTGTTGAAGGCGGGATGGATTGTCCTTGAGGCTGGCCAACTCCCGGCCCGCTCAACACGAGTGACACCATCAATACGACCAGCGACTCTCGCCCGCCGGTCTCCATGTCAGGCGGCCCGGCCCAGCACGGGCTGAGTGCAGTGCGAGCAGCGGCGGGCTTCGATGGGAATCTCGCTCAGGCATTCGGGGCACTTCTTGGTCGTGGGATCGGCGGGAGGCGGCTCTTTGCGCATGCGGGCGAGCAGCCAGTTGATGGGCACCACGACAAAGAAATAAACGGCGGCGGCGATCAGCACGAAAGAAATGGCGGCGTTGACGAAATCGCCGATCGGAAACGTGGTGCCGCGGACGGTGAATTTGAGACTCGAATAATCCGGCTTGCCGACGACGAGTGCGATGAGTGGGGTAAGGAAAGCTTTGGTGAGTTCGGTGACCACGCCCCCGAAGGCCGCGCCAATCACGACTCCGACGGCCATATCCACAACATTTCCACGCAGGATGAATTTCTTAAAGCCGCTGAGCATAGGGAACCTCCGGTGCTGACGTGCTGGCCAATGTAAGGCAGCGAGGGCGGCAGGTCAAGGGGTGTTGGGAGCACCTGTTCGGTCAAGGAGAGACTTCGTGGGCCGCAGACAGCAGGCCTCTCAAGGTTGGCCCCGACGTTCAACTGCGCCGATGAAACCGGCGTGAAACGCTCATTGGCTTGGACCTTGCGAGACGTTCCTCCAAGAAAGTCGGCGATGTTATGGCCGCAGGTGACTCTAGAGCTAGGCCGAGCATTTCAGCCAACGAGCTCCATTTGGAGGCTGTCTTCGGGGCATCCGGATGCACAAGGACGCGGCTGCACTGTTCGCGCTGTTCGTCGGTCACGCCCCGTTGTGCAACGAACACGTCAAAGGCCATATGGGCGGCCGCCACTGCCGGGCTCTCGTACTGGCGGCCTCGTCCGTGTAGATAGTCCATCGTGCAATCGAGCGCCGTCGCGAGTTTGTCGAGTGCCTCTGATCGCGGTAGATTCTTGCCCTTCTCGCTCTTCGTGATAACCGAATGGTGCAGGCCTGCCAACTCCCCGAGCTCTTCCTGGGAGAGCTCCTTTGCCTCTCTTAGAGCTTTCAATCGATCAGGGCGAAACGGCACGGTTGTCACACCTTACGAGAACGGAACCTAGAGTAATCGAGCGTGGGAAAATATGCCAGCTAGCACAATTTTTATGCTAACAAGCACAGAGTTGGTGTATGCTTTCGTTAAAGCGAATTGCGTACATAAGGCCCACGGCAGCGCGACCGATCGAGAGGCGTAAATGGAAGCGGAACAGCCAGCCCGTTTAACGGTGGAACTGGATTACTATGGCCAGCATGCCCGAGATTGGGTAGCGCAGAAAGCTGGCGAGTACGTCGTCATTAAGAACAAAGAGGTTTTAGGTTTCTATCGAGATTTTGAGGCGGCATACAGAGCGGGTGCAGCAACGTATGGGCTTGAAACGGATTTTCTGGTCAAGCAGATTCTTGAATACGAGCCGGTCTTCATTGTGCTCTAGTTGTGACGAACTATCACTCGCCAGTTCGTGATCCGCGCGGTCTCAAGCTTCACGGACCTCGCCTGAAAATCACAATAGGCCCTCCCATTTTGGGCGGCCAGCAGACACCATCGCTAGCAGCAACCGGATTCACCGAAACAGACGCTCTGGTAGACACTGGTGCGCAACGAACCGTTATTTCCCCTGAAGCGGTGCGAAAGGCAGGGCTCTCGAAGATCAATGAGGCTGACGTTCGGGGGGTTGGAGGAATCGTTAGGGCCGGTGTCTACGTCGCTTCATTGCGGTTCCCCCGATGCAACTTGAGGACCATTGAAGTGATAGAGGTCTCCTGTTGCGAGCTTCCACACATTCTCTACCACTGCCTGCTTGGGCCGCGATGTTCTCTCACGCTGGAAGCTCACCTATGATGGGCCTGCTGGCACCTGGTCCATCGAAGAGCGAGACAGCACGCCTTGGGTAGAGCCACCAGAGGGAATGGACCCCCGTGATCCCAGGCTTTGGGGTGAATAGAATTTGGGGGCGAGGACGTACAATTTTCAGATCCGCATCGGCATCACGATATACCGGTACTTGTAATCATCCCCTTCGGCGGGGCGGAATTGGCCGGCGGATTGGGGGTCTTTCAGTTCGAGGCGGACTTCGCTGGTGCCGGCGGCTTTGAGGAAGTCGACCAGGTATTGGGCGTTGAAGCCGATGGTCAGAGGCTCGGCGGTGTAGGACGGAGCTTCGATGGAATCTTCGGACTCACCTGCTTCGGTGGAAGATGCGGAGATTTTCAGTTCGCCTTTCTCCAGGCGCAGGCGGACGGCGCGCGAGCGCTCGTCGGCGAACTGGGCCACGCGCAGGATGGCGGCATTCAGTTCATCGGAATTTAAGGGAACGATCTTGCTGTTGTCCTTGGGTAGCACGGCTTCGAAGTTGGGGAATTGGCCAGTGAGCTGGCGCGAAGTCAGCAGGCGCGAACCGATGCGGAAGAACAGCGTGGATTCATCTTTGGCGAACTCGATGGTTTCGGCGTCGGTGGAATCGAGCAGGGACTTCAGTTCGTCCATCGCTTTTTTCGGGACGAGAGTTTTCAGTTCGCCGGACACGCCGTCGAATTTTTCGCCAGCGCGCTCGCAGTGCGCCAGGCGATGTCCATCGGTCGCGACCATTGTGATCGACTCGGGCTTCAAGAGCATCAGCGCGCCGTTGAGGGTGTAGCGCGATTCTTCGTTTGAAATCGCAAAGCCGGTCCGAGCGATCAGGCCGCGGAGAACCTGCGCGGGAATTGTGATCGCTCCGGCAGTGGGAAACGCGGGCAGACTTGGAAAATTTGATTTCGCCATGCCCACCATTTTTGTGTTCGAACGGCCGCAGCGGATACTGACCCAGTGATTCTCCAGCAACCTGATGGTGATGTCGGCGTCGGGCAGCAACTTTACGTAGTCGTGAAGTTTGCGCGCAGGGATGGTGCAGGAGCCTTCTTTTTTTACTTTGGCGTTACACGAAGTGCGCAGGCTCAGGTCGAGGTCGGTGGCAGTGAGCGACAGGCGGTCGCCTGCGGCCTCGAATAAATAATTGGAAAGGATTGGAATTGTGGTCTTGCGTTCGACCACACCTTGCGTAGCGCTTAACTCGCGCAGCAATTCGAACTTGCTGACCGTAATCTCCATGGTCTCCACGGCAACGGCGGCCTCCACCGGCATAATGCTTTACCCCCGAATGCTCGCTGCTACTTTTAGTCACTACCCTTATATCAAATGCAAAACCTATAAAACCAGCAGTAACAGTAAGGCCTTCGCAGAAGTGGAAAACCTGGACAACTCGCCTGTTGTCACCAGCTTCCCGCCAAACCCTTCATGTTAGAAATCGGTCCCAAACTCTTCGGAGACCAGAGTCTAACCTGGCAGTGCTTCTTATTTCCCGCCTGCCTTGCACAACTTCCACATTGCATTCACAGCCAGCTCGAAGGAAGACTGGACCGCTGAGTGGAAAACTCACTGAACCGCGCAATTCACCCGCCTAATTGCTCGGTCAATTTATTGATCAACCTGTTCAAATCTTTATCGGTCTTGCGAAGCTCTTCGATCTTTTCGACCGAGTGCAGGACCGTGGTGTGATGTTTGCCACCGAACTGGCGTCCAATTTCCGGGAGCGACGCTTCGGTCAGATGCTTGGCGAGGTACATGGCAATCTGACGCGGATAAACGATCGCGCGGGAATTGTTTTTCGCTTTGATCTCGACCAGGCGAAGGCCGAACTGTTCCGCCACCATTTTCTGGATCGATTCGATGGTGACTTTGCGGGCTTGCGAGTCGATAAAGTTCTTGAGCACCTGCTGCGCGTAGGGCAAAGTGATCTCGGCGCCGATGAGCGATGAGTGCGCAACCAGACGGATCAGCGCGCCTTCGAGTTCGCGAACATTGGAGCGGATATTCGAGGCCACGTAGAGCGCCACATCAGTCGGTAGGGTTACTTTCTCCTGCTCGGCTTTCTTCTGCAGGATTGCGACCTTGGTTTCGAGATCGGGCGGCTGGATGTCGGCAATCAATCCCCACTCGAAACGGCTGCGCAGGCGGTCTTCTATCTCGGCCAGCTCTTTGGGCGAGCGGTCGCTGGCGATGACGATCTGCTTCATCGATTCATGCAGCGCGTTGAAGGTATGGAAGAACTCTTCCTGCGTGCGCTCCTTGCCGGTGAGGAACTGGATGTCGTCGATGAGCAACACGTCCATGTTGCGGAACTTGTCGCGGAAGCTGGTCATCTTGTCGTAGCGCAGCGAGTTGATCATGTCGTTGGTGAACTTCTCGCTGGATACGTAGCAGATGGCGGCCTGCGGCAGGCGGCGCTTGATCTCATGTCCAATGGCCTGCATCAGGTGAGTCTTGCCCATGCCGACGCCGCCGTAAAGGAACAAAGGGTTATATGCCTTCGAGGGCCGCTCGGCGACGGCCTGGCAGGCAGCGTGTGCGAACTGATTGCCGCTGCCGATGACAAACGCGTCGAAGGTGTAGCGCGGATTCAGTTGCGCGGCACCATCCCAGTCGAAGCGTGATTGCGATGGCGGCGAGGCTGCGGCCGCGGCGGAAAGTCCGCCGTCGTGACGGACGGTGGTGGAGGCGGGATCGTCCTCGGGAGTTACGAACTTGACGTCGTTGAAACCGAGGCCCAGATTGTCGATGGCTTCCTGAATCAGGTCGGCGTATTTGTCGCCGGCGTGACGGAACTCGACGGTCGGGACGCGGACGAAGAGAACGCCTCCGCTGGAGTGGCTGTAGCGCGTGGGTTTCAGCCAGGTGTCGTAGGAATGGCGGTTAATTTTCTTTTCCAGCGCATCGAGGATGCGCGCCCACGGATTAAGGGAGAGAGTTGTGCTGGGAACTGACATATATGAAATGTTTCACCACGCGGCGCCCCGGCGGCTGGTAAGAGAGCGCCTGTTAGAACTGCCGTTTTACGAAGTAGCTGGAACCGTTAATTTTACTGCGGAAAGCGCCTGTATTTCCCGAGTTGCTGCTGCTCAAAAGCGAAAAGATTTTGAAAGCAGGATCAGTGCGGCATACTAGCACAAAATTTTTTGTTGTGTGGAAAACTTCAGCGGGGAAAATTCCGCGAACCCTCATTCAGAACCCGAATCGATAGTGCTGTCAAGTAGCGCGCTGGTAACTGTCGCGAGGAAGGTGCAGAGTGGGGTCGTTCCTGAGATGCGGCCCGCTCGATTTAGATTTTCTCTGCGAACTCAGGCGCCTTTCTCTGTGCACTCGGCGGTTAAAGTCTTTTGACTTGCTGCCAAACGCAAAACCAAAAACAGGGAGCTTTTAACCGCCGAGTGCACAGAGAACCCCCGCAGAGGCCGCGGAGAAACCCAACTCGAGTTGCTGTCCCCGGCTACGCCGGTTTGGCGGTATTGCCGGAGGTGATTTATACTCATGGTTTGCCCTAACACTGTCGAAGGAATCAGGAGCAGCTACTTTTCATGCCCAAGCGTACATTCCAACCCAACCGGCGCAAGCGATCGAAGACACACGGATTTCGCGTGCGCATGAAGACCCAGGGCGGCAAGAAGGTAATTTCCCGCCGTCGCGCCAAGGGGCGCAAGCGGGTCTCGGTGAAACCAGGTTTCCGCGAATAGTCCAGTGGCGCGGAGGTTTGCCCGCGCGCCCGCTGAAATACAAGCGATCTGGAATTTAGAGTCACTGTGACTGCCAGTGTGCCCGGAGAATCGAAGCGAGGGAGCAACCCACGCAAACCGCAAGCCGGTGAAGCCACCTTTCCCCGCAGCGCGCGGCTGTTGCGGCACGCCGACTTCGAGCGCGTGTACAAGCTGGGGCGGCGGCATTTTTCCGCGTCGCTGACCGCGTTTTATTTGTTGCGGCCGGAAGGGTTGCGCAGTGCGACATCTGGCATCCGCATTGGATTCACCGTGAGCCGCGCGCTGGGCGGCGCGGTGCAGCGTAACCGGATGAAGCGGCGACTGCGCGAGGTGGTGCGGCTTTGCGGCGTGCCCGCAACTGCGAGCGCGGATGTGGTCATCAATCCGAAGAAGTCGTTGCTGACCATAGACTTCGCGGAGGTGGTGAACGAAGTGGGGCGCGCTTTCGTAGTAATAGAGCAGAAGCTCGCGGGGAAAGAAAAGAGCTCGAACCACGAAGGGCACGAAGGTTCACGAAGGAAACTGTAGACGGGTCGCGGCCAATTTCTTATGCGCCAAGTCGGCAAACGCGTTGTGTTGCAAATGCTGCGGGCATACAAGTGGGCGATCTCGCCGATGTTTCCGCCGGCGTGCCGTTACGTTCCCACTTGTTCGGAATACGCGGCTGAGGCGGTGGATCGTTACGGCATGCTGCGCGGGGGATGGAAGGCTTTGACCCGGCTGCTGCGCTGCCATCCGTTCTCGCGCGGGGGCTACGATCCGGTGGTGAAGCGGAACACAAGCTGTGACCATCCCCACTCCTCGCAAAAAACGCGAGAAATGGGGCACCCGACAGCCTACGCAGCAGCTCCAACCTCGCCGGCCCAGCATCACGGCGCGATCTTTGCTGCCTTATCAAGGGAACTGTAAACTTTGGCCGAATATCAAAATCCACAGCAGGAACCGGGCAGCGAGAAGCGGTTGTTACTCGTTTTCCTGGTGACGATGATCGTGATGTTGGCGGCACAGCCGTTGCTGAAAAGATATTTTCCGCAGCCGGCGACGACGCCGCAGCAGAGCCAGCCGGCTCAGACACAGACTTCGCAGAATCAAACCTATCAAAATCAGAATTCTCAGAATCAGAACTCTCAGAACCAGGGAGCGACTGGAGTCGCGCCCGGCGTTGCCTCTGCAAATCATCCCGGCGTCGCGGTGGTCACGAAGGAGGCCTCGAGCGAAACTGAAACTGTTATTGAGAACGATCTTTACCGGATCACATTCACCAATCGCGGGGCCCAGGTGAAATCGTGGATTGTGAAAAAATTCGACAACGATTTTCAGAACGGGCCACTGGATCTGGTGAATGCCGCGGCGGCGGCGCAGTATGGATATCCGTTGTCGCTGTGGACTTACGACGAGGCACTGCGCAAAAGGTTGAGTTCGGCGCTTTATGTTGCCTCGCACGAAGGTAACCTAACCTCGCCGACCACGGTCACGTTCGAATACGCCGATCAGGATCTTTCTGTTCGCAAGACGTTCCGTTTCGATCACACCTATGTCGTGAATGTCGAGACCAGCGTCACCTATCAAGGTGCGGCGGTGGCGGCGCTTCCGGCGTGGCCTTCGGGGTTTGGCAGCCAGACGACTCCGGCGTTCTACGCGGGCGCGAACATCGACTACCAGTTCAACAAAGACATTGCGCGGCTGCCCATCCGCTGCGGATTTTCTCTGTTCTCAAAGTGCACGGACATCAGCGGTGGGAAGACGATTCCCGGGCCATTCCATTGGGCGGGGGCTACGGATCAGTATTTCGCGGCGGTGTTTATCCCGGACGATCCGGCGTCTTCAGGAATGGTGACGCTGCGCAATCCGATGTCGGTGGCGAAGGATCCGCAGAAGGCGGACTCCAAGGAAGTTGTGAACGTCGACGTGCTCGGCGCCGCGGTCGGCAACCTGCATGGGGCAACGGCGGAGCGCATCTTCGTGGGTCCGAAGGAACTCGAGATCCTGCAGAAGATCCCGATCCCAAATGTATCGGGAGCGGACAACGACTTGAATGGGCTGGTGGATTTCGGTTTCTTTGGGATCATCGCCAAGCCGCTCTTCCTGTGGCTGAAGTGGACCTACCACCACATGGTCCCGAACTGGGGATGGGCGATTGTTCTGCAGACGGTGATCATCAGTCTGGCACTGCTGCCGCTGCGAATCACGCAGATGAAGTCGATGCTGAAGATGCAGCGCGTGGCGCCGCAGATCAAGGCGAT
>Ga0070733_10003354_pt1 | contig 11004 bp, 10 predicted proteins | sample Coa_R1_9_FD_66450 | JGI IMG/M metagenome (GOLD analysis project Ga0070733, IMG submission 66450) | Surface soil microbial communities from Centralia Pennsylvania, which are recovering from an underground coalmine fire - Coalmine... | ecosystem: Environmental > Terrestrial > Soil > Unclassified ... | reverse complement strand
CCTATCTCTTCGGCGGCGTCGAAATTCGCTGGCGATGCGCGCCCTCCCTCATCGGCGCCGACAGCAAAGTCCCGGCCGAGGCGGAATTCCATTTTCCTGGCGGCCTCAAGGACTATCTGGCGGCCGACATCGAAGGCCAGGAATTGGTCACCGATCAGGTCTTTGTCGGCAAGATCGACAGGCCCGGCGGCCATGGCTCGCTCGAATGGGCGATTGCCTGGCTCGCCGCCGAAGACGGTTTCGTTCACTCCTACTGCAACACGATTCCGACCCCTGACGGCGGCACGCATGAGGCCGGTCTCCGCGCGGCGCTGCTGCGGGCGTTAAAGGATCACGCCGATCGCATCGGCCAGTCGAAACGCGCGGGCCTTCTCACCACCGATGACGTGATGGCGACCTGCGCCGCGCTGATTTCCGTTTTCATTCGCGAGCCGGAATTCCAAGGTCAGAACAAAGGGCGGCTGCAGACCGCGGAAGCGGCGCGGATCGTCGAAAACACCCTCCGCGACGCGTTCGACCATTGGCTCGCCGCCGCGCCTTCGCAGGCCTTACGGCTTCTTGACTGGTCGATCGAACGGGCCGAGGAGCGCCTGCGCCGGAAGGCGGAAAAGGACGTCGCGCGCAAGACCGCGGTCCGCAAGCTGCGCCTGCCGGGCAAGCTCGCAGATTGCACGAATACTTCAGCGCAAGGCTCTGAGATTTTTATAGTCGAGGGAGATTCTGCCGGCGGCTCCGCAAAACAGGCGCGCGATCGCGCTTCGCAAGCCGTGCTGCCGTTGCGCGGAAAAATCCTCAACGTCGCTTCGGCGACCCGCGACAAGCTCGCGCAGAACCAGCAGCTCGCGGATCTGATGCAGGCGCTCGGCTGCGGCGCAGGCTCGCATTATCAGGCTGACGACCTGCGCTACGACAAGGTCATCATCATGACCGACGCCGACGTCGACGGCGCTCATATCGCCTCCCTGCTGATCACCTTCTTCTATCGCCAGACGCCCAAGCTGATCGACGACGGCCATCTCTATCTCGCGGTCCCCCCGCTCTACCGACTGACGCAAGGGAGCAAGTCGTTCTACGCGCGGGACGACGCGCACAAGGAAGAATTATTGAAGACCGCCTTCTCCGGCCGCGGCGCGATCGACATCAGCCGATTCAAAGGGCTCGGCGAGATGCAGGCGAAGGACTTGCGAGAGACGACGATGGACCCTGCGCGGCGGTCGCTTTTGCGCATATCGATCGCCGAAGCCGAACGACAGGCGACTGAGGACGCTGTGGAACGCCTGATGGGCGCCAAGCCGGAAGCGCGTTTCGCCTTCATTCAGGAGCGCGCGCCGCGCGCTGGCGAACTCGTCGATATTTAATCTTAGCCGGCAAGGGTTCGTTTACCATGTTCGCCCTAGCATTGCGTCAGTTGGCGCAATTTGGCGGGGCCGGTGATGAGCGGGTCGTTTGGCGAGGATGAACGCGGTTCGGCAGTCGAGAAATTTGCCGTGGCCGCCGGCCTTGCCGCCTTGGCGGCCCTTTCGCTCGGATCCACCGTTGAGAGAATGGCGAGCAATGGCGGCCTGCCGACCATCGCGCTCCTCTCGCCCGATCAGTACGTCGCAACCAAGCCCAAGGCGAACGATCCCAATTCGATCGACTACACCGTCACCGGCTCGATCAACAGTCGCGGCGCGATCGACGGCTGCCCCGGGCGCCACGAGAATCCATAAGAGCCTGCTCCGGCGCTTCGCCGACGCAAAGCGCCAACCGGCCTGAAATGGCCGAGACGGTTTCCGGCGTTTCCGCAGGGGCCAACGCGCCGGGGTTTGACCGGCTCGGCTGGGTCGCGCTGATCATCGGAACGGCGATCATCGCCTGGTCAGGGATCATCGCCCGTTTTCTCGACGTCGGTCCCGTGGCCGGCGCCGCTTGGCGCATGGGCCTCGCGGTCCCGGCCCTCGCCTTGTGGGCTCGGCTTGCCTGGCGGCGAAGCCCGGCGCTCGGCGAGGCGGCGCCCTTCGCCGCGCCGCTGATCCTGGCGGGGCTCGCCTTTGCGGCCGATGTCGGCAGCTTCCACATCGCCCTGACCGGCACCAAGGTCGCCAATGCGACCTTCATCGGCAATGTCGCCCCCATCCTTGCGGTGGTCGGCGGCGCCGTGTTCTTTCGCGAACGCCCGCCGCCGCGCGTTTGGTTCGCTCTTGCGGTCGCCCTGTTCGGAAGCTGGGTGATGGCTGGGATGCTGGCGCCTGCGCGGCTCGGCTTTGGCGATCTATTCGCGCTCGGCGCGGCGACCGCTTATGCGAGCTATCTGTTGGTGGTCAAAAGCCTGCGCCGGAGCCTCGACGGGCCCACGGTCACTTTATGGTCCGCGGCGGTCTCCGCGATCGCCCTAGCCGTCGCCGCGTCGCTCCGCGGCGAGGTCCTCATCCCCCATAGCGTCGTCGGCTGGGCGACCGTCCTGCTGCTCGGCATTGTGTCGCATGCCCTCGGCCAGGGCCTCACGTCTGTCGCGATCGGCCGCCTGCCGGTTGGCCCGCTGGCGCTGGTGATCCTGGTCCAGCCGCCTTTCTCCGCGCTCATCGCCTATCTGGTTCTCGGCGAGAATATGTCGCCGCTGCAGATGGTCGGCGGCGTGATTATTCTCGCGGCCGTGGCCGCCGCGCGCCCACGTTAGTATGCTAACAAACGTATTTAAGCGATCGAACTCTAAAGAAAGCCGGCGCGAATCGCTCTGGCTCTCGCCATGAAAATGCGATAGTCTCGTTTGCGCGTCGGGCGGCCTCAATTTCGCTGACCGACTTCGGCGGGATTTGATGCGGTCACTTTGTCTTGATCTGTCCCCGGCTGCCGGCCGGCTTGAGGCGGCGGACAGGGTGGCGTGCGCGCCAGCGCAATTCAGCGCCTTTTCATCGATTGATGAAGGATCGAGCCTTTGAGCGTGGCGTTGCACGCCGATGCGCGATTGGCGCAGAAAGATTTCTCGAACGTCGGAGCAGTTTTGGCGAGCTGATTTGGCTCGCCCACGCCGCTGGCGGCTGTTCGAGAAACTTCGGTCTAAGAGACCGGCAAGAAAAAGAATCAATTCTGGTGGTTTGGCAGGTGGCGGTTGAGGCGGGAACAGGTGTCGGAGCGACAGGGGCGCCATGAGCAAGGGTAAAGATTTTCGAGGGCCGCGAAAGCGGGGTTTTGACGACGACGGGCCGATGCCTTACGAGGCGCGCCCGCGGCCGTCGCGCAACTTTGACAGTGGCGGCGGTTTCGGCGGCGGTCCGCCGGGTATGTCGCCGCCGCAGCAGCCGACCGGTCCGGCGGTCGATGCGATCGTCAAATGGTTCAAGGCTGATAAAGGCTATGGATTCGTCGAACTGGCGAACGGCCAGGGCGACGCCTTCCTCCACGTCAACGCCTTGCATGCCTCCGGGCATGACAGCGTGCCGCCGGGCGCCAAGCTAAAGGTGCAGGTCGGCGCCGGCGCCAAGGGCGCGCAGGTGACGCGCGTCTTGGAAGTGGACACCGCCGGGGCGGCCGAACGGGCGCCGCAGCGCTCCTCCAGCGACGCGCCGCGGCCGCGCCGCGTCGCGCCTGATCCTTCCACGGCGGTTCCTGTCGCCGGCAAGGTCAAATGGTTTGACGACGCCAAGGGCTTCGGCTTCGTGGCGAGCGACGACGGCGGCAAGGACGTCTTCGTACATATTTCGATCCTCGGGCCGGCCGGCATCACGCATCTCGCCGAGGGTCAGCCGGTGAACATGCGGGTCGTCGACACGCCGAAGGGCCGCGAGGCGATTTCCATCTCGCCGGCTTAAAGGCGAAGGACCAAAAGCGACGCCGCCTCCGCGCGGCGTCGGCGTCAGGGCGTGCGGCCTAACGCGGCCTCACGCCTTTTTCATTCAAAGCTCAAAAATCGGCGGACAATGCAGTCTTCTCGCGACATCGATCGTTTGCTCGCCATCATGGCGGCGCTCCGTACGCCGGGGTCAGGCTGCCCCTGGGATCTCGAGCAAAATTTCAAGACGATCGCGCCCTTCACGATCGAGGAAGCGTACGAAGTCGCCGACGCGATCGAACGCGAAGACTTCGCCGATCTCAAGGATGAACTCGGGGACCTGTTGCTGCAGGTGGTCTTTCACGCCCAGATGGCCAAGGAGGCGCTGCTCTTCGATTTCAACGACGTGGTCGAGGCGATCACGGCGAAGCTGATCCGCCGCCATCCGCACGTGTTCGGCGATACGCGGAACTTGTCTGCCGAAGCGGTGAAAACGCTATGGGCCAAGATCAAGGCCGAGGAAAAGCGGACCCGCGCAGCCGCCCGCGGCGCGACGCAAGAGCCGAAGGCAAGCGCGCTCGCCGGCGCGCCGCTCGCCCTGCCCGCGCTTTCCCGCGCGCTAAAGCTCCAGCAAATGGCCGGCAAGGTCGGCTTCGACTGGAACGACGCGCGCGCGGTTCTCGCCAAGCTCCGCGAGGAGACGGACGAGATCGACGAGGCGTTGCGCCTCGGCGATGAGAAAGCGGTTCGTGACGAGATCGGCGATCTTCTCTTCGTCGTCGCCAATCTCGCCCGCCATCTGAAAGTCGATCCCGAGGCCGCGCTGCGCGGCGCCAACGCCAAATTCGAGCGGCGCTTCGCGCATATCGAAGCGCGGCTCGCTGAAGAAGGGCGCGGGCCGAGCCAGGCTACGCTCGAGGAGATGGACGCGCTTTGGGACGAGGCGAAGCATCGCGAGCGGGACGACAAGTTTGGCGCGACCGTAAACCCGCCGGAAAGACGCATCGCCCATAAATAGGCGTTCGACGGTCGGGTCGGCCGCGCTTTGCGAGAATGGTCCCATGTGGAGGCGGTGCGCCCATTGGGCGCTTCTGGTTGCATTTTCTTTGCTGGCGTCCGCCGCAACCGCCGAGTCGCTGACGGCTGGCGATCCCTGCGCCGCCAACAACGAGGCGGCAGCGCCCTCGCCCAGCGCGCGATCGCGCATTCGGATCGAACGAGACACGGCGATCTATGTCGCCAAACACGCGCAGCGAGCTTGTCGCCCGGTCGACGGTCTCGCCAATGAATATTCCGCCCGGAACGATCCACGGAGGGCGGCCGAATTTCGCTCGGTTATCGGCAAGCTGCGCGACGAGGTCCTTGAGCCGATCTACCGCGAATATCCGGATTTGCGCGGCCAGGATTTGACGTCCTCTCAGAGCCAAGAAGATCAAAGGATCGCTGCGCGCCAAAACACCAAAGCCTCTGCTCAAGAGTTTGCGGCGCGCGAACGAACAATGGGTCCGGCCACGGCGCTTTATCTGCGGTGGACGCTTGCTGTCGCCGTGCATGGAAGTTTTTCCAAAGCAATTGGACCAAAGGCTTGCGATTGGCCTCAGAATGAGAAATGCGTTCGGGCGTTGGATGACGGTGACGCCGAGATTGTTTTTGCTGAGGTCCCAATCTATTGGAGCTATCCTGATCTTTGGCGTCTTGCCATGAAAGAAGGCGAAGCTCTCGCGGCGACACAGAAGCGCACTGCCGAGTCAGACGCGGCATTTCGTAAAGCCGCTCCCCCACGAGGGTCAGTGCGCCTAACGCCTGCGGCAGCATCATTCATTCGAGACTTTCTCGACGAGGCGCGACGCGAAGGCGCCTCTTTCTGTCAAATCGCGACAATTTCATGGGTCCGCCAGGAGCAGTGGAAAGGCCCCAACGACGCCGACTGGACGATCAGGGGGCCCCATCTCAGTACCGGCGCCCACGGATGCGGCGAAATTCCGCCAGACGTGATTCAAGCGATCGATGGCATAAGAATCGTGTTCGAAGGGGACGTCGCCAGTAGGTTCGCCGGCAAGGCGGTCGATCTGGAGAACGGAGATTTGGTTTTGAAGGAGAAGTGACCCTCGTCACGCCGGACCTTGCGCGCAAGCGGGAATCCAGAGAACCGCCACGCTCCAGGACTGGCTCGGCCTGGATTCCCGCTTGCGCGGGAATGACAGTAAAACTCACGGGACCTTCGCCGGCGCCAGCGCCGCGAGCTCATGCGCCAGCGCTTCATCGACTGGCTCGTCGAGCAGCAGTCTCAGCCAGACGGCGCCATAGATCGCCGAGATAAGCGCTTCGCGCCGATGCGCGTCGGATACGCGCCCATTGAGGATCTGCCGCAAAGGCTCGCGGCGCGGCTCGATCAGGCGCTCGCGCAAGAGGGCGCGGAGCTTCAGGTCGGACTGCGCCTCGGCCATCAAATGGCGGAGCGCCGGGCCAGCCGCGGCGATCGCGGGAATGACGGCGCGCAGAAGCCCCAAGAGGTCGCCCGACCGGATCGCCGCTTCCTGCGGCCGATCGATTCGCGCGTCCTTTCTCGGCGAAGGCGTCGAGGATGACCGCGGCCTTGCTCGGCCACCAGCGATAAAGGGTCTGCTTGCCGGCGCCGGCCGCCTTGGCGATCGATTCCGCGGTGACCGCGCCATAGCCGCGCTCCATCACCTGCCAATAGGCGGCGTCGAGAATGGCATTGCGGCTCGCCTCGCTGCGCGGGCGGCCGATGGGCCGATTCGGCTCGGTTTTCACGCCGCGAGCATAGGCGGCAATTATGAGACTTCAAGTCTCGTTACATAAAGAGACTGCGAGTTCACAAAATAAAAGGGCCGGCGCACAGCCCTGCGCGGGCCGTGCGGCTCGCGCACCCAGGCGGATGGAATCCTTCCCCGACCTCTGCCAGGTTCGCCGGCGAGAAGATTGACGCGCCGGCGGGCCTTTGCGACCTACCCGGTATGCCCCGTATGGCCGAACCCGGCGGCGGTATGGACGCCGTGGATGTCGGCCCCCGGAAATGTCGGATGGGCCAGAAGGCCATCCGTATTGCCGTGGCTATCGACGTAGAAGCCCACGATGTCGCCCCGGTCATTGATCCCGTTGAGCGTCGTCGCGCCGATTCCATTCGGGTCATCCAACGTCGTGAATGTGTCGGTCCTGCTGTTGAAGATGACGCCGTGCATGGCGCCGTTGACCACGTCGAACCCAACCGCCATGCCGAAATCGTTCAAGCCGAGAAGTTCCGTTACGCTCGCGCCGGGCGCGTCGAGCGTCGTGAATTGCCCGTAGTTATCCATAAAACCGTGAGTGGCGCCGCTTGAATCGGTATAGAAGCCGGCGATCTCGCCAGAGTTGTTGATCGCCGCCGCAACCGTGCTGACCCCATTCGGGTCATTGATGTCTGCGGAAAATTTACCGTTGTTGATGTCGTACGTGTAGCCGTGGCTATGGCCGGACGTGTCGTTGTAGAACCCGACGGCGATATTGAAATCGTTGATCCCGATAAGCTGGTTTTCGATCAATACGCCGGGGGGTGGCGAGGTCGGCGTGTTCGGGTTGTTGACCTCGGTGTAGACCCCGTCTTTCAGGTAGAAACCAAACTGATTGTCGAAGGCGACGCCGTTGTTCGTATTGTAAAAATAGCCGACCTGTACGCCGCGGTCGTTGATGCCGGTCATCTGGGTCTGGGCCGAGCCGGGAAAGTTCTCGGGCGTAAATATGGTAGGGCGATCCGGCGCGAAGAGGTCGGACCATTCCGGCTTCAACCCATCATCCCCCGTCAGCAGGAAGCCCTTATTAGGATCGCCGGCTTGCCCGCTGCCGTAGAAGCCGGCGATCTCGCCGAAGTTGTTGACGCCAAGGAGATTGGTGAACGTCGCGCCTTGGAATGCCGGGTCTGCCGGATCGTTGATCGTCTCGAAGCTGTAAGGGACAGGCTGATGCATGTTCTAAGCTCCTTGATGTCAGGGCGGAACAATTCGCGCAGTCAAAACGCTCGCGACAGACAAACACGCATTGGATCGCTTATATTCGAAAGGGTCGGCGGCTTTCGAGGCAGGGAGAGCCTCGAGCGGCGTTGCTTTGCCATGCGCCGACTTGTGAGTTGGCGAATTGCGACGCGAAGGAATGCGACGCGCGTCTTAAGGCGGCGTCCCTTGCGCGGGCGCGCTATTTCTCACCTGTTCTTGATTAACCCTCGTCAAACGGCAAGCCGGCCCGGAAAACGCCGCGCCAGCCGCGCCAGCTTATCGGGCGCGACGCGAAGCTTCAGATGGACGCGCCCATCCTCGCCAGCCTCGCGCGCCATGACCTCGGTATTCTCGTAGAGCCAGTGCAACCCCTGCCCGTCCGCGCCGTCAATATCGAGATCGACAAGGTCGCGGTCCTTGGCGAGACGCGCCTCGATCGCGGCGAGAAGCGCGTCGATCCCTTCCCCGGTCAGCGCGGAAACGGCGATCGGACCATCCGACGCCTCGCCGTTCCGATGGGCCTTCAGGACCGTACGTTGATCGGCGTCCAGTTGATCGAGCTTGTTCCAGACCTCGATTGCTTCGGTTTCGTCCTCGCTCACGCCGAGCTCGGCAAGGATCGCGGCGACGTCGGCGCTTTGCGCCGCGCTATCGGCATGGGCGATGTCGCGCACGTGGAGGATCACGTCGGCCGCCAGCACCTCCTCGAGCGTGGCGCGGAAGGCGGAGATCAGCATCGTCGGCAGATCGGAAATGAATCCGACCGTATCGGAGAGGATCGCGGCGCCGCCATGCGGCAACTTCAAAGCGCGCATGGTCGGATCGAGCGTTGCAAACAGCATGTCTTTCGCCGTGACGTCGGCTCGCGTCAGGCGGTTGAACAGCGTTGACTTTCCGGCATTGGTGTAGCCGACCAACGCGACGACAGGGTACGGAACCTCCCTTCGGCTCGCGCGGTGCAGGCCCCGGGTCTTCTTGACGCCTTCGAGATCGCGTTCGATGCGGATCATCCGCTCCTGGATCAAACGGCGGTCGCTCTCGATCTGGGTTTCGCCGGGGCCGCCGAGGAAGCCGAAACCGCCGCGCTGGCGCTCGAGGTGGGTCCAGGACCGGACCAACCGCGATTTTTGATAGGCGAGATGGGCGAGCTCGACTTGCAGCGCGCCCTCTTTGGTGCGGGCGCGCCGCCCGAAGATTTCCAGGATGAGGCCGGTACGGTCGATGACCTTCGCGGCGAAAGCCTTCTCGAGATTGCGCTGCTGAACCGGCGAAAGCGCGCAGTCCATCATGACGAGGCCGGCCTCGGTCTCCTTGACCCGCTCGGCCAGCGCTTCGACCTTGCCTTTGCCGATATAGGTCGCGGGGCGAATCTGGCTGAGCTTGGCGATTTCAGCGCCGACCACGGCGAGGTCGATCGCCTTGGCGAGGCCTATCGCCTCTTCAAATCGCGCCTCGGAAGAGCGGCTCAAGGCCTCCGCTTCGCCGGGCCGTCGTCCGGTCAGGTACGGGCTGACGACGAGCGTGCGGGTTTCCCGCGCCACGGCGTCTTCCTGCCGGCCCGATCCGTTTCCGAAAGTCTGTCTCGCCAAGGAAAACTCGGGGTGGTCAGCTCTTCTCGGCGGCCGCGGGCTCGTCGCCGGATTCGAACATCTGGATTGGGTGAGCCGGCATGATCGTCGAGATCGCGTGTTTATAGACCAATTGCGAATGCCCGTCGCGTCTGAGCAGCAGGCAGAAATTGTCGAACCAGCTCACGAAACCCTGCAGCTTGACGCCGTTGACGAGGAAAATCGTCACCGACGTCTTGGTCTTGCGCACGTGATTGAGGAACGTGTCCTGTAGGTTCTGCGCTTTTTCGCTCGCCATGAGCCGATCCTGTTTGTTTTGGGCCGCCTTCTGCGACCTTGATTTTCGTCGATCGCCGCTTTCTCGCGCGCGAGCTTTAAGTTCCGCTTGCAACCCCGGCCGCAGCAATCGCTTTCAGTTACAGGGAGTATTGCGGCAGGCGCAAGGCAAAGTTTGGACCACTGGCTCGCCGGCTAGACCGCGGCGACTTCCACATACTTATGAAACTTCTCGCGTAAAGCCAGGGTCAGCCGGCCAGGCTGGCCGTCGCCGATCCTGCGTCCGTCAATGGCGACGACCGGCATGACGCCATTGCCGGCGCTGGTCAGAAAGGCCTCCCGCGCGCCATAGGCTTCGGCCAGCGAAAACGGCCGCTCCTCGAGCCGCAGCCCCTCCCCGGCAATGATCGCGAGCGCCGTTTGACGCGCGACGCCCCTAAGGATCGATTGGTCAGCCTGCCGGGTGATCAACGCGCCGTCCGCCGAAACGATCCAGGCGTTGGTCGAGGCGCCCTCGGTAATCCTGCCCTCGGCGTCGACCAGCCAGGCTTCGTACGCGCCGCGTTCGCGAGCCGCTTGCTTGGCGAGCACATTGGGCAGCAATTGCAATGTCTTGATATCAGGGCGCCGCCAACGCTCGTCGGGCAAGGTGACGACTTTGACCCCCGAGCCGGCGTTCGCCTCGCCCTTACGTCGATCGGCCGCCTTGGCGGTGACGACGACGCTCGCTCGGGCGGCGGCGGGAAAGCCGTGATCGCGCGGCGCGACGCCCCGGGTGATCTGAATATAGACCAGGCCATCGCGCACGCGGTTGCGGTTGACGATCTCGCGCATGACCAGCTTGAGCGCGGCAAGGCCGATCGGCGCTGCGATTCTAAGCGCGGCGAGCGAGCGTTCGAGCCTGGCGAGATGCGGCGCTTCGTCGATCAGCGCGCCGTCGCGGATTTCGCAGACCTCATAGACGCCGTCGCCAAATTGATAGCCGCGATCTTCGATATGAACCAAAGCCTCGGCGTGGCGGCGATAGGCGCCGTTGACAAAAGCGATGCGGCTCATGAGCTTTGGGGAATCTTGGCGCATGTCATTCCCGGGAAAGCGGGAATCCAGAGAACCGGCGCGCTTGACGGGTAGCTCAGCGCTGGATTCCCGCTTTCGCGGGAATGACATTGGTGAACGGGGATCACGAAGCTTAGTCCACGCCGAGCGATTTCAACTTGCGATGAAGCGCCGAGCGCTCCATGCCGATGAATTCGGCGGTGCGCGAAATATTGCCGCCGAACCGGTTGATTTGGGCGACAAGATACTCGCGTTCGAAGACTTCGCGCGCTTCGCGGAGCGGCAGGCTCATCAGCTTCTCGCCGCCGACGCCGGTCGGAATCGAAGGCACCAGCGCGCCGACTTCCGACGGCAGCATCGCGGC
>Ga0070733_10003353_pt1 | contig 11008 bp, 7 predicted proteins | sample Coa_R1_9_FD_66450 | JGI IMG/M metagenome (GOLD analysis project Ga0070733, IMG submission 66450) | Surface soil microbial communities from Centralia Pennsylvania, which are recovering from an underground coalmine fire - Coalmine... | ecosystem: Environmental > Terrestrial > Soil > Unclassified ... | reverse complement strand
CGCTATCCGCCGCTGCACAAGGTCCACGCGTTCGCTGACCGGTCCGTCCTGCCGGGTGCCGAGCAAGCAGCGCTCGAGACGCTTTGCCTGCCCATGCACCAGGCGCTCGACGATGGGGCGGTGGACACCGTCGTGAAGGAGGTCCGTTCGGCGGTGACACGGCGACCGCCAGCTGGAGTGCTCCGGTGATGAACAACCACCCGGCGGATCGCCTGCGCGGCACGGAAAGCCTTCCCTGCCGCTGACCCCGCCAGGCAAGGCCGGCCCGGCAGGAGCCGTTACGCCGGCCTCGGGCCCTTTACGTACTCCATCGACGTGACGTAGGAGCGCAGGTGGGCGCGCAGCCTGGTCTCCTGGCTCACCCGAAGGCCCCGGTCGTCCTCGACGATTTCGGCCCCACAGAACCGGAAGTAATCGAGGTAGTCCGCGAATATCTGCTGGCCGCGCAGCATCGCGAGTGGATAGCCGAAGAGGCGTTCGAACCGGCCCCGGTCAATTCCGCTCCAGGTGAGCAGGGCGAGCCGCAGTTCGCGGGATATTATGCCGATATTTTCCGGCGTGTAGCGCTCGCAGCACTCGACCGTCAGCGGATCATCGCGGTAGCGGTGAAACGTCTTGTGCGAGTTCGATATGGAGTAGTGGCCGAGAGTTGACCCGGCGCCGCTGCCGAAACCGATGAAGTCGCCGCCCAGGTCGAAATAATACGACTCGCCACGGAACCGGAGCCCATCCCGTGCGAAATGCCCCAGAGCATATTCTTCATATCCGGCCCTGACGAGAATATCCTGACATAGCTGGAACGACTCGAGCATGTGCGCGAAACGAGCTGACGGCCGGATGCCGCGGCCAATCTGCTTAGCCATTATCGTTCGCGGATCGGCGCGATACGCGTAGACCGTGACGTGAGTCGGCTGCAGCTCGATGCACTTCTCCGCCGACAGGCGGACATCAGCGAGCGACTGTCCCGGCATCGATGTGATGAGATCAAGGTTGAAGTTCTCGATTCCGCCGCGACGGACGGCCCGCGCCGCCTCCTGCGCCTGCTCTGCCGAATGTGCCCGCCCGGCTCTGCGCAGTTCCTCCTCGACGAACGACTGCACACCGATGCTGATCCGGTCGACACCGCTGCGGCGCAGGCAGTCAACCTTCTCGACGGTGAGCGTCTCGGGGCTCGACTCGAAGCTGTGCTCCTGGACAGCGCCGAGATCGAAACTGCTGGCCAGTGTGGCGATGATCCGCTCAAGCTCGTCAGGTGCCAGCCGCGACGGTGTCCCGCCCCCCCAGTAGATGAGCTTTGGCTGGTATCCGAGCTCGCCCAGCCTCGGCCCGTAGTAAGAGATCTGCTCGCACAGCGCGGACACGTACCGGCCACGGACCTCGGTACCGCTGAGCAAATCCCGGACGTCGAGGTCGGCGACGAAGTCACAGAAATGGCATTTGGAGCTGCAGAACGGGACGTGCAGGTAGATGAGCAAATCGCGCGCATGATCGTCCAGCTGCGCTGCCACCAATTCGAACAGCTTGCCAGGCGGCACATCGCGGAAGGCGCCCGCCGGTGGTGGCGATTGGTTTGGCGCCTGTGGGAGCTTCATCGATGGCACGATACGACGCTACATCGCCTGCGTGACATCAGGCAATCCTGTTGTCTTGGTGTTCTGGTTCGCCGCTGGGCCGGCCGAGCAGGACCGCGACCGAAGGGAGCCAGAAAAAGTCCTCCACGTCGACCTCCACGCCAAGGTCCTCCTCGGCACACCTCGCCAGGCGCACGAGCTGGATCGAGGTGGCGCCAAGATCTGCGAGGTTCTGATCTGGCTCGACGGCGCCGACGCCGAGGATGCTTGCGGCGAGTTCACAGGCGCGGGCGGCCAGGCCGGCAGCATCGGGCCTGGCGGCCCCCTCCCGCTCCTCCCAGGAGTCTTCCCGCTCCTGCCCGGGGCCTTCCTGCTCCCGCGCGGCGCCGGCTCGGCGTCGGGGTTCCATCGCCAAAGCAGTTCTGCCACCCGCGACTGCCGCCAGCGCGGACCTGTCGACGCGGCCGCTCGGGCTGAGCGGCAGCGCGGCCACGATGTCGATGCGGGCCGGGACGAGATCGGCGGGAACCTTCGCGCGCACCTGGCCGAGCAATTCGGCGCTGGTCACCCCCGCCCCCGCAACCAGCTTGACGTAACCGGCGCAACCATCGCCGGCTGGCACGACGGCAGCCGACAGCACGCCGTCGAGCGCGGCCAGCGCATCCTCCACCGCGCGGATCGCGAGAAGACGGCCGGGGTCGTCGTCGATGCCCGGTACGCAGGCACCGATCACCTGAATCGCGCCATTCGCAAGCAACCTGCCAAACTGCGCGCTTCGGTAGAGCCGTTCGCCGGTCGCTGGATGAGTGACGAAGTCGGCGGCAGACCGCTCCGGGTCGTCCCAGTAGCCCGCCGCCAGTCCCGGGCCGCCGAAGTACAGTCGCCCAACAGCCTCAGGAGGGCAGCTGGTCATGGTGCCGGTCAAGGCGTATGCGCTCGTGCCGGCGATCGGCGTCCCGATCGGCAGACACCCGTCCAGCCCATCGGCCTCGCCGATTTCCATACAGCACGACCACAGCCCCGCGGCCACGGCGCCGCCGAGATTGGCGATCCGCAGCGACCGGCCGAACAGGCGGCGCAGCCGCACGACCAGTGACGGCGCAAGCGGCTCCCCCCCGGCAAGCGCGAGCCTGAGGGTCCGCGCGGTCACGCCCGTCGTTGCCAGGTGCCCGGCGAGCAGCGCGGCGAGGGCGGGCGGAGAGTGCCAGATGGTCACGCCTTCCCGGTTCATCAAGCTCACCCACATGGCCGGGGCACACCGGTCGATGTGGTCGGGAATGACGACCGCGGCGCCCGAGGCCAGCATGGCGAGCATGCCGAACAGCGACATCTCATCGGCGAGCGGCGAGACCAGCAACAAGCGGTCGGCGCTGTCGACGCCGAAGCGCTGGCCGACGTCGCGGACCGGGCCGGAGAGCGCGTCGCAGGTCACTGGAACCAGCGCCCCGGCCGGCGAGTCCGTGCCCAGGATGCAGGCGACGTGGCCAGTTCCGGCTGCTTGCGGGAGCGTCACCGCCGCGGCACCTGGCGCGGGGGCGCCCGCGTCCACCGCAATGGACGTCACACCGGCCGGCCACCGCAGGCGCCCGGTCAGCCATGGCTGCGTCACGACGGCCGATGCCCGCAGCCGCGCTAGCCGCTGCCATCGGGCGGGCTGGCCAAGCGCCGGGTCGATGGGATGGAACGGCACGCCAGCCAGCAGCGAACCCATGACCGCCACGGCTTGCTCCGCACCCGTTTCGACGCAGATGGCCACGGGTGATTGCGGGCCTGCACCGGTTTGGCGCAGCCGCAGGGCCAGTTCAAAGGCATGCCGGGCCAGTTCGCCATACGAGAGCGTGCGGCCGGCCGCCACAATGGCGGGCTGGCCGGGCCGTTTGCCCGCATATTCGGCGAACACAGCGCCGACGGCGGGGGGCGATATGCCGGCCGGTGATGCACCGGGCGCGCCCGTTGCGTACCCGGGAGCGGAGCCCGCACGGGCGCCGGCGGAACGTGGATTGTCCATGTCGCCCGGCCTCGTCAGGTGGAAGGATTCGCGCTCGCGCCATCGGCCCGGGACCGGCTGACGGGTTGCGGCCCGATCACCGCCCTGGCGGCCGAATCGGAAAGACCTCGCTCCTGTGTCAAATGCTGGCGCGCGGCATCAAGGGCGGCTGCCGGGGTGAGACCGTGCCTGGCCAGTTCACGAACCACCAGGTCATGTCGTTCGGCGTACCGGGCGGGCAGGCGCCCGGCAGCACCGAGCAATGCCACATAATCCGCGAGGAGATAGCGCAACCGGGTGAGCGGGGCGTGGTAGAAGTCACTGAATTCGCTCAGCGCGCCGGCATAGCTGACGCCGCCGATGTGAATGATCTCGTCGGAGATCTCCTCGAAGCTGGAACCGGCGCCGCCCGCGGAGCGCCTGGCCAGGCGGCGAACCGGGTGCGCGCTGAAACCAGCCGTCCTGGCCATCAACTGGTGCACGACCATGGTGTCGTACAAGGTCATCCCTTCCCCCGCGAAACTGGGCTGACCCGATTCGTCGGGTGGCAAGATTTTCAGCAGCCGCCGGCGCTGCCGGCCGGTCAAGACATCGCTGTAACAGCGCCGCCCGGCCACCTGCCGGTTGAACGGGCGACGCGAGTACATGTTCGGGCTGACCGCGATTCCCGCCGTGCGCAAAGCCCGTTCGGCCATTGTGTTCACGGTCATGAAATAAGTGCTGGCCACCGCGAACCCGAACCCGGAGTCCATCCACCAGACAGCGTTGACGCTGGTGTCAGGCGCCATCACCGTCATCTCGTCGAATAGCTGATCGTTAATCACCAGGCAATCGATGTCCAGCCAGGTGAAATTGTACTCGTTCGTGGCGAGCAGGAACTCCCATGCCGTGTTGTCGTCAATGCGCAGGCCGACGTGGTGGAAAGGCCGCCTCAATTCGTCTCTTAGCCATTCTTGTTCATATTCGGGCAACGCCGAGCCGATAACTACCAGGTTGACGTCGTCCGGCACATAGCTCGCCGCTTTAGCCACCCAGTGCAGAAGATCCCCGGTGAAGAACATATAGCAGATGTTACGTTTCTCGGGCAGGTTGTCATAAAATGCCTGGAAACTGCGCAGGTGCGGAGCTTCCTCGCGTGCGTTCCGCCGATTCTGGCGATTGATCTGCAGTGTCTCCACGGCCTTTGGCCGCAGCAACCTTCGCACTGCCGGAACCATTCCGCTGGTGGGACCTATGGCGAGAACATTGCCAGCGTAATCGCTGATCTTGAAAAATTCTGCGAGCTCGGGTTCGGTGACGTCCAGCGGGTTGCCACCGTGATCCTCCAAATGCCGGAACAACTGATAGGGACGGTCGACGAGAACGACCGCGTCGGCAACATCGTCGTCGCACGGCGCGGACTTGCCGCCGGAGAACTCCCCGGCCTGTGCCTGCCGCAGCCGAATCGTCGCGCCACCCATGCGGACAAATGCCTCCGCGGCGTCGCCGCGCGCCAGCTCAGTATCGAAACCGAGGTCATCACGGTAGTAGCTCACCGCACGCTGGACATCGTCGAAGACCAGCGTCGGCATTGGCGCGGCGCGGTCCGGCCCGGCGAACTGGTGATTCCCTGTCATGATGGTCACCTCCGCTTACTCGGTGGCGCACGAATCGGGATCTGTCACTCGGTCGCGCACGAATCGGGATCTGTTACCCCGTGGCGCACGAATCGGCATCTGCTCCGGGCTCGCATACCACGTTCGGGCTAGCACACGGAGCTAGCAGTGGCAAGTGCTGTGGTGTACTCCACCGGCCACCGCCGAACACAAGATCAATGCTGGGCCTGGTGCACGATTTCATTATTCCAGTTTACGGCCATATGTCCAGCCGGGCGCCAGTTCTCCGACTATTACCTGGCCATGCTGGATGACGGGTTGCAAAGCTGCTACGACGATTGGCGGCAGTTGATCGAAGAATCAGCTCCGGCGCTCCCGCAAGGGATGACCGAGCAGCGCCAGTCATGCCAGCGGTGCTGGATACGGGTCGCCCGCTTCCAATTTGCCGCGGCGACCGTCCGGATGCTGCATGGAATAGCGCGCAGCTATGCGTGTACGCCGTTCGAGATTCTGTCGGCGTGCACCGGCATATATTTCCGGCGGAGCGACCAGAAGCCCAGCGGCGTGGGTGTCGTGCACAGCGGCAGGCACCGGCCCCATGGCTTCGCAGTGGCCGGCTTGCTCCGCAGTTTCGTGCTGGATCCCGTTGCGGTCGGAAACTGCCGGGACACCCGTGACCTCGTCATCGCCCGGCGGGAGGAGGTCAGGGCACGGCTCGAGCATTTTGCCCGGCTGCCGTTCGAGGAAGTGTGCTGCCGGGCGAATATCGCGCCGGGCTGGCGGGCGGGCGGCCTTGGACCGTGGCAAGTGGAGCTGAACGGAATGTACGAGCGGTCGATAACCGGGGCGATGGGCAGTGCGCCGATCGGGGTCGCCGGGGCAGACATCGACGAGAACGAATTCTGCGAGAACGGTGGTCCGGCCTTCGTGTTCTCGTTCATCATCGGGCCCGACCGCGTGACCTGCGACATGCGTTTCACCGAGCCACCAGTAACCGAGGCCCTCGCCTCGCGGGTTCTCTCGGACATCGAATCAGTGATCCGGTTCATTTACGCGAACCCTGCCATGGCGCCCGAATCGGTGCCCGCGTTTTACCGCGCCACGGGTTAATTGATTCGGTGATCCGGGGCTCTCGTGTGCTGGCGCCTTATCGCGGCGGCAACACGTGGGCGCCCGAGTTCACGTGTCCAGTCAAGCGCCGTGCCGCCGAACCTGCTGTCGGTGACCGTGGTGTCGATGCCCGCGCGCAGCAGCAGCTCGGCCAGATCGACGTCGTCACGTTCGGCGGCCACGTGCAGCAGCGTCTTACCGGAGCGCGGGCGCCGCTGATCGACCAGTCCAGGATTGTCCCGCAGCAGCCGCCACGCCTCGTCTTTCCAGCCCAAATCCCACGCGCCGAGCACGTCGAGGTGCGCGCCTCGGTCAACCAGCCACGCAGCCGAGTCAGTGTGCCCGGTGGCGCCCGCGAGCTGAAGCGGCGTCATCCCGTTCGGTAGCGGCGCGTCGAGTTCGGCTCGGGTCAGATCCGCGGCCAGGGAATCGAGCGCGTCCAGGTCGCCCGCTCCGATCGCTTCGGCGAAAGCAGCCTTGGCCGGGGGCGGGTCGTCGTGCAGCGCGTGCCCCGGCAGCCACCAAGTCTGGCCGAATCCCAGTGTGCGCAAACCCGCGGCCCGATACAACGCCGCCGTCTGGTCGGCGGCGTTCGTGACGAGATAGCGGCTGCCGAGGTCGATGGCGAAACGGCACAGCCACTGGATCCGGGACAGGGCAAGACCCCTGACCCGGTCCGGAGCGACGACGATGAGGTCGTGGCAACCGAAGACGCCGAGGTCACCGCTCGTCGCACACACCGACACCTGACCGGCCGGGCGGCCCTCCGACATCAGAATCGGGTGCCACACCCGCCGTGGAAGCTGGGCGGCCATCGCCTCCCGGACCGGGGCGGTGTCCGGCTCGTAGCAGGGCAGCTGCGAGCCCTCCTGCGGGACGAACCGGTCTGTCAGCATGATTCCGGTCGCCGCGGTCAGCTCAGCAAGCGACGGCAGGCTGGGCACCGATCGCAGATCGAGCGACATCCAGTGCGGGCGATTGCCCCACCGGAACCCCCGGGCGGCGAGCCATCCCCCCAGGGGTGATCGGTAGCCGTCCGAGAATGCCCAGTAACCCACCCGATCCACTTGTTCACGGCGGCACATTTCGAGCAGCCTGCCGAGTTGGGCCCGTACGCCGGGCCCCGGCTGGTCCACCACGGCCGCCGAGACCTCACGCTCGGCCCGGGACGTGTACGTCCAGTGAACTCCGTCCTCTTCCTCGGCAATGCCGCGTGAGGCGATCGCGAGCCGCTTCATCCAGTCGAGGTGGTTGAGCGCCGTCGCGGCGAGGAGATCGTCATCAGAGGCGTCAGCCACCATGAAGCGCAGGTCAGCCGCCTGCTCGCGAACCGTGTGCACGCCGCAACCGCCTTACCTGGCCGTTACCGAACATGACAGGAACTGGGCCACGAGTTCCCGCAGGGTCAACCCGGACCAGTCGCCGCTCACCCGCCAGATGTCGATGTCGATGTCGAGCGCTTGCTCGGCCTGCGCGAAGATCTCGCCCGCCAGTATCGAGTCGATGCCGAGTTCCTCGACCCGGCGTTCTGGGATCAGTTCCGCCTGGTCGAAACCGCCGACGGCAGAGATGATCTCGGTCACGATCGCGAAGGCGGTTGCCTCGTCATACGGAGAACTCGCCGGCTGGGCGCTGTTGCCGCGGGCGCCATTGCTGGTGCTGGTATCCATATCCGCCACCACAGTCATCCTTCCGCTTCAGGCGGGCACGCGAACCGGCTCGAGCACCTGCTCGGCCGCCGCAGCGCTGAGGCCGCGCGCGGTGAGCAGGTGCTGCCGGAACCGGTTCCGTGCCGTCTCGGGCGGCACGCCGAGCCGGGACAGCTCCCCGGCCAGCATCTCGCGGCGATCCCGGTAGGAGGCCGGCAGCCAATCGGCCGTATCGGCGAGCATCGAATAGTCGGCTGTCATGCAGAGCGCGCGCACGCCTGGCGCACAATCGCGGTTCCGGTAGTAGCTGATGCCGCTGAGATGGAAAAGCTCATCGGAGATTTCATCCGGCCAGTAGTCGGGATCCGTATTATCCGCGTCCACTGGTGTGCGGAATCGCTGAGCCATCCCCCGCACCTGACGGATCGGATATCCGAGTGCCCGGGCGATCAGCTGGTAAACGGCGAGAGTATCGTACTGAAAAATTGACGGGTCGGACAGAAGCTGGGGATTCCCCTCGCTGTCACTGGGCAGAACCTCGTGCAGCAGCTCGCGATGCCTGGCCGTCAGAACCCGGTTGAAGCACGTCCTGCCCGTGAAGTCGCGCTGCGACCTTTTCCAGTCGTACGCGGCCGGGCTCACGGTGACTCCAGATGCCTTGATCGCACGTATAACGCTGGCATTTATAAATAGAAAGTTAGTACATGCGATTGGAATGCCCGCGCCGGTGGTCCATGACCAGGTGCAGTTTATCGACACGGCCGGGTCGATGGCAGCCATCTCAGCCAGGAGCCCACTGTTGAGGACGAAGCAGTCGATGTCGATCCACCCGAAACTCTGCCGGTTGACCGAGAACAAGAACTCCCACGCGGAGTCCGCGTCCACTGGGCGGCTGATATGGTGGAAGGGCCTGTCTAGATTGCGCCGGATCCATTCCTGTTCACCGGGAGTCAGCGCCGAACCGAGCAGCACGAGGTTAACGTCCGGTGGTATCCGGCGCTCGGCGTGCACGACCCAGTGCAGCAGGCCTGACGTGAAGAACATGTAAAAGACGTCGCGGGTGTCCGGAAGCTTCTCGTAGAAGGACTGGAAATCTCGCCGGAGTACCCGCTCCTCCCACTCAGCCCGTCCCGCGCTCCATGACGTGCCCAACCGGCGCAGCCCCGCTGTCAGGTATCCCGTGTATCCCGCTCCCCCGGCGAGGAACCGGTCTGGATGATCACCTATGCACAGGATATTGCCGCAGCAATCCCGGACCTCGAAACTCTGCCAGCCACTGCCATCGGAATTCAGGCTACCCGGCAGATCGGCACCACGGGCGCTGAGTTCGCCGTAAGCCGCGCGGACGTCACGGACAAAAACTAAACCATCCCACGGGCGCCCGCCGCAGCTCGGTTCGGCCGGCCGCCCAGGCGCACCGCCGGCAAATTCCTGGAGCAGCAACATCGCGCCGTGCTTGCGGACCAGAGCATATCGAGGCGAGGATTCCGGGGATCCGCCCAGAAGGGCCTTCACCTCGAATCCGAGGACATTCCGATAGTAGTCGGCGGCAGCTTGGGCATCATCCACGGTCAGGCACGGAACTCCATCACCGCGCTCGCCAGGCAACCGCATAAGCTACCACCAGTCGTTTGGTGCGGGTTGTCGTAATGACCCTGTTGCCACACAACAGCGAATCCTGTTTAATCGTAGCTGAGCTCGTTGCCAGAGTCCAGACCCGAGGTCCGCCACGCCACCACTCGCGCCGCCTGCTGCCCGCGTGAGCGCTATGTCGCGCGGACCGGTGGCCGGGAGGCGAAACCATGCCGCACGCTGCGGGAACATGCCACGCACGGAACCGGCTGCGCGCCGTGTCGCGCCCGTCTTGGTGGCCGCCGGCGGCCCGGCGGGAGGCACCGCGGCCAGCCGGCGGCGCCGTGTGCGCGCCCGGCCGCCCCGGGCCGCCGGGCACCCCAGCCCGGCGCCGGCCCGGCGGCCGGGCAGCACGGCGCCGCGCCCCGGCTGGCCGGCCGCATACCCGCTGCCTACTTCGCGAACCGAGGCGCCGATGATAATCGTCGGTATATCCGCTCTTTATCACGATGCGTCTTGTGCTGTTTTCGTGGACGGCCGGCTCGTCGCCGCGGCACAAGAAGAACGATTCACCCGGAAACGCTACGATCCCGCGATACCGGGCAATGCGCTCCGCGCCTGCCTTCGTCAGGCTGGCCTGGGCATGTACGACATCGACTGCGTGGCATACTACGAGGATCCGGTCCTTCGTCTGTCCCGCCAGCTATGGATGAGCTTTCCCGAGTTTCCGCCGGCCCGGCCGGAAACCATGTTCCGGCTTGACGCCGAGCGTCCGTACCGGGAGATCAGGGAACGGCTCGGCTACGCCGGACCTGTGGTCTCCGTAACGCATCACGAAGCGCACGCGGCGAGTGCGTTCTATTGCTCCGGGTTCGCCGACTCCGCGCTCCTGACGGCGGATGCGGTAGGTGAATGGGCGACCGCGAGCTACGGACGAGGCGGGCCGGAGGGAATCGAGCTCTTCGAGGAAGTCAGCTTCCCTCATTCCATCGGCTTGCTGTACAGTTCGCTCACGTCATATCTCGGCTTCGAGGTAAACAGCGACGAAAACAAGGTGATGGGACTGGCGCCCTATGGCCAGCCCGTGTACACCGACAGGCTGCGCCATTTAATCACCGACTGCCCCGGCGGCCAGTTCCGGCTGGATCTGGAGTATTTCGATCTCTCCGGATCGGGCCCGATGTACTCGGCCGCCCTGTCCGGCCTGCTCGGCAAGCCGCCGCGGGCGCCCGGTGAGCCGATCGAGAGTTTCCACCAGGACTTGGCCCGCAGCCTCCAGGTAGTTCTCGAGGAGATCCTGCTCGGGAAGGTCCGGTACCTGCACGAGATGACGGGCAGCCCGAACTTGAGCTATGCGGGCGGTGTCGCGCTCAACTGTGTGGCGAACAGCCGTATCCGCCGCGACGGACCGTTCAAGGACATATTCGTTCAGCCGGCCGCGGGAGACGCCGGCGGCGCCGTCGGCGCGGCTGCGCTCGTGCACCACCGCCTTACCGGCTCGTTCGTGCGCCACCGGCTGGACGA
>Ga0070733_10003352_pt1 | contig 11010 bp, 12 predicted proteins | sample Coa_R1_9_FD_66450 | JGI IMG/M metagenome (GOLD analysis project Ga0070733, IMG submission 66450) | Surface soil microbial communities from Centralia Pennsylvania, which are recovering from an underground coalmine fire - Coalmine... | ecosystem: Environmental > Terrestrial > Soil > Unclassified ... | reverse complement strand
CCCGACCTCGACTGGTCCGCGCTGGCCATGGTCGCCGCCCGGCACGCCGGCCTCCGGCCCTGAAGGCCCGGCGCAGCGCGTCTGCACGCCGCTCACCTGGCGGCTGCGGCCGCCAGCGACCCTATCCCCGATCCGCGACCTGGAGCACCACCTTGCCGCGGACGTGCCCCTCTTCGACCTGGCGGTGGGCGGCCGCGGCGTCGGCAAGGGGATAGACGCGATCGAGGTGCGGGCGCAGCGTGCCGCTGCCGAGGAGGGCGGCGATCTCGCCGAGCTGCGAGCCGCTGGTGTGCACGAAGATCCCCAGGGCGCGCACGCCGTGGTCCGCGGCGGCTTGGGGATCCGGCGCACCCACGATGGAGACCAGCAGGCCGCCGGGCTTCAGCAGCGGCCAGGACTGCGCCCGGGTCTCGCCCCCCATCGGATCCAGCACCAGGTCGAGATCGGAGACGGCGCCGGCGAGTGGTGTCCGGGTGTAATCGATCACCTCGTCGGCGCCGAGACCGCGCACGAAATCGAGATTGCGGCCCGAGGCGGTGCCGATGACGTGCGCGCCGCGCCACTTGGCCAGTTGTACGGCGAGGTGTCCTACGCCGCCGGCGGCAGCGTGGATCAGGACCCGCTGTCCGGCGGCGAGCGCCGCGCCGTCGAACAGCGCCTGCCAGGCGGTCAAGGCCGCGAGCGGTGCCGCCGCGGCGTGCAGAGCGTCGAGACCAGGCGGCCTGACGGCAAGGTCCGTAGCCGGCGAGACCGTCACCTCGGCATAGGCGCGCCCCGGCTGGGGGAAGGCGACCATGCCGAAGACCTCGTCCCCGGGCCGGAATGCGGTCACCTCCGGCCCCACCTGCTCAATCACGCCCGCGGCGTCCCATCCCGGGATGAAGGGAAGCGTCTGTCCCCAGCCGGCGGGAGCCGCATTGCGGCGCGTCTTGCAGTCCACCGGATTGACCCCAGCAGCGTGGACCCGGATCGACACCTCGCCGGGCGCCGGCACCGGCTCGGCCACCTCGTCAAGCTCGAGCACCTCCGGGCCGCCGAGCCGATGCACCCTGATCGCTTTCATCGCTCTCCTCCTCTGGCGCTGCCGCCTGAACGCCGATGACATTTCGCGCTACAGTAAACGACCGAGAATCCAACCCGGGGAGCCAAGAGGATAGAAGGCGGCGCTCTTGCTGTAAGAATTGCCGCTCTCTGACCGTATCGAGGGGAGATGACGAAAAGGAGCTGCCCTGCCATGGAACAGCGCCAACCAGAAGCTTCGCCCAGACTTCTTGCAAGAATCGGCGGCATGCTGTACCTGATCATCATCGTCCTGGGCCTCTTCGGGGAGATGTTCGTCAGGGAGAAGCTCGTCGTCTCGGGCGATGCGGCGGCCACCGCCGCCAACCTCAAGTCGCAGGAGTCGCTGTGGCGCTTCGGCATCGCGACCGAGCTCTGCATGCTGATCTGCGCGATCGCCTTGGCGGTGATCTTCTATGCCTTGCTGAGGCCGGTCAGTAGGGATCTGGCTTTGCTGGCGGCAGCCTTCAATCTGGTGTCGATCGCGGTCGAGGCCGCCTACTCGCTTCATCTCGTGGCGGCCTTGTTTCCGCTCGGCGATGCCGGATACCTTGGCGCCTTCAGGCCGGAGCAGCTCCACGCCATGGTGAGCCTGTCGGTCAAGTCGCATGCCTACGGCTTCGGTATCAGCCTGATCTTCTTCGGCTGTTTTTGCGTCGTCATCGGGTACCTGATCTTCAGGTCGGGCTATCTTCCCAAGGTTGTCGGCGTGCTGATGCAGATCGCCGGCCTGTGCTATCTGGTGAACAGCTTCGCGTTGATCCTGGCTCCCGGCCTGGCGGATCGGCTGTACCCGGCCATCCTGGTTCCTTCCTTCATCGGCGAGGCATCGCTCTGCCTATGGCTGCTGGTGAAGGGCGTGAACATCGAGAGATGGAACCTCTATTTCACCTTCACCCACACGATCGTCCAGCGATCGACACCCGGGCTATCTTCCGGCGCCTTGCCAGAAAAGATCAACCGATCGCCGTCCAATTGATAAGGCCGGGCCTGTTTGGTGCCGACGTAATCCGGCTTCCAGGCCAACTCTGGAGAGTGCCACATCACGTGATTCACTTCGTCGATCTCAAACCGTCCGCCATACGCTGCGAGGCCCTCGATAGCAGCAGTCATTTGTGCGGCGGTCGGTGGCCTGCCGGCAAAGGCTTGGCGTACAAGGTGCTCGCACAGGTCGGCAGCTCTTCGTTATCATAGCAGGCGGTCGTCCGAGGGAAGGACACACCATCCAAGGAAAGGAGTCACACGTGAAGAAAGCTGCCATCGGGAAGATGAGCCTGCATCGCGAAACCCTCCGGGAGCTGCACACCGCCCCGCTCGGAGGCCGGGAGCTGCGGATTCCGGCCGGCGGCGCATGGCCGGTGACCACCGTCCATCCTTATCCCTGCCAGCCCTCCTGCCTTTGCGTCTAGCGACCGTGGGGTAGTGGGGGCAGTGGGAATTCCTGTCCGGCGGGTGCGCGTGCCGTCTTCCTGGCATCCCCTTCTCGCCGGGCAGGATCGCCAGCAGGCTCTCACGGCGGTCCATACGATCGCCGCCGATCTCCGAACGCTCCTCTTGCCGCAGCAGACCTCCGAGTCGGCCTGGAACCTGGCGTGCGCAGCTCTGTGCCTCACCTACCTGGCGCAGGCAACGGGCGAGACCGAAGATGCCGTGGCGGCGCAGACTCTGCTCGAAAGCGCCACCGACCGCGCCGGTGCCGCCGAGCGGCTACCGATGTCCCTCCATCACGGCGCCACCGGGCTCGCTTGGGTCCTCCACCACATCGCGAGGGTACTCCAGCTCGAGGGCGCCGCTGCAGCCACGAGCTCCCTCGACGAAGAGCTGCTTGGACATCTGCATGGCCCCGCGGGCATCGGCGAGCCGTACGATCTGCTCGACGGGCTCCTCGGGCTGGGGGTCTACGGCTTTGAGTCCGGAAACCGCCCGCTGGTGGAGAGAGTCATCCATCGCCTGGCGGCACGCAAGCAGGCCGCCGCCGAGGGTTTTGCCTGGCATACCCCTCCAGAGGCCGGCGAGGGAAGCTGGTTCACCGAGGGTCACTCCAACCTGGGACTCGCGCACGGCGTCGCGGGCGTAGTCGCTTTTCTGGCCGGCACCGTGATGGAGGGCATCGAACCAGACACGGCTCGCCCGCTGCTGCTCGACGCGGTCCACTGGGTTCGCCGGCAGCGCCTGCCGGACGGCGGGCCGCGCGCCTTTCCCTGGGCGGTCGCCCCTGGACGGCCACCGGTAACGCAGGGCCTCGACCCGGGTTGGGCCTACGCGGATTCGGGCATTGCCGCGGCGCTCGCCCACGCGGCACGCGTGCTCGGCGACGCAGACCTGCTGGAGGAAGCCCTCTTGGTAGCCGAACGAGAGGCCGCGCTCATGGACGAGCTGCCGGTGCGCCAGCCCGGCATTGGCTACGGACCGGCGGGCTATGCGCAGGTCTTCGCGCGCCTTTACCGGCAGACGGGCCGGCCGGCTTTCCGGCGCGCCGCTCGCAGGGAGGTCGTTCGCCTCTTGGGAACGCAAGCGTCTGGAATGGGCGCAGGCGGTTTCTTGTCGGAAGATCCAGCGGGCCGACCGCTCCGGCCGGACGTCAGCTTCCTTAGAGGCACCAGCGGCATCGGCCTGGTACTGCTGGGCGCCGCGACTGCCGTCGATCCGCTGTGGGACCGGTTACTTCTGCTCTCTCCTCTCCGCCTGGAACCGCGATAGGAGAACCCTGGCTCCATTTCGGAGATTTCGCGCACTAGCATATGTGTGAAGCTCGATCCCTGGCAAAAAAACTGGACCAACACCCAGCCGGGAAAGGAGAAGCAAGATGAAGACGCAGAGGGCCGTGGTGAAGAAGCTGAAGATCGACAAAGAGACCCTGCTCCCCCTGACATCACGCCAGATGAACGAGGTTGAGGCGGGTGCCGTTGCCGTTTCACCGGTCGTTCACCTCAACAACTCACGCATGATCCACTTCTAGCTGCCCCATGCGCCTGCCGGTGACCCCGGAGGGGAGGAGGCCCGCGCTGTAGACTGGGGCGCCCAGAACGCGGCGCACAGCCATCGCCGACGGATCGCTTCCCACTCCTTGCCGGCCCACAAGCGGCTGCGCCCGGCGCCGGTCGCGGTCACGGCGCGGCCGCTTCCGGCGCCGGCATGCCGCTAGCGGACCTCGCCACGTTCATTGATGCTGCTCCCTGTGGCGGTCCAGTGGAACGCCGCCTCCGGCGATCGGGCTGACCCCCGCGGCAGCGAGCTCGCGATTGACTGCGGCGAGCTCGCCGTCGGTGAAGGCCCGCCAGGCGGCAAGGGCCTGCGCGGTCAGGACACGCAGGGCGCTCAGCCCGGCGCGGGCGTCGGCGCTCGGCGCGGCATCGGCCCCTTCCACCGCGCCGAACAGCGTGTTTGCGCGCTCCGCCACGAACCGTACGCTGTCAACCAGCGGCGGCGGTCGCAGCTGGGCGCTCGCCCGCTGCATCTCGTCGGTGACTCCAGAGACCGCGGTGGCGTCGCGCCGAAGCTTCTCGAGGTGCTCCCGCAGCGCCGCCGGCGCCCGCTCGAGGCGGACGCCGATCTCGTGCAACAGGGCTTCGGCGGCCGCCTCCGCACTTGCCAGTGATACCTGCACGGTCTGTACCTCGCGCGCCGCTGCCAGCTGCTGCTCGTAGGCGCTCGCCGGCAGCGCGAGGCGCGGGTCGGGGAGGACGTCAAGACTCTGCTCGAGCCGGCGGCCGTCGACGGTGAGCACCAGTCGATAGCGTCCCGGAGCGGCCCAAGGACCGTCCGCCCAGGAGTCGCCGTGGCTCGTCTCGCGGGGTGCCGCCCACCGTAGCGGCCAGACGAACCGGTGCATGCCCGGCCCGGTCGTCAGGGCGACCCGCTGGAGCGACCACTGCGGGGCCACCCGGAGCTTGGCGGGCTCGACCGGCTTGGGCGCGTCGGCACTGCTGTAGCGGCGGACCAGCCGGCCGCCGGCGTCGAAGATCTCGAGCGTCACCGGCTCGCGAGCAGGCGCCCGCAGCACGTAGTCGACGTAGGCGCCGTACGGCGGATTCGCGGCCGCCGGCTCGTCCTTCTGGAGCGGCGTGCCGGTGAATTCGGCGACGCGCAGGCGCACCGCCGGCGCGGGCCTGTAAAGCCAGGGGGCGGCCCCCTCCTCGCCCGCCTGGCGCAGCGGCTCGACGTCGTCGAGGACCCAGAAGCCGCGCCCGTGCGTGGCGATGACGAGATCGGCGTCGTGGACCTCGAGATCGCGCACCGAGGTGACCGGCAGCCCGAGCTGCAGCGACTGCCAGTGGTCGCCGTCGTCGAAGGACACGTAGACACCCTTCTCGGTGCCTGCATAGAGGAGCCCGCGCCGCGCCGGATCGGCGCGCACGGCGTTGACGAAGCTGCCATCCGGGATGCCCGCGACGGCGAGCTCCCAGTGCGCTCCGCCGTCGCGGGTGCGGTACAGGTAGGGGCGGAAGTCGTCGACGCGGTGGCGGTCGACGGCGGCATAGGCGCTCTCGGCCGCGAACGGCGATGGCTCCAGGATGCCGACCTTCGACCACGGCGCGAGCCCCGCCGGGGTGATGTCCTGCCAGTGGCCGCCCTCGTCGCGGGTGCGCCAGATGCGGCCGTCGTCGGTGCCCACCCAGAGGTCGCGATCGGCGAGGCGCGAGGGGGCGATCGTGTAGACGACGCCGCGGCGGGGACCGCCGTGGAGATCGTCTGCGGCGGTCGCGGCGTCCAGGGTCGCCGGCACTCCGGGATCCTCGCGGGTGAGGTCGGGGGAGATGACCGACCAGTGGTCGCCCCCGTCCGCGGTCCGGAACACCTTCTGGTTGCCGAAGTAGAGGACCTTGGGGTCCCGCCGCGAGAAGGCAAGCGGCAGCGTCCATTCGTCACGGTAGATCTCGCCGGGATACGCGAGTGTGGGATCGACGTTGCGAGTCTGGCCGGTGCGGCGGTCGAGACGCGCCACCCGCCCACCGTAGATCGTCAGCGGATCGTCGGGATCGGGCGCGATCATGTCGCTCTCGCCACCGGCGGTGACCTCGGTGAACTGCATCATGGTGATGCCGTCGTTGGAAGTGGTGCGGACCGGTAACGCCGCCGCCCCGGAGTCCTGCTGGGCGCCATAGACCCAATAGGGGAAACGGCGATCGGTGACGACGTGGTAGATCTGGGCGGTCGGCTGGTTGTGCCACGAGCTCCAAGAGGCGCCGCCGTCGACCGATACCATCGCGCCCTGATCGACGCCGAGAATCCGTGACGCGGGATGGTCGGCGTCGATCCATAGCATGTGGTAGTCGTCGCCGGTGGCGTCGCCCTCGACCGGTGCGAAGGTCCCCCCGCCGTCGCGCGAGCGGTAGAGGTTGGTGTTCGAGATCCACACCGTGTCGGCGTCGGCAGGCTCGACGGTGACGCCGCAGAAGTACCAGCCGCGCTGCCAGATCCGGCGGTCATCGCTCTTGCGCGTCCAGTGCTCGCCGCCGTCGTCGGAACGGTAGAGGCCGCCGGCCTCCGCGTCGACGACGGCGTAGACCCGCAGCGGCGCGGCGGCGGCGACGGCGATGCCGATTCGACCCGGGTGGACAGGCAGGCCGTTGCCGGTGAGCTCCCGCCAGTGATCGCCGCCGTCGGTCGATTTCCACAGCCCGCCACCCGGTCCGTTCGAGGGCGGATAGACGCTCCACGGCGGCCGCCGGGTCTGCCAGAGAGCCGCATAGACCACCCGCGGGTTGCCGGGCTCGAAGGCGAGATCGATGGCGCCGGTGTCGGCGTCCTTCGTGAGCACCTGCTGCCAATGCTGGCCGCCATCGGTGCTGCGGAAGACGCCGCGCTCGGCGTTGGGGCCGTAGGGATGGCCGAGGGCGGCGACGAACACCCGCTCGGGATCCTGGGGATCGACGAGGATGCGGCCGATCTGCTGCGTATCGGCCAGGCCCTGGTGCGTCCAGCTGCGCCCGCCGTCGGAGGACTTGTAGACGCCGTCGCCCTGCGCGATGTCGGAGCGCATGTCGGCCTCGCCGCTCCCGACGTAGAGCGTGCTCGGCCGGGACGGCGCCACCGCGATCGCGCCGATCGTCGCGATCGGTTGGCCGTCGAAGATGGGCTCCCAGGTGCGGCCGGCGTCGCGGCTCTCCCACACACCGCCGTTGACCGCGCCGAAATAGAAGTGGTTGGGTTCGCCCGGCACGCCGGTCACTGCGAGCACCCGGCCGCCGCGGAAGGGGCCGAGCAGCCGCCAGTGCAGGCCGGAGAACAGCGCCGGGTCGACGGGACCCTTGGCATCCTCGGCGACGGAGGGAGCCGGGAGGGCGAGAGCGAGCACGGCAGCGCCCGCGAGAAGACAACGGACTGAGTGGCGGTTGGCGTTCACGCCGGGAAGAGTAAACGAGCAACCGGCCTCGTGAGAAGCCTGCTGCCGCGGTCATCGCCACCTCGCCGGCTGCCAGCACCGGCTCGGCCACCTCGTACAGCCCGAGTTGTAGGAGGATCAGCGTACGCCGGGGCATGGTAGCCTGGACGGCTTTCATTCGATCCGCGTGAACAAACAGTGGCGGCTGATCTTCCAATGGGATGGCGGCAAGGGCGAAGCCGGCGGTGTCTATCTGGATGATCATAGTTACGCGTGAGGTGAGCCATGTTGATGACGAAGCGCAAGCCGGCTAGCGTGGCAGAGATCTTGATCGAGGAGTTCAAGGCGCCGATGAGGCTGACCCAGGTCGCGCTGGCCAACGCGATGGGCGTCCAGCGCAAGCACGTCAACGAACTGTGCAATGGCCGCCGAGCTGTGACCGCCGCGACCGCACTGATCCTCGCCCGGGTGCAGGCACTCGCCGGACAACCTCAGCGAAGCCTGCCTTGGGCGGCCAACTCCGCATCTCGCTGAAGCGCCGCCGCCCTCACCCCGCCGTAGTGAACGGGGGGCGGTTGGTCGAACGCTTACCGGCGTATCACCATTTGGGCCATAGGCGAATGCTATCATGACATCAGTTGAGGACGGCAACGAGCGAGGCCGCAGCCCATTTGCCGTCTTGCCGATAGAATCCATCTTGGCTCGTCTACCCCGATGGAGGCGGGGAGATCACCATGACCACGGCTCTCTACATCGACCGAGACCGAATCGGCGACTTCTGCCAGCGGTGGAGCGTCACGGAATTCGCACTCTTCGGGTCAATCCTGCGGACCGACTTCGGGCCAGACAGCGACGTGGATGTCCTCGTCACCTTCGCACCCGACGCGCCCTGGACCCTGTGGGACCTCTCCAGGATGCGGGCAGAGCTGGAATCCATCTTTGGTCGGGAGGTGGATCTGGTCGAAAAGAAGGCCCTCCGTAATCCCTACCGCCGTCAGGCCATCCTCGCCGATCACCACGTCGTCTATGCCTCCTGATCGGGACAACGTCTATCTGTGGGACATGGTGATGGCAGCCCAAGGAGTGGCGTCCTCGTTGCAGGGGCTCACATTCGAGCAGTATGCCGCCGACGAGAACCTCCACCTGGCAACTGAGAGGAGGATCGAGATCATCGGCGAAGCGGCACGGCGCATTTCACCGGGATTCAAGGAAACCCATCCGGAAATTCCCTGGCGATTGATCGTCGATCAGCGCAACGTGCTGATCCAGGCCTATGACGAGATCGAGGCCGAGAGAATCTGGGCTTTGGCACAACAGGATCTTCCTCGGCTACTTGAACAACTCAAGCAGCTGACGCCTCCTGAGAAACCCTGATCTTCCTCGGCGAGTGCATCTAGTCGAGACTGATGAGGGTTGGTCGCCATAGCGGTATGCGGCAGCAAGCAAACCCTCAGCGGCCAAGACTATAAGCGCAAGAAGCTTGAGCCAGTCACTATAATAACTGCATCCAGAATCGCCTTCGTCCCCTTGCCGCTCATATCGATCCACCTCTACTCCGTCTGCCATGGCTGTCATGCAGCTCTCGCTCCATCGACAGCAGATATGCGAATGGATTTCCTCGCAGGGACTCTCTCCGGTCCACGTTGTACATTGTCCCGGAAACGATGAGCGAAAGACCGGCACCGGCTAACAGGGCAGTCGGGACGGCCAAGCCGGCGGCGACGAGCACCGTGCTGGACCCAGCAGACAGAAACGCAACCTTCAGCAAGCCATCTCCCAGCCATCGAATTCTCCGCCCGTGAAGCGCATTCTTCAAATCGGCAAGCGCAGGCTCAACCTCATTGGCGTGAAGGTCGAGTATGCGTTGGCGCAACGCTTCGAGCGAAAGGTCTGCTTCCACCGCTGCCGTCAGCTGTTTAATCTTAGTTCGGAAGATGGCGAGCTCATCCTTGTGTCGTTCCCTGAAGGCCAACAGGCTGTCAATTGGCGTGTCGGGGTCAATTGCTATCCGCTGGATCGCAAGCTGAGCGAGCAGCCCAGGGGCCAGGTGCCTCGGCATCCGCCGGCGCGGGCCGAAGGCTTCATACTCTCGCCACCTATGCCAGGGACCATGAATGCCCCAAGGAATGATGCCGCCGAGCTGAGAATCAAGGCGTGCAGCAACAGCCAACCTCTCAGCTGTGGGGAGAGGCGTCAGCAGGCTAGCTCCTACGCGGTCCGCGAGCCGCGTGGCGAGGAGAGTCATATAGAAGAGCGCGAAACCATCATCGACTTGAAGCCACTCTGAACCACGATTTGATGGCGCGGCTAACATCGAGAATAGGTGGCGAATCTCGTGCGGCAGTTTCTCGGGATGCATTTCAGCGAATCTTCCCAGGCGGTACGGAAGCTTCTCGATATGAATGTCGTGCCTGCGCCCGTCGTTGCTACCCACAAGCAGCTCGGCTCCTTCGCTGGTAGCTAGATAATTCAGCGCGTCGTCTGCCAGTTCTTCTATCTCCTCCATGCCTGAATTCACTCGAAGTGGCACCAGAAAGCCAGCATCTTGGAGAGCACGCCCGGAGTCAGTAGAGTACGGGCTATCGATTGACTCCGGAACGATGGTCCGAATCGAGTCCCAATAGAGAAGCGATGTCTTAAGCCACGCCTCGTCACGGATATCAATCCACGGATAGAAAATAGCTTGTGACATAAGCTGCTCTCCTCATGCAAAGGCGGCGACTCCTTGCGATTCAGAACTCCGGCATAAACGTCGACGACATACGCTCCCGCATTCAAAACCAAATGGCAGCCCCTGATCTTTTGCAAGCATGTTGGCGCCTCTGTCACTCTCCTTCTTCTCCCGCCGAGAGCGGGAGGACCCGTGCAAGGGGCTCCTCGATATCGAGGCCGTGCTGGGAAGCGATCCGCGCCAAGTGGATACCGAAGACTGCGCGCAGCTCGCCCAAAGCTGGCAGAAATACCCAGCTGGCAAAGTGGCCGCGGTCAAAGCCGAAGTCAACGATCCGTCCACCTTCGCTCTGTACATCGTCGAGAAACTTGCGACAAGCCAGACGCATAGCCCGAAGACTCGCGTCGAACTCCAACGATAGCTTGCCGTGGCCAAGCTCGCGGGTGAGGACGCGGCGCATGTCGAGGACGGATTCGACGCAGTGCGAAGGGACCTCAAGCGCATTCGGGTTATAGAGGACCCGGCGATCCTCCAGATACGATATGAGACGGCGCGCGACTACTACATCGGCTTCGGGCGGATTCCACTGAACTCCGAAAATGGGACAACTGATGCCAGTAAGTCGTGTCGTGATCTCGGAAAACTTCATGAGACTGACTTCCTGTTTGGCGCTGACGGCTAGCTAGCTAGCGCCCTCGGCGCCGAGGATTACACATCAAACATCTTCAAGTATCTTCCTGCGCGTCGATACCCGGAAAGACTCCTCCGCGGACCTTGTACCTGAGTTCGAGCGATAAGCCTTGTTGACTAAGTATAGGTAGGAAGAGCGGTCGTCAGCAAGCTTATCGCTTGCTTGCTATGAGACCAAGAACTCAGGCCGACCGCCCTACCGGCGCGCAGCCAGTGATCGACAGTCGCCCACGCCAGCGCGCGAGTGGTGCTCACCAACGGTCGC
>Ga0070733_10003351_pt1 | contig 11010 bp, 8 predicted proteins | sample Coa_R1_9_FD_66450 | JGI IMG/M metagenome (GOLD analysis project Ga0070733, IMG submission 66450) | Surface soil microbial communities from Centralia Pennsylvania, which are recovering from an underground coalmine fire - Coalmine... | ecosystem: Environmental > Terrestrial > Soil > Unclassified ... | reverse complement strand
TTGGCCTCGACCGGTCTTATCTGGGGATCACGCGCTATTCCATCGAGCAGAGCGATGGCGTCACCGCCATTTCGAACTATCTGCGGGATCGAACCATGCGTGTGTTCGATGTAAAAAACAGCATTGAAGTCATCTACAACTCGGTTAATTGCGACGTGTACTATCGCAATCCGGAAGCGGTGGCGCGGATGCGTTCTGAGTATGCTCCAGGCGGCGAGCACGTCCTGGTGCATCTGTCCAATTTCCGTCCCGTGAAGCGCCTGACCGATGTTATCGAGATTTTCGACCGCGTACGGAAACAGGTTCCGGCAAAATTGCTCTTGATCGGCGACGGACCCGATCGCTCCGTGGCCGAATGGCTGGCCGTGCAAAAAGGGATTCACGACGATGTGCTGTTCCTCGGCAAGCAGGATCAGATTTACGACAAGCTGGCAATCGCCGACGTCATGCTGATGCCCAGCGAACTCGAATCATTTGGCTTGGCCGCTCTGGAAGCCATGGCCTGTGAGGTCGTGCCCATCGCGACTCGCGCGGGCGGAGTTCCCGAAGTCATTGAGCACGGGAAGAGCGGCTATCTGGCCGATGTCGGAGACGTGGACACCATGGCCCGCTATGCGCTGGATCTTCTGCGGAATCCGGAACTGCTGCGCCGGATCGGCAAGCAGGCACGGGCGGCGGCGCAGGAGCGGTTTTGCTCAACCCGCATCGTCAAGCAATACGAAGACTATTATCAGCGCGTGCTGGAACGCTCGGCATAAAACCCTTCCGGCACCGAGCTTCCCCCGGCTACCAGAGGCAATCGAATCCGCACCAGAGTTCCCTTGCCTTCATGACTGTCCACGGTGATGCGCGCCGTATCTCCATAGAGGACCTGGAGGCGCTCCGAGATGTTCGCCATCCCGATGCCCATGCCTGACCAACTGCTCGACTCCTCAAGTTGCGCCCCGCCCATGCCGACGCCATCGTCTTCGACTTCGATGATCAGGCGCGACTCGGTGACCAAGCTTCGCAGATAAATGCTCCCACCTTCGACTTTCGGCGCCAGGCCGTGCTTGATGGAGTTTTCGACTAGCGGCTGCAACAGCATGCTGGGCACGATCACGTCGAGTGAAGCGGGGTCCAGTTCTTTCACGACTCTCAGCTTGTCCCGGCCGAAACGGACAACTTCAATGTCGAGGTAGTTATCAATAAACTCGAATTCCTCGCGCAGCGGCGCGAATGCTTCCCCGCTGCTCAGCAGACGCCGAAGGATCGTGGCTAGCTTGGAAATGACATCACGTGCCATATCCGGATCGAAGCGCACCAGGGACGATATCGAATTCAGGGTGTTAAAGAGGAAATGCGGATTGATCTGATTCTGCAAGGCCTCCATGCGGGCATGCAGCAGCAGGCGCTCCTGTTCCTCGAGCTTGATCTGCAGGCGAACGCTGTTGAAGATCTTGAGTTCGATGCCAATAGCCATGACCGAGGCGGCGTAGATCGCGGCCCACACCCAGAAATTACCCGGACTCTCCAGCGAAAAGATGGCCCGAGGAAAATAGCGGGCGAGTTCGGTCTGGACAAAGCGCAGAACCATAACCGTTGTGAAAAACATGATCTGCCAGTCGAACAACCGTGGACGCGGCAGGTTGCGCCGGATGAGCCGGTAAATGCTGAGGTCGATAAATGGAGAGAACGACCATATGTCGTCCTTGTCGAGCGCCATGGTGCGAAGTTGCCCGGAGATGAGACCGCAGAGAACCAGAAACGGCAGGGCCGCCCATTCGCCGTGAAATAACGCCGGGCCAGCCATCAGGAGCCCGCCCAAGACGCCGGCCCAGCGCCCTCCGATCACCCCCAGCAGGAGCGTGGTCTCAAAACTCAAATCCCCGGCCAGAAAGCTCTTCTGCGAAAAGCGGATCCACACCCCGACCATGATCGGCAGACTAAACCACAGCACGAGGTAGACTTTTTGACGCGGCGTGCGCTCTTCGCGGAACAGCAGCGACTTGAATTCCAGGGACCGAACCAGACTGCTCGAAACGGCTGCGGCTACGCCCAGCTTCAACAGCAGATGAATCAGGATGAGCCGCGGTTCCATGGAATTGGACGTGTTCGACCGGCGTATCTGACAAGTGCGGCCGCGACACGTTGAGAAAACTGTAGCACGAAGTTTCGTTCGACTAACCGAAGGCGAGTTCCTTCGCTCGCTGCGCTGCCTTGACCACGGCTTTAATAAGCGTGACGCGGAGCTTTCCCTCCTCCAGTTCCATAATGGCGTCAATCGTGCAGCCGGCCGGCGTGGTCACTGCGTCTTTCAAAAGCGCCGGATGGTCGCCGGTTTCGAGCACAACTTTGGCCGCGCCCAGCGTGGTTTGGGCAGCCAGAAGCGTAGCCACGTCACGGGGCAGACCAACTTTCACACCGGCCTCCGCCAGAGATTCGAGAATGATGTAAATGTACGCCGGCCCGCTCGCGGAAAGCGCCGTGACCGCGTCCATGTGCTTTTCATCCACCACCACGGTTCTTCCGACCACGTCGAACATGTGGCAGGTAATCGCAACGTCTTCCGCGCTCGCGTGCTTGCCTTTGCAGATCGCCGTCATTCCCTCGCCCATAATGCAGGGCGTATTCGGCATGGCGCGGATCACCGGAACGCCGGGGGGCAGATTCTTCTCGATCATCGCGGTGGGAACCGAAGCCGCCACCGAGACTATGACTTGTTTCGGGGTCACGTGACTTGAAATGTCGCGGACCACATCCTCGACCACCTGGGGCTTGACCCCGATCACGATAATGTCGGCGCCTTTCACCGCTTCTGCGTTGTCGGTTCCCACTTTGATCTTGAGTTTGGCGGCCAGCGCCTCGGCGCGCTCCTGGTGCGCCACGGTAGCCCGGCTGGTTTTCGAAGTCAGCAGGCCATTCTTCAGCAGCGCCTGCAGAATGATGCCGCCCATCTTGCCGGCGCCGAGAAAGACCACTTTCTTCCCTGTCAGATCGTTCGCGATGGTTTTCCTCAAGAAATTCTCCTCCCGATGCTTAGCGTCCGCGCCCGCTCTTTTCCATCCAGTTCCACGCCGTGGCCACCACATCGCGCAGCTCACGGGTCGCCCGCCATTGCAGCAAGGTCTGGGCCTTGGCGGGGTTGGCCACTAGCGCGGGGGGGTCCCCGGGACGGCGCGGCACCACCCTGCGCGGAACCTTCTTCCCGGTGATTTCCTCGACCGCTGCAATCACTTGCTGCACCGAATATCCCGATCCTGTTCCCACGTTCACGGCGAAGCTGTCCTTCCCCGCAGCCAGATGCTCCAGTGCTTTCACGTGGACCGTCGCCAGATCGCTCACGTGAATGTAATCGCGAACGCACGTTCCATCCGGGGTGGGATAATCCGATCCGAAAACCTGCAGTTCCGGCCCGGCGCCCGCTGCTGCGCGCAAGGCCAGCGGAATCAGATGGGTTTCCGGGTCGTGCATTTCTCCGATCTCTCCACTCTCGTCGGCTCCGGCGGCGTTGAAGTATCGCAGGCTGGCAAAGCGCACACCGTAGGCGCGGTCATACGACTCGAGCGCATATTCGAAAAACAATTTCGAAATGCCATAGGGATTGACCGGCTGCCGCGGCGTATTCTCTTCTATCGGCACTCTCGCCGGTTCCCCGTAAACGGCGCACGTCGAGGAATAAATGATCTTCTTCACTCCGGCCGCGAGGGCGGCATTCAGTAACGAGAGTCCGCCCTCGATGTTGTTGTGAAAATATTTCCCGGGATTGGTGACGGACTCCCCGACATAGGCATGGGCCGCAAAGTGCATTACAGCGTCGGCGCGCGGCAATACGCGGGCGAGGGCGGCCGCGTCCAGCATGTCGCCCTTCACCAGTTCGAAGCCCGCCGCGAGCGACTCATATCCGGTGCTCAGATTGTCGAAAACAATGACCTCATGCCCCGCGCGCCGTAAGCCGCGCGCCACATGACTGCCTATGTATCCCGCACCGCCTATGACGAGAACGACCACACTTGTCCTTTCACGCGCCGGGAGTCCGGCGCACCATCGTCTAAATCGGCTAGATTCAAGTATGACAGCCGAAGCCGGGAAGCGGCAGGGAGTTCTTCGAGTGTATCCAGAAAGCCAAGACCCTGAGTCGACTGGCTGCAAGTAAGAAAGGCCGCCTGCGCGGCGGCCTTTGGTTTGACAGGCGATCTGGCTTCTACTGCACCGTAAGCGGGATCGTCACCGTGCGTGTGACATTACCCAGATTTCCGAGGATCGTGATCGGATAGGTTCCGCGAGGAGTATTCGCTCCCGCACTTACAGTCAGCGTCGCATTCCCATTGACCGAGATTGACGGAGCGCTGAAGCTGGCTTTGAGGCCTGGAACTTCGGAAATGCCGTCCACGGTCAGGCCAACACTGCCGGTGATGCCCCCCAGGCCAAACGTCCCGACGGCGATGCTCGCCTGCCCCCCGCTGGTTGTTACACCGTTATAGCTGCTGCTGGTGACCCAGAAGTCCCTCACGCTAGCGGCGACGTTGCAGGCCGTCGGTTGACCGGTCGAGGCCCACTTGGAACTGTGATCCTGTCCGGTCGCGCTCTGCCAGTTCGACAGGGTGACTGCGGTGCCATCTTTCGGAGTGGGAACCACAAACCCGCTGCTGCTGGCTCCGCTGTAGTAGGTGTTGTTGTTCGAATTCAGCGTCGAGACAAAATCGTGCCAGTCCGTACCGCCAAGGTAGCTGTCGGAAAACACCGAAGCCGAGGGTCCGTTGATCGCGTTCGAAGAGGACGTCATCTTCGACGTGATGAGGTTGTAGGTCTGTCCGGTTTCCCAGTTCGTGACTTCAATCCCGCCCGCGTTTCCGACGATCACAAACTGGTCTGAAAAGCTGCCGTAAAGATTTGTGCTGCTCATCGTGATCTGCTCGGAATTTCGCACCGCGATTCCGCCGCGCTGCGTCACGCCCAGCAGGTTGTTGTAGCACAACGAACTGCTGGCAACTCCGAACGGTCCTTCGGTTTTCTCGATCTGCATCCCGTTTACGATGTTCATGGCGGAAACGCTCGCCGAGTAGGAGATGTTGAGATTATCCGTGTCCCAGAACACGCCATCGCCGAGATTAAACGTGGTCGTGATGTTCTTATAGGTACCGTCATGATCGAGCATCCACTTGGCCCCGCCGCGATCCCAGACGTAGAACGCGCTCTGCGCTCCGCGCCAGTTGTTGTATTGCGCGACATTGTTCTGCCAGAGGGAATTCTTCACCTGGTGCGACGAGAGCCCAACCTGCCCGTTGAAACTGGCAACGCTGTTCTGTACGGTGAATTCTTCCGCCGTATCGAAATTCACTCCCTGGGCGTTGTTCCAGAGAAACCAGTCGGTATCGAAAAGAACGTTGGTAGCTTTCTCACCCACAGCCACGGCGGCGTTCATCGGGCAGCTGTTGGCATACTGGAACGTCAAGCCCCGGACCACGAGATTCGACTGCCCAAAAACCTGCCAGATCAGCGGGCGGGTTGCGGTCTCGATGGTTGCGGTCGTGACATTGGTTCCCACCGGCGGGTACATGTAGATCAGTCCCTGAGAGGTGCTCACGTAGAAGGTCCCAGGAAGCATGGAAGCGAAAGTAAGGACCTGGGTCAGCGGCGTTCCGTTCACAATCAGCATCTCGGCATGCAGCATGATTGGCTGCTGCGCCGGAGCTCCGGACTCGGCGGGGCACAGGCCGAAGCGGTAGGGCCAGCTGGCCTCATAAATCGTCGAACTTCCCTTGTATGAGGTCCAGCCCGTGATGAGTTCGGCGCCGGAGACGATCGCGGTCCCATTGGTGGCCGCTTCAAACGTGATAGGTGAATTCGTGGTTTTGCGATTCTTCTGGATGAGAACTGCTTCCCGATAGGTCCCCGGATTAATGATCACCTTGCTGCCGATGCCAGATTCATTGTTGGCTACGGCCAGCTTTACCGACGCGCCGATGGTCTTCAGCGGGGCGGTTTTCGTTCCATTATTGTTGTCGTTGCCCTTGCTGGTGTCTACGTAGATGGTTGCCGTTTCCTGGCCCTCATTCACGTTAGCCTGGCTCCAGGCGGAAAGGCAGAACGTCGACAGGATGCAGAAGCCCAGCATGACGCCGAGCAGTCGACCAGCCCGCGCCTCCTTTGTGGCGCGTTGGTAGAAGCGAGTGGTATGCAAGCGCATGGGGGAAGACGCTCCTTGTGTCTACTGAATTCGGACTTCCTCGCACACGCTGACCACGATTAACGCGAATCGCGCAGAATAGGCTCGGAAGACTTACAGCAGACGAAGCGGCGCTGACTACGGATCCTGCAGTTGGCACAGTATAGGGATCGGCGGAAACCCGCGACAGACACAGAAGTACATCTTGCAGGCGTAGCCCTCGGGCCCTGCGGAAAGAGCAGAAAGGGCAAATCCGCCTGGGGCCTGCTAAGATATCCGCTCAAATCGGGAGGATCTGTGGAAAACGAGTACCCTCCGCCACCCTTGCCCCCGGATCCCGCGCCCGTGCCGGAACTCAGGGAGACGATTGACTCCTCGCCGGTAGCGGGGACCGCGACCCCTGCTGCGCTTTCGGCCGGCGAGCAGGCCGTTTTCTCGCCGGTTGCGGCGACTCCGGAACCCTCTTATCGCGACCAAAGCACCGGCTTGATGGTCTTTGGCGTGCTTCAGATCCTCCTCGGCCTGTGCGTCTGCCTCATGATCCCCTTGATGGCCCTCGGGATGTTCATGTCGCTGGCCACCCCTGGCGTGCACGCCCGGCCCATGCAGTTCTTCTCAGGCGTTGCCACCTACGGGTTCATGGCCGCTTCTCTCATCGTGCTGGGTATCGGATCCATGCGCATGCTACGGTGGGCCCGTGCCCTGACGGTGGTGGCCGCCTGGTACTGGCTCGTCACGGGCGCCCTTGTAACCGTCCTTCTGACGGCGATGTTGCCCGTCGTGACTACAGCGGTAATGTCTCAGACGCAGAAGAATAGCGGCGCTCCGGCACCGCAAATTTCCACCGGCATGATGGCGGTTGTGCTGACCATCATGATCGTGGTGATGGCATTCTTTCTGGTTCTCGTGCCCCTGGCATTAGTCATTTTCTACAGCCGGCGCGATGTGGCTGAAACTTGCCGTCATCGTGACCCGGTGGAGCGTTGGACGGATCGAGCGCCACTCCCCGTTCTCGGAGCCAGCGTAGTGTTTCTGACCAGGGCGCTCTATATGCTCTCGGTTGGCATTTCGATGCCGATGTTTCCGCTTTTCGGGCGTTACCTGAGCGGGATCGCCGGCTCCGCCGGCTTTCTGTTATTTGCCTCGATTGATATATGCCTGGCGGTCGGCATCTTTCGCCTTCGCAATTGGGCGTGGTGGCTCGCCGTCTCTACTCTCCTGATCCGGCTAATCTCCATGGGAGTGACCTTTGCGCGAGCCGACCTGATGCAGGCCTACTCCAAACTGGGATGGTCGGATCAGCAGGTGCGGCAATTGAGCGCAAATCCTATGCTGCGAGGCCATGCCGTTCTCTGGTGGAGCCTGCTTTCGATGGTGATATTCTTTGGCTACGTCCTCTGGCTCAAGCGCTATTTTCGTGCGCCTGCGACAACGAATGCGCTCGTGCCCGTCTCTACTTCCGTGGGGTGACCGATGACCGAACAACTCGCTGACAAGAAGTGCGTGCCCTGCCGCGGAGGAGTGCCTCCGCTCAAGGGTGAAGAACTGAACAAACTGCACCAGGTCACGCCCGAGTGGACGGTCGTGGAAGAGCACCACATCCAGCGGGAGTTTCGCTTTCCCGACTTCAAGCAGGCGCTGGACTTCGTGAATCGGGTCGGCGCTCTGGCCGAAGAGCAATGGCATCATCCCGATATCATGCTGGCCTGGGGCAAAGCCGGGATCACGCTCTGGACGCACAAGATTGACGGCCTGAGCGAAAGCGACTTCATCATGGCCGCCAAGATTGACCGCCTGAACGCCGAGTCGAAAGCCTGAAGGCAATCCGCGCTCAACTCGCAGCTTTGGATAGTTCCCGGCCCCGGTTCGCAAATAGCGCCCAAGCCAGCAATCCAGCCGGGATGAGCATCGCAACTCCGGTGGAACTTGCCACCTTGCGCGCGGAAAGCCCGGAATCCAGCAAAAGCCCCGCCAAATAAGCCGTCACCGCAAAAGACAAACTGCCCAGGCCGAGATCGGCAGAGAATACCCGCCCCCGGAAACGATCTTCGGTATTCAGCTGCAGCAGAGTCGTCGAGAATACCCACACCGTCGAGCCGCCCGCATGTGCCAGCATCGCGCAGGCTGCGGCTATCCAGACCGAGCTCCCGGCGCCGAGCAATCCGTAACCGATCGAGATTACGAGATAGCCGAAAAGAATGCCCAGTCGCAAGCGGCGATCATTGCTCCCGGCCCAGCGCGCCGCGCCCAGCGGGCCAAACAGAGCTCCCAGACCGCGTCCGGCCAATAGTATGCTCATCCCCAGCATCGCCCCTCCCGCGGCGTCCACTCCCCGCCAGTGGACGGCAAAATCGCGAGCTCCGAGCACGGTAAAGATCACCCAACTCGGCCCCACCATCAACTCACCGGCTTTCGCGAATACCGTGGGCAGCAGCGCGGGATGGCTGCGAATGTAGCGAATTCCTTCCAGAACAGGCGAGAAATCCACCAGATCGCGCCCCCTCAGTGGAGCGGCAGTCTGGGCGTGCGGCTCGGCAAAGCGCATCCTTCCAATCAGCACCGCGGATGCCAGGAACGACAGCGCGTTCAATATGAAAACCGCATTCCGTCCCAAAAACGCGGCCACCACTCCGCCAACCGACGCCCCGATCATCAGATTTACCGACCAGGTGGCTGATGAGACGGTGTTGGCAACCAGGACGTCGGTGTCACTGGCAATGTTCGGGATTACGGCGTTGCGGGCCGGCTCGAAGAATGCGGCCATGGTGGTCTCCGCGACGAGCAGCGGATACACCAGCCACACCATGGACCGCGACCGCACCAGCAGCATACTCAGCACGATCACGACGCGCACCAGATCGGCAGCGATCATCACGTGTTTGCGCCGTAACCGGTCGTTGACTACTCCAGCCATCGGCCCGGCCAGAGTCTGGGGCAGAACCTGCAGGATCAAAGCCAGGGCGACCGACCCCGCACGCCCGGTAAATTGCAGCAGCAGGGTGTAAATCGAGAGCGTGTAGAACCAGTCGCCGATTTCGCTGACGATCTGCGCCAGCCACAACTTGCGGAAATTCGGGTTGCGCCCGATCAGGTGCGCATATGCTGCGAACGTGATCGAGTTTGCAGGACGCTCCGGTTCTGGATCCATGCGATGACTCGGGGCCGCAGCCGGCCGGTCCGCCCGGCGAATTGAGGAGGATCCCGGGGTCTAACGCCCGGAAACTCAGGGGAGAAACGTGGCCTAAGGTTTCAGCTTCAACTTCATGTCGGCCGCGATCTGGCGTCCGTGGAAGCGTCCGTTTTCAATGAAGATTTCGTTGGTGCGCGATCCCGCCACGATCACTCCCGCCACGTAAATTCCCCGGACGTTGCTCTCCAGGGAAATGGGATCGCACACCGGCCGGCATTGCTCTTCGGAAAGCTCAATGCCCATACTGCGCAGGAAATCATAATCGGGGTGGTAACCAATCAGGGCGAGCACGAAATCGTTCTGGACGCGCATGGGCCCGCGCTCGGTCACGACCACGACATGGTCCACGCCAATCTCCTGCACCCAGCTATTAAAATGGGCCTCGATCTCGCCATTCTTGATCCGGTTCTCGAGGTCGGGACGAATCCAGTACTTCACGTGGTGATGGAGTTGCGCGCCGCGATGCACCAGGGTTACCCGCGCTCCGTGCCGCCACAAGTCCAGGGCCGCGATGGCCGCCGAATTTTTCCCTCCGATCACCAGCACGTCGGTGTCGTAATAGGGATGCGGCTCAGCGTAATAATGCGAAACCTTGGGCAGATCCTCGCCCGGAATGTTCAGCTTGTTCGCCAGATCGTAATATCCGGTCGAGACCACAACTTTCTTGGCGCGATAGTCGTGCGGCCGGCCGGCTCGATCGGTGGTTGTGATCGTGAAGTTGCCGTCTTCCCCGAGTACCATTTTGACCCATTCGTACTGGCGGAGATCCAGCTTGTAGTACTCGGACACTTTGCGGTAATACTCGAGCGCTTCCTCGCGAGTCGGCTTCTGCTGCGCGGTCGTGAAGGGAATGTCGCCAATCTCGAGCAACTCCGGCGTAGTGAAGAAAACCATGTTCGCCGGATAGTGAAACAGCGAATTGACCAGGCATCCCTTGTCCACGACGACGACCTTTAAACCTATCTTTTGCGCTTCGATGGCGCAGGCCAGTCCGGTCGGCCCGGCCCCGATCACCAGCACATCGGTCTGCGTCTCCCGGCCCAGCACACGCTTGGCTCTGGGCAGAGTTTCAAGTCGTTCGTCGGTGAGAAACTGAGGCATCGCGGGATTCCACGCGCAATTTTGGCGTCTGGAGAAGCGACGATTCTAGCATGTGCAACCGGTTCATCCGGAGCCTCCAGAAGCTATAATTTTGAGTTGCATTCATCTCTGCCGCTGATGCCGGAGCATTCATGTCCACTGTGACCGAACCTGCGATCCCGACCCGCACCGAATCCGACAGCATGGGTCAAATCGAAGTTCCTGCGAACGTTTACTGGGGAGCGCAAACCCAGCGTTCGCTGCTGCATTTCAACATCGGCCGCGACACCATGCCGCCGGAACTGATTCGCGCATTCGGCATCCTCAAAAAAGCCTGCGCGCTGGTCAACCAGGATCTGGGTAAGCTTCCCGCCGACAAGGCCAAATTGATCGCGCAGGCCGCGGACGAAGTCATCTCCGGCAAACTCAACGGCCAGTTCCCGCTTCGCATCTGGCAGACCGGCAGCGGCACCCAGACCAACATGAACGTTAACGAGGTGATCTCGAACCGAGCGATCGAAATCGCCGGGGGCGTCCTGGGATCGAAGAAGCCGATCCATCCCAACGATGACGTCAACATGTCGCAGTCCTC
>Ga0070733_10003350_pt1 | contig 11010 bp, 10 predicted proteins | sample Coa_R1_9_FD_66450 | JGI IMG/M metagenome (GOLD analysis project Ga0070733, IMG submission 66450) | Surface soil microbial communities from Centralia Pennsylvania, which are recovering from an underground coalmine fire - Coalmine... | ecosystem: Environmental > Terrestrial > Soil > Unclassified ... | reverse complement strand
CGTCGACCCGCAGAGTTTTATGTGAGGGACTTCGCGGCGTTCGCGAGATCGAACCACCATCTCTCGGCGCCTTTCCAATTCCAATTCGCGGCCGGCGATGGCGAGGGCAGCACCCAAATTCGCGTCGCGCCGATTCTTTCTTGCTGCTCCCCGAAGGCGGCGCTCGATCCAAGAAAGGTTCGCCCTGCCTTGAGGCTGGTGAAAGCGATGAACGCAGGTTGTGCGCTCAGGATCTTCTCCCGCAAGGCGTCGCAGGCTGCGCGCGTCAAGCTGCCCGAAGGCAAATTCCGATCCATCCCGGAGGCGTATTTCGCGATGTCGGTCAGGCCGATCCGCTGCTCACGAAGGCGCTGGAACTCGCAAGGCCGGAGAACACTGTCGGTCAGACCTATCTCATGCAGAGTCTTCCAGAATTTGTTTTGCGGATGGGCGTAATATTGACCGAGCCGCGCCGAGCTTGCCCCCGCCGCCGTGCCGCAGAAGACGATTTTGAGGTCAGGCGCGAGGAGATCGGGCAGGATCTCGCCCCCGGCGGCGGAGATGGTTGGATCGAGCATCTGGCGTTCACGATGATGTTAACGAGCGCAGAATATCCCTGATCGCCCCGCCCGCTTCGGAGCGGCGAGCGATTTGCCGCGGCCGGTGGACCGTATAGTATTTACGGGAGACTTGGCCCAAGCGGGTCATCTTCGCCGGATAGGGATTCGTCGGAGACATTGGAAAATGGCGTGGTGGCGCTTTTTCGCAATGACAAGACCGACCTCGCTCGTCTTGAGCCTGGTCGCGTTGATTGCCGCGGCCGTGGCGACGCCGGCCCTGGCCGACAAACGCATCGCCCTGGTCATCGGCAATTCCGACTATCGTTCCGCGCCGCGGCTGCAAAATCCGACCAATGACGCAAAACTGATCGCCAAGACGCTTCGGGGCCTTGGTTTTACGCTCATCGGCGGCGACGCCGAGCTCAATCTCGACAAGGCTCATTTCGACAGCGCGCTGCAGGACTTCTCAAATCAAGTCCTCGGCGCCGACGTCGCCCTATTCTACTACGCCGGCCACGGCGTTCAGGTCGCCGGCAGGAATTTTTTGATCCCCATCGAAGCCAATCCGACCAAGGAATCCGACGTCTATCTGCAAGCGGTCGATACGGCGATCGTGCTGAGCCAAATGGAAGGCTCGGGGACGAAACTCAACATCGTGCTGCTCGACGCCTGCCGCGACAATCCGTTCAGCGGACGCGGCTTGCGAGCAATTGGCGGCGGCCTCGCGCAGATGCAGGCCCCCGAGGGGACGCTGATCTCCTTTGCAACCCAGCCCGGCGCCGCCGCCCTCGACGGGTCCGACGGCGACAGCCCCTACAGCGCGGCGCTGGCCGCGACCATGGTGCGCCCAGGCCTTGGCCTGTTCGACACGTTCAATGAGGTGGGCGTCACGGTCAAACGCGCGACCGGCGGCCATCAGCAGCCCTGGGTTTCCTCCTCGCCGATCGAGGGCGCCTTCTATTTCTCTGGCGCGCCGCAAGTCGTCGCCGCGGCGACCCCCACGACGCCCGCGCCGGCGACGACCGACGCGCCCCCGCAAAGCGCGCCTGCGCCGCGCGTGGCGTCATCGGCGTCGGCCGGCGAGCAGGCGCTCCCGTCTTCGACGTCAGCCGCCGAGCAACCGGCGGCGCCGGCGCCTCAGCCGGCTGTTCGCCAACAACAGACCGCCGCGCTCACCCCGCAATCGACGCCGCCCGTTGCGGCGGGCGCCGAAGCGGCCGTCGCAGGCTGCGACCGCTTGGCGGCCTCGCCCTTCGATCCGACCAAGCCTCCGGACATTCCCGGCGTCGAGCCTGAGGCGCTGGACGGGCCGGCGGCTCTCTCGGCGTGCCGCGCCGCCTTCGCCGTCGCGCCGGACAATCCGCGAATCGAGTTCGAGCTCGGCCGGGCGGACATGAGGGTCGGCGGCGCCGATGGCGAGGCGCTCGCCCTGTTTCATCGGGCCGCCGACGCCGGCCATGCGGCGGCGATGAACAATCTCGGTCTCGCCTATGAGCGCGGCATCGGCGTCGGCAAGGACATAGGCGAGGCGGCGCGGTGGTTTCACAGAGCCGCCGAGGCAGGAAATACGCCGGCGATGAACCGCCTTGGCTTCGCGTTCCGCAGAGGCGATGGCGTGCCGATCAATTTCGTTCAGTCTTTGCGCTGGTTCCGCCGGTCGGCAGAGGCGGGCAATCCCCAAGCCGGAACCGAGGTCGCGATTTCCTATCAAAACGGTTGGGGAACGCTTAAGGACCCGGCCGCGGCGATCACCTGGTTCCGCAAAGCCGCCGACGCCGGCAACGCCGGCGCCATGAACCACCTTGGCCATGCCTATCTCGGCGGCATTGGCGTCGCGCGCGACCCAGTCGAAGCAATGAATTGGTTCCGCAAGGCGGCCGACGCTGGCAATGTCTTCGCGATGAACAGCCTCGGCGTCGCCTATCGGAACGGCATTGGCGTCGCGAAGGACGAGGCCGCGGCCGAACGCTGGTTCGCCAAAGCGCGGCAGTAATCCCGCCGTTTCAAATCGTCTGATTGTACGCGCCGACTTCGGGATTCTCCCGAATGACGGCGTCGATGGCCGTGAACATCTCGCGCATGCGCGCCTCGGAGACCGGACTTTCGACGACGACGACGAGTTCAGGCTTATTCGATGAAGCGCGCGCCAGGCCCCAAGTTCCGTCCTCGACGGTCACTCTGGCGCCATTGACCGTGACAATGTCGCGAATCGCCTGGCCGGCAAGCTTCTCGCCTCGCGCTCGCATCGCTTGAAGCCGCGCTGTAGCTTTTTCAGCCACCTGATATTTCACTTCGTCGGCGCAAAAAGGAGACATGGTCGGCGAGGAATAAGTACGTGGCAATTCGCGATAAAGAGCGGCGATGCTTTTACCTGGATTGCGATCGAGCATGTCGAGCACGGCGATGGCGGTCAGGAAGCCGTCGTCGTAGCCGCGGCCGATCGGCGCGTTGAAGAAGAAATGGCCGGACTTCTCGAAGCCGGCGAGCGCCTTTAATTCGTAGACGCGTCGCTTGATATGCGAATGACCGGTCTTCCAGTAATCCGCCTTGGCGCCATTGGCGATCAGCTCGGGATCGGTCGCAAAAAGGCCGGTTGACTTGACGTCGACGACAAAGGTCGCGTTTCGATGACGGGCGGATAAATCCCGCGCGAGCATCACGCCGATCTTGTCGGCGAAGATTTCCGCGCCTTCGTTATCGACCACGCCGCAGCGATCGCCGTCGCCATCGAAGCCGAGCGCGAGATCGGCGCCCGAGGAGGAAACCGCCTCGGCCATTGCGTGCAGCATCTTGAGGTCTTCGGGGTTGGGATTGTAACGCGGGAACTTATAGTCGAGTTCGACGTCCAGAGGGACGACCTCGCAGCCGAGCGCCGAAAGGATTTGCGGCGCGAAAGCGCCCGCCGTGCCGTTGCCGCACGCGGCGACTGCTTTGATCTTGCGCTTGAGCGTCGGCCGGTTGGTCAGATCGGCGATGTACCGAGCGGGAAAATTCTCGACGAAGCGATAGCCGCCGCCTTCCGCCGCGCCGAACTCGCCGCCGATGACGATGTCCCGTAGGCGGCTCATCTCTTCAGGACCGAAGGTCAGCGGCCGCCTGGCGCCCATCTTGACGCCAGTCCAGCCATTGTCGTTGTGGGACGCGGTGACCATCGCAACGCCCGCCACATCGAGCTCGAATTGCGCAAAATAGGCCATCGGCGTGCAGGCGAGGCCGATGTCGTGGACGCGACAGCCCGAGGCCATCAGGCCGGCGATCAACGCATATTTGATCGACGACGAGTACGAGCGGAAGTCGTGGCCAACGACGACTTCCGGCTTGACGCCCATTTCGCGAAGAAGCGCGCCGAGGCCGAGGCCGAGCGCCTCGACGCCCATCAGGTTGATCTCTTTTTCGAAGAGCCAGCGCGCGTCATATTCGCGAAAGCCCGTCGGTTTCACGAGCGGACGCGACTCGTAGTCGTAGGTGTTCGGGAGGAGCTTGGCTTGCGGCCGCGGAAACATTTCGATCGCCTATTGCGGCCAAAGGCAACTCTGCGCCGCAAAGCTGCAATGCTCGCCAAGATCGAGCGAATCGCCCCCCGGGCCGGAATAGGCGATCTGGCTCACCGCCCCGTTCGTCATGATCACATTGACGCGACAAGCGCTATGCCTCGGATTGCCGACGGTCGCAAAGCCCTCGCCTTCGATCTCCACCGCGCCGGGATAGGCCCAGATTTCGGTGGCGCCCATTGTCTTTCGCAAGGCCGGCCGCCCCATGCAGATCAAGATTTTTTGCTTGGATAGCCCGATTATCTTCGCCTGCGCGATCTGGTCGACTTCCGGTTTTTCGAGCCCGCAGCCGGCAAGCAGCAAGAAGGCCAGAATCCCAGAAATCGCCCCAACGCCTTTCATCTTAGCCCTCCGTCCTATCCGGAAGGCTAGCACAGAAATCGCATGGGCGGAGCGAGCCCCGCCTATTGCCGAAGGATCAGCATGCCGCGCCGTTGATCGACCGCCGCAAGGCGTTTGAGGAAGCTCATGCCGAGCAGATCGACCGGTCCGGCCTGGCGCTCCAGAACCAAGCCTTGCACGGCGGGAACATAGACCTCGCCGAGCCTGATCCCGACCAGAGTCACCGGGGCGGCGCGCGCCATGCCATTGGCCGTGCGCACCCGCGCCGTATAGTCGGCGTCGGCGACATGGACGCCGATGCGCTGAGCCGTGTCCGCCGATAGAGCAACGAAAGTCGCGCCCGTATCGATCATCATCCGTACCGACGAGCCGTTGACCATGACGTCGGCGGAATATTGGCCGTGGGCGTCGGCCGCGATCTCGACGGAGCGTCCGCCGTCCTCGCTTGGCGCATTTGCCGCGACGCGCTCGGCGGATGCAACCGCCGGCGCGGCCGGGAGAGCCGCCGGCGTCGCCGGTCGGCTCGCCTGCTGAACCAACAATGGCAGGAGATTTGGCGCATAGATGGCGGCCGCGCAGGCGGCGACGACGAGGAAGATTGTGACGCGGAGCATGAGACGGCGGCCAAAAGGTCTAAGCCGATAGGGTAGCCCGACGGCCCCAACAGCGGGTTAACGTCGATCGCCAAAACCGCGCGAAGCTGCCGGTTGGCCGCCGAGGCGACCGGACTAAGCCGTGCCGCCAAGCACGGCCGTCGCCGCCGCGGCGACCGCGCGCCCGAGAAGGCCATGCGCCTCGGCCTCGAAATGAATGCCGTCGATCGGGCTTGACGAGATGATCTCGCCCGCATCGAGAAATCCCGCCCCCGCCGACACCGCGACTTCGCGAAGGAGCGGCGCCAGTTGGCGTGATCTTCGATCAGCGCCTTCGAATGTCGTCTTGAAAATGCCAATGACGTCGATCGGCGGCGGACAGACGATCAATATGCGCGGCGTCTTGCCTGCGAAGACGTCGAGCCCGCGCATTTCGCCGACGAGCCTCTCGACGCCCCAGGCCACGTCTTCGGCTTCGAGCGAGAAGCGGCGCTTGAAATCATTCGTCCCCAGCATCAGCACGACGAGGTCGATCGGCCTGTGGCTTTCGAGGCAGGGCCGCAAATAGGGAAGGCCGGACTTATGCTCGCCCTCGATCGGATCGGGATGGACAGTCGTGCGGCCGGGCAATCCTTCGGCGATTACCCGCCAGCCGTCGCCAAGCGCGGCGGCCATGACGTTCGGCCAACGCCCCGCCGGCGGAAAGCGCCGATTGTCGGCCCACCTGGTCATCGGCACGCTGCCGAACGTGTTCGAATCGCCGTAGCAAAGTGCGGTCTTCATTGTTTGTCTCCGCCTTGCGCCGGGGCGATTCTGGGCCTACTCCCCGACAGGGTGAAAGCTATAACCGCGCTGTTCCAGTAACTCCTTTAAAACTATTACCTCGACATTCTTGGAGCTATCAGCGCGGACGATCATCCGAGTCTTCACATCACCATGAGAGGTAATGCGATAGGTGCCGGTCTTTCCACCTAAGTCCGAGACAATTTCCCCATCTCTAATACGTGACTTCCAACATAGGATGGCCTCCAAACAGTCAAAAGTGTGATTGAATTCTCTGACCAACTCCGTTTTAAATTCCACGAAGAGGTGTTGCGTCTCGTTTATCGCCAATACTTTATTTCTTGCAGCGAGGCCGTCGAATCCGAAATGTGAATCGTAATCGCGCACTATGAATGGAAGCAAATCCGGCAATAATGCCTGGGCTCCAGCAGCTAGGGCTATTAAGTCAGTCTCAGTGTCGGGGGAATAGAACGTTACGCCTTTTATTTCGGCGTACTCTTTCGCCGAGAGCCTTCTAAGACGCCGCTTGTAGTCTGCCCCTTCTTTGGTTGCAGCTCGGTGTCTCTCTATGGCCAAAAGTTCACTCTGAAACTTCAGATATTCGTCTGATTCAGCGATCTCACTAGCGAATATTGCGCGAACCTTCTCCTCAATGTCTGCCAGCAGCTCGGCCGGCGTGTTTTCAACGCTATTGCGATTCGCCGTGAGCTCAAGCGCATCGCAGTTCACGAATGCATGCATCCGAGTGTATTCCGAATGCTCTGATACCCATTCATTAAAACGCTGAACTGGTACAAAATCGCAACCTAGCCAGAGACCATATCTCTCTTCGGACAGATAGTCGCCGGGCGTACGTGGTCGTCTCTGGCGTCGAAGCATATCGTTATATTCTCTACGCGCACCTTCGCCCTCTATTGCAAACAGAAAATCGATCGCCTTATCTGGATTTTTGCTCAAAGGTACATCGTGAAATCCCCAAGTTTTCACATAATACTTAAGAGGATCAACCTCGTCCTTTCCTCGCAACTGACGAATGTCCGTACAATCGGAGTTTGGAAAGACGTGCCCAAATGGCATCTCCGTGTAACTTCCCACTCCGAGGCCGCGAAGATACAAATGACACTTACGAAGGTCCTCGACCTCGGGTCTTTGAATTCCCGAAACGTCGCACAGCTTCCCCTCCCAGCTGCCCCATCGGGTAAACCACGTTATGTGGTCACGCAACCGCGCATGCTCCAAACCACTCTTGGTATTTCCGTGGTAACCGGAAACGCGTACGGACGTTCCTGGCGATTCTCCCAATTCTTGAAATCCCCACTCCCCGCGCCTGCGAGTCAAAAAATCGACATCTACTTCTTCAATCTTCGCCTTTGGAACTCTGCTTTCAGATAACTCTCCGCGCGGATCGTCGATTTCGCACCAAATCGGCTTACTGCGCCCATCGTAACTCAGCACTTCTAGTTTTTCACTATTGTAATAGATTTTTGTGCCGTGACCCTTGTACCCGGTCATCCTCCTCTTCATCATGCCTGTTGGTATTGAGTCCGGCTTCTGAGAATCAGACAAGTTGAGGAATGCCTCGATGCTCTTGGCATTCATCCCGATCCCATCGTCGGAGAGGTCGATTAGAACGAGTTCCCTACCGCGCTGCTCGGCAACGCTGGTCCGAAGCCAAAGATGCCGAGCATACGCGTCAAGTGAATTTGCGATTGCCTCTCGGAATATTTCTTCCGGAGTCGTAAAGTCTTGGCTGATTTCCCTAAACGCGTGCGCTTGTTTGACCACCGGGATATATTCAGCCATCTATGCCCCCAATTAGCGAAATTGCTTTCCCTGCCGGAGCAGGCGTTTTTCTACCTCTCAGGGCCACGCGGACCGCGGCCCCGCCTCGCCGACCAGCGCCTCGATCTCAGCCACATAGGGCATGCTCGGCTGCGCGCCCGGCTTCGTACAGGCAAGACTGCCGGCGGCGAGGCCGCGCCGCATCGCCGCCTCAAAGGACAATCGCCTATCGAGCGCCGCGGCGAAGGCGCCGACAAAAGTGTCGCCCGCGCCCGTCGTATCGACGACTTTGACCGGCGGCGCCGGCGCGGCGACCCGCCCGCCCTGCCAATAGCCGACCGCTCCGGCGGGTCCGAGCGTGACGATGCAGGCGACGCCGAGCGCGCGGTCGATGTGCGCTGCGACTTCCTCCGGCTCATGCGTTACGAGCTTCAGCGACTGCCCGAGGGTCAGCGCCTCATGTTCGTTTACGATCAAAACATCGACGGCCTTCAAGAGCGCTTCGCTCGGCGGGCCGGCCGGCGCAAGGTTCAAGACAACGCGCGCGCCCTTTGCCTTGGCGCTTCTCGCCGCGGCCTCGACTTCGGCCGGCGGGGTCTCGCGCTGCAAGACAAGGATGTCGTCCGCGCTCATGGCGAGCTGGTCGAGTTGGGCCGCTGTGGCGAGGCGATTGGCGCCCGAGGCGACGACAATCGCGTTCTCGCCATGGGCGTCGACAGCAATGAAGGCGGCCCCCGTCGGCGCCGCGACCTCTCTCGTCGCCGAAAGATCGACGCCGTCGGCCTTGAGCAGAGCCAGGGCTTCTCCCGCGAAAGCGTCTTTGCCGACCGCGCCGACCATCGCGACTTTCGCCCCGGCTCGGCGCGCGGCCAGCGCTTGATTGGCGCCTTTGCCGCCCGGGCTCGTCGCGTAATCGCCGCCGAGCGTCGTCTCGCCGGGACCGGGAATGGCCTCCACCCTGGTGATGAGATCGAGGTTGATCGAGCCGAAGACGATGATCATCGCTTGACGTCCGGCATCAGATCCAACCGCCATCGGCGACATATTGTTGATTGGTCATAACCGCGGCTTCGTCGGAGGCGAAGAACAGGGTCACGCGCGCCATGTCGTCGGGCACAAGCGGCCGCTTGACGCATTGTCCCTTCATTCGTTCGGCGTCGCTTTCGGGCGTCACCCAGAGTGAAAGTTGCCGTTCGGTCATGATCCACCCCGGCGCGATGGCGAGGCAGCGCACATTGTGCTCGCCGTAAGCGCGGGCGAGCGAGCGCGTTAAGCCAAGCACGGCCGCCTTGGACGCTTCATAGACCGGCATGCCGCCATGGCCCAGCATCCAGGACGTCGAACCGAAATTGATGATGACGCCTTTCTTCTTCGCGACCATGTCCGGCAGCACCGCCTGCGCCATGAAGAACTGATGCTTGAAATTGACGGCGATCCTATCATCGAAATAGGCCGGCGTGACGTCCGCGAGCGCGTGGCGCTCATCGTGCGCAGCGTTGTTGATGAGAATGTCGATCGGCCCGAAACGCTTGCGGACCGCCGCGACGGCTGAGCGCAAAGCGTCGATGTCCCTCAAGTCAGCGCGCTCGAAATGCAGGTCGCGGCCGGGCCCGTTCAATTTCTCGACGAGGGCTTTGGACGGCGCTTCCGCTATGTCGATGAAGCCGGTCTTGGCCCCCTGCTCGGCGAAGCGCCGCGTGATCGCCGCGCCAATGCCGCCGCCGCCGCCGGTGATGAGCACGACTTTATCGCGAAGGCTTGGATAGGTGGCGATCGGCGCGTCTTCAATGGCGTTGGACATTCAAGATGATCCTTAGCGTCGTGGACGAGACGGTACAAGGGCGGGGCGCATGTGAACCCCTCTCCCCGCGTTGCGGGGAGAGGTGAGGTGAGGGGCCTGTCGCTGGACCTCGACGTCAAAGCTAAACGACCGGCCCCTCTCCGTACCTCTCCCCGCAACGCGGGGAGAGGGTCCGCAGCCGCCGCGCTTGCCCGTCGGGCGCGGCGCCAAGCCCATCAACCGTATCGATTGACCAAGTTCTCCAGCAACTCCTGCTTGCCCGAACGCGGCTTCGGCGAAATCTTCTTATCCGCCACGCGCTTGGCTATGTCTTCGAGCGAGCGTTTGCCCTTGAGCATCGCCTTAGCCTCGGGTTTGTCCCATCCGGCGTAACGCTCGGCGAGCGCAGCGTCGTATTTGCCGTCTTCGATGAGCTTGGCGGCGGAAGTCAGCGCCTGAGCGCAAATATCGAGCCCGCCGATATGGGCGATCAGCAAATCCTCAGGATCGATCGATTGGCGGCGCAGCTTGGCGTCGAAGTTGAGGCCGCCAGGCGCGACCCCGCCGCCCTTCAAGACGTGATAGAAGGCCGGAACGAGCTCGGCGGCGTTGTTCGGGAACTGATCGGTGTCCCAGCCCGATTGATAGTCGTTGCGATTGATGTCGAGCGAACCCAAGATTCCGAGCGCGACCGCCATCGCCACTTCATGCTCGAAGGAATGCCCGGCGAGCACTGCATGGCCGACCTCGATATTGACCTTGACCTCTTTCTCGAGGCCGAACTTCTGCAGGAAGCCGAAGACTGTCGCGACGTCATAGTCGTACTGATGCTTGGTCGGCTCCTGCGGCTTCGGCTCGACCAGGATCACGCCCTTGAAGCCGATCTTGTGCTTGTACTCGACGACCAGCGAGAGGAAGCGGCCAAGTTGCTCCTGTTCGCGCTTGAGATCGGTGTTGAGCAGCGTTTCATAGCCTTCGCGACCGCCCCACAAAACGTAGTTCGCCCCGTCGAGCCGATGCGTCGCATCGATGGCGTTCTTCACTTGCGCCGCCGCGAAGGCGAAGACGTCAGGATCGGGATTTGTCGCCGCGCCCGCCATGTAGCGGGGGTGGCTGAAGAGATTGGCCGTGCCCCACAAAAGCTTGACGCCTGCGGCCTTCATCTTGCCGGCGAAATAGTCGGTGATTTCATTCAAATTGCGCCCGAACTCGTCGAGGCTCACGCCTTCCGGAACAACGTCGCGGTCGTGGAAGGTGAAGAAAGGCGCGCCGAGAAGCGAAAACATCTCAAAGGCGACGTCGGCTTTCAGCTTCGCCGCCTTCATGGTTTCGCCGAACCACGGGCGTTCGAATGTCGGCGCGCCGAACATATCGACGCCGGGCCAAGCAAAATTGTGCCAATAGCAGACCGCCGGCCGCAAATGCTCGGCCATCGTCTTGCCGAAGACTTTCCGGGCGGCCTCGTAGTGTCGGAAGGCGAGCGCGTTTTCGCTTTTCGCGCCTTCGAAGCGGATCGGCTTGATGTCGCCGAAGAAGCCGGTGGTCATGTTTCGCTCCCCTCGCGGACGCCGACGCCGCGCGTTTGAATTTTCGCCGGCGCGCAAGGGAAGCGACGGGTCAAACGACGCGTCCTCGCCCCG
>Ga0070733_10003348_pt1 | contig 11017 bp, 9 predicted proteins | sample Coa_R1_9_FD_66450 | JGI IMG/M metagenome (GOLD analysis project Ga0070733, IMG submission 66450) | Surface soil microbial communities from Centralia Pennsylvania, which are recovering from an underground coalmine fire - Coalmine... | ecosystem: Environmental > Terrestrial > Soil > Unclassified ... | reverse complement strand
CGACGAACTGCGCGAGCAGCTCGCGGCACTTCGCATCGACCACAGTCCCGGCCAGGTCGACCGCGCCGCTGCGCACCGTGGTCTCCTCGTCGTGGAACTGCCGGGTGTACTTCTCGAGGTCCGCGGGCGTGTGGCCGCGCAGGAGGATGTCCTTCCACTCCTGCACCTGCTTCTTGAAGCTCACCTGAACGACGCGCGCCATCTCGGCCTGACGCACCTGCTGGGCAAGCAGCCCCGTGTATCCGGCGGAGACGGTGCGGGTCTGCGCCAGGAGGGCGCTCGCGAGCAGCACGAACAGGGTCACTACTGCGCAGAAGAAGAGGGTGAGCTGCGTCGAGATCTTCATTGCAGCATCCCTCCTGGATGCGAGCCACCGGTCCTTGACGACCTATCGGCAGTGCGGGCGGCGACTTGAGGTCGCGGACCCCCGGGATCCCTCCAGCGCCACCTCTTGAATTAATCAATCAGTTAATTAATATACGACCATGCCTGCCCGAGCCCGAAGCCGCGCGATCGGCCGCCCCCGACAGGACGCGGGCGTCGCCGCGCGCGAGCTCCTGCTCGATAGCGCCATGGGGCTCTTTGCCGAGCAGGGAGCGGCCGCCACCACGCTGGCGCAGATCGCAGCCCGCGCGGGGGTCACCCCGGCGATGGTCCACTACTACTTCAATGATCGGGACCGGCTGCTGGATGCGGTGGCCGGTGAGCGACTGCTTCCCACCCTGACCTCCGTCTGGGCGCCGGTAGCGGAGACCACCGACCTCCTGCCCATGCTGCGCGGCCTGGTGCGGCGCATCCTCAAAGCCACCGAGCTCATGCCCTGGCTCCCGGGCCTGTGGCTGCGCGAGATCCTGAGCGATGGGGGGCAGCTGCGCTCGCGGGTGCTGAAAGGCATGCCGTTCGAATACGTCCGTCACCTCATCGCCACGGTGGCGGCGGCTCAGCAGCGGGGCGCGATCAGTCGCGACCTCGATCCACGACTGGTGCTGATGTCGGTGCTCGGCACCACGCTGCTGCCGCTCGCGACCATGCGCATGTGGCACGAGATACCGGTCATGCAAGGCGTCAGTCGCGAAGACCTGGCACGGCATGCGGAAGCGCTTCTCGTCAGCGCTTTCTCGGCACCCCCAAACCGGCACTCGCGCGGCAAATGAGGATAACCATGGGCTCGCCACGCACCTTTCTCCTGATAGCCACTCTGGGACTGCTCGGCGGCTGCGGCTCCCATGCCAACAGCTTCCAGGGGTACGTCGAGGGTGAGTTCGTGTACCTGGCCTCCTCCGCCGGCGGACACCTCGAGCATCTCTCCGTCGCGCGCGGCCAGGAGGTCAGCGCCGGTGCCCCGATGTTTCGCCTCGAGGCGACCGAGGAGAAAGCCGAGCAGTCGCAGGCGCAGCAGCAGCTCGCCAGTGTCCAGGCGCAGCTTGCGGATCTCGAGACCGGCAAGCGCCCGCCCGAGGTGGCGGTCATCCGCGCCCAGCTCGCCCAGGCGGAGGCGATGGCGCAGAAGTCGGCGCTGCAGCGCCAGCGCGACGAGACGCAGTATCGCGCCGGGGGCATATCGCGCGAGCAGCTCGAGACGACCCTGGCGCAGGCGGCAAGCGATGCGGCACGCGTCAACGAGCTGCGCAGCCAGGTCGAGGTCGCGCACCTCGCCGGCCGCAGTGAACAGTTGAAGGCCCTCGCCCGCCAGGTGCAGGCGGCGCAGGCGGTGCTGAGCCAGGCGGACTGGAAGCTCGATCAGAAATCGGTCAGCGCGCCGCAGGCCGGGCTCGTCTATGACACGATGTACCGCGAGGGCGAGTGGGTCGGCCCCGGAAGCCCTGTCGTGCGGATGCTGCCGCCGCAGAACGTGAAAGTGCGCTTCTACGTCCCCGAGACCCGCCTCGGGAGCCTCGCGCTCGGCGGCAAGGTGAGCCTGCACTGCGACGGCTGCGCCGCGGATATTCCCGCGACGATCAGCTATGTCTCGGCAGAGGCGGAATACACCCCTCCCGTCATCTACAGCAATGACACGCGCGGCAAGCTCATCTACCTGATCGAGGCGCACCCTTCAGCGGCCGACGCACTCAAGCTCCATCCGGGCCAGCCGCTCCTCGTGCGCCTGCCGTGAGCCCATCCCCCGCCGCCGCCATCGATGTGCACGGGCTCAACAAGAGCTTCGGGCACAAGCACGTCGTAACCGATCTTTCGCTTCAGGTGCAGACGGGGGAGATCTTCGGGTTTCTCGGGCCCAATGGCAGCGGCAAGACGACCTCGATTCGCATGCTCTGCGGGCTGCTCACCCCGGACTCGGGCGACGGCACCTGCCTCGGCTACCACATTCGTCGCGAGAGCGCGCAGATCAAGCGCAACGTCGGCTACATGACGCAGCGCTTCTCCTTCTGGGACGACCTCTCGATTCGCGAGAACCTCGACTTCGTGGCGCGCGTCTATCACATGCCGGAGCGCGGCGATGCCGTCGAGCGCTCGCTCGTGCACCTTGGCCTCAGGGACCGGGCCGATCAGCTCGCGGGCACACTCTCGGGCGGCTGGAAGCAGCGCCTGGCGCTTGCCGCCTGCATGCTGCACCAGCCGCGGCTGCTGCTGCTCGATGAGCCGACCGCAGGCGTCGATCCCACCGCGCGTCGCGATTTCTGGAGCGAGCTGCATCGGCTCGCCGCGCAGGGCATCTCGGTGCTGGTGAGCACGCATTACATGGACGAGGCCGAGCGCTGCCACAAGCTCGCCTACATCTTCAACGGCAAGCTGCTCGCGCAGGGCACGGCGGAAGAGGTGGTGCGCGGGCAGCACCTGAGCACCTGGTGCATCCACGGCGAGCACCTGGCGGCGCTCTCGGATCGGCTGCAAAGCAAGCCCGGCGTGGAGCAGACGGTCATCTTCGGATCGACGCTGCATGTCACCGGGCTCGACGGCCGCGCGCTCGAGAGATCCGTAACTGAAGCGACTCAGGCCGCGGGACTCAAGGCGGAGCCGATCGCCACCGGGCTCGAGGACGTATTCATCTACCTGCAGAGCCGGGCCGGAGAGCCCTCGCAATGAAGCGGCAGGATCTCTTCAGGGGTGCCCGCTGGTGGAGCATCGTGCGCAAGGAATTCCTGCAGCTGCGCCGCGATCGCATCACCTTCGCGATGATCGTCGCGATCCCGATCATACAGCTCACCCTGTTCGGTTATGCCATCAACTCCGACCCCAAGCACCTGCGCACCGGTCTGCTGGTCGAGGATCACAGCGAGTTCACCCGCAGCTTCGTGCAGGGGATGCAGGCTTCCAACTATTTCGATCTGGCCGAGGAGCTGCCCAACGAGCAGGCGGCGCGCACCGAGCTGGCGCGCGGCAAGCTGCAGTTCGTGCTCACCATCCCGCCGGACTTCACCCGCCGGCTGCTACGCGGCGAGCGTCCGGCGCTGCTCCTCGAGGCCGACGCCACCGATCCTTCCGCGACCAGCAACGCCATCGCCGCAGCACAGCATCTGCCGCAGTCGGTCGCGAGCAAGGACCTCGTCGGGCCGCTCGCGGGACTCGCCGGCGGCCAGCCGCCCTTCGAGGTGCGCCTGCACAACCTCTATAACCCCGAAGGCATCACCCAGTACAACGTGGTCCCCGGCATCATCGGCGTGATCCTCAGCATGACGCTGGTCATGATGACGGGACTCGCCATGACGCGCGAGCGCGAGCGCGGCACCATGGAGAACCTCCTGGCGATGCCGGTGACGCCGCTCGAGGTGATGAGCGGCAAGATCATCCCCTATATCTTCATCGGGCTGATCCAGACCACGATCATCCTGCTGGCCGCCGCGGCGATGTTTCACGTGCCCTTCGAAGGGAGCCTGCTGACGCTGTATGTCGCGGCGCTGCTCTTCATCGCCGCGAATCTCACCGTCGGAATCTCACTGTCCTCGCTGGCGCAGAATCAGCTGCAGGCCATGCAGCTCACCATGTTCTATTTCCTGCCCAACATACTGTTGTCCGGCTTTCTGTTTCCCTTCCAGGGCATGCCCGGCTGGGCGCGCTTCATCGGCAACCTGCTGCCGCTCACCCACTTCAACCGCCTGATCCGCGGGATCCTCCTCAAGGGCAACGGCTGGCCGGACCTGTGGACCGACATGTGGCCGATCGCAATCTTCATGTTCCTCGTGTTGTTTCTCGCCGTGCGCTTCTACCGACGCACGCTCGACTGAGGTTGCCATGCAGCTCCGTCATTGCGCTTCGCTCCTCCTCGGAACTCTCCTCTCGGCCTGCGTGCTTGCGCCGCAGCTCCAGCATCCGCAGCCGCCCGAGACCGGCCGCTACACGGCGGGCGAGCAGCCGGCGGGCACCGCAGCAGGGAGCGGCGAGGCGGGCGCGGCGCAGCACTTCGTGAGCGGCGCACCGTCGCCGGCGCGCTGGTGGGAATCGTTTCAATGCGAGCCGCTGAATGCGCTGGTCGACGAGGCACTGGCGCACAGCCCGACGGTGCTCGAGGCGCGCGCGCGGCTGCGCCAGGCGCAGGCAGACCTCACCGCGCAGGCGCGCGGGACCTTCTACCCCGGGGTCGATGCGCAGCTCGGCGTGACGCGCCAGAAGGTCGACCCGGCTGCGTTCGGAATCCCGAACGTGCCCTCCGCCCCGCCCTTCACTCTCTACAACGCGCAGGTGAATGTCTCGTATACGCTCGACCTCTTCGGCGCCAACCGTCGGCTGCTCGAGGGCGTGCGCGCGCAATCGGAGTATCAGTCCTACGAGAGTCAGGCGGCGGAGCTGACGCTCGCCGCCAACGTAGTCGCCGCCGCGATTCGCCAGGCGGATCTTGAGGCCGAGGTCGATTACACGCGCCAGCTGCTCGCCGCCGGGAACCGCCAGCTCGAGATCAGCGAGCAGCGCTACCAGGCCGGAGGCATCGCGCTCGAGGACCTCGAGAATCAGCGTAGTGCGCTTGCGCAGCTGCGCGCGACGCTGCCGGCGCTCGAGGCCGCCCGACAGCAGGTCGATCATCAGCTCGCGGTCTATACGGGCAAGCCCCCGGCGCAAGCCGCCGTGCCGCGCTTCAGGCTCTCCGATCTGCATCTTCCGACAGAGCTGCCACTCACCCTGCCATCGGATCTGGTGCGCCGGCGCCCGGACGTGCGTGCTTCGGAGGCGCTCTGGCACGAGGCGGGCGCCAACGTGGGAGTGGCGACCGCCAACCTCTTCCCGACTCTCACCTTGTCAGGGAACGCAGGCTCGGATGCCACCAGCGCCTCGACACTCGCCGACAGCTTCAATGTCTGGAGCATCGGTGCGAGGCTCCTGCAGCCGATCTTCCACGCCGGGGAGCTGCGCGCCAGGCGGCGCTCGGCGGTAGCGGCCTACGATGCCGCCGCGCAGGCCTACGAGCAGACCGTCCTCGCATCGCTCCAGCAGGTAGCCGATTGCCTGAGAATCCTCGAGGGCGATGCGCTCGCGCTGCAGGCGCGCGCTGAGGCCTCCGAGCAGTCGGCGGGCAGCTACAGCGTCGCCCGGCAACGCTTCGATGCGGGCGGAATCAGCGAATACTCACTCCTCGATGCGCAGCGGCAGCAGCTGCAGACCGCGCTCGATCGCAGTCACGCCGAAGCGCAGCGCTTCAGCGATAGCGCCGCGCTCCTGCACGCCCTCGCCGGCCCGGTCTGAAGCCGGTCCGTCACCGCAATGCCTACCAGATACCTCCGAGCGCCACGGTGATCGCTTCGCCGTTGACACCCCCGGCAGCGTCGCTGCACAGGAACGCGATCACCTGCGCGACTTCGCGCGGCTCGAGCACACGGTTCTGCGGATAGATGGCGGCGCGCTCGCGCCACACCTCTTCGACGGTCACGCCGCGGCGCTCGGCCTCGGTCTTCGCAGAGCGCTCGGCCATCGCAGTGCGCACCCACCCGGGCAGCACGGCGTTGGACGTGACGCCGTGCGGCCCCGCATCCTGGGCGATGGCACGTGCCAGGCCGATGACGCCGTGCTTGGAGGCGGTGTAAGCGCTGCCCGAGCGCTCGGCTTTCTCTCCCGCCGTGGAGCTCGTGAAAACCAGGCGGCCGAAGCCTCGCCGGCACATGCCACCCACGGTGAGCCGCGCGAGCTCGAACGGACCGTCGAGATTCACCCGCATCGTCTCGCGCCAGACCTGCGGGTCCTGCTCCCACACGAGGCGCTCATGGGCCGAGCCGATGCCGTGATTCACGACCAGCAGATCGACCGGCCCAAGCCGGCGCTCGGTCTCGGCCACCGCCAGGGCGCAGCCCGAGGGGGTCCCGAGATCGGCGACCACGTGCTCGAGCCCGACTTCGGCAAGCTCCGTTTCGGTGCGCGAGACGATCATCACCCGTGCGCCCGCGGCCGCGAGCAGGAGCGCGGCCTCGCGGCCGATCCCGCGACCGCCGCCGGTGACCAGCGCAACGCGGGCGCTCATTCCCGCCGCTCCGCCGGCGACACCCTGCAGAGACAGTAGAGAAACTGCTGCTCGGCTCCCGCGGGAGTCCGATGCATTTCGACCAGGTGACGCAGCGGCTCGAACTGCACGCCGAACTGATCATGCAGTCCTTCTGCGCTGTAACGCTCGACGGGGAGCCCGCTGCAGCGCACGGGTCCCTGCGGGCCGAAGGTGGCGACGATCACGTGGCCGCCCGGCCTGACGCAGCGCGCCACCTGCCCGACATAAGCGGCGCGCTCTTGGGCGCCGGTGAGGAAGTGAAACACCGCGCGGTCGTGCCACAGGTCGAACGAGGACGGCTCGAGCGGGTAGCGCGTGACATCGCCGCAATGCCAGCGCACGCGCGCCGCCCTGTCGCCCATGCGCCGTCGGGAGAATTCCAGTGCCGTGGCCGAAAGATCCAGCACATCGAGATCGCGGTAGCCGGCCTCCAGCAGATCATCGACGAGAGTCGACTCGCCGCCTCCGACATCGATGATTCGGCCCTTGCGGTCCGGATGCGTCTCCTCGATGAGGCGGAGCGAGGTCTCCAGGTGCGGGCGATACCAGCTCAGCTGGTCCGCAGACCTCGTGCGATAAACGTTTTCCCAGTGGGCTGCGCTGCTCATGATTTACGCGAGTGGACCACCAAACCGACCGACCCGCAAGGTTGCTACAATGGCCGCAAGCGCTGACGTCAGAAGCGGCGCACCGCCCGAGGTGAGCATGTCCAGCGCACAGCCGGCTATCCCTCCGGTCGAGACACCGCACGCCCGCGTGATCGTCGGCGCGGCGCTCGGCACGGGCTTCGAGTGGTATGACTTCTTTCTCTACGGCTCCCTCGCCGGAGTCATCTCGAAGCAGTTCTTCACGGGTGTCAGCGAGTCCACCGCCTTCATCTTCGCGCTGCTCACCTTCGCCGCCGGGTTCGCGGTGCGGCCCTTTGGCGCGCTGGTGTTCGGGCGGCTCGGTGACCTCATCGGACGCAAGAAAACGTTTCTGACAACGATCATCATCATGGGCACCGCCACCACGCTGGTCGGCGTGCTGCCGACCTATCGCACGGCGGGCCTCGCCGCGCCGCTGGCACTCATCGCGTTGCGCATGCTTCAGGGTCTCGCCATCGGCGGGGAATACGGCGGTGCTGCGATCTATGTGGCCGAGCACGCGCCACCGGGAAAGCGCGGCCGCTACACGAGCTGGATCCAGATCACCTCCTCCGTGGCGCTGCTCCTGAGCCTGGTGGTGATCATGATCTGCCGCGCAGCGCTCGGAGCTGACTTCGAGGTCTGGGGCTGGCGGATCCCGTTCCTCCTCTCCACCGTATTGCTGGTGATCTCCGTCTATATCCGCCTGCGGCTGGCCGAGTCGCCGGTGTTTCAGCAGCTGCTGGCCGAGGGCACGCGCTCAAAGGCGCCCATTCGTGACGCATTCGGTGACCGCGGAAACCTGAAGCGCATTCTCGCGGTGTTGTTCGGCGCGACCGCCGGGATGAACGTCCTCTGGTACGCCGGGCAGCTCTATCCGCTCTATTTTCTGACCCAGGTGCTCAAGGTCGAGGCGCAGACGGCGAACTTGCTGCTCGCGGCCGTTCTGGTGGTCGGCACTCCTTTGTATCTGGTGTTCGGGCGGCTCTCCGATCGTGTCGGCCGCAAGAAGGTCATATTGGGCGGGATGGCGCTGTGCGCCGCGACCTGCTTCCCGCTCTATCACGCCATCACCCATTTCGCGAACCCGGCGATCGCCGAGGCAGCGCGGCGCACGCCCGTCACGGTGCTCGCCGCGCGCGGCGACTGCGGCCTGCAGTTCGATCCCATCGGGCAAAGAGGACCCGTCAGGTCGTGCGACATCGCCCGTGCGGCGCTCGCGAAGGCCGGCGTCCCCTACGCGACCGAGATCACAGCCGCCGCGAGCGTGGCGACGGTGCGGGTCGGCGAGGCGGGCCCGGGCGCATCTCCCACGGAGGTGCCTGCGTTTACGGGAAGGGGGCTTTCATCGGAGCAACTGAAGAAGGAGAACGGGGCGTTCACCGCGGAGCTGAACCGCGCACTGCGCGCCGCCGGCTATCCGCAGAAAGCGGATCCCGCGAGGCTCGATGTTCCGATGCTGCTGCTCATCCTCTTCATACTCATGGTGTATGTCACGCTCGCCACCGGACCGATGGCCGCGTGGCTGGTCGAGCTCTTCCCGGCCCGTATCCGCTACACCTCGGTCTCCGTCCCCTACCACATCGGGGCCGGATGGTTCGGTGGCTTCCAGCCTGCGGTGGCTTTCGCGCTGGTGGCCATCACCGGAGATATCTACTCGGGCCTGTGGTACCTCGTGATCGTGACCACGGTGACCGTGATCGTCGGCACCCTCTTTCTCCCCGAAACCGCCGGCCGCCTCAGTGCGGAGGGTTCTGCCCGAGGTCCATGAGCAACATCGTCAGCAGGTAGAGCCGGGGCGTTACCGTATCGAGCTCGAGAAACTCCTTTTCCGAGTGAAATCCGCCGCCGACGGGGCCGAGGCCGTCGAGCGCTGCGACCCCGGCATCCGCCGCCAGCGCCGATTCGGATGCGCCTCCATTGCCACCCGCGGACAACGTGCGCCCGATGCCGGCGTAGATGCGCTGCGCGCGTGCCGCGAGCTTGTCGGTTGCCGGATTGTTGGGCAGCGGCGGGAAGCCGTCTCCACCGCTCACCGTCACGTGGGTGTCGGGAATCACGGTGGTCTCGGCGTTCCTGCGCAGCACCTGCTCGACGCGGCCGAAATCGGCCTTGTCCCGCACCCGCACGTTCACCAGCGCCCAGGCATCTTCCGGAATGATGTTGCCGCGCGTACCGGCATGCATCACCGTGAGATTCGCGGTCAGACCGTCGCCGGATTTGGGAAATGCCTCGAGCCCCGAGATCTGATGGATCAGCTCGAGCGCGGCATTGCGGCCATCTTGCGGCGCCACCCCGGCATGCGCGGCCCGTCCCTTCACATCGATGCGAAAAGTGGTGGAGCCCTTGCGCCACACGGTGAGAGTGTCGGGAAGGTCGCCGGGCTCGAGGTTCAGCTCCACGTCGGCATCCTTGAGGAGTCTGCCGATCAGCGCGCGTGTTCCCGGTGAGCCGCGCTCCTCGGAAGTCTCCATCAGGAAAACGATCTTGCTGAAATTCGTGAACCCGAGGTCGTGCAGGATCTCGAGGGCGCAGAGGCCCTCGATCACGCCGCCCTTCTCATCCGACACGCCTGGGCCATGGGCGCGCTTGTCATCCATGCGGAATGGCCGGTGTTGCGCGGTACCCGGTTCGAACACGGTGTCGATGTGTCCGATCATGAGAATACGCGTCTTGCCGCGGCCGGCCAGCGTCGCCACGGTGTTTTCCGCAAGACCTGCTTCCTCCGCGGGAACCGACTCGACCGTCATCCCGAGAGCCTTGAGGTGCGGGATGAGCACGGCCGCCACCTTGCGGCCGCCTTCGACGTCGCCGGTGCCGGAGTCGATGTTCACGACCTGCTCGAGGAGCTCGAGCTCGGAAGCGCGCGCCGCCTGGGCCGCGGCGAGTACTTTGCCGTCCTTGTGCGCTGCTTCGGCACTCTGCACGAGCACAGTTGAGATCACGGCCACGGCGATCAGAGTGCCTGGAATTCTCATGGAGGCTCCCTTGAGTCAACTGCCTGTTATATACGACGTGCGGGCGACTGCAACAAATGCTCTGCGCCAGCGTTTGATGATGGTACCTTTGGCAGCTGCGGCTTGCCGTGGCCGCCGGCCAGAAAGGAATTTGGATCGATGTCGCGGCGTCGATTTCTGCAGGGAAGTGTGGCGGCGATGTCCGTCACGGCAGCGGGAGCTTGGCTGCGGGCGGCCGGCGCACCCGCGCCCCATGGACTCAAGCGGCTCGGAGCGAGTGAGCCCTTCGATTACGCGCGCCTGAAGGGCATCGCCCGCACGCTGAGCAGCCAGCCTTACAAGGCGCCGCCCGACAAGCTGCCGCCGGCTCTCGCGCGCCTCGACTGGGACCACTGGGAAGCCATTCGCTACCGGGATGAGCATTCGCTGTGGGCGGGCCAGGGGCTGCGATACCAGATTCGCTTCGCACATCTGGGCATGCGCATCGTCAAGCCGGTGCGTATGTACGCGGTGGAGAACGGCAGCGCACAGGAGATCGCCTACGACCCCGCCATGTGGGACTACAGCCACGCGGGCCTCAATCCCAACGACCTGCCGCCGACGCTCGGCTTCGGCGGCTTTCGCATCTTCTACGATACCGACTGGGTGCGCGATTGCGCCGTGTTCCAGGGCGCCTCGTATTTCCGCGCGATCGACGGAGATCTGCAGTACGGCATGTCGCATCGCGGGCTCGCCATCAACACCGGGATGCCGGTCACCGAAGAGTTCCCCGACTTTGTGGCCTTCTATCTCGAGCGTCCGCCGAAGGACTCGAGCGAGCTCACGATCTACGCGCTGCTCGATTCGCCGAGCGTGAGCGGCGCCTACCGATTCATCCTGCGTGTCGCCGATACGCTGCTCATGGACGTGGATGCGGCGCTCTATCCGCGGCAGGAAATCGAGCGGATCGGCATCGCCCCCGGCACCAGCATGTTCTTCGTCGGCAAGAATCAGCGCGACATCTCCGAGGACTG